>ULLO01007353.1_pt1 | contig 8647 bp, 8 predicted proteins | sample 1951421 | NCBI WGS metagenome assembly ULLO01 (sample SAMEA4835527, study PRJEB28245) | human gut metagenome | biome: gut microbiome; material: fecal sample | place: Denmark | collected 2008 | reverse complement strand
TCCGGTTCAGCAGCAAACGACAACATCTGATAGTAATGTAGATGTTCGTACAATTGCAGGAGGTATAACTGTGGTGAATGGAAGCGGAATAAAAGCATATAGCGTAGTTGTCGGAAGTTTCTCTGTACAAACAAATGCTGAAGGACTGCAGTCTACACTGAAGGAAAAAGGTTATAGCGCACAAGTTGTAAAAACTAATGAGACTATTAACGGTATTACGGGATGGTATAGAGTTATAGCTTCAACATACGATGATAAAAGTTCTGCTATACAGTCTCGCGAACAGTTAAAGAGCCTATATCCTGACGCTTGGTTGCTCTACAATAAATAAAATATTGACAGAGGAATACACAGTAAAAAGGTGTATTCCTTTCTTGATTTAGAAAAATAAGTAAAATAACAATTTTATATATCTGTAATTATGAAAAAAAGAATTTTAGTAACAGGTGGAACTGGTTTCATCGGTTCTCATACAACGGTAGAGTTGCAACAGGCTGGATATGATGTTGTAATCGTTGACAACCTTTCAAATTCAAAAGAAGATGTAATTGATGGTATTGAAAAAATTACAGGTGTTCGTCCGGATTTTGAAAAAGTAGATTGCTGCGACAAGGATGCTTTGGAAGGCGTCTTTAAGAAATACTCAAACATTAGTGGCGTAATTCACTTTGCCGCAAGTAAAGCTGTTGGAGAAAGCGTTGAAAAACCTTTGATGTATTATAAAAATAATATTCTTTCGTTGGTAAATTTATTGGAATTGTTGCCCCAATATAATGTCAAAGGTATTATTTTCTCTTCATCATGTACCGTATATGGAGAACCCGATCCCGAAAATCTTCCGGTAACAGAATTGGCTCCCATCAAGACTGCCGAAAGTCCTTATGGTAACACCAAACAAATTAACGAAGAAATTATTCAGGATTTTGCAAAGAGTGGTGCTCCAATAAGTGCTATTATTTTGCGGTACTTTAATCCAATTGGAGCACATCCGACAGCAATTATTGGAGAAATGCCGAATGGTGTTCCTGCAAATTTGATTCCCTATTTGACTCAAACCGCTATTGGTATTAGAGAAAAATTGATGGTGTTTGGAGATGACTATAATACGCCTGACGGCTCTTGCATTCGCGACTTCATCTATGTAGTAGACCTTGCAAAAGCACACGTATGTGCAATGAAACGTATTGTTGAAGGGGAAAATGAAGATCCTGTTGAAATTTATAATGTAGGAACGGGTAAAGGTGTTTCTGTTCTTGAATTAATTAATACTTTCGAAAAATGCACTGGCGTAAAATTGAACTATGAAATAGTAGGCAGAAGAGCTGGTGATATCGAAAAAGTTTGGGGAAATGTTGAAAAAGCCAATAAGGTGTTAGGCTGGAAAGCTGAACATACTTTGGAAGACTCACTTTCTTCTGCTTGGAAGTGGCAACAGGAGCTCCGTAAAAGAGGCATTATGTAAATAAACCTGACACAATATAAATATAAAGATTAATTGTAGTCGGGCGGATAAGTCGTAACAGAATTATCCGCCCTTTTATGCAAAAATATATGCGTAAAACCACAATCCCACACATTGACAGTTGTGAAACACCCTATTATCTGGTAGATGAAAAACATCTGAGGGAAAATTTGGAGCTAATCCGGAGAATTTCGGATAGAAGCCAAACCGAATTTATTTTAGCTTTTAAGGCTTTTGCCCTATGGAAGACATTTGAAATATTTAGGGATTATATAACACATACAACGGCTTCTTCTGTTAATGAAGCGCAGCTTTCCTTTTTAGAATTTGGAACTAAGGCACATACATACTCACCTGCCTATGAAAAGAAAAGTTTTAATACGATTTTGAAATGCAGTAGCCATATCACATTCAATAGTTGGTCACAATTTGAAACATTCGAATCTGATGTTCGAAAATATAACGAAAGTCATAATGATCAAATCTATTGCGGAATTCGAATAAATCCTGAATATAGCAATATCAAAACAACACTATATAATCCATGTGCGCCAGGTTCAAGATTTGGAGTCTTGGTAAAAGACATGCCGTCTACCCTCCCCCAACAAATTACCGGGTTGCATTGTCACAATCATTGTGAAAGCTCGGCTGAGGACTTTGTACAAACCATTGCTGCGATTGAAGAAAAATTCGGAAAATGGCTACCCCAAATTAAATGGATCAATTTTGGCGGAGGACATTTAGTAACGCGCGAAGGATATAATACAGAATTGCTCATTCGTACATTATGTGATTTCCATAAGCGTCATCCTAATGTTAAAACCATTATGGAACCTGGTTCAGCATTTGCTTGGCAAACAGGAGCTTTGGTGGCAGAAGTTGTGGATATAGTAAAAAACCATGATATAGCAACTGCAATAGTAAATGTTAGCTTTACTTGTCATATGCCGGATTGTTTGGAAATGCCATATAATCCTTATATACAAGGGGCTATGCATGTTGATGAATCAAAAAATATAAGTTATCCATATCTTTACAGAATAGGTGGAAATAGCTGCTTGAGTGGAGATTTTATGGGGTTATGGCAATTTGACCACCCTCTTTCAGTTGGTGAAAAGATTATTTTTGAAGATATGATCCATTATACTACGGTAAAGACAAATATGTTTAACGGCATAGAACATCCCGCAATATTTTTGCAACGTGCGGACGGAACATTACAATGTTTACGCAAGTATACTTATGAAGATTACAAAAACAGAATGTGCTAATTTAATTGTTTGATTATGAAACAAAACGAATTACCGGAAAATGCTTTTCGAGAATTAAAGAGTGGTGAAGAATACACCCCTGTCATGTCACCAAAGGAAAAAATCAGAGAAGTTACGCCATGGTCTGTAACTTGGGGTATCATCATGGCAATTATATTCTCCGCTGCGACCGCTTATTTAGGATTAAAAGTTGGACAGGTCTTTGAAGCTGCAATACCCATTACTATTATTTCTATTGGAATAAGCAGCGCCACGCGTCGAAAAAATCCATTAGGAGAAAACGTAATTATTCAGAGTATTGGTGCTTGTTCTGGCATGATTGTAGCAGGCGCAATTTTCACGCTGCCTGCGCTTTACATTTTACAAGCCAAACATCCTGAGATGATCTTCAATTTCGGGGAGATATTTTTGTCTTCTTTATTGGGAGGAGTTTTGGGTATTTTAATGCTTATACCTTTTAGAAAGTATTTTGTTAAAGATATGCATGGTAAATATCCGTTTCCGGAAGCTACAGCTTCTACTCAAGTACTAATTTCTGGAGAAAGAGGAAAAAGCCAGATTAAACCTCTCTTGTTGTCAGGAGCAATAGGAGGACTGTTTGATTTTGCTGTATCCACATTTGGAGCTTGGAGTGAAAAATTTACTAGTTATTGTCTTCCATTTGGTTCTTGGTTGGCCGAAAAAACGAAACTGGTATTTAGTATTAATACCAGCGCAGCTGTTCTTGGCATGGGATATATTGTAGGACTTAAATACGCTTCTATTATATGTTTTGGATCTGCCGTTATCTGGTGGATCATCATACCTGCCATTGCATTGATTTTTCCAAATTTAATGATTCTACCCGACACTGCGGCCAGTGCGGCTACGCCCGAGCAATTATATAATTATGCAAAGAGTATCGGCATTGGAGGTATAGCAATGGCTGGTATAATTGGTATAATTAATAGTCGCAAGGTCATTATGAGTGCCTTCTCTTTGGCATCAAAAGAGTTGCGAAAAAGTAATAAAAATACTCCAGAGCAAGAAGAAACTATACGCACGCAACGTGACATTTCAATGAAAATCATAGCCATTGGTACCGTCATTACTTTAGTGTGTACATTTTTGTTCTTTTTCTTCGGATTAATGGATGGCAACTTACTTTATAGCGTAGTAGGAATTTTGCTAGTAGCTGTCATTTCTTTTTTGTTTACAACGGTAGCAGCAAATGCCATTGCAATTGTAGGAAGTAATCCTGTTTCAGGAATGACATTAATGACTTTAATTCTGTCATCTGTTATTTTAGTTGCTGTTGGTATGAATGGTACGGGGGGTATGGTTGCCTCTTTGATTATGGGAGGTGTTGTTTGTACGGCATTATCTACGGCTGGAAGTTTTATTACGGACTTGAAAATTGGATATTGGTTAGGAAGTTCACCTGTTAAACAGGAAAGTCTTAAATTTGTTGGTGTTTTGGTATCAGCCATAACAGTCTGTGTTGTAATAGCAATTCTAAACAAGTCATACGGATTTTCATCAGGACAACTTGCTGCCCCACAGGCCAATGCAATGGCTGCGGTAATTGAGCCGCTGATGAGTGGACAAAGTGCTCCATGGCTTCTTTATGGTATTGGCGCTGTCATTTCTATAATACTCACATGTTGCAATATTTCAGCATTAGCCTTTGCTTTAGGTATGTTTATTCCTTTGGAGCTTAACTTACCACTTATAGTAGGTGGACTAATCAACTGGTATATAACTTCTAGAACAAAAGATCCTGAAGTAAATAAACAAAGAAATGAAAAAGGAACACTCTTAGCATCTGGATTTATAGCTGGCGGTGCGCTTATGGGAGTGGTTAGTGCGGGCTTACGCTTTGCTGATATTGATTTTGTTTCTCAAGAATGGATAACAAGCAATGGAGCTCAATATGTATCTTTGTTGGCTTATGCTGTTCTTATCGTATTCTTTGTGCAAGCTTGTAAAACAATAAAAAAGTAATAAAAAACTTTGAATATTTGGAATATCAAAGATAAATGTGTAATTTTGCACCGCTATTACGGGTTAATAGCGTAGTTATAAACAAAAAATAAATTTTAATGGCAACTAAAATTAGATTACAGCGCAATGGTCGTAAAGGTTATGCTTTTTATAGCATCGTTGTTGCTGACGTAAGAGCACCACGTGATGGTCGCTTTACAGAAAAAATTGGTACGTACAATCCAAATACAAATCCTGCAACAGTAGATTTGAAGTTTGATCGTGCCTTGTATTGGGTAGAAACTGGAGCGCAGCCTACAGACACCGTACGCAATATCCTTTCAAATGAAGGTGTGATGTTAATGAAACACTTGAAAGGTGGAGTTAAGAAGGGTGCTTTTGATGAAGCTACGGCTCAAGCTAAATTTGAAGAATGGAAAAAGAATAGAGATTCAAAACTCTCAGCTTTGAAAAATTCAAATGAAGCCTCAAAACAAGCTGCATTGAAAGAAAGACTTGAAAACGAGAAAAAAGTTAACGAGCAGATTGCCAAAAAGGTAGCAGAGAAAAAAGCAGCAAAAGCCGCTGCGGAAGCTGAACAAGCTGCAGCAGAAAATACTGCAGAAGAAAATGCTACGGAAGAGAATACTGAAGCATAAATTCTTACATAAGTATACAAAGGTCGTACTTTTTATAGAGGTGCGACCTTTATTTTTTTATAAAAACACCTCTTATGAGAAGCGAAACAATATGTGCAATTTCGACAGCTCCAGGAGGAGCTATCGGCATTATCCGTGTGTCAGGTTCTGATTCGATTTCACTTGTTGACCAAATATTTAAAAGCGCAACAGGAAAAAAATTGGAATTCTGTAAAGGCTTTACGGCCCATTATGGTGAAATTTACAATAAAGATCGTGTTTTGGATCAGGTGATTGTTACAATCTTTAGGGCCCCACATTCATATACAGGTGAAGACTTAGTTGAAATATCGTGCCATGGATCTACCTATATTTTACAAAGCATTATCAATGAATTATTGGACTCCTCCCCTCACATACGCTTAGCCACAGCTGGAGAATTTACAAAAAGAGCTTTTTTAAATGGTAAGATGGATCTTGCCCAATCTGAAGCAGTTGCAGATTTAATTGCAGCCGACTCAAAGGCAGGTCACGACATTGCAATTAAGCAAATTAAAGGAGACTATAGTATTGAATTAAAAAGACTGAGAGAGCATTTCTTGACGTTCGCATCTCTTATTGAACTTGAATTGGATTTCAGTGACCACGAAGATTTGGAGTTTGCCGACCGTTCTAAATTAAAGATTTTATTAAGAGACATAGAAAATCAGGTCACTAATCTTGTACATTCCTTTAAATTAGGTAATGTAATAAAGAACGGTGTTCCAGTAGCAATAATTGGCAATACCAATACAGGAAAATCAACATTATTGAATACCCTACTCCATGAAGACCGTGCAATTACAAGTGAAATAAAAGGAACAACAAGAGATACTATTGAAGACATTGTTAAACTGCATGATATACTGTTTCGCTTTATTGATACAGCTGGCATACGTAAAACTTCAGATAAAATAGAACGCATAGGAATACAAAGAAGTATTGATAAAATAAACCAATCTTCGATTATATTATGGGTTATAGATGCCAAAGAATCTATAACGTCGTTAAATGAGCAGGCAAAGGAGGTCGTTCCTCTTTTGAAAAACAAAAACTTTATTTTCCTATTTAATAAAGAGGATCTTTTAGCCAATAACAGTATCCAAAAAACATTGATGGAATGGGCAAATCAATTAATCCCTCATGCAAATTGCCTATTTATTTCGGCAAAGAATAAAACGCATATTACAGATTTAGAAAATAAACTAATTCAAATAGTAAGAAATCTTCAAAGCACTGAAAGTAATATTATAATTACGAACATGCGACATTATGAAGTATTGAAAAAAATATTATTTACAATAAATCGAATAAACGACGGATTTGCTCATCAGATTTCCAGTGACTTATTAGCTCAGGATATTCGTGAGTGCATATCATATTTGGGAGAAATTCTAGGGGAAGTAACTTCAGATGAAATATTGCATAACATATTTTCTAAATTTTGCATCGGCAAGTAAGTACTTGATTATCAAATAGTTAAATCAATTACAATCGATTAGTATGGCGCTCTTTACGGGCGCCTTTTTTGTTGCTCAAGTATCGTTGATAATCGTTGCTAAGCCTTTTTACGCCATTTTTTGTACCTCCTGTGTACCTCACCACGAAATCTGAGGATTTTCGTTGGCAAGGTCGTGGAGAATGTTGACTATGGTTGACAATAGTTTACGATGGTTGACAAAAAACAGGAGAAATGAAGGAGAATTAACCCCTAAGTATTAAGTAAAAATGGCAACTAGTAACTTTAGAATTAAAAAGATTTGTGAGTGGTGCGGTAAAGAATTCGAGGCTCAGAAAGTTTCTACAAGGTTCTGTTCACACAGGTGTGCAAATTTTGCCTATAAACGGGCCATACGCAAAAAACGAGTGCAGACAACAGAGTCACAAACTCAAGTTCAGAAAACTGAACGCATCATTGAAGACATTAAGGAGAAGGAATATCTTTCCTTTTCAGAAACAGGACGTCTGTTAGGTCTATCTCGCCAAGCTATCTATACCATGGTAAAGGCAGGTCACCTTAAAGCGTCTTATCATTATTATACCCCCAAGGCGAAGGTATTTCTCTAATAATATACCATACCTCTTCAAGATATAATTCTTTGATGGGAGGATAAGTATATGTATTGGGATTTAATGGATGCTTAGTCAATCGTTTACCTTTTATCTCATGCCTACGAATAGATTTAGCTCGCGTTGCACTTTCACTAAGGCGAGTGCCTATAAGAATAATGGCTTCACCCATAGCATCAACCTTATCTAATATAAATTGAGTAGTAGGTTTTATTTTTAATCTATCAGTGCACCATCTAAATGCATTATTGGGTACAGGATACCCTTTTCCCAAGAAACTGATCCAAAAACTATCTTCTAATTTAGGAACTGTTATTTCTACACTAATAGGAAGTTTTTGCTCAATAGCTGCGCTTTTGATACAGTCTAAGACCTCTACAATGTAATCAGTTATAATCGGATTCTCAACAAGAGTATCATTATTTACAACGTATACTTGCCTAGAAAGAGCTGAGTTCCCCAGATTCTCCCGTATAGAAAGTAATGCCTTCCATACAAGTGTTAATACAACAGTACTATCTTTACCTCCACTGAAGCCAATAATCCAAGGGATATTGTTATCGTCTTCAAGATATTGTTCTTTTATATCGTCTATTATATTATTTATGCGCTCTGACATTCTGTAAGATTTTGTGAAACCAATTCGTAATATTATTTAGATATCTGTGGTTTTAATAAGACTCGAATATCAACATCAAGTAAGTTTGCAATTTCTTGCAATTGGCTAATAGATGGTTGTGATTTATTCGAACACCATCTTGATATAGTATTCTCTGATTTACCCATTTGTTCAGCCAACCATTTATTAGTTTTTTGCTTTTCCACTAAAAGGACTTTAATTCTATTCATCACTATTTGTTGATTATTCGACATATTAATTCAATTTATTGATAACATATCTACAAAGATACACTTATTTTTTGTACAAAAGGACATTTTTTGTTCGGTTCATCATAGTCTTGACATCAACTTATTCTTTTTTGGATGCTCTTTTTCGTTTCTTGAGACTCAAATCCTGCAATGCTTTTCCCATTACATCTTCTTTTGCAAGCAGAAGAATGTCATCATCCATTTGAAGTGCATAAAGTACTCTAAGATAAATGCCTATTGTCACTGTCGGCACACCTTTCTCTATGCGCGAAACCGTAAGAGGTGAACAGGTGGCACGTTCGGCAACCTGAGCAATACTAAGATTTCTGCGCAAT
>ULLO01004121.1_pt1 | contig 8870 bp, 6 predicted proteins | sample 1951421 | NCBI WGS metagenome assembly ULLO01 (sample SAMEA4835527, study PRJEB28245) | human gut metagenome | biome: gut microbiome; material: fecal sample | place: Denmark | collected 2008 | reverse complement strand
TCTTCTTCCGGATAGAAGCGCGCTGTCCCTGCAAACCCCGGATAGAGGCATTGCTATAGGTTGCAGCCCTGCGTTCTGCTCTGGTTGGCGCAGCTGGTTTGTATGTCTTTCTGGCCGCATGACTTCTGCTGTTCGTCTTTCTGGCAGGAGTAGCAGCCTTCTTTTTCGCAGTTACGGCAGTCTTTCTCACCGGCTTCTTCTGGGCAGAATGCTTCTGCGCAAAAGGTGCGAGCGAGAAGGTGATTGCCATGATAAATAATAAGATTCGCTTCATTTCTTATATTAAAAACCCATGTTCTATAATTTCAAACTCTTGATGAGCATCTACATACTCAATATCTTGCTGAGCACATCTGTTGGAGATATCTGCTTGTATTTGCCCGAAATCTCGGTCTGAGTGCTCCACTTGCTGTCGGTCTTCACCTGATTCAATTCCAGACTGATCTTAGCCTCCTGCTTTTTCCTGGTAGCAGTAGTGGTCATCGCCAGATTCAGGGAGGCAGGGAACATCTTGACGCCTACACTCTTGAAGTTGCCGTAGGAGACGTGGAGATTGGAGGTGCCGTTCTGCGCACTCTTATAGACAACATCGGCTGCTGTGATACGGCCGGTAGTGCGGTTGGCTGTCCAGGCATAGGTCATATTGCCGTTCCTGAAACTAACCGGCACAGCATCTCCTGCCACATCCAGTCTGGCATCAAACTTCTTCAGGTCTGATTCCTTCACAGTCCTTTCGCCCGGCAGGAGCAGCTGGTTCCAGAAGAGAGCCTGCAGAGAATAAAAGGAGATGCCCTGCTTCTTGAGGAAGTCTACCTGGGTATAATCTGCCTTGATATATTCCTTGTGCAGACGGTCGATGATAAGTACATGGTCGGGAGTAAACTCCAGACGGCCCACCTCTGTACCCAAGATAGGAATAAAGAGCTGGATGCGGATGATTTCATCCTTACGCATGCTCAGTTTGCCCGGCACAGTAATGTCCTTATCACCAGCCTGGAGCGTAAACGACATGTTGCCTACAATATTCCTGGTATACACCTGATTGTCTGAAACCTTCTGTACGAAAGCCAACTTCTTGAGCGTCTCACTCTGACGGGAGTCAGAACCCTTGGTGGCATTCTCTTTCTGATGACTGGCTGATGTGGAGCCAGAGCCCTGTACATTCTTGCTGGTTCCGCAAGAACCGATGAGCAGGATGCTGCAGGCTGCGGCAAGCAGCATCATCTTATTCTTCTTCATTGTATATTTCATCTTTCTTGATTTTTCTACTTTCCGTTTATTTCTTCTTACCTTTTCTAACTGACTTCTTCGTAGCGGCAGATTTCTGCTTTGGCGCATTACGCTTCTTCAGTTCTTCTTCGGTAATATATTGTCTGTTCTTAATCTTCCATGCCAGCACCTCAGTCTGGTTCTCGCCGGTATAGGCTTTCTTCCAGAAATCTACGGATTCATCGGCCATACCATTCATATAATAGATATCTCCGGCATGTTCCAGAACCGTACTGTTATCTGCGGTGGAATCGCGGTTTTTGAGTGCCTGGTCTATATAGGTCTTGGCATCAGCATAGCGTTCTTCCATAAAGAGAATCCAAGCATAGGTATCCAGATAAGTACCGTTGTTCGGCTCCGCCTTGATGGTCTTGTAGCTCATCGCCTCAGCCTTATGCAGGTCAACGCCCTTCTCGCTCAGATAGTAGGCATAGTTGTTCAGCGCCATCACGTTGTCATCTTTCCATTGCAGGCAGGAGTCGTAAGCCGCAAAGGCTTCCTGCTCTTCACCTTTCTTATGAAGGATATCGCCGGTTACGGCATAGAGGTCAGAAACCAGGTCAGCCGGCGACTGTGCATTCACCTGCGCCAATCCGAGACGGAACTCACGGAGCGCCTCGTCTTCCTTATTTTTCTGATAATACGCCATTCCACCGAAGTAATAGAACACCATTTCTTCGGGATTATACTCCTGAGCCGCCTTACATTGCTGGGAAACCAGGTCATATTTCTTCTCGTTCCAGAGCATCTGTACGAGTTGCATTCTGGCATTCACGTTATCCGGAGCTATGGTAAGCACCTTTTCGAAGGCACGGCAAACAGAGTCGGCAGGCATCTTCTTCAAACTCATATAAGCCGCTCTCATCTCTGCCACTTCGGCAGACGGATGAGCCACGTTGAGCGCCTTGTCAAACAGCGCAATCACCTTGGTAGAATCGCCACCTTCGCTCTCGTTCTTCTGAATGAAAGAGCGGTACATCATCACCTTGGTCTCCAGATCCGATTTCGGACTCATCAATATCTTATCGAGCATCTGCCCGGCAAGCTGCTCCTGATGGGTGGCATTATAATAGTCGTAAAGCGACATCTGGGCATAGGAATTGTCAGGCTCTTCCTTCAGCACATCGGTAAAGCACTTGTAAGCTTCCTTCTGGCGGTCGTGCTGTACGAGCCAGTTGCCCAGCATCGTCTTGTACTGCATATCCAGCGGATGCTGGTCTACCAGCGATTTCAGTTCCTGATAGGCAGCTTTCTTGTCGTTCATCAGTTCATAAACTCTCATTTTAGAGAGGGTGAACTGTTCGCTTTCACCTTCTTCCACCTCAAGACGCGAAATGGTTTTGAGTACTGATTTATAATCCTTATTCTGGGAATAAAGCTGAACCAGGATGCGGAGGGCATCGGTATTATCGTGGTTTTTGGCATACAGATTCTCATAGGCATCGATGGCAAGATCGTATTTCTGGCTACCTATATAATATCTGCCCAACTGCTCTGCATAGGTCTGGTTTTCCGGATCCAGTTCTATTGCCTTCAGCATATAGGCAAGTGCCAGGGAATCCTGCTTGAGCTGAGAATAGAAAAGCGACTCATAGAAATAGGTTTCAGCCGCCTTCGGGTCAATCTTCCTGGCATGCTCAAAGAGGTCGAAAGCTGCCGAATAATTGCCGGCAGCCTGCTGGCGCGCTCCCTCCAGGAAGAAATAGTTGTAGCGCTGGCGGTCGTTCGGAGAGAGATGGTCCTCCTGAACCGCCGGCTTCTGAACCGGCTGCACCTTCTTCTTACGGGCAAGCGACGGCATGGCTACCGAGCCCAGCAAGACCAGCCCCATTGCCCAACTGATATTTCTAAGATTCATCTTCACGATTCTAATCCTTTCTATTCTATCTTTAATAATCTGTTATTTTACACCCGTATGACCGTATCCACCGGCTCCGCGTTCGGTTTCATCGAGCTCATTAACCTCGATGAAATCGCATTGTTCGTGCTTGGCCAGCACCATCTGGGCTATACGCTCGCCATCGTTGATAACGAAATTCTCTGTAGAGAAATTGATGAGCAGAACCATGATTTCACCGCGATAATCGGCATCGATGGTTCCCGGCGTATTCAATACGGTAATGCCATGCTTCAAAGCCAGACCGCTGCGAGGACGGATCTGCGCTTCATAACCTGCAGGCAAAGCCATATAAAGACCGGTTGGCACCAGTCGTCGCTCCATAGGATGAAGCACGATTGCCTCATCGATGTTTGCACGCAAATCCATGCCGGCACTCTGAGGTGTGGCAAACGCAGGTAGAGGCTGATGCCCCTTGTTGATAATATGTACTTTTATCATGACTTCTTCTTTTTTATCTGTGTCTGAGTTTAATAATCTGCAAAAATAAGCAATTTTGATGGAATAAATGAATTTTTGAGGATAAAAACATGTAATTTATCATATTTTATTTTGATTTGTGCTTACTTTAGTGTATTTTTGCGCTACAGAATCAAGTAATACAATAATATGGAATGGAAACAACTGATATCCAACAAGCGTTTCGGACAGGAGCATAAGCATGCCGAGCGCCATGATGATCGCTCTGAATTCAAGCGCGATTACGACCGTCTTATCTTTTCATCGGCATTCCGCCGCCTGCAGAACAAGACGCAGGTTTTCCCTTTGCCGGGCAGCATCTTCGTTCACAACCGCCTCACCCACAGTCTGGAGGTGGCGAGTGTGGGCATGTCGATAGGTAACGACATTTCCCGACACGTCATCCAAAAGCGTCCTGAACTGAAGGATACGCTCGTCGAGGAGATAGGTACCATCGTAAGTGCAGCCTGTCTGGCACATGATTTGGGCAATCCGCCTTTCGGTCATTCCGGCGAGAAAGCCATCCAGACTTTCTTCTCTGAAGGACCGGGTCAGAAGATAAAATCAATGGTTTCATCGGAGTTTTGGGATGATATTACGCATTTCGAAGGTAACGCAAATGCCTTCAGAATCCTGACCCACCGGTTCAAGGGGCGCCGTCAGGGAGGTTTCGTCATGACCTATTCCATGCTTGCTTCCATCGTAAAATACCCGTTTGCAAGCAGTCTTGCCGGGAGCCACGGCAAATTCGGTTTCTTTGCTTCAGAAGCGGAATCTTATAGGAAAATTGCCGATGAATTGGGCATTTTTTGCAAATCTGCACCGGGTGAGCCTCTCAAATACGCCCGCCATCCACTTGTATATATGGTAGAAGCTGCCGACGATATCTGCTACGAAATCATGGACATCGAAGACTCCCATAAGCTCAAGATTCTTTCCTTTGCCGAGACGGAGCACTTGCTGCTGAGTTTCTTCGATGAAGATATCCAGCAGAAGATACGCCAGCGCATCATCGACGAAGAACTGACTGACGAAAACGAGAAAGTGGTGTACATGAGAGCCAGCGTCATCGGCAAACTGGAGAACGAATGTGTGGCAGCCTTCCTGGCGCACGAGGAGGATATCCTTGCCGGAACTTTCGAGGGCAGTCTCATCGACCACATTTCCGAGCGCCAGAAAAAGGCATACAAGGAATGTGAGAAGATCTCCTACTCTAAGATTTACCAAAGCAAGCCGGTACTCGACATAGAACTGTCGGGTTATAAAATTATGGCAACTCTGATGGAGGTTTTCATCGAAGCAGCCGTAAACCCATCGCGCTTCTACTCCAAGCAGCTCCTGCGCCGGGTAAGCAGCCAGTATGATATAGAGAACGAGAATCTGGAGGAGCGCATCATGGCGGTAATTGATTATATCAGCGGCATGACCGACATCTATGCGCTCGACATCTATCAGAAAATCAACGGAATCAGTCTGCCTATTGTATAAGGTAGCGCCCGAATGGAAAAATACCCCTTCTGAAGCACTTAGCCCAATGATACAATCTGGCGAAACAATAGAAATGGGTCTATATGTCACTAAGATGAGTGGCGTATAGACTTGAAGTTCAGCAAACACCAAAAAAGACACATAATCTTTACAATTATATCTTTCTAAAGGGTGCGATAGAATGATTCATTACAGGCTTTGCGAAGGTTATATCTTGGGACTGCAGAACGAACATGCTGCCCCTCTTTTCGTATTATTGCCATCACTCAAAACGGACTTTCGGGAGGCTCTGAGAGACGGAAAAGAGTGACTATCTGGCTACAAATTCTGCTAGAGAAGATAAAAAGCAGAAATTACTAATTTTTGTAAAATGCCAGAGAAAAGAGCCATTTTTATCGGGAATAGCCCCTTTCAGGTGTCGCATTCCCCCACCAATGCGACACCTAAATGATAGCAATGCGACACCTAGGCAGGGGAATGCGACACCTTTTTCCAAATATTTTTTGTATATTTGCTCCATGACTGCGAAATAGGAGCCATGCCAGACTGCTGTTCGGCATACCTGTTCATCATGCAGGCAAGCCTCTTATGTTTCCAGGAATGATCTTCGTTCTGATGAAACATTAGGCTTGATGATGCAGCCTATCCATCATAGAGGAAAGCTCCTGGTCTTTGCGATAAATTGGTAAACAGATATACAAGACAAAATATTTACATTAATTATTAATAACAAAACGTTTATGAAAAAGAAACAATTACACAAACCGAATCGGCTCGTCACGATGTTGCTGATCGTGATGGCTATCCTCATGCCTTATGGGGGGGGCATGGGCACAGACGAAGCCTACCAGAGGTGATGGCTCAGTAGACAAACCTTATGAGATATCATCAGCTGCCGAACTGGCGTGGTTCCGCGACTATGTGAACAAAGAATCTCAATTTGCTTCAGCCATGCTGACTGATGATATTGACTTATCAGAGTTCTGCCATGCGGCTGATGCCGCCACGAATACAGAAGAGCTCAGTTGGGATCCTATCGGTAATGGCAAGATGTATTGTGGAACGTTCGACGGCAACGGGAAGACGATTCGCAATCTATACATCAATAGCACCTTTATGTTTGAAGGTTTATTCGGCTATGCTAAAAATGGCTGTATCAAGAACATCACTTTCGACAATGCGAAGGTGAAGAACACTGATAAATTTGGTACAGGAATATTGACAGGAGGTTTTGAGGGTACTATTGAAAACATCAAAATCCTGGCAAACTGTTCGGTAGAAGGAACAGAAAATACAGGCGGAATTGCAGGAGGAGGAGCGGGCTACATCAGCAACTGCGAAAACCGTGCAATGGTGAATGGTACAAATAATGTTGGAGGCATGGTCGGATTTTTTGGTGAAGGAAGCCTCCAGAACTGCGCCAACTATGGCGATATATCGGGGGCTGACTGTGTCGGAAACCAGATAGGATATGCTAGTATATGCAATCTGAACAATGTACTTGGCATTGGAAATGTTACTGCGACAACTTCTCAATCAGGTCTCCTTGCTGGAGTAATCTGGGATTCCTCCAGCACCGCAGCTGGCATCTTGGCATACAACAGCAGTGCAAAACTTACGATTAATGGAATTGAGCAGACTGGTGATGCCGTCAAGGCTATCGGAATAAGTTCATTATCATCTACAGGAAGGATAAAGGCATTTACTGCAGAACAGTTGAAGAGTGGATTGGTTGCTTTTTTACTCCAGGGAAATGCCTCAGAAAGTGCAAAATGGGGACAAAAACTGAACACAGACGATTATCCTTTACTTAACTCTGCGGATAAGGTGTATTCGGATAATCCTATAACCATGAAATGCTCAGGCGAGTTGGAAGGCACAGGTACATTTACCAACACAAAGCCAGCACAGGAGGGCACATTCACGATGCAGCATGGCAATAGTATCATACATCACGAATCAGTGGATGTTACTTGCACAGTAGATGGCACAATTGAATATTGGGAATGTGATGTTTGCAATGAGACTTACTTAGATGAAAAATTGACACAACCAGTAGGTAACATTATCAAGGAGGCTGCCACTGGTCACAACTATGATGAGAACGACAAGTGCACGAAGTGCCAGAAAGAAATTCAGTTCGTTAAATTGGGCAACAATAGCATAACGATCGAAAAGGTATTTGGTTCGAGGACGAAAATCAGAGGTTACAATCTTTATAAATTTACAGCCCCAGAAGAGGGAGCATTGCTGGTAACGGCAGACAGCCACGGCGAAGACACCTATGGCGCCCTATGGGACAGCCGCACGGCTAAATACTTGATTAAAAAAGGTAGTGGTAATGGTAAAGACTTCAAAATCACCTACGATGTAAAGAAAGGCACCACTTATTATATCGGTGCCAGAGAGCATGATGGCGATGCCATCAAAGGCAACGTCACGCTCTATGTAAATTTGATAAGTAATCAACTACCTGCAGGCGTGACTGGTAAAGGAACCGAGGCGGAACCTTTCATACTGAAGACGGCAGAGCATCTGGAGTGGTTCCGTGACTACGTGAATGTAGGTAAGACAAGTGCCTGCGCAAAGATTGCCGATGATGTGGAAGAAATTGATATGAGCACTGTATGCCATAAGGCTGATGCCGAAAAGCAGGTAGCAGAGGTCAGCTGGACTCCTATCGGTTCTAAGCAGTATCAAGGAACGTTCGACGGCAACGGGAAGACGATCCGTAATCTCTTCATCAGCTCCACCTCTGATGAAATTGGTTTCTTTGGCTATGCTGCTGATTGCCGCATCAAGAACATCACTTTCGACAATGCGAAGGTGAAGGGCAATGATAATTGTAGTACTGGTATTTTGGCAGGATGTGCAGGTTCTTGTGTGATTGAAAATATCAAGACCACAGGAAACTGTTCGGTAGAAGGAAAATATGAGACTGGCGGAATAGCAGGAAGAGCTAATGGCAACATCAGCAACTGCGAAAACCATGCAATAGTGAAGGGTTTACATTCTGTTGGTGGTATTGTAGGTATCTGCTTCGATTCAGAAAATTCCATCACTTCATGCGCCAATTATGGTGAGATAACAGGCACGGAGGATTTCGTTGGAGGTATAATTGGATATTTTGGTGAAGGAAGCCTCCAGAACAGTGCCAATAATGGCAATATTACGGGAGATGCTCGCGTCGGAAACTTGATAGGATATGCTAATATATGCAATATTAACAATGTGTTGGGTATTGGCAATATTACTGCTAACTATGCAGATTGTAATGGTCTCATTGTCGGATACATTGCAGATGCTTCCAGCTCTGCTTCTGGCATCTTGGCATACAACAGCAGTGCTAAGATGACCATCGGTGGAACGGAACTGACGGGTGATGCCGTCGTGGCTATCGGAAGTGGCTCATTGACCTATCCTGAAGGTAAGAATGAAGCAGACGTGGTCAAGGCATTCACCCTTGAGCAGCTACAGAGCGGTGAAGTGGCTTACCTGCTCAATGGAAGCAAATCAGAAGGCAAACTGGCGTGGTACCAGAAACTCGGCACAGATGCTTATCCTGTACTGACAGCTGCTGAGGGCAATACAGTATATCATGGTTCATACCGTTACTGCGACAATACAACTTCCTCATATAGCAACAGCTCTTCTGAGAATGAATTGGTTCACGTAGCATCTGCCACCTTGGCCAGTCCTGAGCATGACGCCGACGAGCATATCTATCACATGGGCTGCCGCAACGAGGGCTGTACTC
>ULLO01007638.1_pt1 | contig 8907 bp, 4 predicted proteins | sample 1951421 | NCBI WGS metagenome assembly ULLO01 (sample SAMEA4835527, study PRJEB28245) | human gut metagenome | biome: gut microbiome; material: fecal sample | place: Denmark | collected 2008 | reverse complement strand
ATATGCTAAAAAACATAGATATTTCATATCAAACATTTAAATTTTAAGCGATAATCTTGGGCAAATAAGAAAATATTCGTAATTTTGCACCGATTTAAGTTAAATAGGTATTTCCATGCGTGCATATTAGTGAAAGAATGTATAAATGGAGGGGCGAAGTGTCGCCCTGAGTGCTTTCGGCTTTTACCAAACGAGAAAAAAATGAGAAAAAAATAATAATTATTAATTAGTAAACTTGAAACAAACAAGGATGAGAAGATTAACTCTTTTACTTGTCTCACTTGTATTGTTGTCTATCCAATCGGTCTTGGCGCAGAGTTTCAGCGTCAAGGGTACAGTCGTGTCTGCTGAAGACAACGAACCGATGATTGGTGTGACCATTATGCAAGAGGGAACATCAAATGGCGTAGTGACCGATATTGACGGTAACTATACCATCGAAATTAAGGGTGCTTCGAAGGCTACGCTTGCCTACTCTTATGTGGGTTGCGTTACGCAGAAGCACGTTGTGAAAGCGCAGACAAATACGCTCAACATCACCCTTGCTTCGGATTCCAAGATGATGGATGAAGTGGTTGTGGTGGCGTATGGCGTGAGAAAGAAGGGAACCATTGCGGGTTCCGTGTCTGCCGTAAAGTCTGAAAAGATAGAAAATGTGCCAGCGGCAAGCTTCGACCAAGCTTTGCAGGGACAGAGTACTGGTTTGCAGGTCATCTCTTCTTCGGGTGAACCTAGCAAGGCGGCTACCTTCCAGATTCGTGGTACCAACTCTATCAACTCCGGCAAGTCGCCACTCTTTATCCTCGACGGCGTGCCAATCTCAAGTTCTGATTTCAATACTTTGAGTCCTAACGACATCGAAAGTATCTCTGTATTGAAGGATGCCTCTTCTACCTCTATCTATGGTGCACGTGCTGCCAATGGTGTGGTTGTCATCACTTCCAAGCGAGGCTTGGCAATGGACAAGGCGAAGATTACGCTCCGTGCACAGTATGGTTTCTCTGAGTTGGCACAGACCAACTGGAAAATGATGAATACCGACGAGCGTATCCAGTTTGAGAAAGAAGTAGGTCTGGATACAGGTAAGGATTACAATCTCCTTTCAAGAGTAAACGTAAACTGGCTGGACGAGGTGTTCAACGACCGCGCTCCGCTGCAGAGCTACGAACTCTCTATCAACCGTGCAACCGACCGCTTGAACTACTATGTTTCTGGTGGTTTCTACGATCAGGACGGTATCGCACAGAATTCAACCTTCCGCCGTTACAACATCCGCACTAATGCAGATGTAAAGGCTAGCAAGTGGTTGAAGGTAGGTACCAACACCATGGCTGCCTATGAGGAGGCTCAGCAGGCTGACGACGGTAGCTATACTACCGTTACTCCTATCTCAGCATGCCGATTCATGCTGCCTTACTGGAATCCATACGCAAAGGATGGCAGTCTGGCTTCACTTTCAGCAGGCAACTGGGCTGGAACCAGCGAGAACCCGATCGTTTACATGGGCTTGAATCCTATCAAGAACAAGAAATATAAGGTGCTCTCTACCATGTATGCTGAAATCTATCCGATAGAGAATCTGACTATCCGTACTCAGTTTGGTGCCGATTTCACCCATTCTACAGCGTTCCTCCAGTCGTTCCCAAGTCTCTCTTCAAATAACGGACAGGGTACTGCGGCACGCCAGAGCAGCGATGCCATCAACCTGACAGAGACCACTACGGCTAACTACCGTTTCACCCTGAACGATATCCATTCGTTCAACGTGATGTTGGGTCAGGAGGCTGTCAATTTCCACTCAGAGGGTTTCCAGGTATATTCCAAGGGTCAGACCAGCGATCTCCTGACCAACGTATCATCAGGTACACGTGCCAGCCGCTGGGCAGATTCATCTTCTGACTACTCTTACCTGTCATTCTTCATGCGTGGCGAGTATAACTATAAGGAGCTCTACTATGCCGATTTCTCTCTGCGTACTGATGCTTCTTCACGTTTCGGTAAGGATCATCGCTGGGGTACATTCTGGTCGCTCGGTTTCATGTACAACGTGAAGTCTACCGACTGGCTGAAGGATATGAAGTGGCTCAGCACAGCCCAGATTGCCGTAAGTACCGGTACATCGGGTAACTCTGAGATTCCTAACTATTATCACCTGGCTCTGGTATCGGGTGGTGCCAACTACGATAATACTGCCGGTTTCTCTCCATCACAGAGTGGTAACGAGGAATTGGGTTGGGAGTCAACATGGGCAAACAACTTCGCCCTCCGTTTGGGCTTCCTCGACAGAATCAACTTCAGCTTCGAGGCTTACTACAAGCGTACCTCCAATATGCTGATGCGCGTTCCTGAGTCTTACACCGTAACCGGCGAGGGCTATCGCTGGAAGAACGTAGGTGTGATGGCTAACAAGGGTATCGAGTTGAGTGCTGACGGTGATGTAATCCGCACACGCGACTTCACCTGGAATGTAAGTGCCAACGTATCTTACAACCAGAACCGATTGAAGGAACTCTATAACGGTGTAACCGAGTATGTAAACTCAACCACCGGTTTGAAGTATGTGGTAGGTCACTCAGTAAGCGAGTTCTTCCTGAACCGTTATGCCGGTGTGAACCCAGCGAATGGTGAGCAGCTCTGGTATGATAAGGATGGCAACGTGACCAACGAGTTCCGTGAGAGCGACAAGGTGATGACAGGCAAGACATATGATGCTCCTTGGATGGGCGGTTTCGGTACAAGCTTCCGTTGGAAGGGCTTGCAGCTTTCTGCCCAGTTCAGCTGGATTGGTACACGCTACGTCATCAACAACGACCGTTACTTCGAGGAGAGCGGTGTAACCTTCGGTACTGCTTACAACCAGTCAAACCGTCTGTTGTACGACCGCTGGAAGCAGCCTGGCGATATTACCGACATCCCACGTTGGGGCGAGGTAACCCAGCTTGACGACCGCTTCTTGGAGAATGCATCGTTCCTCCGTCTGAAGAATCTCAGTCTGTCCTATTCATTGCCACAGAGTCTGTTGCGCAAGACCAACTTCTTCTCTATGGTCAGAATCTACGGTCAGGCACAGAACCTCTTCACCGTAACCGGTTTCAACGGTCTGGATCCTGAGGTTTCATCCAATATTTACCAGGCACAGTATCCGGCATCACGCCAGTTTACTCTGGGTGTTGAATTGCAATTCTAACCAAGAAAGGAGAAAAAAATGAATATCAAAAATATAAAGACATACATCCTGTCGGGAATCCTAGCCCTCTCGATGTCTTCCTGTCTTGATAAGTATCCTGAGGATTCTATCCGCATGGACCAGGCTATCAATACTGTGGGCGACATAGACAAGCTGGTGTACGGTATCTACGACAGTTTCAAGAGCAGCGCCCTCTATTCGGGCAATCTGACAATCCTGCCAGATCTGCAGGCAGACTTCGTGTACTGCGTGAAGGGCTACTCTAATGCCTATGGCGATATCTACCGATGGAAAGATATCAAGGCTACCAACACCGACATCGAGGCGGTATATGCCGACCTTTATGGTGTTATCAACAATGCCAACTTCCTGCTCGATAATGTAGATAAGGTAAAGGCAAACACCAACAGTGATAAGGAGCTCGACAAGCTGGAGCAGTGTGAGGGCGAGGCTTACTTTGCCCGTGCCCTGGCTTATTCAGAGTTGATCAAGTGTTTCTGCAAGGCTTATGACAGCGATGAGCAGGCTGCGAAGGAACTCGGCGTTGTACTCACAGAGCACTATTACGGCAATGAGCCACAGAAGAGAGCCACTCTGAAGGAATCATACGAATTCGTATTGAGAGACCTTGACAAGGCTGCCGAATATCTGAAGGTAGATGAAGACTTCACTGGTACTCTCTACAACGAGATTTACTTCAACGAGTATACCTGTCATGCCTTGCGTGCGCGCGTATCCTTATATATGCATAAGTACGATGATGCCATCAAGTATGCATCTAAGGTAATCGGCAGTAAGTATTATACATTGGAGAAGGCTTCTTCCAACACCTATTTAAACCAGGTGAACGATTACAAGTATATCTGGACCTATGGTGATTCGCGTGAGGCTATCTGGAAGGTAGGCTTTACCGTGAACAGCTATGGCGGTGCACTGGGTACCATCTTCGATAACTACAACTATGTAACTTATCGTCCAGACTATGTGCCTGAGACATGGGTCATCAACTCATTCGACAGCAATGACCTCCGTGCTGCAGCCATCTTCACAACCCGTGTAACAGGTTATGAGCACGGTTTGCAGTGGCCTTTGCTGAGCAAGTATTTCGGCGATGCAGAATTCCTGAACAACAATATCCTGCATGTTCATCAGCCAATGGTGTTCCGTCTGTCAGAGCAGTATCTGATACGTGCTGAGGCTTACGCCATGAAGGGGGACTATAGTAAGGCAGGTAAGGACATCTCTACCTTGCGTACAGCCCGTTACTCATCTTATGGTGGTAACACCTCGATGAGCGAGAGCAACGCCATGAAGATAATCGAGGCAGAGCGCGTGAAGGAACTCTATATGGAAGGCTTCCGTCTGAACGACCTCAAGCGCTGGCACAAGGGATTTGAGCGTAAGGCTGCCGACCAGCCTGCTGCCAACTTCGTGCAGAGCAGTCTGAAGGTTGAAAAGGATGACCCTCTCTTTGTCTGGCCAATTCCTCAGCATGAGCTTGAGGCACCAGGTTCTGAGATTCAGCCTAATGAAAGTAACAAATAAAATAAGGAGACGATCATGAAGAAAATAATGATGGGATGTTTGGCAGCCGTAGCTGCACTCATCGCTCTTGTGAGTTGTTCACAGGATTATACCACTTATGCTGGTCCAAGTCATATCATGTTCTCTGATACGCTCTATCAGTATGCTGTACAGGAAAGCAACGAGGTTTTCAATGTGCCTGTATCAGCAACCGAAAAAGCTGACTACGACCGCACCTTCGGCGTGGAGGTAGTAGACAAGCAGAGCAATGCCATCGAGGGTAAGCATTACCGCATCCTCAACAACACCGTTACAATCAAGGCGGGCGAGATGGTAGGAAATGTGAAGGTTCAGGGTATCTATGATAACATCGGTAAGACCGACTCGCTCGGCTTCACCCTGAAACTGGTGATTCCGGAGAAGTATAACTGGACAGATCTCTATAAGGACTATGCCCACGTGGTAATGCAGAAGTCTTGTCCTTTCGATATCCACAACTTCTCTGGCTGGTGCATGGTAACATCTACCTTCTACAGCAAGTATCTGAACAACGTAACCAACCGTCTGATCAAGACCGAGGTGGTGGAAGGCGAGGAGAATACCGTTCTGCTGAAGGATGTTTACTATAAGGGCTACAACCTGAAGTTGAAGTTCAATACCAAGAACATGCTTGAGCCAAAGGTTGAGATGGACGACCAGATAGCTGGTGAAACCGGAGAGGCGTTCGGTACCATCTATGGAGACGGCAAGTTGCGCATCAGCCAGCCTTCTCTCTATACCTCTTATTATAACACCTGCCAGAACTATGTATTGCAGTATGTCAACATGAGTGTTGACAACAAGGATGGTTCAACCTACGGCAACGTAGGAACCTTCATCACCATGTATGAATGGATCAGCGATGCAGAGGCAGAGAAATTGAAAGAACAAGGATATTAATCGTAGAATAAAAAGAAAATGAAAACATTGATTTCAAAATATTGGCTCGTATTGATGGCGCTGGTATCAGTGACTCTGTTCACAGCTTGTTCCAGCGATGACGACGATGCCGTAACTCCTGTGTTCCCACAGGTACAGACTATCGGCGGTGCAGCTGGCGTTGAGTTGGACTTCACCTTCGATACCAACGAGAGCTGGAGCCTTTCTTCAGACAAAATCTGGTGTAAACTGGTGCAGGGCGAGAAAGCAGACGCCTTCGTACTCAATGGTACTGCAGGCAAGCAGACCATCAAGGTTAAGATTACTGCTGATGATGCCAGCGATGATATGAGCGTGGCTCAGCTCTTCCTGAATATGGGTGGACAGAAGGTTGCCATCGCTGAGGTTAAGCGTTCGGCTGCCGACCATATACTGACGGTTTACGATGCGGCTGGCAATGATATCACCGAGACAGGTATCACCGTAGGTTACAATGTATACAACAAGTTTACTGTAAAGTCAAACTTCCGTTTTGCTGTTACCAATACTCCAGCTTGGGTAGACTTGGAAGGCGGCTTCCTGGTAGGTACACCTAACAAGGATGCTGTAGGCGGTGTTGCCTTCAAGGAGAATCAGGGTGTAAGTGCTAAGTATGCCATCGCTAAGGACGGCAACTACACCATCACCTTCACTTCTGAGGATGGCAAGGCTGCTGTAACCGTACCTGTTATCTATAATGGTATGACCACCAGCACCATGGATGTTACTTATCCAACCTCTTCACAGTGGGCAGTATGGAATGTATCTCTCGATGGTAAGGTGTTCACTCAGAATGGTTCTAGCCTGACTGGCGGTGATACCAACGATTTCACCTTCTATAACTTCGTTCCTTTCACCCTCAAGACCTTGGGTGATGCTTACCAGCTGGTAGTCTTCGAGAAAAAGGAAGATGGTCTGTTCGAGGATACATCCGGCGCTGTGAAGTTGCAGGGTGAGAAGGGTGACGTTAAGCTCACTATTGATGCCTTGAGCAGCGGAAGCCGTGAGTTCCTGGTCTATGCATTGCCACAGAGCGTATTCGAGAGTCTGGAGAATGGACTCGACGGAATGCTTGAGGAAGACTTCATGACAGTGAAGAGCGATTACGACCGTTACTTCCTGATGGATGTTGTACAGAAGGAAGAAAAGAAGGGCGATTCTGAAGTTACTGCTCCTATTGTTACCAGCATGGGTATGAATGTAGATTGTGCCTTGACAACCAATGATGAATTTAAGTCATATGCTGAGGGCATCTTCAGTTATACTGGTAAAGATGTATTTGAATCAACAGTTTCTGGTGGTTATGTAGCCATTTATCCTCAGATTGACGGATGGAATCCTACAGCTGGAGCAGACGTAGTCATTTACGACGGTACAGGAAACCCTGTTGATGTTAAAAACTACGAGGTAGGACAGGACGATAAGGGTATCTATGTTGGCTTGAATGCCGATAAGCTCACTTATCCTATCCTTGCTGGTTTCAACGACATGCAGAGAGTATGCCAGCGAGTAGTCATTATCAATAATATGGGATTTAGAAGCAAGAGAAAGTAATGAACAGAATGAAAATATTTTCAAAGGCACTCTTGTTGCTATTGGTCTCTCTCCTGACCTTTGCAGCAACAAGTTGCTCGGATGATGAAACCGAGGGCTGGGACGGCACATACGGATATGTGCAGTTCAAGCTCAGCAAGAAGGTTTCTTCGAGAGCTACTCGTGCTGCTGCCCTTGACAAACTTGAGAAACTGGATGATGCCAAGAAAATCAAGGTGGTCATGGAGCACAACGGTACAACTGTCTCTCAGACACTGGTGCTCAATTCTTATAATTCAGAGAATGCAGAGTACGGTCTGAGAAGTGAAAAACTGCAACTCGCTTCGGGTACTTACACCGTCATCGGTTTCTATCTCTATGATGCGGTAGACGAGGAGTTGCTGGCTTCTTCTGCCGGCGAAACATTCACTGTAGTAGGTGGCGGTCTGGAAGTACAGAACCTCATGGTGGAGACTGTGGAGCGTGGTAAGGTGAAGTTCAATCTCGTGAAGGAGTGGGAGAAGACCCGTGCCGGTGGTACTGAGTATCTCTTCTCTAACATTCGTCTCGTTGACGTCAGCGTAACTAACCTCTTTACCCGTGAAACCTATACCTTCCCTGAACTGAAGGTGAAATATAAGGAGTCTAGCGTAGAGCATCAGAATCCTGACAATGAGAACGATAAGTATATGGACACAGGTACAGCTTACTGCGATTCTACCGTATGGTTGCCTGCCGGTACTTATCAGGTTACCTCATATACCACCTATGGCAAGACTGGTGCGGTAAAGACCAAGTACGAAACCCAGCCTGTAAAGGGCGAGGCTTTCGTTATAGAGGACAATCAGCTCAATGATAAAGCTCAGGTGCCTATCCTCCTTTCCAAGACCAAGGAGTATATCAAGGACTATGAGGCGTTGAAGGCTATCTGGGAATCTCTCCATGGTAAGGAGTGGAGCTTCTATGGCGATGCTACCTTCAAGGGAGCTAACTGGAACTTCAACAAGGAACTCGATATGTGGGGCGAACAGCCGGGCGTAACGCTCAACAGCAACGGCCGTGTCATCGGTCTTATCATCGCCGGCTTCGGTGCAAAGGGAATCGTACCTGATGCCATCGGACAGCTGACAGAACTCCAGGTGCTCAACCTCGGTTCTCACGATGAGAAGATTGGTGCCAACATCTTCAATGATTATGATGCAAACAGTCTGACTGCAGCAAAGAAGAACAGCATGCGTCACGACTATGAGAATAAGTTCCTGAAGTATGACCCACGTGCCAACATGTCGGAGATGATTGTAAAAAGCTACAACTCTGATCCTAAGGTGGCACCGAAGAACAGAATCAAGAAGGACAGCCGCATCAACCTGAAGGATGCACAGATCGGTACATTGACCAACAAGATTACCGGTGTATCTAAGGCCATCTACCGTCTGACCAAGTTGCAGCAGTTCTATATCGGTAACTCTTCTATCACAGAAGATGGGGTTTGTGCGAAGTTCTACAATGCTGACGATCCTGTTTACGGTAAGTTTGCGCAGGAGTTTAAGGAAGAGGATTGGGACAAGATGGAAAACCTGACCGATATCGAACTTTACAACTGTCCGAAGATCAGTCGCATTCCAGACTTCTACTATAATCTCCCTAAATTGCAGGCGATGAACCTGGCACGATGCAAGGGTATCTCAGCCAATCAGTTGAGAAAT
>ULLO01009067.1_pt1 | contig 9184 bp, 6 predicted proteins | sample 1951421 | NCBI WGS metagenome assembly ULLO01 (sample SAMEA4835527, study PRJEB28245) | human gut metagenome | biome: gut microbiome; material: fecal sample | place: Denmark | collected 2008 | reverse complement strand
GTGTCATCTTCTTTTCCGACAGAATAGAGAAATATATTCCACCTAAGAAGGGTAGAAAGCATATTCTTTATATCATCAGAGAAATGCTCGACTTCCACCCTCAGAGCCAGCGTACCAACATAGGCTGTGCCTTGGAATACTTCACACGCGTGATGAAACGCCACTGTACGGCTTTCCTCATCAGTGACTTTTACGACCAGAAGGATTATCAGCATGCCTTGCAGATTGCCAACCAGAAACATGATGTGGTGGGCATTCAGGTATATGACCCGAGAGCCAAACAGTTGCCTGACGTAGGATTGCTGAAAGTAATGGATGCAGAGACAGGGCATGAGATGTATATCGACACCAGTTCCAGGAAGTTGAGAGTGGCTCATGCACAGAACTGGTTCCGACGCCAGGACAACTTGCGCCAGCTCTTTGCCAAAAGCAAGGTAGACTGGACTTCGATAGCGACCAACGAGGATTTCTCCAAGTCGCTCCTGGCACTGTTCAAACAAAGAGGATAAATTGAGTGAAGAGTGAAGAATTCTACGGCTTTACTAATCATAAAGTTCAAAGTTCAAAGCTCAAAGTTCAAAGTAAAGCAACAATGTTGAAAATTAAGAATATCATATTGACAATGGCTCTGATGGGCTGTTCTGGTTTGGCTTTCAGCCAGACAGTGGAACAGCGCATCGATTCTTTGCAGATGCTTATCGGACAGCAGACCATCCTGCACCTCAAGGCTACAGCCCGAAAGGGAGCCAAGGTGGTGATGCCATCCTTCAAGCCTCAGGCCCAGATAGTTCCAGGCGTTGAGGTGGTGGAGCAGAGCAAGGGCGACACCATGCATGTAGGTGACAACCAGATGGTGGTAAGCCGCGACTATACCATCACATCTTTTGATGAGAAGGTGTATGCCATCCCGGCACTCAATGTGAAGATAGACGGTAAGAACTGCCACGGCAACCCATTGGCGCTGAAGGTGCTCACAGTACCCGTGGATACGGTTCATCCCAATCAGTTCTATCCTCCCAAGACGGTGCAGGAGAATCCCTTCCTCTGGAGTGAGTGGAGCTTCGCCTTTTGGTTGAGCTTTCTGCTGTTAATCGTCTGTGGAGCAATGCTCTATCTGCGCAACCGATTGAAGAAGAATAAGCCTATCATTGCCCGCATCCGTATCATCAAACGTGTGCCTGCCCATGAGAAGGCATTGAAAGAGATTAACGACATCAAACAGCATCACAGTACATCGAACCAGGAAACACAGAAGGAGTACTATACTCACCTTACCAATGCGCTGCGTGAATATATAGTAAACCGGTTTGGTTTCAATGCCATGGAGATGACCAGTACTGAAATCATTGAGAACCTGCGTGCTTCTGGCGACCAGAAGATGATAGACGAATTGAGAATGCTCTTCTCAACAGCCGACCTAGTCAAGTTCGCCAAATACGAGATTCCTATGAATGAAAATGATGCCAACCTGGTAAATGCAATTAACTTCATCGACCAGACGAAGACCAATGAGCTGCCTAAGGAAGAGAAAATTGTGCCTACGCTCAGTAGCGAGGACCAGAAGTCTCAGCAGCAACGCCGCCTCATCAAAATGCTGCTTTGGATAGGAGGCTTCAGCGCTGTTGCTATCTTAGGCTATATCATCTATCAAGTTGTCATGCTGTTGATGTAAAACCATCACTGATAGATAAAATCATCAGAGTGATGCAAACTATAAATGTTATAAGAAATGGAATTTGCAAGTAAAGCATATTTTCTGCTACTCCTGTTGCTGATACCTTATATCTTATGGTATTTTCTTGGGAGAAAGAAAAGTGAGCCAACTATGCGCATGAGCGATACCCGAATGTATCAGTATGCGCCAAAGAGTCTTCGAGTGCGACTCATCCATCTGCCTATGGTACTGAGATGCATCGCCTTCGTGCTCATTGTGTGTGCCATGGCTCGCCCACAGACTCATCATTCTTGGGACAACAAGACTGTGGAGGGAATTGACATCATGCTTGCTATGGACGTATCAACCTCCATGCTTGCTGAAGACCTGAAGCCAAACCGAATGGAAGCGGCTAAGGATGTGGCAAATGAGTTTATCTCTGGTCGTCCTACCGACAATATCGGCTTGACCATCTTTGCAGGTGAAGCATTCACCCAATGTCCAATGACTACCGATCATGCCAGTCTGCTGCGCCTGTTGCAAGATACAAGAACTGACATTGCCGCACGCGGACTCATCGATGATGGTACTGCTGTAGGTATGGGTTTGGCAAATGCAGTAAGCCGATTGAAGAATTCAAAGTCTAAGAGCAAGGTGGTGATTCTCTTGACGGATGGCAGTAACAACATGGGCGACATATCGCCTATGACAGCTGCAGAAATAGCCAAGAGCTATGGCATCCGTGTTTATACGATTGGAGTGGGAACCAACAAGGTGGCTCCATACCCAATGCCAGTAGCTGGTGGTGTGCAATATGTCAATATTCCAGTAGAAATTGACACGCAGACCCTGCGCGACATTGCGCAAACCACAGACGGTAACTTCTATCGTGCTACCAACAATGCGGAGTTGAAGAAGATTTATCAAGATATCGACAAACTGGAGAAGTCAAAATTCAATGTGAAGCATTATGCCAAACGCTATGAGGCTTATCAGCCTTTTGCCTTGGCAGCACTCCTGGTATTGCTCCTGGAGATTTTGCTGCGCATTACTTGGCTCAGAAGAATACCATAAATATATAGAACAATGTTAAGATTTGAAGATCCTATATTTCTCTGGCTTCTATGGATAATCCCGGTACTCATACTGGTACGCTTTATCGGTTGGAGAAAAAGAAGGGCGAAACTGAGAAGACTGGGAGACCCTGAGTTGCTCAAACAGCTGATGCCCGACATATCCAAATACCGCCCAACGGTGAAATTCGTGCTGATGCTTGCAGCCCTGGCATTACTTATCGTGATGGTGGCGCGTCCGCAGATGGGTAGCAAGGTTTCTCACGACAAGCGCAACGGAATTGAGACTATGATCTGTCTGGACATTTCCAATTCCATGCTGGCAGAAGATGTGGCACCATCCCGTCTCGACAAGAGCAAGATGCTGATAGAGAATCTGGTAGATAACTTCAGCAACGACAAGATTGGTCTTATCGTCTTCGCGGGCGATGCCTTCGTGCAGTTGCCTATCACCAGCGACTATGTTTCTGCCAAGATGTTCCTGCAGAACATTTCGCCAAGCTTGATACAAACTCAAGGCACCAACATAGCCCAGGCTATCAGTCTTGCCTCAAAGAGTTTCACCCAGCAGGAAAACATCGGTAGGGCTATCATCGTGATAACTGATGGTGAGAACCATGAGGTGGGTGCTCAGGATGCAGCCCAGATGGCCAACAAGAAAGGCATCAACGTGTTTATTCTGGGTATCGGTAACGCCAAGGGAGCTCCAATCCCTATGGGAGACGGCTCTTATCTGACAGATAATGCCGGCAATACGGTAATGACCGCCTTGAATGAGCAGATGTGCCGCGAATTGGCACAGGCTGGCAAAGGACAGTATATCCATGTAGATAATACTAGCGATGCAGAAAAAGCGCTCAACGATGACTTGGCTAAATTGCAGAAAGGGGATATGACCAGTGTCATCTACAGTGCTTATGACGAACAGTTCCAGGCTGTAGGAATCTTGATTATTCTCTTGCTCCTCGTTGAGGTCTGCATGATGGAAGTGAAGAATCCGATGCTCAGGAACATCAAGTTCTTTAAGAAAGATTTGAAGAAATGATATAAGATATGAACTATGTACATTATATAATAGTAACGGTAGCTTTTCTGTTGGTAGGTGGGACAAACGCTGTCGCACAAACCGACCGCAACTTGATACGTCAGGGAAACAGGGCTTTCAAGTCCCAGAAGTGGGCAGCTGCTGAGACCCAATATCGCAAGGCTATCTACAAGAATCAGAAGAATCCACAGGCGATATACAACCTTGGCTGTGCCTTGCTGATGCAGCAGAAAGATTCACTGGCAATGGTTCAGTTTGGTAATGCTGCACAATTGGAGAGCAATATCTTCCGCCGCTCCAAGAGCTATCACAATATGGGAGTGGTGATGCAAAACCACCGGGAATATGCACAGGCCATCGAGTATTACAAGATGGCTTTAAGATGCAACCCTCAAGACAATGAGACTCGTTATAATCTTGCCCTCTGCAAAAAGTTGCTCAAGAACAACCAGCAGAATCAAAATAACAAGAATAATAAGGACAAGAATAAAAACGATAAAAACAAGGACAAGAAGAACGACAAGAACAAAAATAAGGACGGGCAAAATAAAGATAAGCAAAACAAGAATCAGGACAAGAATAATTCTGACAAGAACAAGCAGAATCAGGAAAAAATGAGTCGCGACAATGCCGAACAGCTCTTGAACGCTGCTATCCAGCAAGAGAAAGCTACGAAGCGCAAGATGCAGAAGGCAATGAGCCAGCCACGCCGAAAGGTATATGACAAAAACTGGTAGCTCTGTCTCTTTAGATATTCATTTGTAAGATAAAGAATATAATTTGTAATTAGATAATAAATATGAAACATATAGGTAGGTTTACTATCATCTTGATGATACTGATGAGCGTCAGCATAAATGCTGTTGCCCAACACCTGAAAGTATCGGCTCCATCCCATGTAGCGGCAGGTGAAAACTTCCGTGTTGCGTATACCATCAATGCACGCGACGTGGAGGAATTCCGCATGGGAAACGTGCCGAACGGGCTGGAGGTCATTGCAGGTCCATACACATCGCAACAGTCCAGTTATCAGATGATAAACGGACATACATCATCATCTTCTTCCGTAACGATTACTTATACGCTTTATGCAGCCAAGAATGGTGTTTTCACCATCGGTTCTTCCCAGGTCCTTGTAGGGGGAAAGAAACTGGCATCCCGCGCTGTTAAGATTAATGTTACCGGACAGGCTGCCCATAATCCTAATGGTTCTACCAAGATGCATGGAAGAAATGATAATGATGAACCTCATATGCGACAGGCTGGTTCCAGCATTTCTGGCAGCGACCTCTTCATCAAGGTTTCTGCCAACAAGAAACATGTCACAGAACAAGAACCTATCTTGCTGACTTATAAGGTTTATACTCTGGTTGAACTTACCCAACTGGAGGGTAAGATGCCTGATTTGAAAGGTTTTCATACTCAGGAAGTTCCGCTTCCTCAACAGAAGCAGTTCCATACAGAGATGGTCAACGGCCGACCATACAAATGCGTGACCTGGAGTCAATACGTCATGTATCCACAGATGACAGGAAAGCTGGAAATACCTTCCATCAATTTCAAGGGAATCGTTGTCCAGCAAAACCGTAATATTGATCCTATGGAAGCTTTCTTTAATGGAGGTTCCGGTTATATTGAGGTTCACAAGGATATCAAGGCTCCGGGTATTACCATTTCGGTTGACCCATTACCTCAACGTCCTGCTGATTTCTCAGGCGGAGTAGGTAAGTTTAATATTTCTGCCACTATCGACAAGAAAGAAGTAAAAGCCGGCGAACCCATCAATATACGTGTGGTTGTAGGAGGTATCGGAAACCTGAAGCTGCTGAAACAGCCTATTATCGAATTCCCGAAAGACTTCGATCAGTATGATGCAAAAATAACAGACAAAACCCGACTTTCAGCCAATGGTCTGGAGGGCAATATGATTTATGACTTCCTTGCGGTACCTCGCAATCAAGGTCAGTATACCATACCAGCCATCGAATTTACCTATTATGATACATCATCATCCAGGTATAAGACCATCAAGACTCAACCATTCACCATCAAGGTTGATAAGGGTGACGGCTCAAGCGACAGCAATGAAGGTGCTGATTTCAACAAAGACAAGGACATTCATACCCTGAAGTTCGGCAAAGACTGTCACCAGAACATCAACGACATGTTTTATGGCAGCGCAAGCTATTGGATCTGTCTGTTGATTCCTCTGCTTGCTTTCATCGCATTGATTATCGTCTTCCATCGCAGAGCTATGGAAAATGCCGACATCGTCAAGATGCGCTCCAACAAGGCAAAGAAGATGGCAACCAAGCGCTTGAAGAAAGCTCATCTCTTGATGGTAAAGCACAAACAGGGAGAGTTTTATGATGAAGTATTACGTGCTTTATGGGGATATATCAGTTACAAACTGAATATACCTGTAGAAAAGCTGAATCGTGAGAACATCCGCGAGAAAATGATTTCTCACAACGTAGACGAAGATACCATCAAGAAGTTTACTACTGCTATTGATGAGTGTGAATTCGAGCGTTATGCACCAGGCGATTCAGTGGGTAATATGAATCATACATTCAATGCTGCAATAACAGGAATCATGGAAATAGAGAATGCAATCAATATGGCACGTAAGAAGCGCAAGACCAATCGCAACGGATATTCCCTCATCATGCTTCTGGCAATGATGCTTGGCTTCACTCTTGAGGCTGGTGCCATCACCAAACAGAATGCAGATACAGAGTATCAGAAAGGCAATTATCAGCAAGCTATTCGTGATTACGAGGAGATATTGAAGACCAGGGCATCTGCTGCCATTTATTACAATCTAGGCAATGCTTATTTCCGTACAGACAATATCACGAAGGCTGTGCTCAACTATGAGCGTGCTCACTTATACGCCCCAGGAGATGAGGACATCAATTTCAATCTCCAGTTTGCAAGAAGCAAGACCATTGACAAGATTACACCGGCATCAGAAATGTTCTTCGTCACATGGTACAGGATGCTTGTCAACTATACGAGTGTAGACAATTGGGCAAAGATTGGAATCTTCAGTATCATCATGGCGTTGATACTCGTATTGGTTTATCTCTTTGGACCTCAGCTCTTCATGCGTAAGATAGGATTTTTCGGAGGCTTGTTCTTCCTGATTTCCTTCCTGATAAGTAATCTGTTTGCCTATCAGCAGAAACAGGTTCAGATAAACAGGACGGGTGCCATCATTATGGAACCATCGGTAAATATCAAGAAGACACCCGCCAAACAAAGTGCTGACTTGTTTGTCCTGCATGAAGGAACCCGGGTGGATATTACCGACAAGACAATAAATGGATGGCGAGGCATTCGTGTTGCTGATGGCAGAGAAGGTTGGATAGAAACCAAACATATAGAGGAAATATAATGGATTTCAGTAAAATACAAGACATGGACATGCAGGTGTTGAGCCTTTTCAATGGTAGCGACAACATCATGCTTGACCAGATGGTACAGATATTAACATCGGGCCTGACGTGGATACCACTCTACGTCATGCTCTTTTTTGTTGTTATGCGCAACAATGAGACGATGGGGCAGATAGCCCTGGTGGTGGGAAGCGCAATCTTCTGCGTTCTATTTGCTGATGGACTGGTTGACGGCATCGTCAAACAGCTGGCTGAGAGATGGAGACCTTCAAATGATCCTACATTCAAGTATATGGTGCAGGTTGTGGACGATATCCGTCCGAAGGGTTATAGCTTCTGCTCTGCACATGCTGCCAATACGATGTCGCTAGCAGTTTTCTTCTCCTTACTTATCCGTAGTAAAATGCTCACGATAACACTGGTAATATGGTCTCTCATAAACTGTTGGACGCGATTGTATCTGGGTGTACATTACCCTTCAGATATTCTTTGCGGCATGATTATCGGTATCATTGTTGGCATTCTGGTCTATCTGCTTTATTATAAGATTTATCTTCGGATCTCTCCAAAGATTAATTATATCTCCAACCAGTATACAAGTACAGGATATGATCATGACGATATCGATAAGGCAATGGTCATTTTAATGCTCACATTGGTATATGTAGTGACAAGAAGTGTTGTCATGGCTGGTTTCGTTTAATAAACTCTATATAAAAGAATACAATAAATAAAACATAATGGATACAAAACATATTAAGATAAGCGATTATAATTACGATTTGCCAGATGAGCGCATCGCCAAGTTTCCTATCTCACAGCGCGACCACAGTAAACTGCTGGTCTATAAGCATGGCGAGGTGAGTGACGATGTGTTCTTCCATCTTCCGGACTATCTGCCAAAGGGTGCCATGATGGTATTCAATAATACCAAGGTAATCCAGGCGCGCATGCATTTCCGCAAGGAGACGGGAGCCCTCATCGAGGTGTTCCTGATGGAGCCTGCTGCACCTACCGACTATGAGCTGATGTTCCAGACATCGGGTCACTGCTCATGGCTCTGTATGATTGGTAACCTGAAGAAATGGAAAGAGGGAAGCCTGAAGCGAGACTTCGAAATCAAGGGTCATCAGCTTACCCTCTCTGCTACCATGCGACGTGGAGATGCGCTCAGTGTAGAGGCTTCAGAGATGGTAGCCAAGGGTGGCGGCACCAACTACTGGGTGGATTTCGACTGGGACAACGAGCATGTTTCCTTTGCCGAGATTCTCGAGGCAGTGGGAGAGTTGCCTATCCCTCCATATCTGAACCGCAAGACCGAAGAAAGTGACAAGACCACTTATCAGACCGTATATTCCAAGATCAAGGGTAGCGTGGCTGCCCCAACAGCCGGTCTGCATTTCACCGATGCGGTGCTCCAGGACCTGGATGCGCATGGCATCGACCGTGAAGAGGTAACCCTTCATGTAGGAGCGGGAACCTTCAAGCCGGTGAAGAGTCTTGAGATAGAAGGTCATCAGATGCATACCGAATATATCGTGGTTCATCGTCGCAGTCTGGAAAAGCTCATCAAGCACGAGTGCCAGGTCATCGCCGTGGGAACCACCAGTGTGCGCACCATCGAGAGTCTCTATTATATGGGCGTGCATCTCATCAAGCATCCTGAGGCAAGCGAGGAGGATTTGCATGTAAAACAGTGGGATCCATACGAGTTGTCGGCAGATGGCAATCTGGTGGAAGGCATCACTCCGGTGCAGGCTATCCAGGCAATCGTCGATTACCTCGACCGCAACGGCTTGGAAGCCTTGCATTCCAGCACGCAGATCATCATCGCTCCAGGTTATACCTATAAGATAGTGAAGATGCTGGTAACCAATTTCCATCAGCCTCAGAGCACCCTCCTTCTCCTGGTGAGTGCCTTCCTGCATGGTGATTGGAAGAAGGTATATGATTATGCCCTCTCTCATGATTTCCGCTTCCTGAGCTATGGAGATTCCTCCCTGCTCATTCC
>ULLO01015164.1_pt1 | contig 9248 bp, 9 predicted proteins | sample 1951421 | NCBI WGS metagenome assembly ULLO01 (sample SAMEA4835527, study PRJEB28245) | human gut metagenome | biome: gut microbiome; material: fecal sample | place: Denmark | collected 2008 | reverse complement strand
ATTTTTTAGCGGGCAATATGGAGAAGTAGATGGTTACTATAAACAAGAATAATCCCCTTATTCCTTCATAGTTGAAAGAAACGATAGCTAACAATGTGACAAATGTTGGCACATAATCATAATCCCATGGAGCAATATTCTCAATATGCTTTGGCTTACAATTTGCTCTATTGTTCTTCTTATACTTCAATACTCTTATCGTATACAAAGCACAACCAGAAATCACCAAACATAAAAACGGAACTATATTATTTACTCCAAAAATACTACTCAGACCATTCCATTGGAAACCTTGCCTAATAGAAAATGGCAGCTGGACTGTTTCTAAAAACACTAGTCCCACAATCAGACATAGATAAATACAAAATAAACCTAAGCGTAACATATTTATAATATATCTATTTCTCTTTCCTCAAACCAACCATATTGAATAGCGGTCTGTTTTGCTCTTTCAATATTACTTGTATACATTAATATTGCTAAAGACTCTTTAGCACGTGTACAGGTTACGTAAAATAGGCGACTCGTACGATCTATTGAATTTTCCTTACCCATTTCTTTATTTTTTATATCTGTTTGAGACAAAGGAGCAACATTGAAAAGTTTCTCATAACTGAACATGTTTCCTTTTGCAGCTTCCTCATCAATGAGGACTAGTACTCTTGGAAATTCTAATCCTTTCACTCCCTGATGTGTAGCATAAGGTGTTCGTTCATGGACATAATCATCGTATGCTTTAAATTGCCTCAAAGGTAACTGTAAAGCTCTACCCCAAGCCAAAGACTCTTTATCATCCTTATCAACCTCTTCTTCCTTGGAATTTAAAGCCAATGTCAAATTATTGTCTCCTCATCTACTTTGCTGCAAATTCCAAGAAATCTGCAACATTTTTGAAATCATCAAATTATTGGCAATAAATACTTGCATAAGGTTCGGGAAATCTACTGCGTATATCAGCCTTTATCATGAAAGTAGAGAAGCAAGCGTTCTTTACGATTCGCTTGTTGTTGTATGATATTTGAGACATAGCTAGTTTTTATAAAAAACATTCTGTTTCTTAAAAATCATCTGTTGTCTCTTTATTTATAAAAGTAATCATCCGCAGTTGTCTTTGTTGCAACTCTAAAATCGGAATTATCAAGTGCTTTTCTAATCAGAACCTTATTATAGGGTATATGAAGTACAGGTACCTTATACTTATTGTCTCTGAAAACAGGTAACTTATCCCATAAGTTTTTTACTTTTGTAGTAAAACCAGATGGAGTATGAATTTCTGCCTTTGTGGTGAGTTCTGGATATACAACTATTATTGGCAAGCCTTTGGTGTTGATTGCATAGTCTATTTCCTCTCGCAAGGCTCTACTATATTTCGTTTCTGAACTCAAAAACAAAACAACATTTGCAGAAGCGTTTAATCTCTCATGAAGTCTTGGCTTTAACGTTTGCTCCCAATCACTTCCGTCGCGAACGGAATATGTTTTGTTATGAGAGTCAACAAATGGGAAAGACAAGTCTGCCGCCTTCCATGCTTTCAATAAATTGTAATAACAAAAATCCTTTGCAGCATTTGCACCTAAATTATTTTGATTAATGCACCTAAATTATTTTGATTAAAAGGCTCTGCTACATAAAATGCGCAATAATTTCCTGTTCTGTTAGCCATAGTTTTATAAATTATGAATTGATATTTTATCTTTATCTCCTTTCCAAATCACGATATGAATATCTGCGGAGATTTTTTCACGATTGATTTTAAAAGCTTGAATTAGATATTTCAGAATATCTTTTTGAGAAATATCAGTTCTTGCTAAATTTGAACCAATCAATGGCATGATTATAGGATAACCTTGTGAACGAGTGTTGCAATAATCTATTAGTTTTTGAATTGCAAGGACAAATTCATCCTTGGACGTACTTGCCATAAAATGCGAATCAAACTTGGTTAGTCCTAAAAAGAAATATATAATACGATTGTCTCCTTGTATCTCTGCTATAGTTCCCACATCATATCGAAAAGTGTTTCCTTTGGATTTATTTGTCCGCGTCAAATCAACATAATGTTCACCACGAAGTTTCTCTTGAATTTTCTCATTCAACGTGTCGGGTGTATATAGTCCTTTTGCATACATCTCATTCATGACCCTCCCATGTTGAGTTTTATCAGAAACAAGGTCATTGTCGACTATCGTGTCAAAACACCTGTTGACTGAAACGACTATATTTCTTCTTGCTTCATAATTGGCACTAACAATAGAAGAGGAATACATATCTCCATATTGCACATAGACTTTATAACCTGAATTTGATGTTAACACAACCTTCTTAGTTTGGGATAAAGTAAACCATGTCACAACAATACAGCAAATCATTGAAATCCCCAACAATACACCAATGGACAAGAGAAGCTTATACCCAAAAGTCCAATCTTTTGGCAAATAATCACTAAAAGAGAACCACACAGATAGAAAACCACAGATGGTATAGATGCATCCAACCCACTTGCAGGAACTTCTTGTAATAAAAGCTCTATCAAGCCAAAACCTTGAAAAGAAATTCTTCATTTTAAGCATATATTAGCAATTTGAAATTACGGCAAACTTCTATAATGTTTGCGTCATACATCTTAAATGTAAAAAATCATCATATCTTAGGAAAGAAAAATTATCCAGCTCAGAAACATCATAGACGAATAAAATTTTGAGGAACCAAATAAAACAACAAAAAGTTTCATTTTACTTTTCTATTTGGTCTTTAATAGTTTGTCATTTGCAAATGGCATTATTTATTGTCTGGTAATCCCAATAATGTACTCCATTTTCCAAACAATCAGAAGGAATATGGGTTCCAACATTTCGTAAAGAATCAGGGCAACGACTTTTGTCTACCTTTGACAATCCATTGTAAATCACGACAATGTTCTTTAGTTTACCATTTTGATAATCTTTCAAAGCCATATCGCATTCATAATCAATAAAACTACGATAATCTATATGATTACATTGCGATACTGTACAATATGGAGCAATACCCCATAAACCTTTGTTGTAATGTGCACAAAGCGCACATGAGCCACTTCGCAGATTTTTTGTGTCTTTACCGACAATCAATACAAATGTTTTAGAAATATTCATTCTTTGTCTTAAAGACTTTTTGATATTGCAATTCAGGGTTGCATCACTAGATGAAGTTAAACTGTGAACATCAGTAAAATTCAATGCTAGCCCTTCGCTATCATTCCATTCGTGCAACTTATCTATCAAATCCTTGTCACCAGTCCAATCTCCTGCAAGATATGTCTTGGTGCGATTCGTCATGTCATATATATTCATATCATCATTTTTTATGAGGTACTTTAGGGGCTATAAGCCAATTTTGAGTCCCATCGTTAATTTCTATCGCATTTATCAAATATTATTTCTAAACTATCGCAAATTTGAGATTTTCAATCTAGATGGCTGCAAGGAGGCAAAAATATCAGTTTTATATCGTATTATATGCTCCCTGCAGAACGAATGACCTATAGTTGTACGACCGTAAGGCTACGGTTGTACGACTATATAGGCTATGGTTGTACAACTCTGGAGTTATGGTTGTACAACTATAAGGGTTTTAGTTGTACAACTGCAGAATTCTGTTTTTTGACGAAATCCACAAACTTAGATAACATACTGATTTACTGGTATTTATAAATTTTTACCATATTTCAGATATTCTCCAGGAATTATTTTCCGGTCGGAAATTCGTGAATTTCAGAGCAAAAATTAAGAAAAATTATCAGCATTTTTCTATAATTCTATCTTTCCTAAAATTTTGAACTTCTGCTGATTTCCTGAAGGAATTTCGTAAACATCATCTCTTTCACCTGAAGCTGATGAAGTTTCAACTGAAAGACTATCAATGTTTTCTATCGCATTCTCCTCTTTCAATTCTTCGGATACATCCGAAGTTTTTACATCATCAGAATCGTCAACAGCTTTAACTTCCAATGCAAAAAGACCATCATGACGGAAACCAATCACAAAAGTTACTTCTTTGGTCTCATCCCTGCCTTCCACGAAATTACCCTTAGAAGGGGCAAAAAATGCAGTTAATCCGCAATCTAACTTGATTTCTCCCTGTGTCGTACTGCGAATGCTGGATATGGTTCCATGCAATCGTATACAGTTAGAAAAATCGGTATTCTCGTTATAAGGCACAATACCGCTTATATCATGATCATTGACTAACAAATCAAAGATGTATTTGTCATTGAGGGACTGCTGATGACAAGTAGATGCCAAATACCGAATCTCCCTTATCTTGTCTGTATCAAAATAATCCTTATCATGAATAATTGTAAATGCCTTTAGGACAAGAATATTATAATTTGCTTCCAACTGCACTATAGGATGATGCTCACCAGATGCTTGTGCCAATGTCTGGAGACGGGAAATAATTTCATCAACAGGCGTATCCTTGCGGCATTTGCGAACAAACTGGAACCAATAACGTAATGAGAACAGATTGGTATTACCTTGCTGGATATTACTATTTAAATAGTTTTCTACCTTATCCTGTTCCTTCTCTGTTAAAAGTCCCCAAGATTCACCAAGACGTTTCGGATCACCCTTAACCTTGCTCAAAAGGAGATAACGAACATACAACTGGCGTAATCGTGGTCGCTCTTCATATAATGCTTTCTCGATGGCAGCACTTAAATGATTCAACATGCCTGGCAGATCATCTATGAAATTCTTGCTCTGAGACTCACTTCTGTTCAGATAATCAAATGACTTATGTGTCTTCTGCGTATTACCCAATGTCTTCATCTGTGAGAGAAGTATCTTGGTCTCATCGATCAGTTCGAGCATAGAAACATATTGCTCCTGATACCATTCGTTTTCACGAGAGAACAGGAACCGTCTGTAAGTATCATACGGAGACCATCTTTTTCCATATTCTATCAAGATAACAATCAACTGAATTTCAGAGATATATGCATAGATATTCTTAGAGTTTAAACGGCGGCTCTCCTTAAAATAGCCACGCGCTTCTTCTGTCAAATCTTTTATATCCTCAAATTCAAGTTTTACATTTTCACGCTTATAATATTCCAAGAGTCTACGCTTACACATACCTGCAATGTGCTGAAGATTAAAATCTTTCTCACCATTTGCATCAAAAGCTCTTTGTACGAATGTCATTGCCTCATCAAAATGCTTAGGTATGCTTGCCTTTTCATAACAGAAACGAGCCAAATGCCCCCAGAAATGAGGTTCATTAGGAAAACTGTTAGCTAATCTTGACAACACATTTCGCTGATCAATCTCTTTATAACCAAGGTCCTCCAATAACTGTGAGAAATGGTTATTGTTGTCTTTGGACCAGGCTTCTTCTACTCCTAGAAGATCTTCTTTTCCTCGCTCCAGAAAGACACTAATAAGAATCTGACGGGAATCGTCTACAAGATACTGCTGATTACTTTTAATACTTTTAATCAGATTGATAGAACTATCATAGACCATCTCTTTCCAACCTCCTACACTACATACAGACTGTAGAACAGCATCGGCAAATCGGGCATAGCGAGGACGCCAGAGAGTCTGTTTTCCGGCTTCATCAGCGACATTGCTCAATATCTTATAAAGAGCCTTCTCTTCACTAGGATGATTTCGAAGGTATTTCTGTAAGCCTATCACTACTCCATCCTTCTTAAAGAGATTTCGGAAAATAAGGTCTGGCACCTCTTTCTGAGAGTAATGATAAATCATTGATACATAAAGAACAAATTCATTAAGAGGTTGTGATAACAAACTATTGTAATAACTTACATATTTCTCAATTTTTTCCTGTTTGAAATCATCATTACAAATTGCCAACGAAAAATCTATCACCTCACACTGGTTCGGTGATTTCTTATCCCATTCCGCCATATCGGATTTGTTCTTGGCATAGTGAGTGACTTTATTTACGAACCGGTTCTTCTCATCAGAATCTGCCATTGTATCAGACAAATGTATGTTGTTCTGCTGGTCGGATAATCCAACTTTTTTGTTATGCCTTTCGACTATTACAAATAAGAACCTAGCCTTGTTTGAATTGCAATTTCGTACCAAGGCATCTATCGTTGTAATATTTACTTTAGAAGCTTCAACTATTGCCAAAACCGGTGTCTTTACCCGATTATAAAAGAGATGAAGTTTTTCTTCTGTCACACCTTTTATATACTTATTTAAAAGGACTACAGGATACTCCTTTCTCAAATCATAAGCTAATCTCCTGGACAAAGTGGTTCCACCTGCACCAGCATCATGATAAAGCAAGAATTTGGAAGACTGGCGAAGCTGTATACGATCCTTGATCTTGTTTTTAAGAGCATCCTGAATCTTACGAGTTGCTTCAACGCCCTTTGATATATCATTCCAACTAATGTCTTCACCTCTATAGAATGTGTCGGAAGGAGACAAATCGTTAGGTGCCGTTGCTCCGATACTGGCATGAACAACGTCTAATCCGCCATCTTTCAAAGTGGAAACAATAGACGAGATATCGATACAATCTAACTTGCCAGAAACTCTGGAAGGCACGATGACACTGGATAAAGGGACAGATGCTGCACTGGACATTGTTTCTTCAACACCCAAAATGAACTCATTGGCACTCATCTTAAACGATGCACTATTAAAACTATATTCCTGAGCTTCTTCTGAAACGTTTACCAGATAGTCTTCATCTGTAGATATGAAGATAAAATGTACCAAATCTGCCTCAACCTCCTCTATATCAACTATAGAATGTATGATATCCTTAAGATAACGGTCTCCTACGTTCAGACAAACGATATAATATTCGTTTGTGGAGTCTGTCATGAAACGACGAAGTGCTTCTTTGATAAATTTGCCGTATTTTCGCTTATTCCAGGAACGGAAATCTGAGCATGAAGTCCCGACGCTTTCTGACAGTCCGTTAGCAAACAACCAATTGAGACGTCCACCACTAGTACTGATCGGCAATGATATATGACTTTCATACTGGTCTATCACCAAAGGAACTACCCTACTATCCTTAGCTGCCCCAAAAGCAGTAAAAAGACCATAATGCCCTTTTGTATTCGAATCAAAATCCAATATAAAGGACCAAGGGATTCTAGTAAGGCTAGACTTGAGATCTACAGACGTATTCTTATCATTCGGTGGACTGATAAGGATATATTGATTGCGATTATTGAAATTATCGGCAGCTTCAAGCACTTCACCAAAGTCATAATGCTCCTCCAAAACGTCTGCATTTACTCTTCCATCATAAGCATCAGTTAACTTTGACGGTATATCTTTATGAATACTTTTATAAAAACTGACTGTCAACTTTCGGGAATAGGCATGCACCAGCTTAATACTCGCTTCAGTTTCGATTCTATCTGTTTCTACATCGGAATCGTGCATACCTTGATTGCCATCTACCGCTATTGCCTTAAGAGCCTGTAATTCGTCTTGTGATATATAATCAGAACTGTTCAAAGTATCCAACAATTCAGAATAATTGGGTTGCCATTTTTTCTTTCGAGTTTTTCCATTCAACTCATGGGAACCAGCCAAATAATTGCAGACTTTCATTTCATCTACTCTATCGTAAAGCCTATATTTCATAAAAGCCTCTCCGCTTTTACGAAAGAACTGTCTGGCTTCATCCCAATTATTCTGCTTGAAATGATAGGATGCCTTCAATGCATCAGAATAATAATTGCTGAGCTTAACTTTCTTCTGTTGTAGCATAGTCGTATGTTTTAAAGTTTAGTTTCTCAAAAACCTCGGGCAACAAGACTAATCATAGTCTTGCTTTATGCCCAAGGCTCTTTCACTTGGATGAACCTCATTACTATTCTTCTTTGGCTTTGCGGATGCTGGCCATCTCCCTTTCATAAAATGCTTGCGCTTTAGGATGTATTATCCTTACATGTAAGCTTACTTCTATCAAGGTTCTCTCCAAGCGATGAATTTCTTCTATCTGCTCTTCTTTGCTTTCAAAGAAACAAGGACAGAGATATATCATCGTTGAAATTATGTAATCGAACGTCTCCTTTTCAAGTGTTCCATCTAAGTGAAGAGGATTCAACTTGCGGAGAGTACGAGCATCAATACCAGTTAATTCCGAAAATTTACGGTCGGAAGTAAGTCGCCACCTTCTTCTCGCTTGGCGAAACTCTTCGGCAGCGAAGGCTATCCATTTGTTCGCCTTGCTTTTCGTAGAGTTTTCGTCCATGAGCCAATTATCTTCCTGATAAAAGGCTATTTAAACAGAACTTGGACTAAAAATCTCTAACAAGTGCAAAGCAAAGTAAAAAACGCAGCATTCATGAATACCGCAGCATTTGGAAGCAAAGCACTAATTTTGCAAGCGAACAAGGAAAGAATTTGTTTTTAATATATAATTAATGTATAAAACTATCAGAATATGAAAGCAATGTATAAAAGCGAACTGGCTGCTTATGCCGGAGTGTCGACCAAGACACTGAGGAGATGGCTGAAACCTTATCAGCAGCAACTGACGGAACTCGGGATGCAACCGAAGGACCAGCTGTTAAGTCCGAAAGCAGTTAAGTTCATATGTGATCAGCTGTCTATCGATATCTAACGATGTCGGACAAGACGCTTTTGAAAAGCCGTACCTTTGCAACGTCAATCAGAACAAACGGGATTGCTCATCTCTTTGAACTGACGATGACATAACTTGAGTATTAATCTTTTAAATGTTTTAAATTATGAGTAAATGTTACAAAGTTTCCAAGAAGACCATGAACATGGGTCCTAAAGAGGGTAAGACCGTTTATAGCGTTCGCCCTTACAGTTACGGTACCTTGACTACCAAGGATATCGCTAACCAAATCGCTATGGAGTCTACGGCTACTCCTGCTGATGTGATGGCGGTACTCGACCGCTATACCTACTACGTGAAGGAGAACCTGAAGAAGGGTTACGACATCGAGTTGTTCGGCTTCGGCAAGCTCTATCTCCGTTTCCTCACGGGTAAGGCTGTAGAGAACGAGAAAGAGGCGAATGCCAAACTCGTGAAGAGCATCCTTCCTGCCTTCCGACCTTCGTACTACCTCTTGAAGAACGGTAGCCGTGTATACTACCTGATTCCGGATTCCATCGAACTCGTCAAGTACGGTGAAGAGAAGAAGGACAAGACGACTGACGGTACTACCGATGAGGAGAAGAAGCCTACTACTGGTGATACCACACAAGGTGGTGGCAGTGAGAATACGGGAG
>ULLO01014012.1_pt1 | contig 9258 bp, 5 predicted proteins | sample 1951421 | NCBI WGS metagenome assembly ULLO01 (sample SAMEA4835527, study PRJEB28245) | human gut metagenome | biome: gut microbiome; material: fecal sample | place: Denmark | collected 2008 | reverse complement strand
AATAGTGATTGTACATCCGAAATACAATACATATACTTTGATGGTGGCTTTTACTCATGATAATCTAAGAAAACTGAGACGTTGTGTAAGATATTATACAGACAGAGATATTAATGAAGCTGTGAATAACCCTATTCTGATACATCTTACTAATGGATTTTTTGTGAAAGGTCGTCCTTGGATTGAAGGTAATGAACATCCGTTCCGTCAGCTTTACATGAGATATAGAGCTATGACTCCTTGGAAAGATGAACCTCTTTTCCCAGACAAAAGCAATCGGAAACAAAAGGCGGTCGTAACGATAGTGAAAATCTTGCCTCAGAATTTGATGTGCTCAATTGTAGGATGGATTTATAACGTTTGGCGGCCAAACCATATAAAAAAGAGCATGGTATGATTCTTTTTGAGTTATTACAAGTCGCTATTGATGTAAAGGATGGAAGCTCTCTAACTGCAACTTCTTCGGATTGGAAGAAGTTTTATTCCTTCTGCAAAAAACAGGCATTACTTGGTATTGGTTTTTCTGCTTTAGAGAAGATTGGCTCATGTCCAAAGGACTTGATGTTGTCGTGGTATGGAGTTGTATTGCAAATAGAGAAACGAAATATCGAGATGACCAAAGCTTGCAAGGAAGTGAGTGAAGCTTTTGGCAACGATGGCTTTGACTCTTGCGTTTTAAAGGGGCAAGGTAATCTTTTGAATTATCCAAAAGAAATTCGAAATCGCCGTCAACCTGGTGACATTGATTTATGGGCATCTCCTAAGAATGGTGGAAATGCTCAGAAGAAGGTGATTGGCTATGTGAAAGGGAAAGGAAACTCTCAAGTTGGACCCAATTATCTTCATATCGATATGTTGTGGAACTCAAATATAGAAATTGAGGTGCATTATCGTCCACGATTTCTGGTTTCTCCTTATCGTAATTATCTTATTCAGAAATGGTTTGCGAGTAGAAAGGAAGCCTGTATGAGCAATAGGTGCCAGGATGGTTTTTCTGTACCTCCCACATCTGTTAATGTGGTTTATCAAATGAGCCATCTCTTCAGTCATTACTTTGATGAAGGATTGGGTATGAGACAGTTGTTGGACTATTACTTTGTTCTTGAAAAATGGAAGGACGAAAGGAAAGAAGATAATGTGCTGCGGATATTGGAAAGCTTTGGTATAGGAAAATTCTCTGCAGCAATCATGTGGGTATTACAGGAGGTCTTTGCGATGCCTCATGAATATATGATATGCGAGCCTGATGAGAAAGAGGGAAGAATTCTTCTGAATGAAATAATGCAAAGTGGCAACTTTGGTCAATATGATACCCGTGGCGCAGATTTGAAGAATGGAGGAACTATCAAACATGGTATTTGGAAGTTGAAGCGAATTATGCGACTTGTTGGTAGTTATCCTGAGATGGCACTTTGGGAACCATTCTTTAGAGTGTGGCATTATGGATGGAGAAAAATGCACATTATTAATAAATAAGACTATGACAGATATTGAATTTGAACAAATTTTGCATCGAATGAGCAAAGAAGATTTGGACAAATGGAATAGGATGAAAGGACTGCCTTTTGATTCTTTTGCTATTGCGCTAGCTGGTGAATCAATAGCAAATTTAGCTCCTCCGTTTGATGAGTATGTTAATTATACTGGTAGCTTAATTGATTTCTATAAAGACTTTTTTCAACGATATCTCCAGTGTTTAGAAAATATAGATTCTAATACCTGGGAGTTTGTCAACATTAGTATGAGAGCATACATAAAACATAATGGTGGACCATTGGTCGATTTTGATTTGGTTGAAGAATGTAAAATGCTCATGGATTCAATTACAAATTCGCTAAGTGCATATTTTGATGGGTCTCCAAATATGGCTTATAGGATATTGGAGCATACCTTTGTTAGTAAGAATTTTCATTTATTGATGATTCTTCCTCAAATCCAATACCTAGGGCCTCTTTATCGTGTGCGTAGTGAACGTAATCTAAGTGCGCAGAAAGAATTGTTTCATACTCCTTTTGAGTTAAGAAACAGTTGTGGTAGTTATCGGTATAGCATCCTAGGATATCCTTCTTTATATTTGGCTGGTAGTATTGAAACTGCATTGGCGGAGAGCCGAATTGTTGATAAACAATATTCTGTGATGCTTTTCAGAAGCAATGAAATTTTGCAATGTATAGATTTGTCACTACCAAGCAGAGAGTTGCTCTTTTGGGAACGATATAGCCTAGTATTGTTTTATCCATTGATTTTTGCATGTGGTTTGAAAGTAAAAGAAGAAAGTAAACCGTTCAAGCCAGAATATGTCATTCCACAATTGTTTTTCCAAGTTGTCAGTGAGTGCTCAAATTTGATGGGCGTATCATATACCTCTACTCGAATGGAGAATCCAGATTATCGTAATGGTAAGCAACGAAACTTTGTGCTGAAGGTTCCTAAAGCAGATAAAGCTAAAGGCCAATCGCTTGAACTAGCAGGAAAGTTTAAATGTACTATGCCAGTAAGTCCATATGACAATGAAAATGCTCTGTCTGTTGAAAACAGACTAAGAGGAATGGAGTTATTTGAACTAAAATTAAACTAATTTTTTATAGAACATAGGATAAGAATATGAAACAATATGATTATTTAATAGTAGGCTCTGGCTTGTTTGGAGCAACCTTTGCTTATCTTGCTAAAAAACAAGGTAAGAAGTGCTTGGTGATTGACAAGCGTTCTCATTTAGGTGGTAACATCTATTGCGAGAATATCGAAGGTATCAACGTGCATAAGTATGGTGCACATATCTTCCATACCTCTAACAAAAAGGTGTGGAACTTTGTGAATTCTATCGTTGAATTCAACCGCTATACAAATTCACCAGTAGCAAATTATAAGGGCAAACTTTATAATCTGCCTTTTAATATGAACACCTTCTATCAGATGTGGGGTGTAACTACACCAGAGGAAGCGCAAGCAAAGATTGATGAGCAGAAGGCTGAAGCTGTTGCACGCATGAAAGCTGATGGCGTAACAGAACCTCGTAACCTGGAGGAGCAAGCTCAGGTATTGATTGGCAAAGATATTTACGAGAAACTCATTAAGGGCTATACTGAGAAGCAGTGGGGCAGAAAGTGTACTGATCTTCCTGCTTTTATTATCAAGCGCTTGCCTGTTCGCCTTATCTTCGATAACAACTACTTCAATGATAAGTACCAGGGTATTCCTGTGGGTGGATATAATAAGTTGATTGATGGCTTGCTTGAAGGTATCGAGACCAAAACGAATATAGATTTCTTTGAGAATCGTCCTTATTGGGAAGGTATTGCCGACAAGATTGTTTTCACTGGTAAGATAGATGAATTCTATGATTATCAGTTTGGCAAGCTCAACTATCGAACTGTTCGATTTGAGACAGAGGTTATAGACAAACCTAACTATCAAGGTAATGCGGTAGTGAACTATACAGAACGTGAGATTCCTTACACTCGTGTTATTGAGCATAAGCATTTTGAGATGTTTGGTCAAGAGGTTTATGAAACTCCAAAGACTGTTATCTCAAAAGAGTTTTCTACAGAATGGAAAGATGGTATGGAACCATATTATCCAGTGAATGATGAAGTAAACTCTTCATTGTATGCCAAGTATAAGGCTTTGGCTGATAAAGAAGATAATGTTATCTTTGGTGGTAGATTAGCGGAATACAAGTACTATGACATGGCTCCTACTGTGGAGAGAGCGATGGAATGGTGGAATTCTAAGGAATGATAGATGATACAGACATCAGCAAATCTCTCTTTTTTAAGATACTGTCTTGGAAATAATGAGAACATGAGTGAGGTGCTTGTCAAATTGAATTGGTTGAAACTATATTCTTTCGCCTCCAGACAGACTGTTCTTGGATTATGCTTTGATGGTATCAGTAGATTGGGGCAAGAATATCCTGATGAGTTAAAGAAGAATCCGATAGCAAGGGATTTGCTGATGACTTGGATGGGTAAGGCGCAACAGATTCGCAGGCAAAACATGAAGGTGAATGCGGTGGCGAGCAAACTATATTCTATGCTTAGAGAAGATGGATTGCGATGCTGCATCTTGAAAGGACAAGGGAATGCCTTGATGTATCCAAATGCGTATTCTCGTAATCCAGGGGATATTGATGTATGGGTGAATGCAAGCCGTGAACAGATAACAGAATATGCCAAGAAGCATTTTAAACTTGGGGATGATATAAGGTATCATCATATAGAAACTTCTGTAGATGGAGTACCGGTAGAGCTGCATTTTTTCCCTTGCACAATGAATAATCCTATCTATAATGCACGTTTGCTGAAATGGTTCAAGCGTAATGCAGATTTGCAATGCTCAAATGTAGTTAGCTTGCCAGACGATATTGGAGAAATCGCTATACCAACGACGGCATTCAATGTTGTTTATCAGCTGACACATCTATATCACCATTTCTTCGATGAAGGGATTGGAATGAGGCAAATCATTGACTACTACTATGTAGTGAATAATGATGAGTTATTAGTGATTAAAGATACTTTGCATAGAGAACTGAAGCATCTTGGATTGTGGAAGTTTGCAAGGGCGGTGATGTATGTGCTGCATGAGACATTGGGACTATCAGAGGAGAAGATGATAGCTCCGATGGATGAAAAGCGTGGAAAGTTGTTGTTAGCAGAGATACTGAATGGTGGCAACTTCGGACAGCACTTCACCAAGTACGGGCATTTTACCCAACAAGGAATGGCAAAGAAATACTTCCTGAAGATATGGAGAAATATGCATTTCGTGCGATATTTTCCTGCAGAAACTCTAAGCGAGCCAATCTTCAGAACATGGCATTTCTTCTGGAGGATGAAGAACAAGAAATAATAAATATACGGTGAACGGCTCTACTCTCCCCATTTATGAAGAGGTACTTTTCGGGGATGGGGCTTATTAGCCCGTTTTTACAAATAACTAACTATAAAGAATAATGGAAGTTAAAGAGAATAACATACTGACATTTTATAGAGGTCAAGAAGATATTGTGGTCAATGAAAAAGCGAACTATGCAGATTCGCTTTTTAAGGATCAATATACTCACGCTTTGCTACAAATACACCAATTGACAAGTAAGAAGAAAGATGGTGTACCAAGTATTCTTGCTTTTTGTGGTGACCGAGGGGAAGGAAAAACGTCTTGTATGGAAACCATCAAAACTATGCTTGCAAATATAAATGGCAAAGAAGATGAACTTGTCAAGACTGCAATTGATGACTTTATGCAAAAATGCATAGTTAATCAAGAAAGCAATGAAACTTTGAAATCCAGATGTGAAAATCTGACAAAGGCTAAATTTAAAGTATTGGATACCATTGATCCGGCTTTCTTTGACAAAGACCATAATGTGATAGAATTGGTTTTAGGCATGATGTATCGTGAGATAAAAGAGCAAGAAAAAGAGTATGACATTATCCCTGAAGGTAGAAAGAAATTACTCACCGAATTTCACAATGCCAAACTATGCTTAACACAACTCAACAAGGGGGATAATCTGTATGACCCTATTGATGAACTTGAATGGCTGTCAGGTGGCTTGGCATTAAAAGATCAGTTTCAGAAGTTGTGTGATACATATCTTGAATACTCATTACAGGATCACGACAAGGAAAAACAACGTTTCCTTGTCATTCCTATTGATGACATAGACTTGAATATAAATGGGGCGTATGAGATGGCTGAACAAATCAGAAAGTATCTCTGTGCAAATAATTGTATAGTTCTGATGTCGTTGAATCTCGACCAATTTATAGAGGTGGTATCCAATTATATCAGTAAGCAAGTTGCACCGCAAGAGTATTTGGGAGCAATGGAAATGGCGCAGAAATATGTCACGAAATTGATACCGATGGAATATCGCATCATGATGCCAAAGCCTTATGATTTCTGTAATAGACCTTTTCTGTACGTGGTTAGTGAAAGCGAGAAAAAAACATATAACTCCGTAAAAGAATCGGTCGTTAGATTGATTTACGATAAGACCAGATTTTTGTTTTACAATAATAAAGGAAGTGTGTCTCCCATTGTTCCGAACAATTTGAGAAGCCTTAGGCATTTGATAGGTATGCTCGTATCAATGCCAGATTTTTATTCAAACAAAGAAACTGCCAACAACAAGGAAGATTTCAAATCGTATTTCTTTCAAGTATGGACAAGACAATTGTCGAAAGAAGACAGGGAAAAGGTGATGACGCTGGTAAATGTAGTTGATACAACCAACATCAATAAGACTGTTGTAACGATGCTTGCTCCATATATAGAAAATACGCAAGATGACCGCATGGCCGAGGGCATTCTTGAAGCGGACAACTATAATTATAATGTGAGTATTGGTGATGTGTTTTATCTATTAGACAAGATAGAACGTAGCAATGTTGATAAAGAAAGGGCTTTAGTACTGTTTTTCATTCGTTCTTTTTACAGCATCAAAATGTATGAAAATTATGACATAATCACCGAAACTGCTGGAGCTTTGTATCCAAATGATAATGATGAGGAAGAGATATACAAGAGTGGGCAATGGCTCAAACGTACCAATGCCTTGCAAAGATTGGTGAATGGTGCTTATTTTACGTTCAACCCAGAGGATCTTATCCCCATGAGTGCTTCTCCTAAAATGTATCGAGACACAAAGGTATATAGTGGCATGGTTAAAGATTTCCGCGAGATATTCAGCACTATGGCAGAACGCATCCGTAGATTTGATGATATGTCTTCAGAGGCTCAAATTGACTTCATCCAAAAGTTCCAAGTCATTGAATTTTTCGCATTAACCACGAAAAGAGGTATTAGACAAAGAGATACGAGAAATTTTTCTCTTGCCAAGCGAAATGTGTCAATGCCATACAGCCTGACCAATTATCAAAACACCAATTACTTTGTCTTTGATGTGATGGCTCCTTTTTCAAATATAGTTAACATAGCCTTTGCTTACAACAAATTCTCTCCTCTCATCAAAGATAATGACGATGAAGAATTGTTTTTCAACTTTGCCAAAAGCCAGAAGTGGTCATTGCTGAACGAAATGATAAGGGAGGTAAAGAGGAAAGAGTATGCAGACGAGCATCAAGATGAAATCCCACAAGAAGAGATTGACGATGTTTGTGCAAATGACTATATGATGCACAGATTGATGTCAAATGCTACAATCCGAAATTCAGAAGTACTTCTGGCAATAATGGAAACCATGAAGAGCAATAGAATCCGGAAGAATTTTGGAAGTAGCGACAGCCTGGAAGTAATTGCCAAGTTTTACCAGAGTATTATTAACTCAGAAATGCGAACCTATTATAGTACTGCAACCAATAAGCGATATACTATCAGATTTGCTTTTCTGAATGCATTGATAAAGGTACTTCGAGGTAATGAAAGGGAAACTCTTAGATATATCTTGGAGTCAGGTCCGGCTTTGTCTTTGAATGAATACAAAGACATAGAGAATCGTTTTGCAAACTTCTTCAATGGTTTCAAAACCTCAAAAAAGGCAGAACTTATAAAAAAGGAAATGATGGCACTATATCCATCGGATGTTCAAAATCTTACAGAAGAAGATTGGGAAGAAATGTTCCCAAAGATGGACAAGTCTGTATCGAAAGCAGATATACTCAAGGCATTCAGTTCAAAGAGTGTAAAACTTGGGCTCTCGGACTAAAGAAGATATTTATGGATATTTGCAGGGGCGTATTAAGAGCTTTGTTCTTGGATTATCCTTTATCAAAGGTTTTTGATAAAGTTTGTGGTAATGTTTCTGATGGTGATTTTCTGAAACCAGTAGAGCATCTGCTACGTTGGCGCATGACAGAACTAACATTGACAGATACACAAGAAATTGTCAAAATGCTGAAACAGAGTTTTGTAAAGTCAAACAAATCTGTTTTCGTTAGCCTATTCGATTATCTATGTGATAATCAATACAACGATGTCTTTGTGGATGGAGACATCCCGACTCCCCTTATACGGCATGAGCATCTTTTTCGTTGGATGGAAATCGTAAAGTTTATAGATAGCGACTTGTTGACTATTGCCAAAATGGTTAGTAATGACAAGAACAAAAGGCAAAGAAACAATTTTACATGGAAATTTGTACCAAAAACAGACAAGACTCTGTTTGATATAGAAAAAACGTACACAGATTTACATGTGCATCAAACAGTGACAAATGATAGATTCTATATACATTGGATAGACTTGATGAACAGGTTTACCATTATCCCAAGAAAAACTGAGGAGGTCAAACAAGAAGGCGACATAATGCTTGATGAATGGCCTGTAAAAGTGCGCCAATATGCACCGCTTATGCTATGGAAAGAAAAGTACACCGATAAGTCATATATGGACTGGATTGGGGTGGCTTCCATTATCCGTTTTTACTTGTTTCGCTTTCTAGAAGAAGGGAAAACAATAGCCTCAAATGAGCGAAAAGACATTTATAACTGCATGACAGACTGCAATATTGCAAAGCTGCTGCTAGACGATAGTAGGAGGGCTGTATCTTCTTATCGTTCAACAGCTTTTAAAGAATATCTGGGGAAAAGTTATGTCGATAAGGCTTGGGATTATAGCATCCAAGATAAGTATGTAGATGAAGATTCTAAAAAATCTCCGTACTGTATATTTATAGGCGAACGAAGGCTTATATACAATCTCTTACTAAAGATAGAAGAAAATAATCAGGATGCAAAGAAAATGGCACCTTGGCTTTATCTTTATCTACTTATTAAAAATAGAATTCGAATGGAGCATTATCTTGCCAATGACCTTGTTGGACTTTCCAATTATAATCTAACCGTGAGAAATTCCAACAGCCCAATGACAGAAGCAATGCGAATGCTGTTTGATAAGTTTCAAGAAGACAATTCCATTATGGAAGTTAGAATGAACGAAAAGGGGTGTGATGAATTCTTGAAAGAAAGAGAACAACCTAAATGGATAAAAGCTATATTGCTTATATCCAAATCTTTCTGTATAGAAGAATCTAAAAGTATTGTTGCCAAATATATCAAACCTTTGCAAAAAGGGAAAATCGCAGGTGTGGATTTTGCAGGTTCAGATACAGAGAAGAGACCTCGGGATTTTGAAGACATTATCAAATATCTTAGAGACAAAGGTATTGATAATTTGACATATCATATCGGAGAGAATTTTTATGATTTGGTGGATGGATTGCGTGCCATAGATGAAATTATGACCGATTTGAATTGTAAACGGCTCCGCATTTGTACCTTGCCCTTTATC
>ULLO01003577.1_pt1 | contig 9292 bp, 5 predicted proteins | sample 1951421 | NCBI WGS metagenome assembly ULLO01 (sample SAMEA4835527, study PRJEB28245) | human gut metagenome | biome: gut microbiome; material: fecal sample | place: Denmark | collected 2008 | reverse complement strand
CGCCGCCCATTCATTCACGATGAACATCGATTCGCGTTCGTTTTCGCGCTGCTTCTCCTCGTTGGTCATCTCGCGTTCCTGAATCTCGATATGGTATTTGTCAGCCAACCATCTCAGAGCCTCAGGATAAGTCATCTGCTCCAGCTCCATCAGGAAGTTGATGGCATTGCCACCCTTTCCGCAGGTAAAGCAGTGGCAGATGCCACGCGTAGGAGAGACGGAGAAGGATGGATGGGAATCGTTATGGAAAGGACACAAGCCGACATAGTTGATGCCGCGCTTTTTGAGCGTGACGAATTCAGACACCACCTCTTCTATCTTGGTGGAGTCCATGATACGTGCTATCGTCGGTTTGTCTATCATATTTTCTATCTTATTTTTATGTTGCAAAATTAATACTTTTCTCTGAAAACACAAAACATTTAAGGAAAAAGACGTACCGAAACCGCATGGAAAGCCAAAATGAAACAAATAATAAAGGAAAGAATACATTTGACAAAGGAAATACGACGAATATTCCTACCTTTGCAGCCATCAAACATCAAATACATAAATCGGACATTCTGCTGCCATAGACCAGTTCATCAAGCAGAAACGCATCAACGGAAATCTACTCAAGGGCAAGCGCGAGAAATTCATCCTCCGCTTACGTGGCAACATGATGAATATAAAGGTATAATATAATAATAAGGTTATAGGCACGCCCCCGAAAGGATGCGTGCCTATTTTTATAAAAAAATGGTTAATTTATTTGGTAATCAGAAAGTTTCCTCGTATATTTGAAAAAATTATCAAGAGAAATCGCTTATGTGCAAATATGAAGAAATAGAAGGTTGGCGTCTTTCCAATGGCAAGACCATCCGAAAGATTAAAAAAGCCGTACATGAGAAGATAAATTTGGGGCGAATATATCTCATCATTAGCATTTTGCTTGCTTATATGGGAACTATTAGCATGCAAGCTCAATCATGCGAGGGACGAGTGTACCTGAAGAATGGTATCCAGCAACTCTATGAAAGTAATGACCGAATAGACTTGCCACGCAAGAAAAAGGATGTTCAAGTTTATAGAAACTTCTTTTCTCGCCAATGCACTAGCGATGTGATACCTTTCGCCAACATTGATTCTGTAGTGGTGTGGAATGCAACCTCCAAGCAAAACGTACGCACACTTGTTCCTTTGGAAAATGTGGGATGGAGCTGGCTATATATCAACCACCCACGATTGCAAGTCTATATTTATGCCTCCCAAGGTTATTCCGTGACGGACATGGGAGGAATGAAAGCTAGGCAATGTAACACAGCAGCAGCAATGTTTTTCATCCCAAGCAAGACGGCTTGCGACTTCTATGTCAGACAGACTGATGGCAAGCTTATATGTCTGGGAGATACCTATAAGAAATGCGACAAATCCTTTATCCGAGAACTTTGCCACTGTGTAGGACTTTCGCAGGAATGGGAAAAGAAACTCATTGGACTAGGTGAACACAACCGAAGTTCTATGATACAACGAGTGATAGAAGTATTAGATGACAAACAATAAATAACAGCTAAAAGGAATCATTATGAAAGCAATGAAGTTTTGGCTGCTCATAGCAGTAATGGTGGTAGCGATAGCTGCACACGCTCGCAAGAATGACGACCCAGAAATGCGTCATGTTCGCCTCACTATGATGGATGGCAAACAGATAGAGGGCTATATTCCTAAGAAGTACATGGGGTGGGCGCTAGAATATCAAGTAAGACTTGCCGAGAATCCAGATGGCAAAAAAGCCAAGAAGTACGATGCTGAGAAAGTAACCAAGATGGAATGGCTTGCACTCACAGAGGAACACCCTGAAGGCGAAGTGTGGGAACATTGCCAAACGATAGCACGTAATTCGATTAGGGCTGTAAAAGAGGATCGCCTTATGGAACTCCTTTACCGCGGCAAGAATGCATCTGTCTACCAAGTTCACGTATTTCTGCCTGGCAATGGCATAAACACAGGAAACTCTTGGGCTACTTGGTATGCACTGAAGCCTAATGGACAGAAAAGGGCATTTATTCTTTACAATGCAACGCTTGGCAAAATGGGAAGCCTGGATAGACAATTCAAGGATCAAAAGGAATATGAGGGACTGAAGAATTACATTCTTGAATGGTGGAACAAAGATAAGTCTTTAGCTAGGAAGCAACTGAATGATGGCGTAGCTATCTTTAGCCATATCTATGATGAATGGAAAGCAGCTTCCAGTAAACAATAATAGTTCCTGCGGAGGGCACTTTCGTGCCCTCCGCAGGAACTATTATAATGATCGGGATTAAGATTCTCCGACTACCAGGTTGTAGAAACATAGTTTCGATTTTCTACCGCACACCTCACTAAGCAGCACTAAACTAATTCTTACACAATAAATTAGGTGAGCACTCTTTCCTCCCCTTACCTGCTCCAAAAGAATACGACAAACCTTTTTCAACCTTTCATTGAGTATCTTATTCTTCAGATAAACCTCAACTTCTTCTCGACAGGTAATCCCATAGAAGTTAGCAAAGGTACTACTTTTTTGAATCCACAAAATTTAAGGGGGATAAATTTGCTGAAAATATTTAAGGTAGATTATAAATCTCCTTTCACGAAATGTGGATTATGTTGAAAATAAGAGAGTTAAGTGTGAAAGGAAAAATCTCTTTATTTTGAGATGGTAATTGATGGCTAAGCTTAAATATGACGATGTGTCTTGCTTTTAATGAGTATGGTATAGGTGGGGCAAGGATCTGGTATAGTCAATAATAGATGTTTTAATAATGAATAATGAGCGTCTTGATAATGAATAGTGGGATGAAGCATAGTAAACAGAAGGATGAGAGATAGATATTGGCAGGCGAAAAGGGACGATTTATCGGCTGGATGACTAAGCTCGTCTATATGGATGACTCGGGTCATCTATATGGTTCACTCCCGTCATCTATATGAATGACCTGGGTCATCCGATACAAAGAAGCCTTTTCTATTCCTTTTGTAATAGTTGCTTTCTCCTTTAGACTAAGTTGACTTCTCCTTATATTAATGGTCCTTTCTGCTGATTATGATTGTTGTTTCAGCTCAAGGCAAATGGTGCGGTGGTAAGCGCAGTTGGTTCTTTTGTCGTTTCCCCTAATTGCCGTAGAAATATTGGGATACAGAATTCTCCTTTCACACTTAAGTGAATGATTATGTGCACACTATGATAATTGTGAAAGGAGAATGAAATTTTAATTGCTGTTTTTGAGAAGCTATTTTCGAAGGTGACTTTATGTCGAATCGGCTCAAAATACCATACCAGTTCCCTTTCGGGTATGATGATATGCGGGATGAATCTCCTCATCATTGGAGCCGCTGGCACTATCTGTTACATGATTCTCATCAGAACGTTACATTAATGATTTTCCCCCGATTGTCTTCCCTTGCGCTTTGCAATTTTTCCCAAAGCATTGATGGATTCAAGATAAGCCTCCTCTACTGGAGTTAATACCTTTACCTGATATTTTCGATACTCAGCTATAGCTTTGTCCATTGCCTCTTCATGGCTGATACTTCCCGATCCCTTCAACAAAGGTCGCCCTGTGGATTGCAGGATAGTATCAAGTTGTTTCACATAATCCATCATATAGACTGGACGATGCTCCATTGCCATAATCTCGGCAAAGTCAAAATAACCAGAAACAAGATTATTGAGTATCTTCAGCTCATTTTCTTTCAGATAGTTCTTGGCTATTTTGATGTCTTTGATAGCTGGCAGTTCGCCCTCAAATGTCGTCAAGCCCATAAATGGTTTGTCGGCATCCGCACGCTCATAGATAACTTCTGCCGCAGTATGCCCATGAGCAGCATAGTGCAGCTTATTTTGCACGATTTTAAGGAAAAGTTTTGAGGCATCAGTTCGAGGGTCATAGTCAACACTTGTGGCATAGATGTCCAGAACTTGTCGATAGAGCACCTTTTCTGACGAACGAATATCACGAATACGGTCGAGCAACTCTTTCCAATAGTTGCCACCACCAAGATTTTTGAGTCGTTCATCGTCCATCGTAAACCCTTTTACGATGTACTCATTCAGTCGCTCTGTAGCCCATTGACGGAAACGAGTGCCTTGAATAGATTTTACACGATAGCCCACAGATATGATAACATCAAGGTTATAGAACTTCACTTCTTTGCTTTGGGTTTTTCCTGCCATAGCACCATGCTGAGTGGTCTGTCGGAATTTCCGACAAACCACTTTTTCGTCCAATTCTCCTTCCTTGAATATATTCAATATGTGCTCATTGATTGTAGAGCGCCCTTTATTGAAAAGCACTGCTATCTGTTCCACATTTAGCCAAACCGTCTTATTCTCCAATCTCACATCAAGCTTCACGCCATCATCAGATTGGTAGATGATCATTTCTCCCAAATCAGTTTGGGGTGCGTCCTCCCATTTATAGCCACAATCCAAACAAAGATGCAGTGCACCCTCTGTCTGCACATTGTCTGAATTGCACTTTGGACATTTTATATTATTATTCATCATTGTTTCGTCTTTGTTATTATCTAAGTCAAAAAATGATATTCTTGTATGACTTATGATTAGACATTATTATTTTTCCATTTCCTTTCGCAAATCATCCAATACTTTACCTTTATATGAAAAGAACTTTGCACCTTGGTAAGCTCCAGAAGAATTTTGCTTTTCTAATGGAAGAAATGTCCCAACAAATGGAGATAGCTTATAAATGCGACCTTCATACTCTATCGTATTGTCACTTGCCACTTTCACATCAACCCCTGTTGGAACAAAAGTAACCATCTCTCCTATTTTGATACCAACCATACTAAACTTGAAACGCGGTCTTTTGTGCTCTTTCTCTGACTTGTTTTGTAATTGTGAGGCAAGAGAAGATACTTTTGGCTTATTGTCTTCATATTCCGTAACCACGGCATCATCTATCGTCTGGGCTATATCCTTGAATATATCCAAAGCGATTTGAGGTGCAACATTAAAGAACTCACGATTCTGACGGATTCGCAAATCCCTCAAACGGTCGATGGTTTTATGAACCAACTTCTCCACTTCATTATACTTCACCGTTTTCATTGTGGCAAAGATTTCGAAAGGCAAAGGCACAGCTGTGTTATCCAACTCTTTCGAGCGGACATCCACTGGGCGTGAACTTTTTCCTATCTTCACCCAATCCTCCCGAAAGCTCGGATTGGTAAGGATATAAACATAACCTATATCGTCTTTATTCATTGTGCTTTGTTACTTTAAATATTTGTCCAAGATGGCTTGCTTGGCAGATGGGCATGAATCCACAAAATATTGTAATTTTGCAATTTCATTTTCAATTGTCAGTATTCTTTCCGCCGTCTGCGATTGTATATTCTTATCAATAGGGATATTTGCTTTTACATTTAATATCTTTTGTACAGAAAGTCCCGGTTGCGCTCTTCCTGTAGAATATTGATTCAAATCCATATGCACCAACAAGTATCTCAACCATTTCTCATCAACTTCCGCATTTGGGTAAACAACTACAGCATGTTCTGTAGCATGAAATTGCCCAGATGCCACACAGACATTTCCACACAAAGCACCTTGTCTTCCTATAAGAATATACTCACCTTCATTTGTCACCGTATCAGTAAAACCACGCAATCCATTACCACCATAACAAGGGTAAATGTATTTCCCCATAGGCTTATCTACAATTTCAGATGCTGGAACAAATTTACCAGCTCTCATATCGCATATCTGAGACAATCTTACTTCTGTTGTTTCTTTCTGCAACGATTGCTCAAACAACAAAACTGCTTGTTCTTTCATTTTTCTTATCTGTCGCTTATTTTGTTGCATTTGCATATCTATTTTCTCACATTCTTCCGCAATTTTCTTCTGCACATCCATTGGTGGCAAAGGTATTTTATATTCTGCTACTTTAGGTACACTCAACTGAGGAGTTGACGAACCTTCATTTACGAAGTGCACTTTACTCAATACATAATAAAGATATTTTATATCTATCTTTTCATTTGGAGTTGCCACAATCAAACGAACGATTGGCACAAAAGGATTCTCATGATAAGCACAAAACCCCAATGTTCCTCGTGCACTAATTGTTACACAAGGCTCATTAATGACTGCATTATCAGTAAATCCTTGCAAGCCGTCATTTACTACTCCATTTGCATAGACCGGTACTTGAAGAGATGATGTGCGTTCTTTTGAAAAAATCTTTGGCTTGTCACCACCAGATACAATTTCCTTGCATACACTTTTCAATTTTACCAAAGGCCATTGACTCTCTATTTCACTATTAGCCGCTATAACAGTCTTGAACTCTTTAGTAAAAGCCGCCCTTGTGAAATCCAACATATCCACCAAACGCCCTTTTGTTACATAAGTCTCCAAGTTCTTTGGTATAACGACTTCTTCTCCCATAAAGTTTTTGCGAATCAAAGTATTAATCTTATCATCGTCAAAAAGATTGGCAGGATTAAACAGAGGAGTCTGCACACCATCTATACCGCGAATTTGACTCATGGTATCATCGTCCTCTCCATCTTCGTCATCGCTTGACTTTGCCTTACCGATATTCAGATACTGAATGCCCTCATTGCCTTTACTGTCACTCCAGCCATATCCCAAGAACTTCTTGACATCTGATGTAGAAGCTGGAGACTTGATCAATAGCACAGGTTGAGACACAGCATGAGCCAAAACAAAGTAATATACTTTCTCTTTTTCTATGGCTGTAACAAAATTCATGAAAGCCTTTTCCTTGATTTGGTTTTGCTCCACCAAAGGCAATTGCTTGTATGTTCTTGTATTGGCACGAGAAAGATATTTATTTCTGATAGTCTTAGCCTCATCACAAACATCCTTCATGGCATTACGCTGATTGCCAAAGAAAGAAGCATAGTAAGCCTGAACGGTCTCTGTATTCAAGAAACCATCATCAATCTTTCCACCAACAAATGTTTTATAGTCCTCTAATTGATAACCACAATGATTGCAATAAAGTTCCAACAAATGTTCATCTTGGTAAACCGCATTGGTTTCATCACGCTGAGCAAACCAATTATTCACCCTATTTTGATAGTGTTCGGCATCTGGCGTATTTGTTTCCTTACGACGCAAGAACATGGTAACAGTATTTGTTCCTGTTTGTCCAAAGGTTCCACTTCCAAACTCTGCCAAAGCCACAATGTCGAAGCACTTCAAGATAATCTCACGAGCATGAGCATGGATTCCATTTCTATTCAATACAGACACTGGCAAGATGATTCCTGCCACGCCACCACTTTTCAACAGTTGCGCAGCACGCTCTATAAAGAATACTTCAATAGCATTGCATTTATCCGTATTCAAGTCATCGTTATATAAAGTATAGCATTTGCGTTGCTCCTCTGTCAAGGTATCCAAAAAGCCAGAAACAGAATATGGTGGATTAGCTACCAAGACCTCGTATTGTCCATCCTTTACATCAGCATGTTTAACCAAAGCATCAGCATAGACTATCTTAATGTCATCTTGCCCATACATAAATGCAGAAACCTTAGACACTTTCGACAAACGATATTCTTTTTCAATACCCGTAATTCGAGAGTAATATTCTTTAAGAGGAATATCCTTGCGATACTTCTCTACGAACTCTTTAATTCTCACAGCATACTCCGTCAAGAAATGTCCTGCACCACAGGCATAATCTATTGCCCATGGTATAGTTTCATTATCTCGTACAATATGTTCCAACGGCAAAGAAGAAACAAGGAAACGAACAATAGGCATTGGTGTGAAGAATTGTCCCTCACTCTGTTTGATACCTCTGTTCAAGAAACCTTCAAACAAATCACCCAAGAATTGATTTTGATTAACTTGATCTGTCTTCAATCTAATGTCTTGCAACATCTTCACCATTTTCCTCAAAACTACAGCATTCTGACGGAAAAGCTTCTCATTATGTACACTGATAAATGAGAAATCATTATCAGAGAAGAACTTCAAGGCACGGAAATACTCCATAATGGTCTTCTTTGTTGCATCTGGGTCGTTCTTAAATCTTCTAAAGGCCAAATCTATCTTGCTATTTTCTATATAAGTAACCTTTTCACTCAAAAAAAGTTCCATTCCATCCCGATACAATCTCTGCAAACGGTCCTGCAACTGGAAATCATCATCATACGCAGTACCTTTCCAATAGAAATGCAAATCTTCAGGGTTATTGGTTTCATCCACGACTTTTGCCAAGAACAAATTGACCAACTTATCGAATGCATTTTCACGACCGCTCACATTATGCTGACGCAATATAAGGGCAAACTCATGATACTTCTTTTGAATCTCCTCATTATTCACCTCAACTAAGTCAGCAACAGTATATTTGTTCTTGCCAATCTCGTATGGTCTAATATCATCCTCAAACAAGCCCTTTGTATCATAGTCGCAACAATAAGTATCTCTCCAAACACGATAACGCTGCTTGTCGTTCTTATTCTGATAGCTCTGTGCATTCTTATCTGATTCCAACAAATCCTGGTTGTCTTGCACATTGATCAATTTATATTCAGGCAGGACTTTTCCATCAACAATGTCAGACGTATAAAGGCACAAGAATTTTGTAGCAGGCTCTTGCTGGAAATAAGAAAACAACTGAGCACCATCATCCAATGTATCATTCCATGCTTCGCCAAACTTAGCGCCGCTTGTTTTGCATTCGATGATAAGCAAAGAATTCTTATCGTCATCATTACCATCAAAAACATTATCAGTGTATGTACGAACCCAAATGTCGGCATATCCACCTTTTGTACCATGCCCTAATTTCCAATGAGGCTCCAACTCTATATGATTAGCTTGGTAACCTTTAGACAAAAGACGGTCAACACATTCTAATACCACAAGGTTTTCATCTTCGCTAAAATTGGAAGTGTTAGTACGATTAACCGTAATACCGCTATTATCATAATATATAAGCTCTTTCTCTACATCAACCTGTAAGGGATGCAGAGCTGTCTTATATTTTTTTGTATATATATTACCATCTTGGCGAAACCCAAGTAGGTTTAACAATTCTATTATTTGTTTTTTTACCATTTGTTGGTCTACTTTTTAATCCTTTGCTATAATTATACGAATGCCCTTTAGTCTGAGTATATCCGAAATTTACTGCAAATTTACAATAAATTTCGGATAAATCAGCAAAGCTTACTAAGAAAATGAAAAAAATTACATAAACGGATCAAGCAATGCCATCAAGTCAGCCTTCGACATCGCACCACTCTCCCGATACAG
>ULLO01008752.1_pt1 | contig 9674 bp, 8 predicted proteins | sample 1951421 | NCBI WGS metagenome assembly ULLO01 (sample SAMEA4835527, study PRJEB28245) | human gut metagenome | biome: gut microbiome; material: fecal sample | place: Denmark | collected 2008 | reverse complement strand
ATTCTTATAACTGTCACGCAGTGCCGAACCTTCCCGCAGATAGAAGCGGCACATTTCCATCTGGTTCTCGCCCAGTTCCAGCTCCTCATCCAGAAAAAATCTGACACGGTAAGCCTTGTAGTCTAAATTTGTATCATCCTCCAAAAATTCGGCTTTCAAAACCTGCCACCTGTTCTTGGGCTGATAAGCTACCTCTTCCTCTTCCATCAGCAAATAGATAAAATCGTGAAATTTCAACATCCCTTTCCCGATGACAAGCCGACCATCTTCTGCATGTATCTCACAGCCCTTTAACAGGCCATCCGTATGATCCGCATAATACAACTGCCATCCTGCATAAGTGTAATCCCTGATATCCCACAAACTTTCTTTTTTCAAAATACGCCTGCCCGCAAACACCGGAACCCTGATTTCCATGAAACTTCACACTCCTATTTCTTCCCGTCAAAAAAACTGTTCACCCAGTTATCACTCTCGAAACTGAAAAATTCTGCTTTCCCCAGATAAAGCTCATCCATTTCACAGTAAACCGGAACAACCTGAAATCCCCATTCCTCCTGTTCTGCCCATACGAAGAACTTCACATCTCCATTCTCAATACTGTCCGTCTCTTTCTGTAGAATATGGGAACCATAAACCGCTTCAATCTCCTCATAGCTTTTCTGTGAAAAATCTTCTTGCCTGCATACATACTGAAAACGGCAATGTTCCTCCCCGTCCGTATTTTTTAAATACAGCGGAAGAATCAAATCCTCCATATTCCTCGAAATAGTTCCCGCCGTATCCCAGTCTTTAAAACCATCCACCAGTACCACTTCTTTTCCATTATGGGTATAAGCGTTAATACGATAAGGGAGCACAGCTTTCCCATTGTTCAGGTGAATATCTGCCAATCCATATTTCCGGTCACGCAGATATTTCAGCGCACCGTCCACACAAGTCATCTTTAATTCAAAATCTGCCGCATCAATATTTGCCCTTTTCCGAAACTGTATCATTCTCCCCGGAACGAACTCTTTTAACGCATCCTTGAACAAATCAATTTTGCAGGACTGCCCCGTCAGCTTAATAAAGGAAAAATCCTGTATTCTTCCGCTGTGGTATAATTCCTCCATAAATTTCTGTACAATGCCGTATATCTCGCCGGATAACAGCAGCTCTATCTCAAAATAGTTCATCATCACTTCCGGTATCATCTTTTCCACCGTAAGGCTGTTCCCTTTCCAGAAAGACAGTTTCCATTTATCCAATAAAACGGTATTTTCCCTCTGCTCCTTCTGTTCCGAAGTAACTGTGACCTCCAATGCTCCGACTTTTCCGTAAAATAATTTTTTTATCTGCTCTGCTGTATTGAACAAGGTATAAAAATTATTTTTCACCTTGTAATACTCGCTACGGTTATATCTTTCAAAATCGGCAAAACGCGTGGGAAGTGTCTCTTCCGCCTTCTGATATTCCTGCTCTAAATACTGATAAAACGCCTTTACTCCATGAGAATCAATAAAACGGTAAATATCCGTATCCATATATTCCAAGATTTCTTTCACACTGCTTACATTCTGATTTCCTTTGGCACGCACCAGTGCGATTTTCAATATCTGCATGATGCGGTATGTCAGGTTATTTCCACCAAAGTCCGTATCGCCATTCTCATAGGCAGTTTCCATATAAATTTTGTAAGCAGCTCTGCGGTCCTGAATACGGAAACGGTACGAACACAAATCCGTTGTTCCTCCTCCACAGTCAATGATAAGCGCTTCGTATTCTTCATTTTCTTCCAGAGTCTCCTGCTCTAACATATTGGAAATGGTGTTATATAATACAGCCATTCCCTCATCGAGCATCGTTTCCTGATCCGTCATATATTCCGGCAGTATCTCCCGGAACATTCTGCGGAAATAATGCTTCTGCTTCACCGGACTTGAGATATGTACCTGAGAAATGCGGCATTTAAAACGGTTCTCCGTTTTTCTTATGATATACAGGAAAAATCGACGTAAAATCTCCGCCCGCTTTACCAGCCTCCGCCGTCCCTGTCTATCAACAATTTCTTCCTCTTTCTCGTATTCCCCAATCCAGCGTTTCACATCATAAAAGACACAAAAACCCTCATCCACATAACTTGCATTTGCCAGCCTTATCGCATCATAACCGAACAGCAGCTTGTAATCCTCTTCTTCCACTGCCAATACTCCAATCACGCTAGGCAATAGCATACTTTCTCCGTTACCATCCTCAAAAGCTGTATAATTTATCTCATTTTCCCTGCAATTTTTTACCGCAGCCTGCTCTCCGACATTTTCAAAATAAGCAGAATCCAGATACACCCCGGCAGTGGTATTTACAGAACCAAAATCAATCGCCATAGGCAGCATCAGTGTGACAGGTTTTCTCACCACAAAATCAATCAACGGTATACTGTAAACCTCGATATGCTCCGGCAATATTGTGTGCTCACCATAATACAAATGATACAAGCTCTCCGATGTCTGACGTCCCATACAGAAAATTCTGTAATCTTTTCTCTGTGTCTCCCGTGTTTCTAACTCCGCAGCCTTGGTCAGATATAATTTTTCCTGTCTCCCTCCGTGCTCTTTGAGATTTAAAATTGCACAGAGTGTCATATCGCTTCCCATTAAAAAGGCATTTGTTCCTGACAGTTCTTTCTTATAAGGAATGGTATAGCCGTCATAATACTCGATGGAAAGTCCCTCGTAAGCTAAAATCTGGGACTGGCAGTATAATTCTTTGCAAGGCTTTATCACAATTCTGGTCTTTTTTAAAAATTCTTCTACCCGCTCTTCTCCCTCTTTTTTCTTGTCACAGATAAAAAAGTCCTGTCTTTTTCCCATATAACGCATAATGGACTGGATCAGTTCTTCTTTATCGAGAGGGTGTATGACACCGTTCATGATTTTTTCACGACGGCAGATTTCTCTTAGCTGATAGGTCGTCATCAACTCCAGTTCTGATTTTTCATATTTTATTTCGTTTTTCATCGTATCTGTTCCGGCTGCCTTCATACCTATCACCTCCGCCTCTATATTAAAAGTACCTTATCTAATATCATCGTTTCTTCTATTTCCAAAATTCCGAAATGTTCCAGATAAAAAATTTCTGTCCTCACTCCTATCGGTAAAAAAGTGTCTAATAAAAATTGAACCCTTTTCCTTTCTTCCTGCGTTTCTGCACTTCCAACGTAAATATAAAGTTCATTGGCACAATCCATGCTTTTATATATAATAGAGTCTTGATATATCTCTTGAAACAGCCACTTGAAAATCTCACGATAGTTACGAGAAGATACGACATCCATGAGCGCCAATACAATATATTTTTTTTCATAGGATGAAAATAACTGTATAGCCGCCTTTGCCTTCCTCCCAAACTGCCCGCTTTCTAATTCCTCCACCAGAAACTTAAAATAATAATCCTTCCTGCTCATGCCCATCCTTAAGTCCGTCAGCGCCAGATAATGAAATACCGCATCCACAAAGATTTCCTTTGTTTTTTCATATTCTTTCTGATTAATATCCAACACCCCGCTGAAAATATCAAAAAAGCGGTAAAATGGATTCACCTCTACGGCAGTCTGCTCCACTGTCTGCGTATTTAAATCGTAAAAGGAAACCTCCAGATATGGGCTTCGCACCTCTGCCACCTCATACCGCAAATCGGCTTCCCTGATTCCATTTTTTTCTGCTGCCAGCACAACCTCCCAGATATACTGCATAAAATTTAAACTCCTTTGTCCTGCAAAATACCGACACACTTATATTCACAGACCGATAACTGTATCTGTGACACAAAAAAACGTACCATATCTTCGCAAAAATTGTTTTTCTGTCCCTTTCGTCTGAAATACAATGCCAGAATTTTTCTTGTCTCCATCGGGAAAATTGTACTTCCCAAAAACGGATTCATATCCCCCTCCAGGCAGGAGTCCGGTGACATCCCAAGCACCTCACACTTTTCCAACTCTACATAAAAATTATTTTCAAAACGTTGTACCATCCAAAACAATTCCGTCCGGCTGCCAAGGAAAGTCTCCTGCTGTTCTCTGTAATTTTGAAAAAAACTGCTTTTTCTGCTGTTGCTCAACATTTCGTAGGTATACCCATGGGAACTTGTATCTATCTTTCCAATAAAGCGGTATGCCTCCCAATCACGAAAGGATTCTTTCAATGAGGTCATGATAATTTTGTCTTTTTCATGCCTGACCTTAAGAACATCCTCATTGATCCCAAGCATATATCCGCTGTCTAAATCATAATTTTTCAAATCCAACTCATGCTCATAATATTTCTCATCCATACACGGGACCATAAATTTACGGCATTGGAATGTGAATTTTTCGATATTCCATAACAGAAGCATGTCATTTTTGATATCTTCCTCATAGCTGCCAAAATCTATTTTCAGACTGTTTATGTCTGTTTCTCCGTTTGCATACACTTCATAGAATCTGTCCAGATATCCCGTATTGACTGTCGTCCAGCCTATCTTGTTATAGACAAATACCTGATATAACTCTGACAGTGCCTGCTGATAGCATTTTGCTTTCTGTACTCTGATGGCATAGGGCTTGCCATTGTCATCAAAGCCCTGAAAATCTGCGGTTTTCTCAAATTCTGCTTTCTTTTGATAACTGCCCGCAAAATAGATAATGCAGGGCATTGCTTCCTGCTTCTCCTGCTCCTTATCCTCATGCAATAATGCCGGAACAACCGGGTACAGTGTTCCGTTGATAGGGTCATAATCTTTCTGGTTGATAACCGTCATAGAGACTGCATATTTTTCATTTGGAATCTCTATTTCCCGTTTTATCTGATTTTCCAAATCCAGATACCGTTTCTCCATCCGTTCAAAAATCGGCACAAGACCTTCTAACAATATCTCCCTTGCGTCCTTCCGCTCATCCAGATCCTCTATTTCTGTCAGCCTTTTTCGTATGTGCTGCTGTAAATCTGTAATGCTTTCCACAATGTTCACCTCCTCTGCCACTCAAAGTTAATCCTACGTGAGTGACTGGAATATCTTTTTACCCTGACATCTGTCCAATCTGCGTATCAATATCACTTAAAATTCCCTCTATCCTCTGCACATCTTCATCGCTCCCAAGTTCCTGATAAATCGACTTTGCAGAGAGATACTGTGATTTTGCTCCCCACAAATCCCCGGACTGCCGGCAGATTTCTCCTTGCCTTTCACAAGCAGCCGCTTTATTTTTCTGTTCTTCCTGAACACTCAACTTCTGTTCCACGGCATCCAGCTTTTTCTGCACAGCTTCCTCTCCCGCTGTATCTGATACTTCGCCATACTTGGTAACTGCCATGGTGTAATAAACTTTCGCCCCTACATAATCTTTTTCCAGACATGCCTTATCTCCCGCTGCCACCATCTCCGCTGCGGCAACTGTCTGCTGTGCCTGACTATCTGCCTCTTCCTTCGCTTCACTTTCGGCGTCCGCCTTTGCCTCATAAAGTTTTTCCAGTGAATCCATAGCTGTCTGTTTACCCTCTGTGTCATGTACGGACAGTGCAGCCTTTTTTGCCAGCAGATACTTCTCTTCTGCCCCATCGTAGTCGCCCTGCTCTAATAACGTATCTCCCAGATTAATATAATCCTCCACCGACAGGAATACGCTGATATTTTCCAGCTTATTTTCTATGTAATCCGTCCCTACATTGTCCGCATATCTGATACGATCCAATGCAGAAAGATAGTATTCTTCCGCCGCTTCATAATCTGCACTGCTGTAGCTTTCATCTGCCAGTATCACAGTCTCTATCACAAAGGAATATTCCTGCAAGCGCTTTCTCATACTGCTGTCCCTCAGCTTTTCTGCCAGTTCCTGCGCCTGCCCACATTCCTCTTTTGCCCTAACATAATTTCCGGTATTGATATATTCCACCGTATTTGTAAAATGATAGTTCATATCCTCGATGTGCTGCACCTTTTTATAATGTAGAAACCACAACACTACACCGATAATGATTACTGCTATGACAACAGCAACTGTAATCGTCAATACTTTTTTGATCCGTTTCCGTTTCTCCGGATTTTGATATACTTTATTGATAAAAATAACTGCCAGCGTATAGTTATCCAGATTCTCCGGCTGTCTCGAAAGCAGTAAATCCTCGATATTATCCACCGTTGTCTTTACTTCATTGTCAGCCTCTGCAAAGACATCGTCCAGCTCTGCCTCGTCCACATTCTCCCAGATTCCTCTTGTATACAAGGCGATCATGTCGTTTTCTACCAGCTTTATCTTCTTTGAAATCACGGGCTTAAAATTTTTCTGTCCCAGATAAGCATAAAGATTATTTCTCTCTTCATGCTTCATCAGTTCGTCTTTGGCGATTTTCTCCTGCTCCACCATCTCCTGGGCAAGAGACATATCCTTCGTCTGCCGGAAAACTGCCCCTCCCCGGTACATACGGAGCCTTGTGTTCCCCACATACCCATATCTCAATTTCTGATAGTCTGTTACAACGACTGTAATAGACGCCTTTAACCGTCTGTCACTTTCTTTTCCTAACAATGCCCGGTTTGCTCGTTTTAATAGGCCCTTTACAGACCACTTTGACATAGATGGTTTTTCCTGAAAACTCAGAATGACGGTCTCAATCGCAAGCCTTGCGCTTTCTACATCCGTGATCTCCGTGATTCCGTCCGCTATGACATAGCAGGCGAACTCGTCTAATTCCACATACCCAAAATAATCTCTGTTTTTTAACCTGCTTCCCTCTTCGGAAATAAACCGTGCTTCAAAGTCACTGTTCTGTTTTCTCATGCCATTTCTCCAACCTTTATCAGAACTACGCTGGCGTTGTCCTTATCGCCTTTTTTCTGATTTACCAGTTCCACCAGATCAAATGCCATTCTCCTGCAGCGTTTCTTCTGGGAAAGGCAGTCCTCCATCTCCTTCCATGTGACGCTCTCATGCATTCCATTGCTGAAAATTGCCACCACGTCCTCCTCCTGTAAACGAATCGGTTTGTCGTAAAACTGGATTTCCTTAAAACCATCTCTTCCCAAGTAATTGTAAATTCTTTTTTCCTGCAGCATGGACAGGGCATCTTCTCTTGTCAGAACACCTTCCACATACTTATCCTGTGCCAGCACATCTACAGTATGTCCCGTTCCAAGAGGAATCAGTTCCTCATTTCGGAATACTGCAATCTTTACATTCCCGACAATCCCGTAAAACAGAAATCCTCCCTGTATCATAACGGCACTGACCGCCGCCATTCCTCTTCCCTCATCCATCTGTTTTAAAATTTCCCGGTTTGCAGTCTGAAATGCTTTCCTGAAAAAATAGGAAGGGTGATCCGCCATGTTATATGTTCCAAAAATTTCTTTAAAAACCCGGATGACCGTTTTGGCTGCTATCCTGCCGCCCGCTTCTTTTCCCATTCCATCCGCCAGAACCGCCAGTAACCCATTCTCATTTTCTTCTATTGTATAGTAATCCATCTGTATTTCACGGCTGCCGATGGTCTTGCTTGCTCCTGTCTCATATCCTTCTCTGCTGCTCTGAAATACCAGACAAAACCGGTACAAAAATGCAATTCCTAATAACACACACAGGATGCAGATGGTCAGGTATGGGGCACTCATTTATCGTCCTCCCACATATAATGCTCTCCGCAGAAAGGAACAAAAAGGAATGTACTCTCTCCCATCTCTATCACGTCATATGCGCTCAATGGCTGCGGCAGATAAACCGCTTCGCCGTTCAGATAGACCAGACCATTACTGTCCCCCGGCAAAATCATATTCTCCCGTTTCTTTGCGTCAAATACAATCACCGCATGGTTTCTCCGTGCGATTTTGTTGTCCCCCAAAATCTGGATATCCATGTCATCTGCTCGTCCCACAAAATTTTTCCCGTCCATTACCCGGTAATCCTTGCCTCTTCTCGGGCCTTTTACACATACAATCCAGCCGCAGACCGGATGCTCCTCCTCCAGAAAGAGAATATCCTCAATCTCTTCCTGAGATTTCTCCACTGACTTTTTTTCTTTGGTTGCTGTCTCAATATTGCAGTACGGGCATACTGTTCCGTACCTTCTGCTTGAAAAAAGATGTCCATTTTGACAGCGAATTAAATTTCCACTCATGTTTTGTCTCTCCTTATTTTGCCCTTAATCTTGTGTTCCCGATAAAAATAATGTCGCCTGCATTAATCCGGCATGGATGTTCCTTTGAAACCTGATACAGTTTCCCATCCTTTGCGTCCTGAATTCTTACACCGTTTCTGCTTCCTAAATCCTCGATATACCACTGTCCCGCCGCATAATTCAACACGGCGTGCTGACGGTCTACCATTCCGCCATACTCTGTATTTTGAAGGTTAATGTCCACATTTTCCTTGTGCTCGTCCCGTCCGATCAAAAGCGAGGTCTTTCCGCCAATATGCCAGGCAGAAATTTCGTTTCCCTCTTCATCTAACAGCAGAAGTTCCTGTATTCCCCGTCCGTTTGCGCCTCTTTTTCGCTTAGTCGGCAGAGAATCCATCACCGCCAGCAGCAGACATGCCAGAAATACAATCCCGCAGATAGCTGTGAACGTATCCCGTCCTCTGCTCTGCTCCATATATGTAAAACATAGAATTATAATTGCAGCGGAAAGGCTGCATATCATCATATCCATGAAATTTTTCTTATTCATTTTCACCTCAATATACCCACAAATTTGCATTCATAAAGTCAAACCGTCTTTCTCAGTGTTTAAATCCCATATAACGCTCAAATAAGTCTGTCACATCCATGGGATTTATTTTTTGCTGTGAACTGTTTTCCTTCTTCTCGCTCTGCACTCCTTTGGAAAAAAATCGTTCAAATTCCTTTTCTATATCTCCCGGATAAATCGATCCTCCGGCGCTCCTTCTGCCTGTTTGGGCACTGTTTCTGCCTGTCGCACTTTCCTGTTCTCTCTGTGCTGCTCTGGCATCATACTCTTTTCTTTTTTGTTTATCACTGAGAATCCGGTATGCCTCTCCGATTTCCTTAAACCGTTCCTCTGCTCTTTTATCTCCCGGATGAGTATCGGGGTGGCATTCTTTTGCCGCTTTTCTGTATGCCTTTTTTATGATATCCTCATCGTCCGTCTGCGAAACGCCTAATACCTGATATGGATTCATGTTTATCCCAACCTTTTTTCATAACAATACAAATCTGATAACGCACACTTCTGATTACTGATTTAAGGCGCAGCTGGTCCCTTTTCCTGACACTCCGCCCCCTGCCGTTATGCTGAATAATTTCCTTCTACCGCTACAGAAGCGATTTTGTCTTTCTTCTGTCTGAGCACTAACGTAAAGATTCCGACGCCTTCCTTGTTGTCAAAATCTTCGCTGTATTTAATGACAAATGCATTGGGAAAACAATATTTTCTTTCCATCACGCCGCCTGCCACATGCTCTACCGTCACCTTGCGATAACAATCTGCTTTCTCTGCCGAAACAACCGACCATAATGCCAGCTTTCTTGTACTGTCAGTGATATCCCCGTCCAAAGCCGCTAAAATCTCTCCTGTAATCACCATAGTTGCGCCGACGTCCTTGGTTCTTGCATTCGAATCCAACGGAATATCAGTGGTAACATTTACGCTTCTGACACACTCCTTAGCCACTTCAAAGCTCTCGCTTCCTTCAACTTTTACTA
>ULLO01003280.1_pt1 | contig 9821 bp, 2 predicted proteins | sample 1951421 | NCBI WGS metagenome assembly ULLO01 (sample SAMEA4835527, study PRJEB28245) | human gut metagenome | biome: gut microbiome; material: fecal sample | place: Denmark | collected 2008 | reverse complement strand
CGGCGAATACGTGGGTCTCATCGTGAGCGAAGTATGGATCGGCCTTGATTTCGGCTGTTACATCCTCAAGCTTGGCACCTTCTTCCAACTCTACGTATACCATACGGCGGTGGATACCCTCACCCAATGGGATGGTTACAGAGAGCGCTTCCTTTACGCCCTTCTTGCCACGAACACAAACTGAGTGACCCATACTCATACCAGGACCGAAGTTGGTGTATGTCAATCCCTTAGGTGCAAGGCTCTCCATCAGAACACGTACGATAGAATCAGAACCTGGATCCCAACCAGCAGAGATAACGCTTACCTTGCCAGCCTTCTTACAGTTCTCCATCTGCTTGGTACGGTAGTCGAGGATGCTGGTGTGGATATCGAAGCTGTCTACGGTATTGATACCGAGGGCAACGATCTTCTCTGCATACTCAGGGCAAGAGCGGGTAGGGGTTGCGAGGATAGCAACATCTACATCCTTCAACTTGGTGATGTCATCTACTACTTCATAGTTTGCCAACTCAGCTGGTTTGTCCTTGGCACCCTGGCGACGTACAATACCTGCAATCTCAAAGTCAGGAGCTGCTTCGAGTGCCTCAACAGTAAACTTACCGATGTTGCCGTATCCTACTACGGCTGCTCTAAATTTCTTCATTGTCTTATTTCTTTTATTTTGTTGTTTTAATTTCTTTTATTTGTTGCGGTTTAGTCATCCAACGGATATGTTTTCCGCTCTTCATTCTATTTCCGGTTGCAAAAGTATAGCTTTTTCTTGAAATACGTGACGTTTTAATAGAATTTTAACTCATAAAAGTTGCAAAAAGTAGTAAAATCATAGTTTTTAGGTATGAATAAGCGGAGATTTGTAAGGTTTCTGCTGCAAGAGCCTTACAGTTTCGTTATTTTGTTGCGAAACATCATACATCCCCTTTCCGATACCTCCCGATGTGCTTTGAATTACGTCGGGACGTAGCTTTTGCTGCGTCCCGACGTCTCTGGCTCTGCGTCGGGACGTATGACATGCTACGTCGGGACGTAATTTTATGGAATTCTATTACAATAATCCCGCCCTTCGCACGTTATTAATATATTAATTTAATTAGGAGAAAAAGAAAATGATAGAATATATTCATGGCGATCTGACAGAGCTGACACCTGCACTGGCTATTGTTGAGACTGCGGGGGTGGGCTACGGACTCAATATATCGCTCAATACATATACTGCCATTCAGGGCAAACAGGAAGTGAAACTCTATGTTCACGAAGTGCTGGTGGCTGGTGGAAGAGATGACTCTTTCACCCTTTTCGGCTTTGCTACCAAACAGGAACGTGAACTCTACCGCCTCCTTATCACCGTTTCAGGAGTAGGCGGAAATACGGCCCGTATGATTCTCTCTTCACTCTCGCCACGCGAACTCTGCGAAATCATCTCTACTGGTAACGACAAGATGCTGAAAACCGTGAAGGGTATCGGACTGAAGACTGCACAGCGAATCATCATCGACTTGAAAGATAAAATCGTGAGCCTCGGCATTGCTGACGAACTGCCAGCCAGCGGAGGCAATGTGGTGATGGTGAACAATGACGTAAAGGATGAGGCGGTAAGCGCCCTCACCATGCTCGGCTTCTCGCCGGCACCATCTGCCAAGGTAGTAGTAGATATCCTCAAGGCACAGCCTGATCTCCCGGTAGAACAGGTTGTGAAACTGGCATTGAAGCAAATCAAATAAGTTAGGAGTTTTTTGTCGATGAAACAGAAGCAAAGATTCATATCTTTTCTATTGGCTTGGCTGATGGTGGCAACCTTCGGCTATGCGATAGCTTTGCCTCAACTTCAGGACGATAAAAAGAAAAACCATATCAGCACAGCCCAGCCCGTGCAGCTCGATGAAGATACCATTCCCGATTCGCTGCTGCATACCCGCTGGCAGATTCAGTGCACCCAACCTTACTCCCTGAGCGACCTCTATCAGAGTCCGCTCGACCTGAAACGTCCTGATAATCTGCAATATCAGGTAGTCTACAACGATACCCTCGACCGCTATATCATCGGCAACCGCATGGGCTCAACCTGGCTTTCGGCTCCTATCATGCTCACTCCGAAAGAGTATCTTGCATGGGCCGAACAGCAGCAGCGCAACAGCTACTTCCGCAAGCAGAACGATGAAATCTTCCAGGCAAAAGGCAAGGAGAAGTTCGATTTCTCAGATATGCACTTCGACTTGGGACCTGCAGAGAAAATCTTCGGTCCTGGTGGCATCAGAGTGAAGACACAGGGTTCTGCCGAACTTAAGTTCGGTATCAACAAGAAGAGCATCGACAATCCTTCGTTGCCTATCCGAAACCGAAAGACGACGATGATGGATTTTGATGAGAAAATCAATCTCAACGTCAACGGAAAGGTGGGCGATAAGGTGAACATGAACCTGAATTACAACACCGATGCCACCTTCGATTTCGATGCACAGAACATGAAACTGAAGTACGACGGCAAGGAAGATGAAATCATCAAACTCGTTGAGGCGGGCAATGTCTCCTTCCCTTCCAACTCTTCGCTCATCAAAGGCGCCAGCAGTCTGTTTGGTGTTAGAACCGATATGCAGTTTGGCAAACTCAAGCTGCAGATGGTGGCTTCGCAGAAGAAAAGTGCATCGAAGAGCGTATCTACCAGGGGCGGTGTACAGCTCACTCCTTTCGAGTTGAATGTAGCCGATTATGAGGAGAACCGCCACTTCTTCCTCTCCCAGTATTTCAGAAATCATTATGATGCCTGGATGCAGAAACTTCCTAATCTCACCACGGGCATCACCATCAACCGTGTGGAGGTGTGGGTTACCAACAAAACCGGCAATACCACCAATACCCGAAACATCGTAGCCCTGACCGACCTGGGCGAGAACCAGAAACTGAGCAACCCGATGTGGACGGCGAGCGGACAGGTGCCTTCTAACCAGGCGAATACTGAGTATGCTGCGATGAACAGCCAATATGCTGCTGCCCGTGACATCGACCAGGCTGCAACCACTCTCGATGGAGGCGGACTGGTTGGTGGAGCCGATTATGAGAAACTGGAGAGTGCCCGTCTGCTCAATTCTTCTGAGTATACGGTCAATACCGCTTTGGGTTATATCTCATTGAAAACCAGTCTGCAGACCGACCAGGTACTTGCTGTAGCCTATGAGTATACATCGGGAGGCATTACCTATCAGGTGGGCGAGTTTGCATCCGATCTCAGCGATACCAAGCAGGCACTCTTCGTGAAATCGCTCAAGAATACCAGTAACAATCCGCGACAGGGCAACTGGGGGCTGATGATGAAGAACGTTTATTATCTGGCTTCTACCGTAGAGAAGGAGAAGTTCCGCCTGGATGTGAAATACCAGAGCGATACCACCGGCGTATATCTCAGTTATATCCCTGAGCAGCAGGTGAAGAAGCAGCCTATCATCCGTGTGCTGGGCGCCGACCGTCTGGATAACAACAACAAGGCACACAGCAATGGATATTTCGATTATGTAGAAGGCTATACCATCTCTAACGGACGCGTGTTCATTCCGAAGGTAGAGCCTTTCGGCAGTTATATGCGTGATTATCTGGTCAAGCGGGGCGTGGCTGCCGACAAGGCTGAAAAGTATGCCTTTACCGAACTTTATGACAGTACGAAGACCGTAGCCAAGCAGATTGCCGAGAAGAACAAGTATCAGATTGTGGGACAGTTCAAGGGCTCTGCAGCCAATGTCATCTCGCTCGATGCCTACAATGTGCCACAGGGCTCGGTGGTCGTTACGGCAGGCGGTATCACCCTGAAAGAGGGCACCGACTATTCGGTAGATTACAGTGCCGGTGAGGTGACCATCCTGAACCAGAGCATCATTGATGCCGGTACGGCTGTCAACGTTTCTCTGGAGAGTAATACCGATTTCGGACAAACGCGAAAAACGATGTTCGGACTGAACTGGGAGTATGATTTTACCAAGAACTTCCAGTTGAGCGGTACTATCCAGCACCTCTCCGAACAGGCGCTTACCACCAAGGTATCCATGGGCTCCGAACCGCTGAAGAACACCCTTTGGGGCATCAATCTCAACTGGCGCAAGGAGAGTCAGTGGCTCACCAATGTGCTTGACAAGATACCATTCCTGCACCTCACCCAGCCATCGCAGATATCCTTTACAGGAGAATTTGCCCAGCTCATTGCCGGTGAGGCAGGTGGCACACAGGACAATGCATCTTATATCGATGACTTCGAGGGTACGAAGACCACCATCGATGTAACGACTCCTACCTCCTGGTTTATATCCAGTGTGCCTTCGCTCAATTTCAAGGACGATTACAGCGATAAGACCGGTCTGAGCAGCGGTTTCCACCGTTCGCACCTAGCCTGGTATACCATCGATCCGCTGTTCACCCGCCGTGGAAGTTCGCTCACTCCGGGACATATCAAGGGCGACCTCAAGCAGTTGAGTAACCATTATGTTCGCGAGGTCTATACCAAGGAGCTCTTCCCATTGCGCGACCAGAGCAGTTATCAGGGCGCTACCAATACCCTGAATGTACTCAATCTGGCTTACTATCCAAGTGAGCCGGGACCATACAATTTCAATGTAACAGATTTGCAGGCTGACGGAACCCTGCAGAATCCGCAGCGCAACTGGGGCGGAATGATGCGTAAGCTGGATACCAACGATTTCGAGCAGGCAAACATCGAATACATCGAGTTCTGGATGCTCGATCCGTTCATCTATTCCCGCGAAGAGGCTGATGCTGCCGATTATGGTGGCGATTTCTACATCAACCTGGGCGAGGTGAGCGAGGATATCCTGCGTGATGGCAAGAAATTCTATGAGAGTGGCATGCCGGTAGATGGCAGCAAGAGCTACACCTATACCCAGTGGGGTAAGATTCCTACCCAGAGCACCGTGACCTATGCCTTTGCTACCACCAGTGGCAGCAGAGCCTTGCAGGATGTGGGTTTCAACGGACTGACTGATGCCGAGGAGCAGGAATTCTACAAGAGTGCTTATCTCGACCAGATTCAGGGTAAGGTGAACCAGGCGGTGTTCGACAGCATCTTTGCCGATCCGGCACGTGATGACTACCACTATTTCCGAGGTTCCGACTGGGATGAGATGCGTGCTCCTATCTTGCAGAGATATAAGTATATCAACAATCCTCAGGGCAACTCGCCTGACAGCGACAGCCGTTCTGAGAGCTATGATACTTCTTATAAGTCAACGCCGGATGTCGAGGATATCAACCAGGATTATACGCTCAACGAATATGAGAAATACTTCCAGTATCGTGTCAGCATCCGTCCGGAAGATCTCGTGGTGGGTAACAATCATATTGTAGATAAGCGTGAATACAGCCAGACCTGGCGTGATAATACCAAGTCTACCGTTACCTGGTATCAGTTCCGCATACCTATCGATGAGTTTGAGAGCCGTCAGGGCAACATCAACGATTTCTCCAGCATCCGCTTCATGCGTATGTTCCTCACCGGTTTCAAGAAACCTATCGTGCTGCGTTTCGGTACCTTCGACCTCGTGATGGGCAAGTGGCGTACCTATGATCAGCCGCTCGGCGCAGCCAGTGGCGGAACCCTCGACGCAAGCAGCGTGAGTCTGGAAGAGAACGGCGAGAAGACACCGGTCAACTATGTCTTGCCTCCGGGTATCAAGCGCGAACAGGATCCTAGTCAGCCTCAGTTGGTTGAGGCGAACGAGCAGGCGTTGAGTCTGGTGGTCAAGAACATGAACACAGGCGAGGCGAAGGCGGTTTACAAGAATTCTACCATCGATCTGCGCCAGTACAAGCGCATCCAGATGTTTGCCCATGCCAATGCCCTGGAGCAGAATACCACCCGTCTGCAGGATGGTGATCTCTCAGTCTTCATCCGTCTGGGTAGTGATTACAAGAACAATTACTACGAGTATGAAATCCCGCTGAAGCTCACCGAGCCACGCTCCAACTATAACCGCTATGTGCTTGCCGACTGTAAGGCGGTATGGCCTGAGGAGAATATGCTCGATGTGCCGCTGAGCGTCTTTACGGCATTGAAGAAAAACCGCAACAAGGCGAAGGCACAGGGTGTGGCTTCTTATCTCGCTCCTTATTCCATGATGGATGCAGAACATCCGCAGAACAAGATTACCATCGTGGGTAATCCGAGTCTCGGTGAGGTGAAGACCATGATGCTGGGTGTGAGAAACAATTCTGCCGACATCAAGAGCGGTGAGGTATGGATAAACGAACTCCGACTCAAGGAACACAATAATTCGGGTGGTTGGGCTGCCAATGCCAACCTCAACGTACAGCTCTCCGATTGGGGTAGCGTGAATGCCATCGGCAGATACATCAGCGAGGGATTCGGCGGTCTGGAAGATGGCGTGGCAAGTCGCACTACCGATAATTACGGTACCTACAGTGTGACCACATCGCTCGAAATGGGTAAGTTCTTCCCTGACAAGGCGAAGGTGAGCATACCTTTATATTATAGTGTTACCAAGGAGAAGACCACTCCTAAGTATAATCCGCTGGATACCGATATGGAGTTGAAGGATGCCCTCGATGCTGCCGGATCCAAGCATGAGCGCGATTCTATCGAGAACATCGCTGCCACCAAGATTACGCAGACCAACTTCTCTATCTCGAATGCCCGGGTGGGTATCGCTACCAAGCGCCATCCGATGCCATACGATCCAGCCAACTTCTCATTCACCTACAGTCATCAGCATCAGTATACTACGGGTGAAACGACGATGTATGAGCGCAAGGACAACTGGCGCGGAGCCCTGGATTATTCGTGGAGCCCGGTTTATAAGGCATGGGAACCATTCAAGGGACTGAAGAACAAGAGCAAGTGGCTCGACATACTGAAACGTTTCGGACTGAACTGGCTGCCGCAGAACATAGCCTTCAATACCGAGATGACGCGCGACTACTACGAGTTGCAGGAGCGCGATATGGAAACCCTGATGAGTGGAGCTACCGGAGTAGACTCCAAGTTGCCGCTCACTTTCAGTGAACAGTTCCTCTGGAACCGTGAGTTCTCCATCAACTGGGATCTGACCAAGAACCTGCACATGAACTTCCAGAGTGCTACCCATGCACAGATAGAGGAACCATATACACCGGTCAACAAGGATCTTTATGCCGACCAGTATCATGCCTGGAAGGACTCCGTATGGACCAGCATCCGCCACTGGGGTGCACCGCTCGACTACAGTCAGAATTTCCAGGCATCCTACAAGGTGCCTCTCAATCTGCTGCCTGTCTTCGACTGGGTGAACAGCGATGCCTCTTACAATGCCAACTATTCTTGGGAGCGCGGTACAGAGGATGAGGAGGGCAACTCGTATGGAAATACCATCAATACCCAGCGCGAACTGACATTGAACGGAAACTTCAACCTGGTGAAACTCTACAACCATGTGCCTTTCCTGAAGAAGGTAAACGATAAGTTTGACCGTACCCAGAGTAGGGCACAGATGCAGCGCAAGAAGCAGGAAAAAAAGAAAAAGAAGCAGGAAGCAAAGGAACAGGCGGCTGATCCGAAGAAGGCTCTGCCTAAGAACAAGCGTGCCTTCGAACGGGAAATCACCCTCCTGCCTGATACCACATTCAAGATACGCCACGGCAAGAATACCAAGCGACTGATTGTGAATGCCAAGACGGAAGACGGCAAAGTGTTCCCGCTTAAATATAAAAAGGTGGATAATAACCAAATCAGAATCATCTCAAAGGTAGATACTGCCATGAAGGTGAAACTCTCCGTGCTGGCTAAGGAACCGCTTGATGATAAGAAATGGTATAAGGGATTGCAGTTGGCTAGTCGCCTGGCAATGATGGTGCGCAATGTGAGCATCAACTATCGCAGCAGCTATCAGCTCACCCTGCCGGGCTTCTTGCCTAGTGTGGGTGATGCCTTCGGACAGAAGAAGGTGGGACAGATGGCACCGGGTCTTGACTTCGCCTTCGGTATGGTTGGCGACGATTATATCGAGAAGGCTAGAAACAACGACTGGCTGCTCTGCAACGACAGTATCGCAACACCTGCTACTACCAGCAGAACGGATAATCTTACGTTGCGTGCCACCCTGGAGCCTGTCAAGGATTTCAAGATTGATCTCTCAGCCACACGTACCAAGACCACGCAGAAGAGCATACAGTATATGTATGAAGGAACGCCAACTACCCAGAGTGGAGCCTTCCAGATGACTACCATCTCGCTGGGTTCGGCTTTCGAGGGAATGGGCAATGCCAATTCGGGGTATCGCAGCAAGACCTTCGAGAAGTTTGTCAACTCGCTGGCTGGTTTCAGAGATAGGGTAGAGGCGCAGTATGCAGGTACCGTTTATCCGGCTGGTTCGGCTCTGGCTGGCGGCAAGTTTGATGCTTCCCGCACACCGGTCAACCAGTATAGCAGCGATGTCATGATTCCTGCCTTCCTCAAGGCTTATACCTCGATGGGTGGCAATTCGCTCTCGGTATTCCCGGCATTGAGTCGGATGTTGCCAAACTGGACCATCCGTTACAGCGGACTGGGACGTCTGCCTTGGTTCAACGAGCACTTCAAGAGTGTCAATATCAACCACTCTTACAAAAGCGTCTTTGCAGTTGGCAGCTACAACAGTTACAGCACCTTCCAGGAGTATATGAACGGTCTCGGCTTCGTGAGTGATGCCACTACGGGCAATCCATCTCCAAGCAGCATGTTCAACATTTCGCAGGTAAGTATCAACGAGTCGTTCTCGCCATTATTGGGTATGGATGTCACATTCAACAATAATATGACGGTGAAGGCAGAATATCGCCAGACCCGTGTATTGAACCTCAGTATGACGAGTGTGCAGCTGAACGAGGCTTTGAGTAAGGACTGGGTAATCGGCATGGGTTACCGCATCAACAACTTCGATGTTTTCGGTTGGGGCGCCAAGGCCTCCCGTTCCAAGTCGAAGGGCGGCAACAAGAATGCAGCCAATAAGAATGCGTCGACCACCAAGACGGTTCAGAATGGTACCAACCATGATCTGAATCTACGTCTTGACTTCAGTTTCCGCAAGCAGGCAGCCATCGTTCGTGATATTGCCTCAATGGTAAGCAGTGCCAGCAGCGGAAACAATGCTCTGAAACTGAGTTTCTCTGCCGATTATACCTTCAGCAAACTCCTTACCATGAGTTTCTATTATGACCGTCAGACCAACACCCCGCTCCTGTCGAGCAGCAGTTATCCTACCACCACACAGGATTTCGGCCTGAGCATCAAGTTCTCGCTGACGAGATAAAAAGAAAATTCACCAGAACCAATAGGTAGAAAGAAAAATTCTCTAATTCTCAAATTCTTGAAAATAAAAAAAACTCGGATGCATCACAAGCATCCGAGCTTTTTAATATTCTGATAATTCTTGATTACTTCTTGTCGTAAGCATGAACAGGGTAGTCGATGGTATAGTGGAGACCACGGCTCTCCTTGCGTTCTATCGCCATGCGGGTGATGAGATAACCCACGTTAATCATGTTGCGGAGCTCGCAGAGTTCCTTGCTTACCTTTACACGCTTGAAGAGGTTTTCTGTCTCTTCGTAGAGAAGGTCGAGGCGGTCCCATGCTCGCTTCAGACGGAGATCGCTGCGCACGATGCCTACATAGTTGCTCATGCATTCGCCAACCTCTTTCACGCTCTGTGTAATCAGCACCTTCTCTTCGTTGGTCAAAGTACCTTCATCATTCCATGCTGGTACCTTCTCATTAAAGTCGTACTCATCTACATGTTCAATACTGTGCTTGGCAGCAGTCTCGGCATAAACCACAGCCTCGATGAGCGAGTTGC
>ULLO01008620.1_pt1 | contig 10425 bp, 6 predicted proteins | sample 1951421 | NCBI WGS metagenome assembly ULLO01 (sample SAMEA4835527, study PRJEB28245) | human gut metagenome | biome: gut microbiome; material: fecal sample | place: Denmark | collected 2008 | reverse complement strand
TCAGTTTGCTGACCGATTTCGGTTTCAAGCGAATTTTCGGATCAGCTCCCAACAAGTGGCTCTATGCCCTGAAGAATCTCTACAAGCTCACCCAGTGTCCTAAGGCCTTATGCGACAAGGTCTTCGACCGCCTCTTTGAAGAAGCCGAGATTGCGCGATTTACTCCGCAGGAACAGAGAGAGTATGAAGCCAGTAAGATGGCATATCGCGACATCAAGAATTCGATAGATACCGCCAAGAGAGAAGGAAAAGAAGAAGGACTTGCTGAAGGTATGGAAAAGGGCCTGGCTGAAGGCATGGAGAGAGGTTTGGCTGAAGGCATGGAGAAAGGCATGGCTGAAGGCATGGAGAAAGGCATGAACCAGCGAAGCCAGGAAATTGCCAGAAAGATGCTGGCAAATGGTATGGATGCAGCTACGGTGATGGAAATAACGGGGCTGTCGGAGAGTCAGTTACAGCAACTGAAAGAATAAGGGCAAATCTAAGACGAATTTTATCTGATACTTTACCACCGATAAAGGTGGTAATATACCACCATAATAAGTAGTAAACTATTAAAATTTGGCAATGACATTAGATGCAATATACAACAAATCAGAAACTGGTAAAACGTTTGGTAGAAAGAGGTTATATCACACGTCATGGCAATGGTTGTTGGAGGGTAATTGTAACTTGTATCGTTTGAATCTATGTCGTTAATCCTACCCATACGCTCTGTTTTAGGGTGTATGGGTAGTTATTTTTTTAAAAGGAGTGTGACTTTGAATTTAAGTTCTGATGCATCAATCATACGATTATGCTATCCCCAATGCTATCAGATCACTTTTTCTAAAACTTTTCCCCAATTTTCTTGCGTGTTTCGAAATATTGTTGTACTTTTGAAGGAGTAAGTGTATTGGAATTGCACTTTTGGTAGCGTAACTATCTGATTATTAGGTGAAACTTATGGAATTGATTAAGGTTATAAACAACGTGTCAGAACGGGTGGTAGATGATTTGAAGTCCAAATTATCTAAAGGGTCTCGTGTGTCAATAGCTGCAGCCTCTTTTTCCATCTATGCTTTCGAAGCATTGAAGGAAGAACTGGAGAACGTTGATGAGTTACGTTTTATCTTCACTTCGCCTACTTTCATCAAGGATAAGGTGAAGAAAGAGAAGCGTGAGTTCTTTATTCCAAAACTCAACCGTGAGCGCAATCTTTATGGCTCTGACTTCGAAATCAAACTCCGCAACAAACTGGAGCAGAAAGCCATCGCCAAGGAATGCGCCAACTGGATAAGACGCAAGGTGAAGTTCAAATCAAATGTGTCGCAGGAAACAATGGGCGGCTTTATTCACGTAAACGGCACTGCCCCTTATGTCTATGCACCCTTCAATGAGTTTACCACCACAGAGTTGGGATGCGAACGGGGAAACAGCTTATATTCCATGGTCCAGGTGATGCCCTCACCATTTGCCGAGCAGTATCTGAACGTATTCAATGAACAGTGGAAGAATGGCGATAAGTTCGAGGATGTAACTGCCAAGGTGCTGGAATACATAGAAACCGTTTATCAGGAAAATGCGCCTGAGTTTATCTACTTCATTACGCTATATAATATCTTCAGCGAGTTTCTCGATGATATCAACGAGGATGTTCTTCCTAACGAGAAGACCGGCTTCCGGGAGAGTGTGATTTGGAAAAAACTTTATAATTTCCAAAGGGATGCTGCCCTGGCTATCATCAATAAACTCGAAAAATACAATGGTTGTATCCTTGCCGATTCTGTGGGTCTGGGTAAAACCTTCACGGCGCTGAGCGTCATCAAGTATTACGAAAACCGCAACAAGTCGGTGCTCGTATTATGCCCTAAGAAGCTCTATGACAACTGGAGCACCTTCAAGACTAATTACAAAAACAACCCTCTTGCTGCCGACCGCCTTCGCTATGATATTCTGTTTCACAGCGATTTAAGCCGAGATAGAGGTATGTCAAACGGAATTGATCTTGAAAGAATCAACTGGGGTAACTACGACTTGATAGTCATAGACGAAAGCCACAATTTCCGCAATGGCGGTAATGTGGATGACGAGGATGATGAGGCTGACAACCTGGATATATTGGATGATGGTAAGAAGAAGGAAAACCGCTATCAGCGACTGATGAACAAGGTAATCCGAGCAGGAATCAAGACAAAAGTCCTGATGCTGAGTGCCACTCCAGTCAACAACCGCTTTAACGACCTGAAGAACCAGTTGCAACTGGCATACGAAGGTCATGCTGAGCAAATCAACGAGGTTCTTGACATCGACCGCAGCATAGATGATGTGTTCCGCTCGGCACAGTTGGCATACAACCGATGGACCAAGTTGCAGCCCAAAGAGCGCACCACGCAACGTTTGCTTGATGAGCTGAACTTCGACTTTTTCGAATTGCTGGATGCGGTAACCATCGCCCGAAGCCGAAGCCACATCGTGAAATACTACGATACGAAGGACATCGGTAAGTTCCCTACCAGATTGGCTCCTATATCCCGCCGCCCAAAGTTGACGGATTTGAGCGATAGCATCTCTTTCAGCGAGATTGCTGAACAGCTGAACAGGCTGAATCTGAGCATCTATACGCCGTCACTCTATATCTTTGATAGCGTGAAGGAGGATTATGAAATCAATATGGAAGGCTCGGGTATCTCTATCGACGGACGAGAGAAAGGTCTCCGCAAGCTGATGGCTACCAACCTGCTCAAACGTCTGGAGAGCAGCGTCAACTCCTTCCGTCTTACCTTGCAGCGCATCCAGGAATATATAGACGAAACGCTGAATACCATTGAAAGCAACGGGCGCAGCGGTTCTGTGGATGTTACCGAATTTACGGATGATTTGGATAGCGCAGATAGCGATAACGACCCATTTGTGGGCAGAAATTCCAAAATCAACCTCCGGGATATTGATGTGGTTCGCTGGTCACGTGATCTTCGCAGCGACCAGGAGAATCTTGCCCTGCTTCAGATCATGCTCCAGGATATTTCTCCCGAGCACGACTCCAAGCTGCAGATGCTCATCGAGGATTTGAAGCACAAGTTTGAGCATCCCATCAATCCGGGCAACAAGAAGGTGATTATCTTTACAGCCTTTGCTGATACCGCCAACTATCTGTACGACCAGCTGGCAGCACGCATCAAGGTCGACTGTGGGTTGAATGTGGCACTTATCACGGGTTCTACAGATGGCAAATGTACCATACCGAAGTTTCCGATGAGTTTCAATAATGTGCTGACCTATTTCTCGCCCGTATCGAAAGACCGGGCTGCTCTCTTCCCGGATGCCACCGAGGAGATTGATGTGCTCATTGCCACCGACTGCATTTCCGAGGGCCAGAACCTGCAGGATTGTGATTTCCTCATCAACTATGATATCCATTGGAATCCAGTGCGCATCATCCAGCGCTTCGGCCGTGTGGACCGTATCGGCAGCAGAAACGATGTCATCCAGCTGGTCAACTACTGGCCGGATATGGAGCTGGACCTGTATATCGAACTGAAAGGCCGTGTGGAGAGCCGTATGAAGGCCACTGTCCTCACCAGTACGGGCGACGACAACCTGTTGTCGCAGAACGAGAAGGGTGACCTGGAATACCGCAAGAACCAGCTCAGGAAGCTTCAGGAAGAGGTGATAGATATAGAGGATATGGATACCGGCATCAACATCATGGATTTGGGCTTGAATGAATTCCGCCTCGACCTGCTGGCTTACGTCAAGGAAAATCCGAATGTAGAGCACTCGCCGTTTGGAATGAATGCGGTGGTGGCAAGTTCGGAGAATGCCAAGCCGGGCGTTATCTTCATCCTGAAGAATAGGAACAGGAATATCAATATCGACAGGAAGAACCTGCTGCATCCGTTCTATATGGTGTATCTGGGCGAAGATGGCTCCGTCATCTGCGACCATCTGCAGCCTAAGAAACTGCTCGATGTGATGCGCCACGTTTGCCGAGGCAAGAGTCAGCCTGATAAGGAGTTGTGTGCCATCATCAACCGGGAAACGGCTGACGGCCGACAGATGAGCCATTATAGTGATATGTTGGCGAAGGCGGTTGACAGTATCATTTCTGTCAAGGAAGAGTCGGATATCGACAGCCTGTTCTCCATGGGTGAGACGAGTGCCTTGCTGGGAGATGCCAAGGGGCTGGATGACTTTGAGTTAATAACATTCTTAATTATCAGATAAAGATGATAGATTTACATTATCCTCCAACCACGTTTGTAGGCAAGCCCGTTCCCAAGAACGCTTTCTACAGGCATCTGGAAGTGAATGCGAAGATGAAGCTGCACTTCGTAGATGATGTGGTAGCCATCAAGTGGCTTTATAAGCTGGCGCCTTCCACTCTCAATGTGGCAGATGGCAAGGAGGTTCACGAGATTGTGGTCTTTTCAGCGCAACTGAAGTCACAGGATTGTCCGGATGATGTCTTCCTCTTCATCGATAGGAACATGCCTCGCCACGTGGTATTTATCCTGGAATATGAGGGGCAGTATAAGCTGCTGCTCAATTATAAGGAATGGCTGGATGCCTCGGCAGGAACCTTCAGGATAGTGAAGTCTTTCGCTTCGGAATGGCTCCGTGAGGCAGATTTGTCTTTGCCTATCCAGGGGCTTACGATGGATGCCATCTATGAAAATATGGCAGGCGTGATTTCCGGCTATGGCACGAGCCGTAGCGAGGAAACCAAGCGCATGGTGGAGCTGGAGTCCTTGATACAGAAGGGCAGGAAAGAGATAGCAGCCTTGCAGAAGCGGGTTCGGACTGAAAGGCAGTTTAACCGCCAGCTGGAGCTGAACAACGAGGCTCGGGCGTTGAAGAAGAAGGTTGCGGAATGGGAAAAAGAAATGAAAGATTTTTCCTGATTCAGCAAAAGTGTACGAGTTCGTACACTATATGGAAATGATGAAGAATAATTTATAAAAAATAGATAATATGGATAGACCCAATAGAATGGAATTGCAGTCGGCAGATGGAGCGCAGCTGAATCTGGATGCGCTTTATCAGATTGCGCCTTCGTGCTTTACGGAGGTAGCCGACCCTGATACGGGGGGGTAAAACGTGTAATTAATTTTGACGTGCTTCGCCAGCTTCTTGGTGACAACGCAGTGGAAGATGCTCCTGAGGCATACGAGTTCAACTGGGTTGGCAAGCAGGCAGCTCGTGCCGAAGTTTTGAAGCCTATTAAGAAGACATTGCGTCCCGTAAAGGAGGATAGTGTGGATTGGGACAACACCCAAAACCTTTATATTGAGGGTGATAACCTCAAAGTGCTTAAACTTCTCCAGAAGTCTTATCTGGGTAAGGTGAAGATGATTTATATTGATCCGCCTTACAATACGGGTAATGACTTTGTTTATCATGATGATTTTGCGATGTCTGCTGATGAGTATGCTGAGGCTTCGGGAGCAGTAGATGAATTAGGTAATAAATATATCAAGAACATGGATTCGAATGGACGTTTTCATTCGGATTGGTGTTCTATGATTTATTCTAGATTGATGGTGGCGAGAACGCTGTTGTCTGAGGATGGAGTGATTTTTATCTCTATTGACGATAATGAGGTTGAGAATCTGAGAAAGATTTGCGATGAGGTGTTTGGAGAGAGCAATAAAATTGCTCAATTGGTCATTGAAAATAATCCAAGAGGAAGACAATCTGATGCCTTTTTTGCTACAAGCCATGAATATTTGTTGTGTTATGCCAGTAATATCGATTCTGCAACTATTACCGGAATGTCTCTTTCAGAAAAGCAGAAAGCTGAGTATAAATATGAAGATGAAATTGGACGTTATCGCTTGTTGGGGTTGCGGCAGAGAGGTGTTGCTTCACTAAGAGAAGATAGACCAGAAATGTTTTTCCCTATTTGGGTGAACCCTGAAGACTCTTCTATTTCTTTGACTTATGTTGAAGACTGGGAAGAAGTAATACCTAAGAAATCAGATGGTAGAGAAGGCCGTTGGATGTGGGGCAAACAGAAATGTATAAATGAAAGCAATAGACTAGTGGCTAAGCTTGTTTCTACTCGAAGAGAATTCGATATCTTTGTTAAGGATTATCTAAATAAAGATGGAGAACAACGAACAAGAAAGTATAAAACAATATGGTCGGATAAGATTTTAAATAATCAAATAGGAACACAAGAGGTAAAGGCAATCCTTGGTGGTGATTATATGTCATTCCCGAAATCAACGGAATATATAAAAACTATTATTCAAACAGGAACTTCTTCTAGTTCATTAATCCTAGACTTCTTCTCTGGCTCCGCCACCACCGCCCACGCCGTGATGCAGCTCAATGCAGAAGATGGAGGCAACCGTCAATATATCATGGTTCAGCTTCCCGAAGAAACTCCGGAAGATAGCGAAGCAAGAAAGGCTGGTTATAACACCATCCCGGATATCGCTAAGGAAAGAATAAGAAGAGCCGGCAAGAAAATCAAGGAGGAATCTCCTCTTACCACTGCCGACCTCGATACCGGCTTCCGTGTCTTCCGTCTCGACGAAGGTAATTACGAGGACGTAAAACGTTCTCCAAAGGAATTCAAGCAAGACCAGCTCGATCTGTTCCTGAATAATATCAAGGCAGACCGAAACGACCTTGACTTGCTCTTTGGATGTATGCTCGACTGGGGCGTTCAGCTCTCTCTGCCTATGACCCAGGAAGTGGTGGATGGCAAGACCATCTATACCGTGAACGACGGCGACCTAGTGGCCTGCTTCGCCGAGAACGTATCAGAAGACGTAGTAAAAGCCATGGCAGAAAAGATGCCTTTGCGTGTCATTTTCCGTGACAGCTGCTTTGCCCAGGATGCCGACAAGATTAATATCTACGAAACCTTCAAGCAGAAGCTGGATTGGAGCGACCAGGAAGTAGTGAAGAATATTAGAGTGATTTAAGCCTATGAAACTCAGATATAAACATCAACGCTTCCAAACCGAAGCGGCGCTGGCTGTGGCTAATGCCTTTACAGGTCAGCCCAAAAGCGACGGACTGAGCGACCATATCGTGGACCAGGGAGTTCATCAAGACCTCTTCGTAGTAAAAGGCTTTGGTAACAAGAACGTTATCCTAGCACCGGAAGCCGTCTGCGAGAATGTAAGAGCCATACAGACAGAACAGGGTCTGAAACCTGTAGAACAGCTGCAGCAGTTGCAAGGTGTAGGTACCGCCCTCACCATCGAAATGGAGACGGGTACGGGTAAAACCTATACCTACATCAAGACCATGTATGAACTGAATGCCCGCTATGGCTGGACCAAGTTTGTGGTGGTGGTGCCAAGCATCGCCATCCGAGAAGGCGTATTGAAGAGCCTTGAGAGCATGCAGGAGCATTTTGCCCAGGAATACGGCAAGCGAATGCAATACTTTATGTATAACTCCAAGCAGCTCAGTAAGATAGATGCCTTTGCCAGCGATGCCGGCATGCACGTGATGATTATCAATACCCAGGCATTCAACGCATCTATGGATGAGGAAAAGAGTAAGGGCGCACGTCCTGACAAGGCTGCCCGCATCATCTTCGAACGCCGTGATGAGTTCGGCTCCCGCCGTCCTATCGACGTGCTGGCACAGACCCATCCTATCATGATTATCGATGAACCTCAGTCGGTGCTGGGTGTGGACAAGAAGAACAAGACCCGTAAGGGTATTGCCATGTTCAAGCCGCTCTTCACCCTTCTGTATAGCGCCACTCACCGCAAGGGTGATATATATAATATGGTGTATAAGTTGGATGCCATCGATGCCTACAACCAGAAACTGGTGAAGAAGATAGAGGTGAAGGGTATCAGACAGATAGGCAGTACCGCCACCAACGGCTACGTCTATCTGGAGGAAATCGTCATCGGCAAGGGCAATCCGCAGGCTCGCATCAGCTTCGACATCAAGACGCAGACCGGAACGAAACAGGTAAGCAAACTCGTGGATGAGCGCTTCAACCTGAAGGAACAGAGTGGGGGACTTGCCGAGTATGACAACAACTTCATCGTAGAACGCATAGACGGCAGGCAGGGAATCGTCCGCTTCCTCAACGGCTTGACTCTGCATGAAGGCGATGCCGTGGGCAGTGTGAACGAAGACTATATCCGTCGTATTCAGATTCGTGAAACCATCCGCACCCATCTGGAGCGTGAGCGCCAGCTGTTCAGTCAGCATATCAAGGTGCTCAGTCTGTTCTTCATCGACCATGTGGATAGCTACCGCCTCTATGAAGGCGAGGATAGCAAGGGTAAATTTGCCAAGATGTTTGAGGAAGAATATAACCGAGTGCTTTCAGAAATGCTGCCATCGTTTACGGATGAAGCCTATCTGCGCTATCTTTCAGACCCTCGCAATGCGGCATCCAAGGTGCATCAGGGCTACTTCTCCATGGATAAGAAGGGCAAGGCGGTGGAATCGAAGGAAAGGCAGGGAGAGAACGAAGAGCGTGCCTTCGACCTGATTATGAAGGATAAGGAGCGTCTACTTTCGCTAAACGAGCCGGTGCGCTTCATCTTCTCGCACTCCGCCTTGAAGGAAGGTTGGGACAATCCTAACGTGTTCCAGATCTGCACCTTGAAGAACTCGGACAACGAAACCAAGAAGCGCCAGGAAGTGGGTCGAGGAATGCGCCTTTGCGTGAACCAGAAGGGAGAACGCCAGGATGCGGATGTTTTGGGCGACCATGTGTTTGATACCAATATCCTCACCGTGATAGCCAGCGAGAGCTATGATGATTTCGCCAAGAAACTGCAGACGGAAATGGCAGAAGCCTGTGCCGACCGACCAATCACCATCACAGCCAACCTTTTCGAGGGCAGGTCATATACGATGGCAGATGGAACCAATGGCAAGTTTGATACCCATCAGGCTGTAGCTATCTATAATGCCCTTATCCGCAAAGATTATGTGGATGATAACGGTGCTTTGACTGCTCAGTATTTTGATGATAAGCGCAATGACAGGCTCGACTTCGGTAAGGCTAATGATTGGAGGGAGGGCATTATTGCAGCCCTTGATACCGTCTTTGATCCTGCGGCTGTAAGACCGGAGAATGGTAGAAAGCCTAAGCTTGCCAAGTTGCAGAAGGACAATTTTGCCAAGAAGGAGTTCCAGAATCTCTGGAAGCGCATCAATCGCCGCACCTACTATCAGGTAAGCTTTGAAACTTCTGGTCTTGTAAAGAAAGCCATCGAGGAACTTGATGAAAAGTTGAGGGTTACGGAAATCCGCATCGTGGTAGAAGGCGGTTCGATGGATGAAATCAGAGATAAGGAGTCGCTTGAAGCGGGCGTGGCAATGAATCAGGGCGATGTCCGAACCATCCATGTAACGGAAGCAGTAGGCAAGGAAGTGACATACGACCTGATAGGTCAGCTGGTAACGGCTACGGGGTTGACAAGAAAGACCATCGTGGAAATTCTGAAGGGTATCAAGCCGGAAACATTCAGCATGTTCAAGATGAATCCGGAGGAATTCATCATCAAGACTGGACTGATCATCAACGACTGCAAGGCTCTTGCCGTTATCCAGTGTATTACATACGAGAAACTGAATGATGAGTTCTCTACCGACATCTTTACTGCGGATGCGCTGCGAGGCAAGTTGGGCATCAATGCCATTGAATCCAAAAAATCGCTCTACGACCTCGTAGTGCTTGACAGCATGGGTGTAGAGAAGAACTTTGCCGAGTCTCTGGAGCGTCAAGATGACGTGGTGGTTTATACTAAACTGCCTCGTGGTTTCTACATCAACACGCCTATGGGCAAATACAATCCCGACTGGGCTGTGGCATTCCGTGAAGGCAGCGTGAAGCATGTTTATTTTGTGGCAGAAACCAAGGGTAATGATCTCCAGGGTTCACATCTGCGAGGCATCGAGGGAAGCAAGATAGCGTGTGCCAAAAAGCATTTTGCTGCCATCAGCGAGAATGGTTACATTTATGATGTTGTCACAGACTATCAGGCATTGTATGATGCAGTGACGAAATAGCCGTGGAAATGGTAACGGAATTGCCGGAACAATCGTGAAAGTAAGGAGCGGAAGTGTAGCACTAAAAATGCGCACTTCCCTATGAAAAAAGAGGAAAAAGATAAATTTAACAACAACAAACTTAAAAATCAACAAAATGAAAGTAATTACATGAATTCTCGAGGTGTTGCTGATATCGCCAGCGACGTCTGATAGCTGCCTCACCTCGTGAAAATCATGAGGGCTACCTTCTCTAACTAGCTAAAGGTAGTTTTTTAGTCACTTCTTCATAAAAGAGATTTAATAAGGGAGTATTATGACTAAAACAATTTTATTTCTTTTGGTTGCGCTTTCCAATATAGGCGTAATCAGCCTGAGTGTATGTATCGTAGTTTATCTCAACGGCAAGCGCATGTTGAAGATGACTACAAGTGTTCAACAACTAGTTAATCTGCT
>ULLO01006502.1_pt1 | contig 11160 bp, 8 predicted proteins | sample 1951421 | NCBI WGS metagenome assembly ULLO01 (sample SAMEA4835527, study PRJEB28245) | human gut metagenome | biome: gut microbiome; material: fecal sample | place: Denmark | collected 2008 | reverse complement strand
CAGCAGGGTAGATTTACCTGATCCTGATTTACCCATGATGGTAACAAACTCACCTTCGTATATTTTAAAGCTTACACCTTTTAGGGCGTGGACAGTTTCCTCACCCACAAGAAAGTCGCGACGAACATTGTCGAGTTCTATCACAACTTTCTTTTCGCTGTTTGCTTGAATATTGTCGTTTGCCATACTCTTATTTTTTATTTTTTCTTTCCTCTAGGTCCAGGACCGCTAATCAAACCTTGACTTTGTTGAGGCTCCTCATTCTCTTCAGGGGTATTAACTATGATTTCAGTTACAATCTTCTGCCCCTTCTTCAAACCCTTGATAATTTCAGTATGTATACCGTCGCTCTGACCGATGGTTACAGAATGATCTGTAAGGGTATTGTTAGCAAGAGTCCAGACTTTGTTTTTTCCTTTGCAGTCAACAATCTTGATATTCTTTCCCACAGTTTCCTTGGTTGGAGTAAAGCGGAGTGCTTTGTTGGCAACGGCAAGAATACCAGCTCGTTCTTGTGTAAAGATGGTAACATTTGCAGTCAGTCCTGGTTTTAACTTGAGATCTGCGTTGGGTGCAGAGATGACAACCTCGTAAGTGACTACATTGTTTGTTGTAGTAGCTTCCAGACGAACCTGTTTTACTGTTCCCTGGAATACATCGTCAGGGTAAGCATCTACTGTAAAATTAACGCGGTCGCCTTCTTTTACACCGCCTATATCTGCCTCGTCAACATTTGCAATCACCTGCATGTTGGTCAGATCTTTAGCGATAGTAAAGAGCTCTGGAGTGTTGAAGCTTGCTGCTACGGTCTGTCCTTCCTCTACGCTTTTTGATATGACAGTTCCATCTATTGGCGATGTAATTGTAGCATAGCTCAGGTTGGTTTGGGCTTTCTGTACATTTTCCTTGGCCGAAGCTACTTGCTCTTTCGCCTGGCGATAGGTGAGAAGCGCATTTTCATAATCGTCAGCACTTACCAAACCTTTCTTATAGAGGGTCTGGTAGCGGCTCATGTTTGCACTCTGATAGTTCAAACTGCTTTGCGCACTTGCCAGGTTAGCTTTGGCAGTATTCAACTCGCTCATCAGGTTGGTTTTGTCGAGCTCAGCTATGACTTCACCTTTTTTTACCTGCGAATTGTAATCAACATAAAGTTTGTTTACAATACCACTCACCTGTGTACCAACCGTTACAGAAGTTACTGCTTCAATAGTACCGGTTGCAGTTACACTATTCTGCAATGTTTGTGTGGTTACAGCTTCCTGCTTGAAGTCTATTTGCTCTTCGTTTTTACTTCCAGAGAACAGCCATGCTGCCACAGCTACAATGATTACCACAATCATGGCAATCCAGATTTTGCTGATTCTAAGTTTTTTCATAAAAATGTATGTATACCTATTAATGATTTGCAATTTGTTTTCGGATGTTAATACCAATCTTTCTCTTTAGATTCTGCCGTTTTGGTAGAATTTCAACATGTTGATATTCAGAATGGTAAGATACTTTGCCTGAAGTTCGTTCTGCTTAGCCTTCAGAAGATTATCTTTGCCAGTTCTCAATTCTACGATGTTCTTTAATCCCAGTTTAAACTGCTCACTTAACAGATCGTAGCTTGTTTGGGCACTCTCGCTGCTCACCTTGGCAGCCTTAAACTGGCTTTGGTTTGTATTAGCCTGCAACCAATAGTTTTCGATAGTAGAGTAGAGCTTAGTTTGCTCATTCTTTATATCGAGCAAGATGCTTTCACGCTGAATGAGTGCTTTATTGACAGAAGTCTTGGTCTGTCGGTTATCAAAGAGAGGAATACTGACACCGATTCCACCACCCAGGCTGAAGTTGGTTTTCATCTGACTGCCCCAACCGTTTTTGTTCATGGATGTGGTGCTGGTCGTAGCTCCTGCATTTGCACTGATGGTTGGCAACTTTCCTGCCTTTGCAATCTTGATGTTCAGATCGTTCTGGTCGAGTTTGTTTTGATAGCTCAAAAACTCAGGGCGATTCTGAAGCGCAGCTGTATAGACACTGTTCATTCCTGGGATAGAGGCCAGAGCCATCTGGTCAGTTGTGCTTGGAATAGCGATGTCGAAAGCTTCTTCACTGGTAATCTGCAGGAGTTCCTTCAACTGTCGTTTATAGTTTTTAACGTTACTCTCAGCCTGCACGATGTTAAACTCATCTTGTGCTCTCTGTGCTGTAAGTTGTGCTAAGTCTGCTTGGCTCATCTTGCCAATTTTTACCATTTCCTTACCACGCTCTTCGTTTTGAACACTCGACTGATAACTTTCTTTGTTTACGTTGATAGCCTCTGTAGAGTAGAGTATCTGTACGTAAAGTTGAGCTATCTGTTCTTGCAGGTTGAGGGCTTGTGCTGTCGAATCGAGTTGTGCCGCTTCCTTTGCCAGCTTGTTCAGTTTCACCTGATTTCTGTTTTTGTTTCCGTTCCAAATCGTGTAATTGCCCATCACGCTATAGCTGCCATTGTAATATACCTTGTCGATGGAAGCTTTACTGAAACCTTCTCCGCTGATTCCATTAGAAACCCAAGGCGTATAGTTTACACTTTGATTGGTGCTGGCAGAGAGCGATGGCAGAAGCGCTGACTTTGATTGCAGATAGTCCTCCTGAGCTGAAGCTTTTGTGAGTTGAGTCTTCTGCAGTTGAATGTTGTTAGCCAGTGCGTAACTGATACAATCCTGCAGTGACCATTGCTTAGCTTGTACAGCGATAGGAGCCGACATGATGAACAGCGCTACCGCCATGTTTTTAAAACTTGCGTTCATACTCTTTTTACTTTTTGTTTTCATCTTTACAGATCTCTTTGCATCTGTTCTGATTAAATGTGGATTAATGTTCTTACTTTTCATAATTGCAAATCTTAATAGGATACATCATTTTTAGCTTTGACGTAAGCGTCGCCTATAAAGTTGCAACTGATATGTGTTTTTGATTAAAAACGTGATGATAGGTTTAATATTCTCATTTATCTTTAACAATCCTTTCCATAGTGAAAGATTTCTTTTGCTTTTCCACATTAATTTATTTATATTTCTCAAAAAAATGTTTCTTCTTTCGTTATCTTCGCTGAAATTGTGTAACTTTGCAGAAAAATTTTAAGAAAGGAATAAAATAAATGCCGTTAAGATTACCAGATAAGCTTCCAGCTATCGAACTGTTGAAGCATGAGAATATATTCGTGATGGACGAAAGTCGTGCGCATAAACAGGAGATTCGTCCGTTGAAAATCTGTGTGCTCAATTTGATGCCCCTCAAGATTACGACAGAGACGGATCTCGTTCGTCTTCTGTCGAATACTCCTCTTCAGTTAGAGGTTTATTTCATGAAGTTGAAAAGTCACACGCCAAAGAATACTCCAATAGAGCACATGATGATGTTCTACAAGGATTTTCAGGAACTTTCCAAACAGAAGTTTGATGGAATGATAGTTACCGGTGCTCCTATCGAAACGATGGCTTATGAGGAGGTAGAATATTGGCCTGAAATCAAAGAGATTTTTGATTGGGCCCGTACCCATGTTACTTCAACACTCTATATCTGCTGGGGTGCCCAGGCTGGCCTTTATCATTTCTATGGTGTTCCTAAGTATCCTTTAGAGAAGAAGATGTTTGGTATTTTTAAGCAGAAGCCTCTCGATTTGTCTCAGCCAATCTTCCGCGGTTTCGATGATGTCTTTTGCATGCCTCATAGTCGCCATACGGAGGTAAGACGTGAGGATATTGAAAAAGTGCCAGGACTTGACATCATTGCCGAATCGCCTGAAAGCGGTGTCAGCATTGTGATGGCCAGAAACGGCCGCGAATTCTTTGTGACGGGTCATCTTGAGTATGCGCCAAACACGCTGGATAAGGAATATAAGCGTGATATGGGCAAGCGTGATGATGTAGAACTGCCAAAAAATTATTATTATCATGACGATCCGAATGAAGAACCTCTGGTGACATGGCGTGCTCATGCCAACCTCTTCTATAGTAATTGGATCAACTATTATGTTTATCAGGAGACTCCTTACAATATTGACGAAATCAGTTAATTTGAAGGAGTTGGATGATTTCGAGATAGATTTCTTATGCAAACATTAGAATTATTGGCGCCGGCCAAGAACTTGGAATGTGGTATTGCTGCCATTGATCATGGTGCAGATGCCGTATATATTGGTGCACCTCGTTTTGGGGCACGAGCAGCAGCAGGCAATTCGCTGGAAGATATCAGACAGTTGTGTGATTATGCTCATCAGTTTGGAGCAAAGGTTCATGTTACAGTGAATACTATCATCTATCAGGATGAGATGTTGGATACGCTTAAGATGATCCAGCAACTTGATGAGATTGGTGTTGATGCACTTTTGCTGCAGGATATGGGTGTGCTTACTGAGGTGAGGGCGCAGAATTTGTGGAGTAGAGAATTGCATTCCAGTACCCAGTGTGATGTAAGAACTCCAGAAAAGGCGTTTTGGCTTACCACGTTAGGTTTCAAACGTATCGTTCTGGCTCGTGAGCTTTCGCTCGATGAAATCAAGGCGATCCATCAGGCGATTCCTGATAGAGAAATAGAGGTCTTTGTACATGGAGCGCTCTGCGTAAGCTATTCGGGTGTATGTTATGCTTCTGAGAAGTGTTTCGGGCGCTCTGCCAATCGTGGAGAATGTGCACAGTTCTGCCGTATGAAGTTTGATCTGCTCGATTCCAATGGTCAGGAGATAGAACATCAGCGTTATCTGTTGTCTCTCAAGGATCTTTGTCAGCTTGATCATCTTAAGGATCTTGCTGATGCTGGAGCTACTTCGTTCAAGATAGAAGGAAGATTAAAAGATATCAACTACGTCAAGAATGTGGTGGCTGCCTATAGCAGTCAACTCGATGCAATCGTAAAAGCTGAACCGCGCAAGTATCGCCGTGCATCGGTGGGACATGTTCAATATAATTTTACACCTAATCTGAAGAAGACTTTCAATCGTGGCTTTACCCATTATTTCCTGAATGGGCGACAGCCGGATATTGCTTCTTTCGATACACCGAAAGCTATTGGCGAGTTTGTGGGCAAGGTTAAGGAGATACGTGGCAACATTTCTTTCAACGTAGCCACAGTAGCCAGCTTTAAAAATGGTGATGGACTGTGTTTTATCAATGATGACCGTGAGTTGGAAGGCTTTCGTGTGAACAGAGTAGAGGGCAATCGCCTCTATCCGTTTGGAATGCCTGAACATTTGCGTCCGGGTATGGCTCTTTATCGTAATAACGATCGGGCTTTCGAGGCTTTGCTGGCCCGTAAGTCTGCTGAACGTAAAATCTATATTGTCATAGCAATGGAGCCTGTGATGGGCAATGAGTTCAGGAAAGAGCCACAGGGGGTAAAGGCTGTTGTCAACATCATGAAGACGAAAGAGGCTGATGGTGGCTTGATTTATCAGGTGGCTGAGGTGTTTAAAGAGTTGAAACTCGAAAAGGCGAAACGCCCGCAGGGCGAAAATATAAAGGCTCAGATGAGCAAACTGGGCGATACGATTTACGAAGCTTACCAGGTAGAACTTCTGAAGGGAATGGAGACATACTTCGTTCCGAACAGTATTCTCACTGCTATCCGGCGTGAATTGATAGATGAACTTACCAAGGCAAATCAGAAACAGCTTGATAAGTCGTTGTGGGGTGGATGGGATAGAACCTTGTTCAACAATGGTTTTGGATTCAGTCAGCCTGGTGAACACCGACTTACGAAAGAGGAATTTACTTGGCAGCCGGAATACGGAAAATGGGGATATCTCTATAATATAGCTAACTATGATGCAAGAGATTTTTATCAGATTCATGGCCTGTCGCCAGTAGTTCCGGCATTTGAATTGGGTAAGAATATTCCTTCTGCATGGGATGCTAAGACCCAGGAAGAATATGATGAGAATATAGAAAAAGACAAGGCAAACCGAAGCATGCAGCCTAAGTATACCAATGAAATGGGAGAATCGCTCCTGATGCAGTGCCGCCATTGTATCCGCTATTCGTTGGGTTACTGTGTGAAGCGTGGAGGCAAGAAACCATCCTGGAGAGAGCCTCTCTTCCTGCAGTTGGGTGACGGTCGCCGCTTCCGTCTGGAGTTTGCGTGCAACGAATGTCAGATGAACTTATATAGTGAGAAATAAATGAAAAAGAAATGGACGATACAGATTCTTTGTATGCTGGGCATCCTCTTGATGTTCAGCAGTTGTTATCATCGCCGTGCTCATCACCAGATGCATGCAGCTATGGTAGAGTACAGTAATAAACAACTCGATTCCATTTCGTTTTCTACTACCCATCATTATACCAACAAATTCAATTTTCTGGTATTCAAGGATTCCCTGGAATTGATAGCGCAACAGCCTGAAGAATTTTTGAGCAATTTGCCTATCGACTCCTTCGCCGTCCGAAAGAACTGCCTGCTGGTGGTTACGGATATCCGTATGGTTCCTCAGGATTCCATAGATTCAGTTTGGGTGCAGTTGGCTACTGAAGATAATCAGTTTGGCTGGACCCGTGAGTCCCGTCTGCTGCCGAAGGTTGTGCCCGATGATCCTATTTCAGAGTTCATTATGACCTTCAGCAATACTCACTTGCTCATCTTCATGGTTATCATTATTCTCATAGCCGTAGCCTATACAGTTCGTAAGATTTTCCATAGCAATGGTAAACTGGTTCATTTTAATGATATTGATTCACCATATCCTACAGCCTTGGTGCTTATTGTTTCGATATCAGCAACCTTCTATGCAACCATTCAGCTGTTTTTGCCAGAAGTATGGCGTCATTTCTATTTTCATCCTACGCTCAATCCTTTTGCCGTACCGCCGATACTGGGCTTTTTCCTGGCTACAGTCTGGGCGATACTGATAGTAGGATTGGCTTGTGTTGATGAGGTGAAACACCGTTTGCCGGCAGGTGATGCAGTTCTGTATCTGGGTGGTTTAGTGGGTGTTTGCGCCATTGATTACATCATTTTCAGTGTTACTACCTTATATTATATAGGTTATTTGTTGCTCGTAGCCTATATATGGTTTGCCATACGGGTTTATCTGTTTCCTCATAAATAAGGATAGGGGGTGCAGGAAAAAATATGTACCTTTGCACCCGTTATGAAAAGAATAGTATTTAATAGTAAAAAGTGCGTATGCATTGGTTTGGCAGCAGTAGCGTTGCAGGCTAGTGCTGCGGATAACGAAAGGGCTACTTGCTCTGACCTGTCATTGGGTACGAGTGAAAAGTTTGCAGATGCTAACGGCTTGCTGGCTGATAGCAGTCGAGTTTATGATATTGATGAAGTTGTGGTTGTTTCGCAGCCTAAGGAGAATTTCCGTCTTCGTCAGCAGGCTCTCAGCAGCACTTCCTTTGGTTCTTATCAGATGCAGCGACTGGGGTCTCGCGATTTGCGCGAACTTTCCTGCTATGTTCCTAACTTCGTAATGCCTAACTATGGCTCGCGTTTTACCAACGCCATGTATGTGCGCGGCATTGGAAGCCGTATCAACAGTCCGGCTGTAGGAATTTATCTTGACGGAATTCCGGTGTTGAGCAAGGCTGCTTTCAATCTTCACCATTATCAGACCAGCCGTATAGATATTCTCCGTGGTCCACAGGGAACACTCTATGGTCAGAATTCTGAAGGTGGTTTGGTGCGCATCTATTCACGCGATGCTTATGATAGCAAGGGCACCTACATTAATCTGGGATTGGGCTCTCATTTCTATCGTAATTTAGAAGCGGCTCATTATATGAAACTTTCACCTCGTATCGCATTAGGGGTAGCTGCTTTTTATGATGGACAGAAGGGATTCTTCCATCGTGCAGGAACCAGCGATTATGCCGACAATTATGATGAGGCTGGCGGTAAGTTTAATCTTAAGTTCCGTTTTGATAGAGGATGGAGCATGGATTTGCTAGCCAATTACCAATTTGTCTATCAGCATGCATTTCCTTATGGTCAGCTGGATTTAAACAGTGGCAAGGCTGCATTGCCAAATACAACATTCCCTGGGCTTTATCGCCGCAACATGCTGCTTTCGGGTGTCAATCTTCGTCATGAAGGAGCGAAATGGGATTTTGCTTCTACTACCAGCTATCAGTTCCTGGATGACAATATGAAGATGGATCAGGATTATCTTCCTGAAGATTATTTGAGCTTGCAGCAAGATCAGTTGCAGAATTCTATCACTCAGGAGTTCACATTTAAGAGCCGTCAGCCTTTCTTCGGTTTCTGGCATCTTACACAGGGTGCATTCTTCTCCCATATGTGGTTGAAGACAAATGGTCCTGTAAAATTCGGTTCAGAATTGACGAATCCTATCAGTAACGTTATCCAGCAGCAGATGTATTCCGCCATCCATTCTATGATGGTGAAGCAGATGATGGGTAAGGGAATGCTAGAAGCTGCGGCTAATGCGATGGCTACGGCCGCGATAGAGAAGGCGGGCGGCATCAGCATGGCGGCGAGCATGGGAGCTCCGGGTTTGTTCCATACTCCTCAGAGCAATTTGGGTCTCTATCACGAGAGTACGTTTGATCTTTCTTCCCGTCTGAAAGCAACGCTTGGCTTGCGTTACGATTTCATGCATACAAGTATTCATTACGATACTTATGCTTATATGGCGATGACAGCTAAGGTGATGGGCAAGGAGGCCACTTATACTTTGCGTTCAATGCTCGACCGCAAAACGAGTGATGATTACAACCAGCTCCTGCCAAAATTTGGATTAAGTTACAAGCTTGATGAGCAGGGGAGCAATGTCTATGCTACGGTGAGCAAGGGCTATCGTGCAGGCGGTTATAATATCCAAATGTTCAGTGATATCTTGCAGACCGAACTGAATGCTCACCGTCAGGATGCGATGGGAGGCAATTATGACGTTCCTCATACCGATAAGGATTATGATAGAGTGAACCAGACTATTGCCTTTAAACCGGAAACCTCATGGAATTATGAGGTAGGAACGCATCTCAATCTTTTTGATCATCGTCTTCATTTCGATTTGAGTGCCTTCTATATGCAGGTTCGCAATCAGCAACTCTCTGTGATGGCAGGAACCTATGGCTTTGGCCGAATGATGGTTAATGCAGGTAAGAGTCACAGTTGTGGTATTGAAGCCGCGCTCAAGGGTCAGGCTTTTGATGGTGCTTTTGATTGGGGTGTAAACTATGGCTTTACACGCGCCGTATTTGATGAATATACTGATGGCGAGGGTGATAAGGCTGTGAATTATAAGGACAAGAAGGTTCCTTATGTTCCTCAGCATACGATAGCAGCCATGGCTGACTATCATTTAGGACAGTTTACCTTCGGATTGAATATGAATGCGCAGGGCAAGACTTATTGGGATAATGCCAATACCTACAGCCAGAAGATGTATTTCGTGATGGGTGCGCATTGTGATATTGATTTCAGTAAGATGAGCATCAGTATCTGGGGTAGGAACCTCACAGATACTAATTACAATACCTTTGCTGTTGATAATGCAGCAACAGGAAAGAAACTGTATTTTGCCCAGCGTGGCAATCCTTTCCAATGTGGTGTTGATCTGAAATTCCACTTTTAGGATTAAATAGAAAAGGAGTTCCGGCATTCTGAAATGCTAGAACTCCTTTTTCTTTTTTATCTGATTTATTTTAATTCTCCATATCCTACCAGCCGGTCGGTGCGGTCGCTCTGAGCCCGATAGTAAACCAGTACATTGTATTTGTTCTGGGTCTGGTAGAAATTTCCTTCTGATGGGAGCAGCCTGATGCTTCCGTCCTCCATCTTCATGAGATACTGATAGCTGTAATAACCTTGCTTCATGAAGAGACGTGCGTGATAGGTTTTCGTCATTTCATCATATTCCATCCGATATTCGGGGAGGAAACGGCCGTAGGTCCAATCTGCGTTCAGATAAACATCGCCTGGCAGTTTTGGAGCTTTCAGGGTAAAGTGAATCTGTGCATATTCGCACGTGTTGTTGTTTTCTACGTTGTCACTGTTGCGGATATAAAACGAACCTTTGGCAGCTTCATCGTAAACGTAATTGGGGCGAGGGCTGTCAGTCATTACTTTAACCTGATAGTCGCTTCCATCCCAGTCTATAGCTTCTATTCCCATGGTTGGATGGTCGGTGTCCAGAAATTCAAACTTTCTGTATTCGTTGCCCGCATCGAAAATCAGAGCTCTTACATGCTGCCAACTCATTTTGCCCGCACTCAGGTAGTCGGGTTTAGGATTGATGACAGCATTATCCCATCTTCCGTTCTGAAGCACTACGATGTTCAGCTGGTTGGGATGAGTGATTCTCAGCTGGCTGTGATCCAGTTCCATTTTCAGTTGCTGATGGTCCTTCTGGATATCTATATCTGTTGTTGAAGTAGCTTCTAACTTCAGTTTAACCAATGGCTGAGGCTCTGTAATCATCCAGCAGGCTGTAAACATTTTGCCTTCTTCCTCGTTTTCCGCATTGTCGTCATAAACCGTCAGTCTGTAGTTGCCACTCATGGTAAGTTGGCAGTCGGCATTGGGAATTGCCAGATGATAATGGGTATAAGGATGATTGGTGTTGATGGATTGCTCTACATCTTGAATCATCTGATTGCCGTTGAAGCCTCTCATATAGTCGCTTTCAAAGAGCGAAGCAGATACGTTCCAGTTTGCATCACAATGTTCAATCTTGTAGCTGTACCGATGATAATCGTGCGTCATGTCGTCAAAATCGATATGGATAGGTTCTCCGCCCAATGATGATACTGGGAGCGATAACCAGTTGGTTCCGCCTACAACCTGTAGGGTTCTGATGCGCTGGTTGAATATCTCGTGCTGCTGCGCCCAGGCAGGATAGGTAAACAGAAAGAGAAGGGAGATGATAGTGTATAATTGTTTCATATTGCTTCGTACGTATATATAAAAAAATAACTTGCAGTAGCCTTTTGACAAAGAACTAAATGCAAGCTTAAACAATCTAAATTAATACATGAAAACACTTTGTAGTCGATAGGGGAATCGAACCCCTATGCCAAGATTGAGAATCTTGTATCCTAACCATTAGATGAATCGACCATTCAAAAAAATCTCTATTGGTCTCCCGACTTATAGAGACTTATTAATCTAATACCATGAAAAACACATGTAGTCGATAGGGGAATCGAACCCCTATGCCAAGAT
>ULLO01004048.1_pt1 | contig 11855 bp, 5 predicted proteins | sample 1951421 | NCBI WGS metagenome assembly ULLO01 (sample SAMEA4835527, study PRJEB28245) | human gut metagenome | biome: gut microbiome; material: fecal sample | place: Denmark | collected 2008 | reverse complement strand
TCTACTGGCTTCTCCTTCTTGGTAGCACTCTTGCCCAAGTTGATGCGGAGACCAGCGAGAGCGTTGAAGTACCAGTCTGGGTTGTCAGCGTTCTTTGAGTTGTACTTATCAGTGGTGATGTTGGCGTTACCCTCAATCATGATGCTGACAGCCTTGCTAACCTTGAACTCCAAGTCGAGACCCGCACGACCGAAAGGACGCACCTTAGTGCCATCCCAAAGATACTTCAAGTTATACTTGTCGAGGTCCTTGATGTGAGCACCAATCTCGTTGGCCTCGTCATTGCCCCAAGCGATGTTGGCACCACCGCCAACAAATGCAGTTACGTTGAACACACGGTTAGGATTCCAACCACAGAAGAGGTTGCTGAGGTTGAACATGAAGTCCAAGCCCGGAGCCACATAGTTGAACTTGTAGTCGGCAGAGAATGGAGCATCGCCCACCTTGTCACGGTAAGCAGCCCATCCTCCCTTGCTCTGCCAGCCGTTAGCCTGCAAGCGCATACCGAATACTGGGTTGAACTGGTAGCCCAATCCCAACTGTACGTTAGGAGAAATCAAGTCACCAAACTTTGCCTCACCGAGTGTGTACTGAGCACCGCCCTGGAGATCCAGGAATGCGTGCTTCTTAAACTGATACTCATTGCCATCCTTGTCTGTGTAGGTGGCCTGTGCCATTGCAGCAGTGCCCATCATGAGCATAGCTGATGCCATAAATAATTTCATTGGTTTCATAACTTAATACTATTAAAATTATTTTTTAATAACTTTCTTTCCATTAACAATGTAAATACCAGGCTGATTGATTTTGGTAACCTTGCGACCATACAAGTCATAGATGACTTCATTCTCAGCACCATTGCCCAATTCAACATCTGTAATGCCAGTTGTGTTATCCACATCAACAGGAATAACTGTGCGTGGATTTGCAACGCAAGAGCTAGCAGAAACTAAAGTCTTATCCATCAGGAACTTTCCAAAGTTTCTATCACCATAGGTACCCTGTTCAAATACTAAAGCATATTGCTTTGGACTGAGATCTCCTGATTCAATAGGTGTATCAAGAACAAGTTTCAATGTTGGAGTTGTAGGATCGGATGGATCTACATACTCTTCCATGTGTCCGGTACGAACTGTTGCATTATTATCATACACAGCAATTCTTACGATTCTATCCTTATTGGCAACAATACCATCATAAAGACCACTATAGTTCTTTATCAATACGTTATTCAAATCAGTATCCTTAACTGGTCCATTTACTTCTGGAGAAATCTGAATGGCAGTATATGTAAAGTTGATGCCAGCATCATCAGGAGAACCATTTTTGCCGATAGTAAAGGATACCTTGATAGCCTGAGTCTTCACTTCCTTTCCATCCAACTCGTAGTGGAATGTACCTTCAGGGATTACCAACCTATAATCACCCTTTGCAAGACCTTCCAAAGAAATGGTAAACTGATTGTTCTTACCCTCAACAGCAGCAAACTCAACATCCTTCTTACGCTCATCCTTCATATTAGCGATATAAGCATCAGCATCTTTAGCCACAACAGCCTTATTCAACTTATCAAAAGTAAGTACCAAAGGAACTGTGTTATCAACTACGATGTGTGACTCCAAAGAATAATCAGTATTTACTGTCTTGATAGCTTCTGCTGGCATATCAGTCTCTGTAAAGACGAAAGCACTTGAAAGCTTGTGCTGATAATATGGCACAGCAATAGAAGCATCAGTCTGATAGAGCCCCTTCTCATGATTAGCCAATGCATAAGCAGGCATTTCCTCACCTAAAGAGTTCTGACAAACTCCATAGATTGAAAGTGAGCCAAGCATCTTTTCAGCGTCATACTCAGCACCTTCCTCCAATTTAACCTGAGCAGGATCCAGTTTTGCAATGGTCAGATTTACTTCCTTTGAAGTAGCATCTTCAACCAATCCACTAATAGTCAACATCTTGTCATCAGCATTCTTCAAGCAGACGATGCCATTATTATTGGTAGCCTCAAAAGCCATCGCTTTGGCTTCATCTTCTACAAGTGACAGTTTGTTATCAACAACGCCAAGATACAACTTCTTGTTTTCAGCATTGACATTGGCAATATGGTACCACTTCTGGCTTGCAGGAAGAATGATTTCCTTTTCAGCATAATAAGCTTTCAAAGCTTTGCTCACGTCTTCATCAGTCGGTTCACCTTGAACCAATTCTTTCAATGCTACATAAGCAGCACTGGTCTCTGCTGGATAACCTACACTCTTATTAGTAACAAGCGCCTTAGCCTTTTTGAGTATCTCTGAATCGTCAATCACATATTTCAACTCAAAAGCAGAGTTTGAACGCTCCAATTCAGTGTCTCCCTTCATACCATTGTAAACAACCTTAGCAGGAACAACCAATGTATAAATTGCCTTATCAGTAATTGGCTCTGTTCGATTCAAGATATTGAAGTTTACCTTGGTTTCATCAACCTTGGTTGCTTTTACTGACAAATAAGGTTCACCATTCTTCAACAAACGAATATTGGCGGTTTCATCAACAAAGCCAACTGTCTTACCAAAATCGGCAGTAATGTTGAGTGGCAGTGTAAGAATATTACCCTGCACAGGTGTAACAGAAACATAATTGAAAGGAACCTTGACAGTTACCTTGATCTTGATTTCCTTATTTTCAAATCCATCCTTGTCTTTAAAGCTTCCAGCAGGAACAGTAATTGTATAATCACCATCCTTTGCAATAGGAGTAGAAGCAACTAAAGTCACAACATTATTCTGGATGGTAGCTTTCAGATTTTGAGAATTAGTACCATCTGAAATTGTAATCTTCGAACCATCCTTAACAGTCATGGCATGGTCGAAAGTAAGATGCAACTGATTAAATGCATCTATTACACTACCAGCAGCAATGTCACTCGTTGCATCCAAAACGGCTGATGGAACAGTATAATATACAGTTATCTTTTCTATTTGAGCAGCAGAAAAACTGTTTTTGTATACTAAGTCATGGATTGGCAACCCATCGGAGTTAATCCATGTTCTATATCCATCAGTCTGAGTTCCAAGTTCGTCATCATCAACTCGTAAATCTCCTACAGAACTTCCATCAGAGAAAGAGACTCTTTCTAACTGAGCATCCTGTGGAGCATGAACCTTCAAATACGCTTGTTGGCAAACTCGGAGGTAATAAGTAGTAACACCAGTCCAGATATTGGTAAAATTATAGATGTTAGAACCCAGTCCTTGTTTTCCAAGTTCAAAATCGATGGTGATATCATTATTGGTAAAGGTTTTATCTGTAATATTGATTTCCTCGTTATTACCAGATGGAGGAGTAATAGCAGGGGTCAAGCCCAGCGGATTGCTGAAGTCAAATTCTGCTGTTCGCTGTATCTGTGCAAAACCTTGAACAGATACCAAAGTCATTAGTATGGCAAACAAAGATTTCTTCATAATAGATAATTTATATCATGATTAACGCAATGTCATATCAATTTGATCGGCTGGAGTCTTCACGCAGAGTTTCCAGGTACCGTCAACCTTTACAGGATTAAACATGTAAGATGTTTTTGCAGGTTCCGGAGTACCAGCCTGTTCTGCTGTAGCAAAGGTTACTGCATACTTTACATCATTACAACCTTCCAACTGGAACGAATAATAGATACGAGTATATTCCAACACAGGGAATGTCTTAAACTTGTTGAGATATCTTTTCCTTGTCTTCTCAGAGAGAGGCTTGATTTCCTGCGTAGAATCAGTATACTCATATAGACTAGCCAAAACCTGATTATAGTCTTTTGCCTTCAGTTGCTCCATAGCAGTATCACAAAGCTTCAGCATTTGTGCTGTATCTTCTTTGCTCAGTTCCATTCTGAATTCTTCAACTTGCTGTTCGCGGCTTTTCTTTTTATCACCACTACAAGATCCGAAAGAAAGAATCAATATAAGCGAAAGAGAGAATAATATAAGTTTCTTCATTTCAAATACGATTTAATGAAAAGAGGGTGTGCCGCTCTTTTAGGCACACCCTCTGATTAGAGCTATTTAAAATCTTTTAAATAGGATTAGTCACCGATAGTTGGCTTGATTGTAAACTCAACCATTCTTGTGAATGAACCCCACTCATAAGTAATAGTTACAGGAACCTTAACCTTGAATGTTTCAACGTTACCACCATTGTTGTAGTACCAGATAGTACCGAACTTAGCCTTGTTTGCAGTCATGTAAGCCTGCAAAGCAGCGTTCTGGTCAGCACTGTTGTATACTGTCAAATCGTTAGTGTAAGTAACCTTACCAGCTGTCTTGAGATCAGAAGCAACGCCAGATACGTTACCGCACTTGAGCTCAACGTCCTTGCTTACCTTATCCAATGTAGTCCAGTTACCACCACCAAGAGTTGTCTCAACATTCTTAGGTGTTGTATCGATAGTGATAGACTTCACATTGTAGTAACCCCAGAACCAGAGGTGGTTACCCCACATATTACTCTGGTTAGCAATGCAGTCGTTCTCAGACTCAACAGCCTTGTAACCACGCCAGTCGTACAACTTGAAGAGGTCGAGAGCGTAGATGCAGTTACCGTTAGTGTTAGCATCGATAACAGGCTCTGTTGCAACGTCAATCAAGTTGATAGGACGCTCCCAAGCTGTCAAGAAGATACCATCCTTAACGTACTGAGCAACTTCGCAAGAGTTCTCAGCTACAACACCAACCCAAGAGCGCAACTCTGTCTGGATGTTCTTGTTGTTAAGCATATAGCCAACCTTGTTCAATACTTCCTTAGTAACATCATCCTTAATCAAAGCGATCTCGCTTGTAGCAGGATTCAAAGTAGCGATATGTGTATAAACACCATTCTTAACTGCGTAAAGTTTAGTATTCTCGAATGCACCAGCATTGTACTTAACAGCGCAGTTAGCCAAAGTCTCCTGCAATTTAGCCTTGTCGAACTTGTGGCTATCAGTTACATACTTGCAATACAATGTATTGTATTTAACATCAGCAGCACTGCTCTGTGGAGTAATTGTGTAACCACCAACAGTTACTGCCTCTGGCACGAAGTAGTACTTGTGAGTAGCAGTAATCTTAGCAGCATTACCCATCAAAGTAGAGGTTACCTTACGGCTGATAGCCTTGATATCACCACCATTTGTAGGCTCCTTAACATCGAAGATAACTGCCTCATTACCGTTAATTTCACCAGTGAGAGTCTTCCAGTACTCAGGAATAATTTCACCGAATGCATAAGTCTTGATATCACGTGACAATGTGTATGTCAACTTGATATAGATGTAAGGATACTTAGCCTTAGCATTACCAACGTAACGTACATAACGAGAAACTGTTACAGGATATGACTTAGCGTCATGTGTCAACTTCTCCAATGTAGTCTCGTCGATGTGCCACTTGAATGTATGGTTAGTTGTACCCTCAGTATTACCGAAGTACTCGATGTCACCAATTACATCCTCTGCATCCGTTGTACCACCCTTAACAGGAGCATTCTTGAACATCTTCAATTTCAAAGTAGTGTTACCTACTGCATCTGAACCGAAGATACCCTTAGAATCGATAGTATACTGCTCATCGAAATCATTCTTAGTCATATTCTCGAGACCCTCTGTCAAAACAGTAGCAGAGAACTGTGACCATGTTGAGTGCAAGTTATCAATACCATTGCAAAGATCGAATGAAGCCTTATCCTGGTGCAAGTCAATCTCCTTATTAGGAGCAACCTCAGGGTTCTGACGTGTAATGTGAATCAGGATATAGCCATCCAAAACAACCTCATTACCACGCTTAACGAGAACCTGAACCAATGGCTCACGGTCGATAGAAGTAGCAGACTCAGAAGTTGGTTTACCATCCTTATCAACGTTCCAAGCACGGAGGATACCATCCTTAGAAGTCTTTACACCTGCAGCTTCGTTAACCCACTTAGCATAACGGCTATCGATTGTATTGTTACCGTCAACCTTGTAATCAACGAGGTTGAACTCGTATGTCAAGCCCCACTGCTTAGCCTCATTCAATGACAACTCCTTCAAATCCTTACCATAAGAAGTACCGTCGAAATTAGCAACATTCTCTACCAAGAGGTGAACACCAAGGTAGTCTGCTATATTGATACCCTCAGCACTGTTATAGTAAAGCTCCAAAGCTGCACCAGCACGATCAGCCAAAGCCTCATTTGGAGAATCGTATACGTGAACCTGAGCAGCAGCATCCCCACGTGTAGTACCGAAGTAATTAGCTGTTGGGATACCCTTCTCGTCACCGTAACGGTTATTATTTGCGCCCAACTGGATGTAAGTAGGCTTCTTTCTCCAGTACAAAGCCTCGAGATATGCCTTCTGTGGCTGAATCAAAGAGTAATCAGAAGTAACGACACCCTCAGCAACAGTGCTAGCAGAAGTTTTAGCCTGAAGAGCAATAGTATTAGCCTTGTTCTGGTCGTTTACTGTAGGATATGCATTCAACTTCTCAGGATGTTCAATCTGCAAACCTGCAGTTACAATACCATTATTAGTATTGAAGAGAGCGTTACCTGCATCGTCAAGCTTTGGAGAAGTAATCTTACCCAACTGCTCAGCAGTAGCACGTGTATGATAGTTGTAGATATTTGGCTCCAAGAGGTTGTAACCCTTGATATCTTCCCATGCCATAGCAGCATTAGATGGGTTCATGTGATACTTAACACCCCATGCTGGACCGTAGTTGAATACAGTAGGAAGCTCAGTGCCGCTAGGCTTGTTAGCCAAACGGTTAGGGAGATAATCATCGATATCAGTAACTCGCTTATCCTGGTGGTTCTTATCGCTCAAAGCAGTCTTATGAGTCAAGTACTTACCATGCAAGTAATCGTAAGTTACAGTCTCGATACCATCCAAGTAAATCTTAGGCATGAATACCAAGCTTGTAAGATCACCAGAGAGAGAGATAACTACTTTCTCACCAGCAATACCCTTTACACCAGAGAGGATCAAGTTAGTCTTATCAAGAGTAGCAGTAATTACGTCAGGAGTTTCCTGAACGAACTTAACATTGCTCTGCTTTACCTTCTCGCCATTCTTATAAATGTCGAAGTAACCTGTCTCAGCGTTAGGAACGTAGTACTCATAAGAACCAGCAGCTCCAGCTGGACCCTGAGGACCCTGAGCACCAGTGTCGCCCTTGTCGCCCTTGTCGCCCTTTTCGCCCTTTTCGCCGTCTTTACCATCCTTACCAAGAGCCTTGTAAGTGGTCTTTACGCCATCCTTCATCCAGAAGCCATCGTCACTGATAGTCCAAACAGTACCAGGAGTACCATCAACACCATTAGTACCATTCTTAATGTTGAAAGACTGACCGTTGCTCAATGTTACAGTAACACCATCAGTAGCTTCTGAAACAGTCTTGATGACACCACCACCCTTAATCAGATCCTCGATCTGCTTGATAGCAGTAGCATTAGCATCAATCTGCTTTTGCAAATTGCTAATGTCGTCATCGTAATCCTTACAAGAAGTAAAGGTACTTACAGATGCAACTGTCAATGCACCCATAAGCAGCGCGCTAAAATACTTTCTTTTCATACGATAAAATTTAATTAAAAATATTAATTGTTAACTTTAAGTTCTAAACTTTCTCTGTACTATCTCCTGCGGGGAGATATTCTTTTACGGTGCAAATATAGACAAATTTATTCATACTCGCAAATATTTAACCTTTTTTTTTCCAAAATCCCCTTATTTTCTTTAGTCTTTAATAAAATTGGGCTTATTTGAGTGCTCCAAACGCCTTTTTCATGCATTTTTAAGCATTTCAGACACGATTTTTTCTACACCTTATTATATATAGAGAGGGCATTCTTCTACTTTCTTTACAAAATCCCCGAATATCGGTAATATCTCCCCGCAGGAGATTAGAGATTACAAGCATAGAACTTAAAGTTAACAATTAATATTTTTAATTAAATTTTATCGTATGAAAAGAAAGTATTTAAGCGCGCTGCTTATGGGAACACTTACAGTGGCATCCATGAGTACATTTACTTCTTGTAAGGATTATGATGACGACATCAGCAACTTGCAAGGTCAGATCGACAAGCTTGCTACTGCCGATCAGCTTTCACAGAAGGTTGCAGAGCTCCAGGCTTTGATTTCTTCTAACCAGACTGGCATCAGCTCCCTTGAAACAAAGTTAGCTGATGTTAAGAAAACAGCTGACAGCAAGGCTACTCTTGATCAGGTTAAGGACATCTTGGCAGGTTATGCAACCAACGAGAGCGTTACCAAGGAGGCTAATGAGATTGTAAATGCTGCAATCAAGGCTCTCCAGGAAAAGGATATCAAAGACTTGAAGGCTTTGATTGAAACTGCTCAGGGTAAAGCTGACCAGGCAGTAAAGGATGCAGCAGATGCAAAGGCTGATATTCTTAAGACTTTGAATGACTATGCATTGAAGTCAGATGTTGATGCAGCTCAGGGTACTGCTGACGACGCTTTGGCTAAGGCTATTGCTAACAAGACTGCTATCGAGAACGCACTCAAGACTCTCGGTACAGGTTTCGATGAGAAGAATACAGTAGCTGCAGCTATCGAGGCTATCAATGGTCAGTTGACAGCAAAGAATACAGGTCTTGCTGGTCTGGACGGACGTCTGTCTGTTATTGAAGCTGCATTGAAGAGTGACGAGAGTGGCGATAAGCTCACTAATCTCAAGCTTAAGATTGACAACATCGAGAACAAGTTGAAGGACATCATCGGTCAGTACTCTACAATGGTAACTGACGTTCAGCTCTACGATTTTACAACAGCTGAAACAGGTTTCGATCAGGACTTGAACTTTGTTCAGGCTACAGAGCAGACTAATGTATTCCCAGGTGAAGGCATTGCTGACGCTCAGTTCAAGTTCGAGAAGGGTAAGTACTTCGTAGGTGAGGATAGCTTGTTGGTTCGTGTTTCTCCTGTTGATGCAGAGTTGACAACAAGCAATGTTTCACTTCTGAACTCTCAGGGTCTGGAGCTTAATGACCTTATCGAGGTTACTGATGCTCATAGATATAATGGATTGCTTACTTCTCGTGCTACTAAGGTAAATACAGGTCTTTGGGTAGTTAAGTTCAAGGCTAAGGATCTTGGCGATGCATTCAAGGCTGCTGCTAAGGTAGGTGACGATGAAAAGAACATCCTCTACTCTGTTGCTGTTAAGAATACCTACACAACTGATGAGGCTAAGGATCGTCGCGTTACTTCTGAGTATGGTGTAACACTGGGTACAGATGTGGCTAATCACGCTTACGACTTCACTGTAAACAATACTTCAATCAATGACATCTACAACCGTTATTACCGTTGTGAAGATTATACTTCAACAAATGGTGTTCAGGAATTGGTTTGGAAGGATCAGAGAAAGCCTGCTACTACTGTAATTACTGAGGGCGATAAGGCAAATGCTGCAAACCGTTATATGGAACAGGATAATCGTCAATGGAGAAATATCTTGGCTGTAGAGAAGGGTGGCGACATCGTTATTGACTTCACAAAGGCAAATCCTTCACCAAGGGACTTCGGTGTTAAGGGCTTCTATGTAACTCTCGATGAGAAGTTCGCTCTTGAGTCTACTCCTTCTGAGCTTAATGCTTGGAACTCATACTCTTATGAGAACGTTGGTTACAAGAAGAACGGTACAACATACCAGCCAGCTAAGTTGTTCACTGGTAACAAGGGTACTATTAAGATCCAGGATTTGGGTAATGTTAAGGGCGATGTAATCGGTTTCCGTGTTTACGCTGTTAACTACGATGGTACATTGACAGACCCTGATGGACGTGCATTCTATGTAGCAGTAGGCGACGCTAAGGTTGATATGACTATCCCTGCAACAACTGTTTCACTCGATATGAATACAGCAAATGCTACACAGCCAAAATTCGTTTCACCTAAGGTTGCTGTTGATTTCAGCAAGTTCGATTTCGATGCAGATAATTACACTTGGGCTGTTACTGCTAAGGATAAGGATGGTGAGATGCCAAATGAGTTCTCTGTTAAGTACTTCAAGGCAGATGGTACAGAAGTTACTGAGTTGAGCAAGGATGTTAAGTTCGTTCAGTTCGTATTGACTGAGCCTAACAAGTTCATCGATGATGAAACATATACTGTTTCTACAACTTTGAAGAAGAATATTGCTGGTGCAACAGCAGAAGTAAGCACAGTTACAGCTTCATTCAAGAAGGAAATGCCTAAGGAGGCTCCTACATTCGGCTATCGTGATGGTTTCAACAAGTTCGAATATATCATCCCAACCGGTGATGACTATGCAGTTAATACACCTGATGGAGAAGGTAATATCGCGAACAAGGATGGTAAATTTGACTTCAGAAACATTTTGATTATCAACAACAATGTTACTGCTTGGAATGGTGTTGACCTCTTTGGTGAGGGCGTATTTAACTTCAATGTAGCTAATGGTACTTACAAGTTTGAAAATGGTAAGTATGTCTTGACTAATGCTAAGGCTACTATTACTCCTGCAGAGAAGTACATCTTGGCTGTTAATAACAGCGGAGCTAACTTGGTTGATAATGAGACTGAGCGTACAATCACTGCAGATTTCGTTTACAAGAATATCTCTAAGAAGTATGTTAAGCAAGCTGACGGCACCATGGCTTATCAGGAAGTTGATTATACTAAGCCATCTCCATCTTCAGAGAAGATTGTTTACTGCTCTTGGATGAAGACATTCGATATTACTGCTAATGGTGGTGACTATTGGACTGGTAAAGCAGCTACTTATAAAAAGGATGGTAGTATCGATAAGCATGCTATTCCTGCAACAAATGTTGTTACATGGAGTACAAGTGAGCACGCCACTGAGTTGAATTTGGCTAATGTTACCGCTAAGGTTGCAGATCTTCAGGTAATTCCAAAGCCTGCAGTTAATGGTGTTAAGGGCAAGACTTTGGACAAATTCTTCACATCAGGTGTAATTGCTCTTGTTGAGGGTTCTTATGGTAAAGTTTGGACAACAAGTACAGATGGTAAGCAGATTAACCCTTACTTCACAGCATCTTATGCTAATGGTAAGATTACTTTGACTCAGAAGAACCAGACAACAGTTCCTTCTAATGTTAAGGGTGGTTTGATTCACTTCACAGTTCGTGACTGCTTCGGTAACACCAAGACTATCCAGTTGCCATTCGTAATCAAGATGCCAGATGTTACTGCAAGAAAGCACTAATTAAAGACACGATTTACAAGAAAGGAGTTGAAAGAAGCTCCACAATGTAAATAAGATACTATTCATTGGGGGCGTTCATAAAATGGACGCCCCCTTTATTTTCAGAGTATGAAGAAATTTTTATCAGTAATTATTGTATGTTTTGTCGCCTTGCTCGCATTTAATGCTTGCAGTGATGAGATTAAATCTACAAAGGTTAGCATACAGAGTATGACTGATACGACCTTTGTAAGTGTTATCGATGACCATAGGGTTACTTTCGATATCAAGCAAGCCACTTTTGATAATGGCTTTGTAATGGCTGGTGACTCTGCAGTGGTTCACTACATCGGTTCTCTTTCTGACGATCCGGTAAAAGCAGTTCTCATCAAGCTGATTCCAAAGAAAGGACATGTAGTTGATGCTGTCTACGATCCAAACAAGAAGTTGGAGACTGCACCAATGACTCCTGAGAAAGTGAAATCTTTGGAAGAGGGTGTTGAGTTTGCCAAGAAGCACCAGCCCAAGACCATAAACAAATAAGGTAGTTATCACTTTTTATTAATTAATAAAGGAAATGATTATGAATACAATGAAATCTTTATTCGCTGCGTCCCTGCTTGCCATCGGCACAACATCAGCCATGGCACAGGCTACTTACAC
>ULLO01014672.1_pt1 | contig 12274 bp, 10 predicted proteins | sample 1951421 | NCBI WGS metagenome assembly ULLO01 (sample SAMEA4835527, study PRJEB28245) | human gut metagenome | biome: gut microbiome; material: fecal sample | place: Denmark | collected 2008 | reverse complement strand
TCCCTAAGGAGACTGTTGCTGCTGGCGACTGGGCTGCTATCACAGCTAAGTGCCAGGAAGCTCTTGGCTATATTGCCAAGGCTCGCGCTTAATTTTGAAAATCGTTTTTAAATAAAAGTTGTTTGGTTTTTATGCTTATGCATAAAAAAAAATGTCATCTTTATAGCGTCGTCATCAACCTTGTGGTGGTGGCGGCGCTTTTCTTTTCAGCTTGTTCGCCTGCCCATCAGTATGAGGTGGATAAGTTGAACAGCCAATCCTATGCTCTTCACTATCGCAACCTCGACTCTACCAAAGTGCTGGCAAAGAGAGCCTTAGCTCTTTCCGGCGATTATCCTACCGGTTATGCAGAGGCTTGCAACAACCTTGCCTTCGTGGCTATTGCCAAGATGGATTACAAGCTTGCCAAACAGTGGCTCAACAGGGTGGAAGAACGCAGCGACAACCAGATAGAACTCCTTATTGCCGACGTCCAGAATATGCGACTCTGTCAGCGGGAAGCCCGCAACAAGGATTTCTACGCCTATCGTGAGAAAGCGATGCGCCGACTGCACCGAATAGGCGAGGAGACTGATAACCTTCCTCCTCGTGAATATCAGCGTGCGGTCTATGCCCAGTCAGAGTTTGCGGTTGTGGCTTCCACCTATTTCTGTTATGTGCAGTTGGAGAAGCCGATGATGCAAGCCCTGAACCAGATAGACCCTGACGCCTTGGAGCAGGACACAGCCCAGTATCTGAACTATCTTTATAATTACGGTTCGGGTGGAGCGATTACCTACGGTACTCAGCACGAGATTCTGCAGGAAGAATTCGATATGCTCATCAGATGCTACATGCTGGCGAGCGGTCCTAATCCTTATCCTTACTGGCAGGCGAATGCCCTTCAAGCTATCAGCGAACATATCCAGGATGAAGACAACCGGGAGTTCCTCATCAGGAACAACCTGCCTGCCTTCCAGTATCTCAACATCGAGCAGATGCCAGCCAACCTGCTTGCCGGCAACTTTGCCCAGCGGGCGCTCAATCTCTTCAGCAGCTATGGCGATGTTTATCAGACGGCAGGAGCCCATCGTACTCTTGCCGAATGCTATTGGCAAATCAGGGATTACCAGTCGTCGCTCGACTGTCTGAACCATGCGCTCTATGACAACAAGGCTATCTTCCAGGCGCCCGACCTCGTGGCTTCCATCCGCGAGCAGATGAGTCTGGCTTATTCCGCACTCGACGACAAGGTGAAGAGCGACTACAACCGCAACGCCTATCTCGACCTGCAGGAGTCTTCCCGCCAGGACCGCCAGCTCGAAGCCCGTGCAGCCCAGCTCGACGATATCGCCACGATTCTCAATGTCATGATCATCGCCGTGATAGCCATGATTGTCATTGCCGTCATCCTGCTCTATGTCTTCGACTATATGAAGCGCAAGAAAGCCAAGGAGGAATCCACGGAAGAACTGCTTAAACCTCTGCATGAACGAATGGAGCTTAATGCTCAGAAACATAAAGAATTCCTTGAGAAGTTTGAAGAGGAAACAGAACGCCGTATAGAATTGACGATGAGAGTATCTGCCAACAAGGAACGCAACGTGGAGCAGCGCACCAAAGTGGAGTTTGCCAACTCAAATCTTTCGTATATAAACCGTATGCTGAACGAGGTGACCAGACTCTGCAAGGGTGGTGAAACTGAGGAGGTAAGAAAACAGCGCTACCAGTATATATTGGAACTGGTAGATGTCATTGAAGATTATAACAGTACCCTGACACGCTGGATTCAGATGAAGCAGGGAATGCTGAACCTCCGCATCGAGAGCTTCTCCCTGCAGCAACTCTTCGACATTGTGGAGAAGGGAAAGACGAGCTTCCAGATGAAGGGAATCAGGCTCGTGGTGAAGCCGACGGATGCTGTTCTGAAAGCCGACCGTGCCCTGACGCTCTTCATGATCAATACGATAGCCGACAACGCCAGGAAGTTTACTCCTGCCGGTGGCGAGGTGGTCGTCGAGGCTCAGGTCAAGGCTGAGGATAAGTATGTGGAGATTTCCATCGCGGACAACGGAAAGGGTATGGACGAGGAACAGCTGGCTCATGTCTTCGACCGCGCCTATACCGGCGGACATGGTTTCGGACTGATCAACTGCAAGGGAATCATCGAGAAATACAAGAAGACGAGCCGCATGTTTGACAAGTGCGATATTTCTGTACAAAGCAAGGTGGGCAAGGGGAGCCGTTTTACCTTCCGCCTTCCTGCGGGTCGTATGCTCCTGCTGTCGTTGCTGATAGCCCTGTTCTCATGTCTTCCTTCAGGCAGCGCCTGGGCGAAGATGCAGAAATCTCATGGCTCTCATCATCAGCACAGGCGTACAGCCGTTCAGAAGCCGCTCAATCTGCAGCGAGCCGACCAGTATGCCGACAGCGCCTATTTCAGCAATGTCAACGGTCATTACGAGCGGACGCTTGCCTTCGCCGATTCAGCAAGAGAGTATCTCAACCGCCATTATCTCTCGCTCCATCCTAAGGGAACCTTCCTGATGGTGAAGTATCCGAAGTCGGGAGCCATAGCCGAACTGCAGTGGTTCAGAGACAGTCTGCCAACCGACTACAACGTGATTCTCGATATCCTCAACGAGAGTGCTGTGGCAGCCCTGGCGCTCCACCAGTGGGACCTGTATGCCAGCAACAACAAGGTCTACACCCAGCTCTTCAGGGAGATGAGCGCCGACAATACGCTCGATGAATACGTGCGCACGATGGAGGTTTCCAAGAACTCCAAGAATGTGGCGGTGGTTCTCCTGATACTCCTCCTGCTGCAGCTGCCGCTGGCTTACTATCTGCTGTATTATCGCCACATCCTGCGCTATCGCTTCGCCGTAGACAAGGTGAATACCATCAACCAGATTCTGCTCAGCAGCAGCTCTGACAAGGAAAAGCTGCAGAGAATCAGCGAGATATGGGATGAGAAAACCAGCCGTAGAGCCAACAGCGAACAGCTCAACGAGGTGGTGGTGCGCATCGAGAAAGCGCTGAACGACGGCATTGCAGATGTCCGGAAGGACTACAGCAGACTGGAACTGCTGGAAGATGAAATCCATCGAACGGAATACGAGGGCGACAAGCTGTATGTTGCCAATCAGGTGCTCGACAACTGTCTCTCTGCCCTGAAACACGAAACGATGTATTATCCGTCGCGCATCCGACAGCTCATCGAAACCAATCCCGATGATGTGGAATCGCTGCGCGAGCTGATAGAGTATTACAAATCGGTATATACCATGCTGAGTACGCAGGCGATGGAGCAGGCGAAGGGTATGGTAAGGCTGGATTACCACCTGCTGGAGCTTCTTTTCGAAATCCTGATAGCCAATACGAAGAAGTGCGACATCAGAATCGAGACTACGGACGGAAATCCTTATGCCGAGGTGTATGTGAAGCAGCATGAGTCGGCTTACGTTTCCCGCCAGATTACCGATTTCTTTTCTTCAACTACCGTGGATGTCAATTATCTCGTAGCGAGACAGATAGCCAGAGAGGTTGGTGATATTACCAACTTGCGCGGCTGCGGTCTCAGTTCCACTGGCGGTTCTGACGGCAGTGCAATCATCAAGGCTGTCCTTCCTGTAGCGGTCGTTAAGAGAATCGACTTCGAGGGCTTGAAGGAAAGATGGAAACATAAGGTTGAATTAGAAATAACAGAAGTTCAGCTTGAGAAACCTCAAGCTGGAGTTGAATAGAAATACTAAAAATAGAATTGAGATATGGAGAATTTTAAAGTGATTATAGTAGAAGATGTGCCGTTGGAGCTGAAAGGTACCGAGGGCATCTTCAAGACCGACATTCCTGAGGCAGAAATCATTGGAACTGCCGAAAACGAACCGGCTTACTGGCGACTTATCAAGGCGCAGAAGCCCGACCTCGTGCTGCTCGATCTGGGATTGGGCGGTTCTACCACCATTGGCGTGGAAATCTGCCGCAGCACCAAGCAGCAGTATCCCGACGTGAAGGTGCTCATCTTTACGGGCGAGATTCTCAACGAGAAGCTTTGGGTGGATGCGCTGGATGCCGGATGCGACGGAATCATCCTGAAGAGCGGCGAACTGCTCACCCGTGGTGATGTTGCCAGCTGCATGGGCGGCAAGAAGATGGTCTTCAACCAGCCTATCCTGAAGAAGATTATCGAGCGATTCAAGAAGAGCGTGAACAGCGAGCTGATGCGCCAGGAGGCTCTCATCAATTACGAGATTGATGAATATGACGAGCGTTTCCTGCGCCATCTTGCCCTGGGCTACACCAAGGAGCAGATTACCGGTCTGCGAGGAATGCCTTTCGGTGTGAAAAGTCTGGAGAAGCGCCAGAACGAACTGGTGCAGAAGCTGTTTCCTGACGGCAACAACGGCAATAGCGTGAATGCCACCCGACTGGTGGTAAGGGCCTGCGAACTGCGCATCCTGGATATTGATAATCTTGTGGCTGACGAGGAGTAGGTAATAGGGGAGATAAGTCATGGGGAATAGGACTATGAGGAATAGGATATCGATTTATCGGAAGTTGACCCGTTTGGGGGCATGGCTGGCTAGCGGATTGCTGGTTGGCCAGTGCGTCCTGGTGCTGGTGTCGTGGCTGCAGACGGCTGCGATGCCGGAAACCTTCCCGCGCACGTTGCTCAATGCCGAGGGCATCCGATGGTTCTTCGGACGCTTTACGGAGAATCTGATGCAGCCGATGCTGGTCTGGCTCCTGCTGCTCTGCATCTCGCTGGGGGCACTCTACAGGAGCGGTCTGCTTCATTTCAACGGCAGGGAATATCGCCAGCGGGTAGCCATGCGAGTGGTGTTTTTCGAGTTTCTGCTGTTCGTCTTCGTGATGGTTTGTCTCACGATGGTTCCCCATGCTATATTGCTGAACGTGATGGGTGGCATCTGGGGCAGTAGTTTTACGAAGAGTCTCCTTCCGTACATTTGTTTTGCGGTCATGGTGATGAGTCTCACCTTTGGTGTGGCGAGCAACCGCTTCCGTTCGCTCACGGAGGCTTATGAGGCGTCGTATTTCGGCATCCGCGTCTTTGCTCCGCTCTATCTCCTCTACGTTCTCTCCGTCCAGCTCTACAGTTCCCTGGTTTATCTTTATTTCTAAAAGGACGGGGCTAATATCTCTGTGGGATATGAAAATATCTCTGAGAGATAAAAAAATATCTCGGTGGAATATGAAAATATCTCTGAGAGATAAATTAATATCTCTGTGGAATATGAAAATACAGAACTTTCTCATGGGGTTTAAGAACGGGCTGAAGGCCCAAAAGCTCCTAGCCCAATGTATAAAAGGGTAGGGATATAAAAAAGCCCTGCAAGAGGTAACTTGTTGCTGTTCTCTTGCAGGGGATTTTTATCTTTTAATTGGGCTTACTTATGAAGTCTTTTTGCCTAAATGACGGTTACTGCTGAATGTTAATATCTTTGTTTTCATCTCCCCATAGTTCTACAGATGGCTCAAACTTAATTGGAGTCAAAATCGAATTACCATCTACATCATAACCACCACCGAATATCAAGGTGTAGACATAACGCTTGCCTGATTGCCAATCAGCTCCGAATGGAACATAGAGAGTCTCAAAGCCGTCTTTACCGAATAGGTATGAATTATTCTGCTTGATTTTGCAGCTTATCTCCAAATAACATTCGTTTGACTCTGTAGCTTTACCTTTCGATGTATCCCATTTTGTTAAAGACTGCGGAGCAAACAACATTGGGTTAGCGATGGTAACATCTGTAGCTGTACTTGTGTTGTTTACAACAATAGGAGCATTATCAGCTTTTGAAATTAGAGTGAATGGGGTATGTGTATATGTATCGCCTAATGCCCAGTTACTTTGTGTTGGCTTTGTTTCTGCATCTTTAGGAAGAGTAAAGATACCACCTGTTTTGAAATTATTGATTTTGATTTCTTTAATATCCACTTGCATCCCAGCTGAATTAGTCTTAGCTCTGAAAGCAACTTGAGACAAAATGTGATGGAATTTTAATTCCACAATTCCCGAATTTGTAGATTTTTCCTGATTTTTTGCGATAGCATACATCACATCTACATTAGACTTACCTGTTGTTGTTGTTGTTTCATCAAAACAATGATAAGTTATTTCTTTCCATCAGCTGTTATCTCCCAATTATAAATAAGTTCACCATCTGCAGCTTTAACTGGATTTACTGCATAAAAGTTCAGTGGGGTAGTTGGCCAATACTTGAGGTCTGAGCCTGTTGTATAATGCCATTTATTTTCTTCTGAGTAAGAAATGTTAACTCCTTTTTTGCCATTGTCATCTTCTTTGTCACCCATAAAAAAGGCACCATCAGTACCATCAGCTTTCTTCTCAAAAGCAAAAACGTTGAAATCTGTTGATTTCAAATCTTCCCCATTATTAATAATCGTTGCTCTAGATCCCATCTGGCTGCCAACGGTATGGAAGCCGATTGGGGTCTTTTCCTGAGCGGTATCAATGCTTGCGAGCTCGGTGTCCGAGCATCCTGACAGCGATGCCATTACGGCAAAGGCTGCGGTAAATAAATAAATTTTGTTCATAAGATAATTAAATTTACTGAAACATTAAATATATATTTGGCTTATTTTTCTCTGAAACGCCTCTAGCATAGAGAACGACCCTTTTCTGCTGGATCGCATATTTCTAACACAGAATATCCGTGTTTACGTCTGCCCAGTCATCGGCTCCGACGTCAAATCCGGCATCGTCCTTGCTGCCTCCGGAATCCTCCGGAATGTCGAAATCAAAGTTCAATACCAGATGAACATTGCCTATATGGCCCTCTACGGGGAAGGAACGGACCTGCTGGGTTACGTCCTGCTCCAGAACATGCAACTTGCCCGTGCGACTCTTGATGTAGAGCTTGAACACATGGGGCTCGGTGCTCTTCTGACGATAGCCGAAGGTGTAGAAGCCGCCCTTGATCTGACCGTCCTTTACCTCGCCGCCAAACAGCAGGCGCTCGGATGGAACATCATCGGGCAACTCATCGTTTGCCAACAGCAGCGAACCCGACATTCCTGAAAGACTCGCCCTGATGTCAGCCACTCTCTCAAGATGGCGGATGCCATGCACCTCGTAGGTGTATCGGCTCACCTTGTTCTCGGGATGGAGCGTGATGACCAGCTCGTCTTCCTTGCCATTGTCCCTGACCGAAACCGTTTCCAGATGGTAGCCGCACATCCACGGAGGAGTGATGCAGGCTTGCTCGCCATCAGGCGTCTGGACGGAGCGGGTATAGGCGGTAAATTGCCAGAAACTGTCAGTATTCTTCCACAGAATGCCGTCGGCATCATAGTTGTAGCTCGCCACGGCATAGTCGTTGACTGGCAACTCTATCGTCCGGTCTTCGCCATACGGGAAGTCGAATATCCAGGGATCACCTTTCCCTTTGAGAGGGAAGAAGATAACTCGCATTCCTTCCGGCTTCTCGAAGTCTGCCAGCTGTTCCCATTTCAGCACCACTCTGAGGGAGCGGAACTTGACGGTGCCGGGGAATTTGAGTTCCTTATGTTCGCAGGAAGTCAGGATAAGGGTGAGCAGGAGGATGAAAAATGTAAGGATTCTTCTAATCATCGCCACCTCCTTTCCTGTCTGTGGAATCCATCAGAAAAGATTTTTTCTTTCTGGATTTTTCCTGATTACTGTTCCCTTTGCCCAGGAGCCAGACGAGGGATATTTCAGCCTTTGTAGGGCTTATCCATTGCCGCTTCTTCGTGGCTTGCCATACGTATTCACCGTCCTGTGGGAGATATTCGTGGTAGATACCGCCCCAGTATCCGGCTCCGATGGTGAAATCGATGTTCCATCTTCGGGCGATGGGGAGGGAGTAGCCATATTCGGCTCCCACCACGTAGTTCATCTTGTCCCAGAGCGTGCCACCGGGCTTGCCGCCCATGTAGCCCCTTCCACCGGTTTCGAAATCGTAGGTGAAAATCTGGCCGTACACCCCGACATGATGCCCCGTGAAGGCTTTTCTTCGGGCTGCCTTTCCCAGCCATTTGCGCAAGGCAACATCTCCACCGTAAGTTCGCCAGTACCAATGGCTGCGGTCGTTGTTCCACCAGCCATACATGGCGTTGGCGGCAACCGTCCATCTCTTGCCGAGGTCGAATTCCACTCCTATGTTGGGAATCAGTAATGCGTCATATATTATGTTCGTCCGTATATCCATATTGAATGGTTTGTTCATCTTCACGGAGTCGTTCTCATGCTTAACATTCTGTGCTGGCGCTCTGCCGCCATATATTAAGAATGTGATGAGGAGAATATAATTGGTTATCCCATTCATCATATTATCTGAGAATTGTATATTTTCTGCTAATTTTATTCATTTTCGGCTGCAAAGATAAGAAGAGTTTGTAATATTACCAAATTGTAATAGTTAAAGAATTATAAAGGAAGTAGGATTATTATTATTTGTCAAGAATGTTGCCTTTTGGGGAACAAAATCATAAGAAAAAGTGTATTGCAAAAACGATTGCAATACACCTTGAATATTATTTCTTTTCCAGCTCCTGAAGGCTCTCCATTTTCTTGGATTCCAGGAACTCGTAGATGCCGCAGAGATGCTCACGGACGCGGCCGTGGCCGAATTCGTAGACCTTGCTGACAAGGCCATCAAGGAAATCACGGTCGTGGCTCACCACGATGAGCGTACCGTCGAAATCCAGAAGCGCCTGCTTCAATACATCCTTCGTCTTCAGGTCGAGATGGTTGGTAGGCTCATCGAGAATCAGCAGGTTCACCGGCTCCAGCAGCAACTTGAGGATGGCAAGACGGGTGCGCTCGCCACCCGACAACACCTTCACCTTCTTGGTAGAATCCTCGCCGCCAAACATGAAGGCACCGAGCAGATCACGAATCTTGTTGCGGATTTCGCCCTTTGCAACATCGTCGATGGTCTGGAATACCGTAAGCTCGCCATCGAGCAGAGATGCCTGATTCTGAGCGAAATAGCCAATCTGGACATTATGTCCCAGCTCCAGTCTGCCTTCGTTCTGAAGCTGGCCCATGATGCATTTCACGAGCGTAGACTTACCCTCTCCGTTTCTTCCCACGAAGGCAATCTTGTCGCCTCGCTCCACGGTGAGGTTCACGCCGCTGAAAATCTGCTTGCCGTCGAACGACATCGCCACATCGCTCATCTGCACCGGATAGTTGCCGCTGCGTGGACTAGGCGGGAACTTGAGACGCAGACGGCTGGTGTCCTCCTCATCCACCTCGATGAGTTCCAGTTTCTCCAGCATCTTCACGCGGCTCTGTACCTGGAAGGTCTTGGAATAGGTTCCCTTGAAGCGTTCGATGAAGTCCTTGGTCTCGGCAATCATCTTCTGCTGTTCCTCATATTTCTTCATCTGCTGCTCGCGGCGTTCCTTTCTGAGTTCCAGATACTGGTTGTAGGTAGCCTTGTAGTCGTAGATTCTGCCCATGGTCACCTCGATGGTTCTAGTCGTGATATCGTCAACGAATTTGCGGTCGTGGCTGATGACAACCACCGCCTTCGAACTGTTGATGATGAAGTCTTCCAGCCATCCGATAGATTCGATGTCGAGGTGGTTGGTCGGCTCATCGAGGAGCAGCACGTCGGGCGATTTCAGGAGCAGCTTAGCCAGTTCTATACGCATGCGCCATCCACCGGAGAACTCGCTGGTAGGGCGGTTGAAGTCGGAGCGTTCGAAGCCCAGTCCGAGCAGCGTCTTCTCCACGTCTTCCTCGAAATGGGTCATATCGATGGCATAGAATTTTTCTGACAGAGAAGATACCTTTTCGATGAGCTGCATGTAGTCATCGCTGTCGTAGTCGGTACGTGTGGTGAGTTCGTTGTTGATGCGGTCGATTTCCGCCTGCATCTCGTGCAGATGGGCGAACGCCTGGCAAGTTTCCTCGAATACGGTGCGTCCGTCTTCGGTCATGAGGTGCTGTGGCAGATAGGCGATGACGCAATCTTTCGGAGCCGAGACCGAGCCACGTGTGGCAGTTCTCACGCCTGCGATGATCTTGAGGAGGGTACTCTTTCCTGCGCCATTCTTTCCCATCAGGGCTATACGGTCCTTCTCATTGATCTGGAAGGAAATGTCTTTGAATAGGGTGGTGCCGCCAAATTCTACGGTCAATCCATCAACTGTAATCATATCTTTTTTCTTGTTCTAATGTTTATTTCTTCTGCAAAGGTAATGAATTATTGTCATTTTCGGGGATGTTCCATCAGGAATATTAGGTTAATGTTTCATAAAAGATTTCCACTTAGATATGGGTTAAGTGGAAAAAATCAACTTTTCATTGGTATGAACATATTACTGCAAGATAAGGAAAAATCAAAACAGAAGAAGGCGATAGCTGACACAATTCACGATGTGTCTGCTATCGCCTTCTTCTGTTTTGATGTTATTGGCTAGGATAATATTTCTTTTATTTTCTCCTCTTCGATATGCAATGTCTTTGCTATCATTTCTGCAGCCATGCCAGATTTCGACAGAGCCAAGACTGCTGCACGCAAAGATGCTTTCTGCTCTTCAAGCGCAGCATTCTGCTCTTCAAGCGTTTTTAATACAGCATCCTGCTCTTCAATTATTTTGTTCTGTTGCATGATAACCGTATCCCTGTCTTCCAAGGGTTTAAAATAAACATCCTCAGCATTCATTCTGTTTCTGATATCAGGATTAGCGGCTGCCGACTGGAGACGATGAAGGATATGAGCCATTTCTGCATCATCCGCATATTTATTTTCATCCAACTCTAGCATTCTCTGGTCATCTGGATAAATCTGTGACTGATCGAACACACTCAATATTTTCTCCAGTCTATTGTTCACTCTTCCTTTCAGCAGCGGAATCTGGACAATGATGCTGTCGTGCTGCAGACTCTCTACAAATGGGTCTGGCTTCTCCTGGAGAATTTCATTTCCTTCATAGTCATATACCTTATGCTTGGCATAGATTACGGGATCCTTGAATTCACCCACGCAATGCCCCAGCAGATAAACAGCTACAGTAGGCAGGGCAAACTTGCCCTTGGTTTCCTTGCGCATATTCTCCTTGTTGTTATACTGCACAGCCAGATATTGGCGAAAGCGCAAGGTCTCCGTCTCCAGCCATGTTTTCTGCAATTCTATCAGAATAAGCTTCTTGCTGCCATCGTTTTCCAATACGGTTGCCGCAAAATCAACACGAAACATGGATATGGCATCACGGGAAATGTTAGGATACTCGTGACGTCGCATTTCTACTGCAATCACCGTTTTCTGCAAGAGTGCAGAAAGCAATGTCTTGGCTATTCGCTCGTCTTCCATCATATACTTGAAGACGGCATCATAAAGTGGGTTGGCTACGTATATCAACATATTTTCTCCTCCTGATTATTTAAACATCATGCTTATCACACACCTGGTTATGATGCAAGCCATCAATCGATGATGTGATTGATGACCATTCCTGCGATTGCCATGCCGAAAGTGGCGGTGATGTGGCAGAGCGAACCGTTGATCTGCGCCTTTGTTGAGCACCATTCGTGTTCCACGAGTCGCTGGTCGCCCCTGTTCTGCATCGGCTTTTCCTCGCTGAAAACGCATTGGAATTTGCGACGGGGAAACGTCTTGTTCTTCTTGAATTTCTTGCGCAGGGCCCTTGCCAGCGGATCGCCATCCACCTTCCAGAACTCAGCCTTCCTCACCATGAACGGGTCGCTGCGGAGGGCTGCACCCATCGAAGAAATGAAGGTGATTTCCTTCGGAAGGGAAGTGGCACGGAGAATCAGATCTGCCTTGTCCTTCAGCGAGTCGATGGCATCGATGATGAAGTCGTATTCCTCCATGTGGAATTCGTCGGCTGTTTCTGCCTGATATATTTTCTGATAGGCGGTGATGTTGGCATCAGGGTTGATATCCAGCAGGCGCTGGCGCAGTGCATCCACCTTCACCTCGCCGATGGTGCGGCTGGTTGCCATCAGCTGGCGGTTGCAGTTGGTCACGCAGACGCGGTCGCTGTCCACGATGGTAATGTTCCTCACGCCGCTTCTCAGCAGTCCCTCAGCGCACCATGACCCCACGCCTCCGATACCGAAGATGAGCACTCGTGCCGACTGTAATTTCTCAAGATTATCCTTTCCCAGGAGCAGTTCCGTGCGTCGCTGCATTCCCCGCTCCATTGTTGTTATTTTATTTCCCATTCAATTATCTTTTTATTATCTTTCAACCTTGCTTTGCGCAATTCCGGTGCAAAGATACGAAGATTTTCTGTATCTACCAAAATT
>ULLO01008629.1_pt1 | contig 12675 bp, 14 predicted proteins | sample 1951421 | NCBI WGS metagenome assembly ULLO01 (sample SAMEA4835527, study PRJEB28245) | human gut metagenome | biome: gut microbiome; material: fecal sample | place: Denmark | collected 2008 | reverse complement strand
GACGATTGTTGAGTTCAGGCACATCGCCAATCCAGCAATTCTTATGACGACCAGATCTCTTACCTATTTGTGTGTAATACCATTCAAAATATGCCTCGCAAATAGCATACTTGGGAGCTGCGCCCTGCGCTTTTGCATTTAGCAAACCACAAGCTGTGAACAGCGTCATCTGAGTGTCGTCAGAAATCCATGCCTTGCCGCTATTTTCTTCATCAGGCAACCACCACTGGGTAGTGTCCAGTCTTGTGATGCCATTATCTCCATACCTCTTCTTTATACCCTCATACGAGTTGATAAACTCTATAGGATAACCGAGCGCATCACCAACGGCTCCTCCTATAAGTGAGCCTCGTATCTTGTCTTTCTGCATCATATCTAACTTTTCCATATCAATATATTTTATTCTTTTTATGTGGTTATTCTTTCCTAATTTCCGCAGCACTATAAATATGTCCCATTGTTGGCAGCTCCGTAACCCATGCACTGTGGGCATGCACGTTTTACATTGATATACAGCTGCGCGTTAACACCTGCCACAATAACAAAAGCCATAACCAGGATAATTGCTATTCTTTTCATATCTCAATACCTTAATCCGTGTCGGGAACAACTTCTAAATTATATATAAACACCAATTTTTCATCTCAAGAGTTATTTAAATATGTATCAATGGAGTAAGGAATGACATTTGTAACCTTCCGCAGCACAGTTCACACAGTTTTCATTGCCATCATTTACAAAACCAGGACAATTATGGGATGGTATATTACAGCTTCCCTTCGTATGACCTTTAAAAGTTGGACCATTGCCACCTTGCATATACTGAAGCGAGCGAGATTTACAGATGATGCAATCCCAATATGAAGTTTTTAATCCTAGCATCTCACTCTTCTCGCAGTATCCTTTTCCATGGCAGAAGACACAGTCTGAGTAACCTTGTACTCCTGTTCGTGAATCATCATCACAAGAAACAAGTGATACGCATACTGTAAACAGCATAGCATAAATAGCAAAGACCTTGAATCTCATATCTCAATACCCTAATCCGTGTCGGGCACAACTTCTAAGTTTGTTATTTGTCTGTTTATGAGATATAGAGTACCGAAGTAACCATTAACTATCAGAAAAAATCTGCGTGGAAAACAAAAAGCGAAGACCATGGAATACAAACTACATAGCCTTCTGCTCTCTTATACTTTCAGAATAATCCTGCTGATTGATTATCTTTTCAAAGTGAACTTCTTTACAACCTTACCTTTTCTGTCAATAGCTCCATAAAGATTGATTTCTTCATCATCTGTCATACCGAATCCATCTTCATCACGATAGTACATACCATCAGGGTTAAGCTGCCATTCCACCTCTGCCACGCCATTTTTATATTGATATACATGACCAGGGAAATGAAATGAATGCGCTTTTGCTCTTTCAAAAGCATCTTGTGGAAGCCCTTTCAGACTATCCCAGTCAATATCTTCATCTGTCACGATTTGCAGCACCTCATCAATAGACATGAACTCGTATGCACATTTCGCTTCATTATCCAACAAGTAACGAGGTTTCCAATATTGCCCTATCACCTGATTCACCAAGGTCATGTTCTCTCCAAGGTCACGTTGCTCATATGGACGATCCTTATATTGAGGAGCACATAATCTTTTGTACAGTTTTTCCTCTTCTGATATATCCGTATCATAGGTGTTTCCATCATGATACAGCAAATTCCAAGGATTGCCACAAATGATTTCTGTAGCCTCCTTCTGCCCCATAACAAAGTCTTCATTTTTTGTCCCATACTTTTTCTCAACCAAGAAACGTAGCTTTCGTATTAAATCACGTTCTTCCTCATTCGCAATATTGTAGGCTTCTTGAATAAAGCGGTCGTAATAGTTGGATGAACTTTCCTTAGCACTTCGCTCCGCAACTACTTTGTCTGACTTGTTGTTTATAATATATGTGGCATAAGCTATAAGCCGTCCACGATAACGAGCACTACTGAGGTTTGGAACATTATCCAACAATTTATGATAATCATCTTTCTGTTGAACGAGCATTTTGATATTCTCTGTAGATTTGTTTTGCCAACCAGTCTTTGTCTTATCGCATGACTTACAGCCGAATATAGCAGCAACCAATGAAGCAAAATTATCACCATCAATAACATCAACTGTACGTGTCACCATCTTTTGGATAATATCCGGCGTGTCCTCGGTCAAGGAAACAGAAAAATTCAATGTCGCAGCTCTTATTTGGTATTCTTGATCTTTATCTATTTGACAAACAGTGGTATAGAAAGAGTCTCCTTTTTGTGCGAAACTGTCTATTCTTTTCACTTCATACATAGAAGATTTCGCTACTTTACGATTTACAGGTATAGGAAAAGGTATATAAACTATTATTCTGTTTGCCTCATAGCTTAACGTAACATTAAATACACAATATTTACCTTGCACTTTGAATGAAAACTCATCGCCTTCACGATGTGGTTCTATATCTGCCGAAGCAAACATTTTTATAATGCAGTCTTCAAGAGTAAGCTCCTTTTGTGTATCTTTACCTTTATTTTTGAAAAAATCGAATATTCCCATAATAATTACTCTTTTGTTTGTTTATGACAATTGTTCCCAACATGATTTTCCATTCTTTTTAATTTGAAGAATGAAATACCAAACAACAATACCCAATAGGCATAAACATTTAATATGTTAAAAGGATTTAGTTCCATCGTTTATATAACCCTTATCCGTGTCGGGCACAACTTCTAAATTTGTTATTTGTCTGTTTATGAGATATAGAGTATAGAAGTAACCCTTTGCTATCAGAAAATATTTAAATACACTTGTACTTTGTACTTGATCACTATCAGTCCAACATCACAAATGCAGCCCAATAATATGGATCAGGATGCTCCTTGCGGATGATTTCTTTGGTCTGTTCAAATGCCTTGCGCTTGTTCCAGTTATTAGCCTTATCAGTAAGCTGTTCATAGAAAGCAACCATAAACTCAGAAGTCACTTTATCATCTACATTCCACAGCGACATGATGATGGTGCCAACACCTGCTTTTTTGAAGGCACGCTGCAAACCAAACACCCCTTCAGCAGTCACTTTACCTTGTCCTGTCTTACATGCAGAAAGAACCAACAAGTCAGTTCCTTTGAAATCAAGATTTGCAATGTCTTTAGCTGTCAGCACACCACCAAGCACACCATCTACATTCTTCTTGCCTAACCAAGCAGCATTGCCTCCAGCAAACACCAATCCAGATAAAGACATCGCATCAGTATAACCACGAAGGAAATCCTTGTCTTTCGCCTCATCCGGAGTATAATAGAAACCATGTGTTGCTATATGCACAATAGATGGAGACTTGCCATCTAAAGCCACAAAGGACTCAGCATTTCCCTTTGAACCTAAGTAAGCTTTAACACTAAACCCGTTATCCACCAGAGTTTTTTCAATCTTCTTGACTTCATCTTTCGTATTGCGCAAGTCCTTAAATCCAGATACACCATATTCAGAACGCACCAGTCCTGCCAAATCTGATTTTTCATACGCCTTACTCTCCTCTTCCATCTTTTGAGGATCCAAACTGTATTGCAGTCCTCCATAAAGCGTAGCAGTTCTATTGATTTTGCTAGAATGATGAGCATTCACGATTTCCCTTGCAGAAGTCAGTCTTACAAAATCATAATGCTGCCCTAATGTCGTTCCATCAGAAAGAGGAAGAGCCTCCAATGCGATGCCGTGCATGACGCCTGATGGAATATAATACACAGTACTTCCTTTAGCAATGCTTGCTTCGATTGGATTCCAGATTAATTTTGAAGCCCTATCCTGTAACTGCTCATAATTATAGAGAGTATAGTTTTGCATACCATCCAGCAGAGAATCCAGCTGCTGTTGGTCAAAACACTTCACCAAAAGAGGATGGCTTTTATCTTTATCATAAATATATGCTGCATACTGACGTACAGAATCTTCCGTTTGATAATCAGAGAAATCTACCACTACTTCATGATCAGCCAGACTATTTCTAACCTTTTCATAGTTTATGTCAAGGTACGTCTCATATTCGTTGTAACTTTGGCACTTATGGCTTAGTCGTTGCTCCAACTCTCTTTGTTGTATCGTCAAACTGTCTATTTCAAGCTTATTATATTCATAGTTGTTTCTCAATACCAAAAGTCTATTGTTTACAGCCAAGAGATTGCGATAGTTGGTAATGTCATCATCAGTTCCTTCCTTTCGGATGATATCGACAACCGACTTCTCGGTTTCAAGCAATAACGACTTCGAGAACAGCAAGGCATTATAACAGGTTTCAGTTAATTCACTATCGAAGTTTCCGCATTTTACGGCAAAAGCAGCCATCCCACTAAGGTTATTCAGCGTTTCCATCCAAAACTGTTCTCTTTGCGAAGGAGTCGAGTATCGCCAGAGTTGTTTCATATTAACAAGCAAGCAATTCATGGACATACGAAACAGACTATCTGCCTCGTTTATATTTCCGCGAGCACCTTCAATATTGGCCAACGTGAAGAGCGCCTGACTATAAGTACCAGAAGTCTCTCCATATTTATTCCTGCTCGTCTCTACATATTCACTAAAAGTCGCATAAGCATCATCATAACGCTTAAGCATGAAATAGGCTTCAGACTTGTTCAGCAAGCTTGCGAATTTGGAAGGCGAATTTTCCGTTCTCTTATCATAGAGAGTATTGTATGCTTTATCAAAACACGCTATTGCCTTGTCGAATTTCTTAAAATCGGCATAGCAGCATCCTTTTACATTATAAAAGTTAGCTATCACTTCCTTGTCTTGATAGGAATGACCAACACCACGTTCCAAACTGTCCAAACACGCAAAGGCTCTCGTACTGTCATTGTCCAGGGCATAGAGTGTACACAGCTTACTGTATGCCTGGTACTGCTGGTCACTATTCCTGCCATTCAAAATTTTAGTTTGCTCAATATAGTGCTTTGCAGCTCTGATAGCATCTTTGTATTGCCTTTGCTGCTGTTTCAGGTTCATCATACTACTATAGTAATTGAGTTTTGCCTGTTCTCGATCAGAGAAAGGCAAATCCTGCATCACATCCCAACATTTCAGCAATTGCGTCTCAACCATGGCAAACTCCTTCCTTGCCAAATATTCATTTGACCAATATAGATGATACACCGTCTTCAGCTTGGCAGAATTGGACACATGATACAGAGAGTCCAACGCTTTCAGATACTGATTATAACCAATAATGTCGCCTACTGTTCTATATAATGCAAGTAAGTCAACCATAATTTTGGATTGAAAGAAATCCTCGTTGGCTTCTGTTGCTATTTGCAAAGCATCCTGATAGTGTTGCTTGGCTTTTTCCCATTCACCCAATCCAGCTTTCAAGGCTCCCATAGCTTCAGTTGCCTGTATCTGAAAGCCTACATCTCCAAGATCACAATAGCCCTTTTGTGCTTTTTCCAAATTTTCATAAGCAATGTCAAATTTGCCTGCGTAAATATCCAAGGTACCTTGAGTCATCCAATAATGAGGACTTCCGAATCTATATGGATTTGTCTGCGCCCATATACTACAGGTGGATAAAAGCCAAATAAATACAATTGTTATATAACGTTTATAGTTCTTCATTCTACCTTCAGATTCATTCATGTAGTAACGTAACGGTATCTGTTGATATAGAGTCATTACTAATACTGTCTGTTGGCGCCGTCATATCAAACACATCGTTTTCATCGCCACGCACATTGTCCGTAGGGGAGTTTTTTTCCATAAACAGCGGATTGATGGCAAAGAAGCCTATAACCAATACGGCAGCAATACCAGAGAACCATACCAGTTTCTTTCTGAAGTTAGACTTATGTCCTACTATTTTTATATCTTCAGTTTGCCTATACTCAGGACAAGAGCAAGCAGTCATTCGCTTTTCATCCTGTGTCTCATTTTCCTTCTGGAACTCAGTCATGGCTTTCAGTTTATCACCACGACTTTTCAAAGCCTCCTTTACGTTCTTCGTAAACTCATACTGCTTCTTTTTCTCAGTATTCTCTTCTATCTCTTTCAGAAATTGAGCCTTGGCTTCCTCCGACATGGTGTCTTCATGAAGCAGGTATTCATCTATTCTATCTTGAAAATTATTGTCCATATCCATCTGCCATTTTATGAATTCAAATAGTTGTGATAAATGTTTCGTGCCGAAGTACGCAACGACTCCATACACTTATGCTTCTTTGTTTTGAGAGCGTTCTTTGAATCTATTGTCGGTATTTCCAACAGGATTGTGTCTAAGTCCTTTTCCTCATAGTAGAACTTGCTCAATATCTCACAGCACCGCTCCGACATATGTGATAAGACATCAGCAATGATGTCAAGCATCTTGTTGTCCTCCGAATCATACAGCATATTGATGTATTGCTGGGCATCAAATCCTTCTTCCTTTATCTTTCGTCCCATTTCTGTTTCTGGGTCTGCATAGGCAGGATGTACTCTTACCCATTCCAAATACTTGATGCGGGCAATCCCCATAAAATAGGTGAGGATGCTGCCACTCAATGGTTCGTTGTTCTTGCCCATCACCCTACCTTCGCTCACATAAATCTTTCTACGTTCTATGTTTTCCCACATCGCAATGAATGTGTTTTGGAATATCTCTGTGGCTGATTCCTCGTCAGCGAAGAACACGCCACGATAGTTTGCCCAAAAGTATCGTGAGCAATAAGCATACAGTTCCGACTGTATCTTCCTGTTTTTATCGTACATTCCGGCAACAAGTAGGGCTTCCTTCTCCTGTTGCGGTGTACGCATTTGTATTGTCTTTGCCATTCTATTTATTCAATATATCAGTTACATTATATTTTCCGATGTCTTCACCTGTCATTTCCGGCTGTTGTGGTCTGCTATTAGTATTGCGGTTTACAAACTTTCTGATTCGTTTCATAAACTCTTCATTGCTTACCTTCCCGCTTTTCTTCAGTTCTGTCCACAATGCGTATGTCAGTTTACCAACAGCAGGACTTTTCATTTCAACATTTACTTGGTCGCTTCTGCAAGCACTGATAGTAATCCATCGTTCCGCCCAAGGCTTAGCCTTAGCATTAATGATCTTTTCCTTGTCATTGTCACCCATAAAGAGCGATTTAAGCATTTCGAAAGTCTCATATAAGCCACGAGCATTCAGGCTATCTACTACCAATGTATCTTCCACACCACGCACCACCTCGTCTTCATCACCACGAGTACCATCACCGCTATGGCAAGCATCTATCACCACAAGCAGTTTCCCTTTTGCACCTATTTTATGACGGATGGCATTAAGATAAACATTCAGTTCATCGTCTGTCAGATGTTTCTCCCCATGATATGTTGCGCTTGCTTTTCGATAGGCATCATATGGAATCCAACATTCATCCAGCCCGTCCTTCTCATCGTTATGCACATCCGTCATCTGTTGTCCATGTCCAGAATAATGGATATATACCACATCGCCATGTTTGCATGATGCCGTCATTTTCTTGAATGCCCTAACAATGCCAACCTTTGTTGCCTGTCGATTCACCAATGTCGTTACCGACTTGAATCCTGCACTTTTCAGTATTGCCAGAACAAGCGGCACATCCTTATCACCATTGATTTTGTTCCAAGCCTTATCTTGCTGTTCACCTAACCCTATAACCAAAGCTCTCTTTGTCTGTGCTGTGACAGACAAAGAGAGCAAAAGGAGAAGGTATGTGATGATTCTTGTCCTCATTCGGTGTTCATAAGTATTTATATGTTATTTTCCAAAGTATCTTATATCACATAGCAAAGTATCTTAAGATAGTTGACCATTTATCTTAGAATACTATTCTCTTATACATTTATGATTACCTATATAATGGTATTCGCCACAGTTTCTGCAAGTATGTTTCCTATCATACCCAAATGGAGTCACAGCAAAATCTTTTATTGATTGAATGTCAGTATGTTAGGTTCTTTAAAGAATGTAACTGCTAACGATTTAGAAACGAGCTCTATTCTTTTTCTTTCCCAACTTTGCAATATACAAAGAACGCTTTGATTTTAAGTGCAAAGATAAATCTAATTTCCGAAAAAAGCATATTTTTCCCTTGTTTTTAGAAAATCTTAAGATTTTTGATGCTTCAAAACTGCAAAAGACAAGATTTCTATCTCTATGTTGAATATTTATAGCATATAATGCTATATTTAGAATATTATTTTGTATCTTTGCAGACAAAATATATAAAATGAAGTTGAATAGAATAAAAACGGTTTTAGTCGAAAAGGATTTGTCACAAAAATGGCTTGCAGAACAACTTGGCAAGAGTTTTAGTACAACTAATGCATATTGTTGCAATAGACAACAGCCAAACTTAGACACTTTATACAAAATTGCAAAATTGTTATCTGTTGAACTGAAAGACTTAATCGTTGACAAAACAATGGAAGAGTAAAATGCTAAATGAAGTAATAGAAAATACAGAACGTTTTATCGCTTCTGTCCCTAAGGCAAAGCGTAAGAAGTATGGTCAATTCTTTACGAATTCGACCACAGCTAAGTTTATGGCTTCTCTTTTCTGTTTTGACCTCTCAAAACAGAAAATTGAAATTTTAGATGCAGGAACAGGAATTCTTGCTGCGGCTGTTGTCCAAAAATTATATGAACTTGGATATGTGGGGAAAATATATGTTACATGCTATGTAAGGGGGATAAGTTTTTAGGACCAAGATAAAAAAGAAACAATGAAAAGAATATTTTTATTTTACATTATGGCTATTATGGCTATAAGTATGTCTGCGCAAAATGACGTGACAACATTTTGGGGTATACCAGTAGATGGTTTTAAATCTGAGATGAAACAAAAACTGGTAAGTAAAGGTTTTATGCCAAAGAAAGTAGGTGCAAATGAGTTCTTGGAAGGAGAATTCAATGGAACTGATGTTCATGTTTACATAGCAACAAACAACAATAAAGTGTATAGAATCATGCTGTGTGATGCAAACACTCAAAATGAGGCGAATATAAAGATTCGTTTCAATAAGCTTGTGAGCCAATTTGAAAATAACAAACGGTACACTTCGCTTGATAAATACACTTTGTCTGATGAGGAAAACATTTCGTATGAAATGACTGTTAACAAAAAGAACTATGATGCTTTGTTTTATCAAGTTCCCAATATGGAGAAAGTCGACACTTTGGCTTTACAAAAGAAAGTACGTAATGAGTTGTTAAGCAAATACACAGAGGCTGAATTAAAAAATCCGTCAGAAGAAATAACGAAGGAAATTCAAAATACAGCAATAAAAATAGGCATGGAAATGATGTTTATGAAACCTGTATGGTTTAGAATTTGTGAAAGTTATGGAGAATACTACATAACAATGTTCTATGACAATGAATACAATCATGCTAACGGTGAGGATTTATAATAATTTGCAATTTATGAAAAAGTACGTTTCCTATTTTATGTTGATAGCCATCGTCTCTGTTTTTGTGTCGTGTGCTTCTTCCAAGAGTACAACTACAGTATTAAGTGGAACAGACATATCAAAATATAAGTATGTTGTATTTGGAACTGGTGATGAGGGGGATGCTGAATTAGCAGATATGTTGATGATGGTTCAGAATGAAATTTCAGAAAAGTTACAGGTGGTGTCTGCAGAAAAGGCGAAAACGCTTATAGCTTTTGGTGAAAAAGTTGCATCCCCCAAAATAAATGTAAAAACAGAGAAATGGGATGGTGGACATACTTATATTTCAATAAGTTTTTATGACTATGATACAAATCAAAGTATCGCAGTTATAAAATCCAGTGGTATAGGTTGGTCTATTTCACAAGACCAAAAATTAGCTTATAAAGCCATCAAAAAAGAACTTGACAAAGTCTTTCCGCAGACAAGATGATAGATGTTACTATTCTAAAATAACAAATAAAGAATATGACTGAAGAAGAAAAGAAAACGTTGGTTGATGCGGTGAATTGCAAGTATCCACATCAGAACCTAACGGAGATTTACTACAATATAGGTAGAGCATTGCCTTTTACTGCCCAAAGATTCCCTGACGGAAGAGTTTCAGACTGGTATCGTAATCAGTATGTGGAGGTTGTACGAGTAGAACCACATGGAAGAGGTGGTAAGTTTGGAAATGTATTTGGCTTTTATTACCGTAATGGCGAAAGAGCGGATGCCTATGAGAATGACCCAGAACACAGTTGGTGCACCAAGAATGATACTGAACCGCAACCAATACCATGTTGTGGGTGTGGCTCATGGATGTTATTGGACATCATAGGTGAGAAGACTACAGAATCTGTTAAAGTTCTTGGTCTTGATGACAAGATTGGCTTTGGTAAATATAAGGATATGACTTTGAAAGAGGTCATCATTAAGGATTGGCAGTATGTCAAATGGGCGATTATAGATTCCCAACACTTATATACCGATGTCGATAAGGTATTGGAATATCATATGGAGAATAGACCAACACTTGGTCCTAATGATATAATGAGCTTCGGGAAATATAAAGGAAAGTCCATCGAGGAGGTTTACAAAACAGACCGACAATACCTTATATGGCTTTCACAAAACAACGATTCTTTCAATCTTGATTGGGAGAAATTCAAGTAATCAAATTATAATGTAGCTATGAAGGGATTTATGTTAATATTTTGCTCCCTGCTTATAGCATTCGGAGCAACAGCACAAAGTAAGTTAGGTTCGCAAACTCCTAAGAAATCTATATTCATTACATCAATACTTTTGGTATTGATGACCCTGGTTTCATGTTCTGTCGGATATAAAAACGATGGTAAGGAGGTAACATGGAATACGTGGAATGAAGGAACCGGTTATACTTCAAGTCATGTTGATGCAGACCCAAAGACTTTTGAAATACTGAATGATGATTATGGTCGAGACAAGAAACACGCATTCTACGAGGGCGATATTATCAATGGTGCCGATGGCGGCTCGTTCCGTGTGCTTACCAAATCGTATGCAGCAGACAATACGCATGTATATGTTTCCGGTGAATTGATTGAAAAGGCGCATCCGGCAACATTCAAAGTGCATTCCTACTATTTTGCAGAAGATGCCAACGATTTTTATTGGGATGGGAAAGCATTGAACGTAAGAGATAAATCGACATTCAAAATCTTAGGCAGTTCAGATTCTTGGGAAACTCATTGGGCAAAAGACAAATACAATGGATACTACCTTGCAGGAGGTGTGATTACAGATATCGATACGAGACTTTCCACCCGATTGAAGCAAAGATTCCTCTCCAATCAGGAGACTATGCCGCTGACAAGCACAAAGTGTTTTTCATGAACAAGGAGGTTCCTGGTGCTGACCCTGCGACGTTCAAGGAAGTGGACTTCTATATAGGGCAAGACAAACACAGGGCTTACAATAAAGGGATTCCAACCCAAATAAAAGATTATTCCAAACTCACCGAAGTAGGCCGTTTGATGTATTCCGACGGAACGAATATCTACGATTCCCATTTTAATATCCTTCCTAAAGCCGATGTCGCGACTTTCGAGCATATTTCCGACAACTGGTACAAGGATAAATCGCATGTCTGGTGGAGTTCCAAATTAGTTGCCGGGGCAAATCCCAAAACTTTCCAGCCTGTTCCCGCGGGAGGTTTCGGGGGAGATTTCAACTATGGGAAAGATGACAAACATGTGTTTTGGAACGACTCCATCATTCAAGGTGCTGACCCCGGAAGTTTTGAGAAGATGACATTCCCGGACGGCGACAGTTGGACGGTGTTCGACCGCAACCGAATATATGAAGGCAAGGATTCTCCCAAACTGCGTGAATATCTGAAAAAGAAATATGGAAAATGAGTATGGAAATCATGCTGCGCTATATAGTCGGAATCGCTATTGCTTATGGCATAGGCAAATGGATATATCAGTCGATACGTTCACGGTCGATTGACTATTTTTTATTGGCGATTATTGTGCTTATGGGTGCAGTTTTATGGCTTTCAAGAGGGTTTCTTATCTCCAACCGTGTATATGATTTCTTGATGATTGTCGTATGGCTTGTTGCTGTCGGTTGTTTTATCATTTCCCGAAAATCCCAATATGGCAAGTATTTGAAATTTGCTACTGTTGGCGGTCTTTCTACTTTTCTTGTGCTTTTTGTCTATTGGAATGTAAAAGCGGAGTCTATCAAACCGACAACATTGACAACTCAGCTGAGGGGATATTCAACAAGTAGAATAGTTGAGGTATGTTTCCGTTATAACGAAACTCCATTTAGGAGAAGTTACAATCTCAACCAATACCCAAATGTAAAGCTACTCCCTGAACAGTACGATGTAAGGCTGACAATCAAACCTATCTCGGCCAATGTTGCCAAACTTGAATCAATAACGCTAATTCCAAAAAACAGAAAATGAAGCAGTGGTAGAAAATTCGGGGTTTATAATCTTTGAAATCATATTGAGAATTTAATATGATTTGAAAGAAATATATTCCTTTGTAGCATAGACGAGATGCCAAGAAAGCATATCAAAACAGAATGCAGCAACAAGAACGGTTGGCAATTCGTTACCTCAAAATCGGACAATCCTCCCAATGTCCTTATTATAAAGGGATAAAGATTATATTCCAAAATTACACTAAATAAATGAGAGGGGAATGTATTAAGTTT
>ULLO01005442.1_pt1 | contig 12722 bp, 10 predicted proteins | sample 1951421 | NCBI WGS metagenome assembly ULLO01 (sample SAMEA4835527, study PRJEB28245) | human gut metagenome | biome: gut microbiome; material: fecal sample | place: Denmark | collected 2008 | reverse complement strand
GTGTTGCAGTATCAGGTCTTGAGATGAGCCAGAACTCAGAGCGTCTGAAGTGGTCTCGTGAGGAGGTTGATGCTAAGCTCCACGACATCATGAACGATATTCACGCTAACTGCGTGAAGTATGGTACTGAGCCAGATGGTTATATTAATTACGTAAAGGGTGCAAACGTAGCCGGCTTCCTGAAGGTAGCTAAGGCTATGATGGCTCAGGGCATTGTATAAGGCATCTTTTATTTTTGGTGATGATTAAAATTCATTCCAGAGTATTTATTAAATATCAAATAGCGGGTCTGTGAAAGATCCGCTATTTTTTTTTGTTTACTCCTTCCCCCACTCCTTCTTTACATTAAAGCAGGGGCAGGCTTTGTTGGCAAATTCATTATGACCATGAATCGTGGCTAATGGATATTCCTCCTTCAGCTGCTCGATGAGCGAGCGCATTGCCGCTTTCTGTTCTCGGGTTCTTGTATCCTTCGGCTTACCTTTCTTTGATAAGCCGCCGATGTAGCAAATGCCTATACTGATGGAATTATGGCCCTTGCAATGGGCGCCAACCTCCTCTATCGCACGGCCTACATGAATGCTGCCGTCACGATAAATCACGAAATGATAACCTATGCAGCGCATTCCGCGCTCCCGGTGCCAGCGGTCAATATCCGCTACGGTGAAGTTGCGACCTTCCTTGGTCGCACTGCAATGAATGATGATTTCCTTTATCTTACGCATGATATTGAATATTAATTATTGAAAAATAAGCAGATAATTAAGGGGGATTTCGTCAACACCCCAATCCCTGATAAACAGATTGATTCTGCACGGTAGATGCTTTTTCTTCATCCTCTTGAATTCCTCATTCAACAACTGGCAAAATTCATTATAGCATTCTTCTGATTGCGTAACGATTCCGGTATAATGAGACTTGCCCAGAATGATACTCTTGTTTCTCAGACGTAGCGGACCGTTGCCAGGCACGAAGCGAGCTCTGCGCCTAACAGTACGAGGCACGTAATGGGATCTTAACAGAATAACAGGCTTGATAACAATTTCATATTTTCCTCTTTCATACTTATTTTTCTTCTTTGTCTCCGACACCTTCTTTTGCTTGGTAGGAATGAGAGAAATCTTATAACGTCCTGCTGGCAAATGACGGTTAGGACGTTCTAAGGTGTCGCAGAAAATCTTGCCACCTATAACCATTGTGCCATCCACACTCCATGGAGTGAAGCGACGGCGGAATATATTGATGTTCATGATAATTTACAATTAATAATTGATAATGAATAATTGGATCAAGGCCGGCCATTAAGGCTGATTTAAGAACCGAAAACCAAAATGACCGGAAATGACCATGACCGGAAATGACCGGATTTTATATGATAGAAGTAACTTTCTGATAACGCTTGTCTGGTAAAATACTGATCAAACCTTGACGCTTCCAATTCTTCAGCATCTGCCTTACCGTCTCATGGGTAGCAGTTGCGCCCTTTACGGCAACACTCTGCTGCTCTGCCTGCTCAAAGGTGAAAGTTACGTCAAGACGTTCGAAGATGGAATCATTCTTACCTCTATGTGTACGATCGTAGGGCGACTGACTGCAATAATTCTTGGATGAGAACGCATCCTCTATGCGACTACGGAAGAAGTAGAGTGCATTATCCAACTGATAATCTGCCAGGATATTGAAGGTTTCGAGCATGGTTGGTGTCTGCGTCTTTACGAGCATTCCCTTCCACAAATCAGGTGACTCCTTCAGCTGTTTCTCGGCTCCATTGAAACCATGCTTCTGAATCAGCGTTTCCAGAACCTTGCAGAGCATGATGCAGGTCATCATTCGCATGGTGGTTGGACAGATACGGAAACGCTGGCGGGCTTTCACCTTGTCGTCATTTTTCATCGTTTCCAGTCTTATCTGTTCCAGCCATTCCCTACCCTTATCCTCCAGCTTGGGCAGAACCACCTCACCGGTCAGCAAAGGCAGAAGATGAGCAATCTGAATGATGCGGTCGCGCTGGCGTTCGTTCATTACATACATGTTGTCAGAAAGTGGAGTGAAGGTATTATCGGGCGTTTTTGCCACGATGATACGGCTCTGGAAACCATCCGTATAATTGCTTACCACACGATAGAGCGCATCAGGCGTTCCACACATCACAACGTTCCATAACAGTCTGTCTATATGAACATTCACCGCATCTGCACTTCTTGCTTCACGCTCATAGCTTGTTCCGTCGTAAGCCTGTCTTAACATAACTGAAAAGTCGCTCATCGCCGATTTCCACTTCTGCGCTACGGTGTCTGCTTCCGGAGTAAACGAGAAGGCGTGTTTGCCTTCCGTGTTCGCCAGTCGTTCAGCCAGATTCGCCACCGTATTGTTCAGTGTCAAGCATCTTACAGGCAGTTTCGGCTCTTCCGGCTGTTCCTTCTTGTTCTTGGCTGCACGTTTCTTGGCTCGCCATTCATCCTCCTTCTGCTGATACATTTTGTCCATTTCCTTCACTTCCGAAGTCCATGCGTCAATCACGGGGTCAATACTTCCCTTGCCAGATGCAAAATCACCGGCGATGTAGGAGATGAGGTTCAGCGAGTTCATCTTGCCGTGAACGGAAACCTTCACGCCCGTTGCGAGCATTCCGATGGCAGGACAGATGGCTGTGATTACAGGCAGAGCCAGTGCCGGACCCACTGCGCTGATGGAATCCCGAATGCCTTGCGGCAACTTAGGCAGCGCATTATAATAGAACAGATCATCCTTGGCGTTAGCCTCGTCCAGCGCATTTAGCAGCGCCTCATTGTCAGCCGCCGAACCACCACCCGCATTTCCCTGCTTCATTCGTTCCTGACGGATGGCAGAGAGCACATCCTTCAGTCGCTTAGGCATTTGCGTGATTTTCTCGTTCAATGCCGAGTTGATGCAAGCCATCTTTTCCTGTTCTGGAAACCCATCGTAGCAGGGAATAATCTGAGCCAGCTGATTGCGGTCAAAACCACAGATGTGGCGCAGGTTCACAGCCAGTTCAAAAGTCAGCGTATTGCGGTTGGAGCGCATCGGCTCCTGCCCATCATTATACATCTGCCACCACTTCTTAATGATTTCCCCATAAGGAATCCCAAGATAATTGTCCTGAGCAGCAGAAGTAGTTGAAGTAGCAGCAGTTGACGCAGTAGAAGAAGTTGACGCAGCTGAAGTTGACGCAGCAGAGGCAGAAGCAGCAGAAGTAGAAATTCTCGAATTCTTAAATTCCTGCCCCTTAAAAACCCCTTGAGAATCCTTCTTGAATTCTTCCTTCCAGGGCTCATAATGCTTGTTTGCCTTGTGCGCCCCTTCCGGCAGTTCCTCCTGTCCGTATCTTTCACGCTCTTCCAGGACTTTCCCTTCAGCTGCCACGGCAGCCTCATCGTATTCATCCTTGAAGAGCCGTGGCGAAAGGAAGAGCAAATCTTCGCCATCCGATGTGGTAGTGAAATAAACCCTGTTAATGTCGTGAGCCGAAGTATCCATTTCGCACTTGAGCATCGTAGCAATTCGTACCTGATTCTCCAGAACCGTCTTGCCCTTTTCGCGTTCAAAAACCGCATGTCCGCCCTGTCTTGCACTACGTTCCAGCATCAGCAGTCCGTACTTGTCCGGTTCTTTCAGCAGCAGCTTGGCAGCCTTGGCGAATGCCTCCGGCTCATCCATATCAAATCCGAAAGCACCGCTTGGCAGTTTCATTCCCTTCACCACGCCTTGCGGATAATGGCCGGAGTAGTTAAACTGCACCAGTCTCCGTTTCGCAGCATTGTTTCCGGCACGAGCCAGACGAAGATTCGCCTTCTGCTCATTGCTTCCACGCAGCTGCTTATACTCCTCTTCCGAGGTGATGGAGCGGGCAACCTTGTGCCCGTTCTCCACCTTAATTAAATAACAACTCATCTGTCTGTTTCTTACTTATCGTTTTTAAGTTGAATACAAAACATCCTAATGTTTCAGTTGGTAATCCAATACAGCATCAGCACCTTCAGCAGCCTCAACAGCCAGCGTTTGGGCGATGTTGATTCCCTCATGGCAGAACACCTTCAAGGTAAGCTGAACAGCACCATCCTTTGTCTTGCTCACACGACCATGCGCCAGTTTCTTGATCAGTTCCGACTGAGTTCTGAGGCGGTGCTGAACCACGAAATCAAATGTTCCGTCAGGCATTTGCTGAGCCACGCCCATCGAACGGAATCGAGGAACCTTATTCACCCCCGATTCCTGAGGACTGAAGAGGAAATACTGCTTAGCATCATAGTAAGCCATTCCACCCAACTGCACATGCTGGCAGTCATTATTATTCACCTGCTGGTTCTGAACATTATTCTGAGTATTGTTCTGAACCTTGTTTACTTTCTTAACCATAATCTGAATTGAATTTTAGGAGAAGAAACATCCGGATTGTTGCGCGCTTTACCATGGAAAATCCTCCTCTGTTTCAACTCAGTTTAACTTTTTACCATTTATGGTAACGTGGTAGCAAAGGGTTAAGGTTCTTTTTACCTTTTTACCCTTTTACCTTTTTACCTTTAAAAAGCCTTTTTACCCTTTTACCTTTTCAATGTCCGTAACCAGGATATCCTGATAAACCTGACCATTATACTCACGAGTCGTAAAACGGAGCGTTACCGCCACCAGCTCGCCCGGAGCAAACTTGCACTGGGCCATATTACCCAACATTGCCGCAGCATACTGGTTCTCATACTTGCCGCCCATCTCCTGGAGAACGATGTTGCATTTCATCATCTGTCCGTTCTCACTTTTCTGACTCTGCACAGCGAAGGTCTCGCCCTGCTGCACCACTCTCATAATCTGAGTATACATATTATATAATTGTACGAAGAGGTTTCAAGAGCACCAAACCATTTCAGCGTTGTCTTGTTTCTTCGACGCTGCAAAGATATAATGATTTCCAAACGTAAAAGCAAAAAAAATCCTCCACGAATCCGTTTGGGGGATGTGGGGGATATAGTTTATATTTTTAGGGGATACTATTGGGGGATACTATCTGAACTTTTCCACTCTTTTTGTATTTATCACCGTTCCCGGCTTAGCATACTTGGCGTCTTGAAATTCATCATCCAACTTGTCAGCAATCTCTCTGTAAATGTCACAACATTGTGGCGCATCACAATCAGCAAGTGTCCATTCATTATAGTCATTTTGCTTGAAATAAGAATTTATCTCATGAAAATCAGCCGTAGAACATTTTAGTAAGGTACTGAATGCAGAATTGATCTGGTCAATGAAAAGACGCTGAGTTGACTTCTTCAGCCAATTCTTGTTGAAGAAAACCTTATAAACAATAAACCAATGTTTCTGGGCGTTGAGCGTTTTGTCTTCGATTAAGTCTTTAAGTTTAAGCATCAGCTTGTCTACATCCACATTCTCCTTGAATGCGATGTTCTTGAATATGGCTTCAACCTTCATTCTGCTATGCTCCTTGGCAATCTGATAAGAAAGATACTTATCGAGAAAATCGTAAATATCGTTGTAGGTCTGTTCTTTCTGTTCCAGAATATAAGCAACAATCAGTTTGATATTCCTGCCATTGTTGTGAAATACCTGTCCGAATCGGCAAGCGAAAAGAATATTAGCCCGTTCTACGACAATGGTATTCTTCAGCTGGGTAGCATCAGGATAGATAAGCGCTTCATCCTGGCTGTCCTGCATGTAGATTAGCTCCAATCTCTCCTCATTTTCCTCACGATAACGTTTCAGTACCTTCCGGAACAGGTCTTCGTAATAGGTTTCACTGATGAAGGATTGTCTGAAACCATGAAATCCCTCATCAAGCATGAGGATGATGTCATTGATCATTTTGCGCATTTCTTCTCCTTCATAGTCTTTATAGTTGGTAAGCATAGGTTCCAATTCTATCTTAACCTGATAGAATCGCTCTTTCTTATCATCCAGCAAAGACCATGCAATATTTTCTTTCAACAAATTCAGTAAATCGAAAATATCTCTCACATAATTACGCAAGATTAGTTTCCAGGCTGTTATTACTTCCTCTTTGTTTGTTTCCACTTCTTCTTTGCCCAAAAGGCGAAAGCTGAATTTGAATCGGGCGGCTTTATCTTCCAGCAATGTCAGTTGCTCATCTTGTTCCTCTGTCTGCATATTACTTTTCTAGGTTTGTTTGTTATGTTGTTTAAATAAGCGGCATGGGGTTCCCTGTAAGTACCAGTATTAAGGTACCTGCAAGAACCTACGACAAGGTACAAACAAGTACTGCCCACGCCGTAGAGGAGTGGACGCCTTGCTGTCACCTTCTTCTTGTCGTTTTTGAATTTTGCAGGTTCTAAATACTGTAGAAGTGCAGATAATCAGCGTCAATATCTATATGTTATTTTTCTTGTTTACTTTCTGTTTCTTACTTCAAATTTTAAAGGGTTTATACTACGTTTTCTTCATCATCCGCCCAGTGGTCGCATTGGCGCATCACGGTTTCCAGCGCCTTTTCTGCACCCTCTGGTGGATACTTATACTTCTTGAGCAGTCGCTTCACCATCACTCGCATCTTCGCCCTGGCTGATTCCTTCCGGTTCCAGTCGATGGTGCGGTTGCGGTGCAAGACTTCCGTCAGTTCCCTGGTCAGTGCCACAAACTCCTCGTCAGAGTAAGCCTGCCGCACACCTTCGGGCGTGGAGAGCGCATCATAGAATGCTTTCTCCTCGGGCGAAAGTCCCAGGTCGTTGCCCTCTGCCTCTGCCTGCTTCATCTGCTGAGCCATCTTCAACAGCTCCTCTATCACTTCCTCGTTGGTGAGCAAGCCCTTCAGATAGTTGGAGAGACTCTGGCTGAGCATGTCGGAGAAGAGGTCGCTCTGAACCACGTTGGTCTTCTGCTGCTGCTTGATTTTCTCTTTCATCAGTTTGGTGAGCAGTTCCACCGCCAGGTTGCGCTCCTTCATGTTCTTCACCTCCTGGATGAAGGCGTCGTCGAAGAGCGAGAACTCTATCTGGCGGTCACCGAAGAGATTGATGACTCCGTCGGTCTTCACACTCTGACGGAGCAGCTCACCGATGCGCTCGTTGATTTCATGGCGGCTGATCTTGCCCTTCTGCGAGAGTTTGAGCATCATCACGCGCAACGCATCCATATAGCACACCTCTGCCTTCTGCTGCTCATTCAGGAGCGAACGGCAGAGCGTGGTGGCGTTGTGAAGCAGATTGCTGTGCTCCATGAAATTCTTCTTGCGCTGAACCATGGCTGGAGAACTCAGGAAGTTGGCTCCGCTCGTAATGGCGAAGGCACGCTTCGAGTTGTCCTGTTCGAAGAAGCCGGAATAGTCGAAACCATGAAGCTGGTCTCGGCAGATTTCCATCTCTTCCTTCCATTTCACCAGGGCGGTCTTGGCGATGTCGGGGTCTCCGAAGCGGCGGCGGTCACGGTTGGTGTACTGCTGCATGGCACTCTTCAGCGCCTGCGCAATGCCTACGTAATCCACTATCAGTCCGCCTTCCTTGCCCGGGAACACGCGGTTCACACGGGCTATTGCCTGCATCAGGTTATGACCGCTCATCGGCTTATATACGTACATGGTGGCGAGCGACGGAACATCGAAGCCCGTGAGCCACATATCTCTTACGATGGCGATTTTCATCTCATCGTCGTTGTCCTTGAATTTTCTTGCCAGTTCCTTCTTGTAGGCTTCGTTGCCGATAATCGGCTGCCAGTCTTCGGGGTCCTGGTTCGAACCGCTCATCACTACCTTTACTTTCTCCGTCCACTCGGGGCGAAGCTCCAGCATCTTGCGGTAGATTTTGATGGCGATGCTTCGGGTCAGCGCCACGATCATTGCCTTGCCGGTGAGTTCCTGCGCACGGTTCTGCTCGTAGTGCTGGATGATGTCCCTTACCAGCGTGTCGATGGTGGCGTCTTCACCCAAGAGCACTTCCAGCCGGCTGTGCTCCTGCTTCGCCTGCCTGATCTGCTCCTCGGTGGCTCCCTCATCGGCCAGGTTGTCGAACTCATCGTTCAGCAGCTTCATCGTGTCTTCATCAAGGTTCAGGTTCACCACACGGCTCTCGTAATAGACCGGACGGGTGGCTCCATCATCCACCGCCTGACTCATGTCGTAAACGTCGATGTAGTTGCCGAACACTTCCTCCGTATCTCTATCGCGGTCGCTGATAGGCGTTCCGGTGAAGCCGATAAACGAGGCGCCTGGCAGGGCTTCTCTCATCTTCTGGCTGAATCCCTTCTTCATCGTCAGACTCTTGTTGTCCCAGTGCTCCTCGCCGTATTGCGAGCGGTGCGCCTCATCGGTCATCACGATGATGTTGCGGCGGGTGGAGAGTGCCGAGTCGCCTTCTTCAAACTTCTGAATGGTGGTGAAGATGATTCCCCCACTCTTTCGGTTACGGAGCAGATTGCCCAGGTCTTCACGGCTCTGGGCGTTCTGTGGTTCCTGACGAAGGAAGTCCTGGCAGCGGCAGAACTGACCGAAGAGCTGGTTGTCGAGGTCCTTGCGGTCGGTTACCACCACAATGGTTACTTCGGGCAACCGTTGCACCAGCTGGTGGGCGTAGAACACCATGGAGAGGCTCTTGCCCGAACCCTGCGTGTGCCAGAACACGCCGATTTTTCCGTTGCCTTCCACGGCAGTACGGGTGCGCTGCAGGGCTTTGCCCACGGCGTAGTACTGATGATAGGCGGTGAGAATCTTGGCGTATTTGCCCTGGTTCTTGTCGAAGCAGATGAAGTTCTGCAGGATGTCGAGCAGTCGCTGCTGCTGGAACATGCCGAGGAAGAAGGTGCGATAGTCGGCGAAGAGGGTTGACTCGTATGAGCCGTCTATGGTCTTCCATTCCATGTAGCGTTCCAGCTTGGCGGTGATGGTTCCGGCACGGGTCTCGCTCATGTCGCTGATGACGTTGAAGGCGTTGTAGCTGAAGAGGCTTGGAATGCTCTGCTGATAGTTCTTGATCTGCTTGTAGGCGTCGTCTACGGTTGCGTCTTCGGAAATGGCGCTTTTCAGCTCCACAACCACGAGGGGCAATCCGTTGACCATCACCACCATGTCGCAGCGCTTGTTCTTATACTCTTCTACTCGCCACTGGTTCACCACCTTGAAGAGGTTTCTTTCGGGATGGTCGAAGTCGATGAGCCTCATCAGGGCTGTTCGTTCTTCGCCATCTTGCAGGAATCCCACCTCCAGACCGTTTTGCATCCAGAGTGTAAACTGCTCGTTGTTCTGTTCTAAAGTACCGATGCTGATGTTGGTGATTTGCTTGATTCCTTCATCCATTGCATCGGCTGGCAGTTGAGGATTAAGCCGTCGCATCGAGGCGACCAAATCGGCACGATAGAAGGGCTCCTTATAGTCGCGCTCCACGTCGTAGCCACATTCGTACGCATAGCCGAGTTCGTCCCGGAACAGGGCAATGAGCGTTTGCTCGTATGCGTCTTCGGTGAATTTCTTATCGTCTGCCATAATGTTAATATTTTATATTTTCTTTCTCGTTATTTTCTTTCGTTGCTCTTCTTATTCCGGGACTTCCAGCTCGCCTGACATGAGGCGAGGGAGAAGGGTGTCGCGGAGAAGGGAGAGGCGGGAGGATTCCAACCGCAACGAAATCATCTTGCTCAGAATAGGCTCAAATAGTTCATGTGCCTTTTCCATTGAATCATTATCAGGAATAGCAACCATAGCCTCTTCTAAATGACCTCGCTTGATGTGTCCCATTGTAACCGCCTTATCTTTAGCGATATGAATAAACTCTTGCAGATGATGTTTCGTCCAATAATAGTAAAACCATTTTGGATAATCTTTCGATGTAACCTTGAATAGGTGTTGATTTAAGCCGCAATCTCCACCACACCAAACATCAACCAAAAGCGTTCCCGACCATGAGAAAATCACATCACCGTTATGAATTTTACATTCATCTTTAATGTTACAAGAACATCTGTCGCTGTCTGTTCCACAGAACCCTTGACCTAATTCTTTTATTTTGAGAACAGGTAATGAGTCCTCGTTGTTTTCAGGAGGGAACTTCTGCATAGCGAGACCATTCATATAAGAAGCAATCTCTGTTAGCCTTCCTACTTTCCATCCTTCCGGAATCATTCCCAATTCACTATCCACGAACTTACCATCCTTGAAAGGCTCAAAGTCAACGAACCAATTCTTGAAAATAGCCTGCGCCATCTCCTCCAAATCAGCATTGATCTTGTTGTTCAACTCTATCTTGCGGTCGAGAGAAGAAAGGATGGAGGCAATGCGGCGCTGTTCTTCTTCCTTTTGCGGAACAATAACTTCAATTCTTCCAATTATATCTTGTGTCATCAAAGGTTGAGCACCACCAATATGATGATGATTAAGATTTAAACTTGAAAGAAGATAATATAGGTATTCATTATCGTTACCTTCCTTTGCTTTTGCAGCAATAGCATTATCAGAAACCCAACATTTTCCTTTAGATAAATAGACACAACCACAATAGGCACCTACTCGTCCTATTACAATAGTATCTTCACCATTAGAGGAATTAACATAATCCATTATTCCATTGCCACCAAAAACAGGTATAACTCCTGATTCAGAAGGTCGCTTTTTCCCATTTTTCAGATTGGCAATATCAGATATGGTAACTTCTTTCCACTCCATACTTACACCTCCCATCCAATTTTCTTCAACTGCAATCTAATCTCTTCTTCCTGCTTCTTGCTTTCCTCAAACAACTGCTTCAGCTCTCCGGTGAGATTCGTCATTTTCTCCTCGAAAGGCACTCCGTCGCCTTCGTCTTCGGCGATTCCTACGTATCTGCCAGGAGTCAGGATGAAGTCCTGAGCAGCTATCTGCTCGGTGGTGCATACGGCACAGAAACCCTTTTCATCCTCCAGCGTTCCCTGCTGGAACGCATGGAAGGTGTCAGAGATTTTTTTAATATCCGTATCAGGCATCAGCTCACGAAGTTTGCGAGTAACCATCGTGCCCAGATTGCGGGCGTCGATAAACACAGTCTTGCCCTTCTGCACCTTGTTGCGACTGATAAACCAAAGACTTACAGGAATACCCGTACTATAGAACAACTGCGAAGGCAAAGCCACGATTCCCTCTACCAGGTCGGCTTCGATGATAGCTTGGCGAATCTGTCCCTCGCCGCCACTCTGGCTCGAAAGCGCACCATTCGCCAGCACCAAACCAATCTTTCCGTTAGGTGCCAGATGGTGAATCATGTGCTGCATCCACGCAAAGTTGGCGTTGCCAGCAGGTGGCAAACCATACTGCCAGCGTACATCTTCCTGAAGCGCACTCTGTCCCCAGTCGCTGAGATTGAAAGGAGGATTGGCAAGAATGTAATCTGCCTTCAGTGTAGGGTGCTGGTCATCATAGAAAGTGTCGGCAAAGACTTTTCCTAAGTTCGCATCCAAGCCACGGATGGCAAGGTTCATGTGCGCCATCTTCCACGTATCAGGGTTTGCCTCCTGACCATAGATACTGATTTTACGCAGGTTTCCCTTGTGACGCTCGATAAACTTGGCGCTCTGTACAAACATACCACCGCTTCCGCAGCAAGGGTCATAGACTCTGCCCTCGTAAGGCTCCAGAATCTCTACCAGCGTGCGGACAATGCAGGAAGGCGTATAGAACTCGCCACCATTCTTGCCCTCCAAGGAAGCAAACTGCTGCAGACAGTATTCGTAGGTTCTGCCCAGCAGGTCTTTCTCCTCGCCAGCATCGTGCATTTCTATGTTCGTAAAGAGATCTACCACATCACCCAGACGGCGCTTGTCCAGCTCCGGACGGGCGAAATTCTTAGGCAGAATACCCTTCAGTCTTTCGTTTTCACGCTCAATGGCAGTAAGCGCTTCATCTATCACCACGCCTATTTCCGGTGTGTGGGCAGCAGCACTAATCTTGCTCCATCGGGCCTCAGCAGGCACGAAGAAGATGTTCTCGGCAGTGTATTCGTCCTTATCTTCCGGGTCGGCGTATTCGTCGCCCTGCAGCTCCTGGAACTTCTGTTCGAAGCGGTCGCTGATGTATTTCAGAAAAATGAGTCCGAGCACCACACCCTCGTATTGCGAAGCGCTGAGGTTGCCTCTCAGAATATCGGCAGCCTTCCATATTTTCTCTTCAAAACCTATGCTGATTGTATCTTGTTTCTTAGCCATAATATGTTTATTTTTCTACGAGCACAAGCTTCCAGTCCTCATTCTGCAGAACGAGGGTCCCGTTGTTGTCCGTAATGGTGAATATCTGATTATCTATCTGTATTTTGTTCTCCTTTATTAAATAGGTATACTGACCGCAAGCAACATTTTCGGTGGTAGTCTGGGTTATTTTACCGCCTTCGTCGAAGTGGTTCACTTCCGTCGTTTCGGAGAAAGAAATAGCATCTGAGGTGAAACTGCAGAACAAAGGAGCCTCTTTTACGTCGATAAAGATACTTCCAACGCGCTGATAAAGGGCTGAAATCTGCCATTCGTGGGCTAAAAATGTGGTTTCGTAATGAAAAACCTCTGATTTTTCTGTTTCTTCGTCGCTAGAACAGGCGGTGGAAGAAAGCATAAAAAAAGCGACTATTATCATATAAAAATAAGATAATATTCGCCTGCGGATAAGAACATGATGATATTGGGCTAACTTTGCCTGAGCAAAATTACCCCCCCTAAAGCTTTGTACGTCAAGAAGTTACACCTTTTCATCTTAGTACTGTTATTATGTAGTTTCTAGCTTTCCAGACTATTGCTAC
>ULLO01005921.1_pt1 | contig 12905 bp, 6 predicted proteins | sample 1951421 | NCBI WGS metagenome assembly ULLO01 (sample SAMEA4835527, study PRJEB28245) | human gut metagenome | biome: gut microbiome; material: fecal sample | place: Denmark | collected 2008 | reverse complement strand
TGAGGAGCACGTCGCTCTTTCCTTCATCCCATTTCCAGGTGGTACCATACACCGGGTCATCCTGATGACCCAACATGATACCCTTGCTTAATAATTTCTGCAACCGAGTCTTCAGCTGTCCTGCAGGTGTTTTGCTGCAATCTTTCTTGCCCTTACAGCAGGATGTATTGGCAGCCTGGACTGATGCACCAGTGACACCGTCCACCTGAGCCATTGCTCCCTGCATCGCCAGCAGACAAGCTGCACTCAATAAATATTTCTTCAATACCATATCTTTAAAATGTTAAGTGTTAAATGTTAAGTTATTAGCATTTGAATTGGCTATCCATTCGGACGCCGAACGTTGTTTCTTCACTCTTCGTTCTTCACTCTTCACTTTCGAAGCTGCGCTTCGATGAATCGCTGCCATTCATCCCACTGCTCCTGATACCAGAAATGTCCTGTCATCTGATAGAGACTCAAGGTCTTAGGAGCCTTTACACTATTGTAAAGTCCGTAAGATGATGTAGGAGGAACCACCTCGTCATTATATCCGAAGCTATACCAACCCGGACAAGTGATGCGACGGGCGAAGTTGGCACCATCATAATAGCGGGCTCCTTCGAGACGCGCCTTCTCCAAATCAGTCAGTTTCTGCTCTTTCCAGGCAGCACCCTGTGCCTTGTCTTCCTTATAGAAGTAGTGTGGCCAACCGCCTGCAACTCCGTGAATCTCAGCCTCATAATCGCACATAGCATCATGAACAGGAGCCAGGAAGGTGATGCGCTTATCGAGAGCAGCCACAGCGATAGAAAGGAATCCACCCTGTGAAGAACCGGTCACACCGATGGTCTTGCCATTCCATTCTGGAAGGGAAGCGATATAATCCACACCACGGACAGCACCGGTTACGACTCTCTTATAAGAGTTGCGGTTCGGATTTTCGAGATTGGTATCCCAGTAACCATTCAGTTCACCATTGGCAAGATCATCATATACCTTCTGCTCCATGGTAACAGGAACACCGTGAATACCGATTTCGAGCACGATGCACTCAGCAGGAGCGGTATAGGTATCGCCAGCATAAGGACGGACACCGGCACCAGGAACACGGAGAAGAGCAGGATATTTACCTTCCTTGACCGGAACACTCAGGATGCCATACATCTTAGAGCCCCAGCGGTTGTTGTTATAGCTGATTTCATATACATTCTTATCCTTGGTGCAACGCTCTGGGAGGAGCACCTTGGTAGGATTCAGATCATTCTGTCTTGCCTCATCCAACGCCTTCTTCCAGAAAGCATCAAAGTCTTTCGGTTCCTTGGCAAACGGCTGAATCTTCTCTGGAGAGAAACCTGCAGTACAGAGTCCTTCATATTTTTTACCATCAACATGAGCAATCACCTTGAAACGATAAAAGCCTGGCTGCTTGAGCGCCCCACTCCATTTCATGGTTCCGTCTTTCAGAACAGCACTCTTCTTCACTTCCGGAAACATTGCCGGACCAGCTTCGTAGTCTATCTTGACGTTATCGAGAAGCGTTCCGCTTTTTCTCACATTGACGGTGAAGTTAGCTTTCTCACCTACCTTGTAGTTCCAATTCTGATGATCAGGAGTAACCGAAACCACAATGTTGTTGCCTCTGATTTGTGCGCGCAGGTTCAGAGAACCCAGCGCACTTATCAGAACACTTATAATTATTAACTTAAAAACCTTTGCATTACTATTCTTCATTTTTATGTCCATATTGTTAGTTACACTGTCAAGTTTTACGGTTGCAAAGTTAGGGATATTTTTCGACAAATCCATGTACTATTTTGCCGAATAAACGTACTTTCATTTCAAAGAATAAAAAAAATGCAGAAAAAGCATAGGTAGACTATATGAACGGTATTCTTTTGCAAGTCTATTTACTACATTTTAGAAGATATACCTACACCTATTTCCTGATATATATAATATAATGTACGCGAACCTTATTATATATAGAGATTTTATACGTTATTACAACAAGATTGGCACAGAAAAACCTCTTTTCTTAACACAAGTCAAGTAAACCGTAAATAAAATGTAAAACATACACTCTACAGCATGCAGAGAGAAGAAAAAATGCATCATATCTGCCATAAAGCAGAAAAGTATCAGTAATCAGCAAAATAGGTACAAGGTTTTCAGCAAAAAAACGCTATCTTTGCACCGGAATACGAAAGTAGCCTAAAAGATAAGAAATTACAAGAATAAACAATATAAAAACAATCACAACAATGAAACAAGAAAAGGCAACCTAGAGCAAGCCTCTTGCTTTCCTCCCCATCAAGATGTATGGGCAAAGGATGAACCAGAGAGCGATTATCCGTTTGGGATCTCCTCCAAATGACGAGAGCATCTTCGAAAAAGAAATGTTTGAAGATGAACTGCTCGACAGGCAGAGGAAACGCCAAACTGTTTTAACCAACTAACAAAAAATTTATGAACATCAAAAGTAGAGAAAAGTTGCTTGCTGGCGTAGCTGCCCTGAGTTTTCTCGGCATCTCTCCTCAGCAAACTTTCGCAGCCCAGATCACAACGAGCCAGGCTGTACAACAAACAAAGAAGATTACTGGTAACATATCCGATACAATGGGTCCCATCATCGGTGCTACCGTAAAAGTAAAGGGCACCAAAAATGCCGCTGTCACAGATATGGACGGCAACTACACTCTGAATGTAGCTGCCGGACAGACCGTTGAAGTATCCTACGTAGGATACATCACCAAATCATTTAAGGTGGGCGGTCAGAGCAAGTACAACATTACTTTGACCGAAGACAATAACAGTCTTCAGGAAGTAGTGGTTGTAGGTTATGGTACCATGAAGAAGAGCGACCTCGCCGGTGCTTCCGCTTCCATGGACGAAAAAACCTTGAAGCAGACTCCTATCACCAACGTTGACCAGGCTTTCCAGGGTAAAATTTCAGGTGTGAACGCTGTCCAGACTTCCGGCCAGCCAGGTTCTGCCGTAGCCGTTAGCGTTCGTGGTATCGCTACCATCAACGCCAACTCAGAACCATTGTACGTTGTAGATGGTGTCATCTTCAATTCTCAGAGCAACAGCGGTTCATCACTCGGTTTGGGTGATAAGCTCGGTAACGGTTCTCACTCAGCTGTATCTCCTCTCTCTTTGATCAACCCTAGCGATATCGTGAGCATGGAGGTATTGAAGGATGCTTCTGCTACTGCTATCTATGGTGCTCAGGGTGCCAATGGTGTCGTTTTGATTACTACCAAGAAGGGTAAGGCAGGCGAAGCTAAGTTTACCTATACCGGTAGCGTAGCTGCAAGCCGTCAGAACAAGCGTCTGGATATCATGAACTTGCGCGAGTTTGCAGAATATTACAACGATCTGGCTAACCAGGGCGAAATCTCCAAGCCAGACCCTGTATATAGCGACCCATCTATCCTCGGTATCGGTACCAACTGGCAGGATGCTATTTTCCAGACAGCATGGCAGCAGTCTCACCAGATTGCCGCAGAGGGTGGTACAGATAAGGTAAACTACTATATTTCAGGCAACTGGACAGATCAGGATGGTACCATCATCGGATCTGAATTCCAGCGCTACTCTATGCGTGTAAACCTCTCTGCACAGTTGAAGAAATGGTTCAAGCTCGGACTGAATGCTACCTATTCAAAGACATCAGAAAGCTTGAAGCTGGCAGACGGTGAAGAAGGTTTGATCAACTACTCATTGACTACCCCCCCAGATATCCAGATTTACAATATTGATGGCGGCTACTCAAGCGTATCTAAGGAAGGATTCACCAATCCTAACCCTATCGCCATGGCTATGAAAGACGATATTCTGCTCGACCGTCAGAGCTTAAACGGTAGTGTCTTTGCAGATATCACCCTGATGAAGGGCTTGACCTGGCACAGCCAGTTAGGTTTCGATATCGGTGCATCCAAAGGTGAGACCTATAATCCGATGATTGACCTCGGAACCTGGAAGCGTCAGAGCAACCAAAGCCGTCTGCAGAAGAACAGCAATACCTTCTGGTCATTGAACAACTATCTGCAATATTCTACAACTATCGGCAAACATAGTATCACAGCTATGCTCGGACAGGAGTGCTGGGAATCAAAATATGATTATACATCAGTATTCAATACCAACCTTCCTAACGATGTAGTTCACAATCCAGCTTTGGGTCAGGGTGATCCTCAGATTGGTGCTGGTTGGGGAAGTTCTTCCATGGCTTCCTTCTTCACCCGTGAGACATACAACTACGACGACCGTTATCTCGCTACCTATACCTATCGTTATGATGGTAGCTCTAACTTCGGTCCTAACAACCGCTGGGCAGGTTTCCACTCATTGGCTTTGGGTTGGCGTTTCACCAACGAGAAGTTCATGAAGGGCATCAAGTGGTTGAGCAATGGTAAGCTGCGCCTCGGTTGGGGTCAGACAGGTAACTCCAATATCGGTGGTTACAAGTGGGGTTCTGCCATGAGTACCATGGATACAGCCCTCGGTACCAGCTTCCGTCCTGCCAACCTGAAGAACCTTGACATCAAGTGGGAGACTCAGGAGCAATGGAACGTAGGTCTCGACCTCGGTTTCTTCAACAGCCGTGTGAACCTGACCGTAGACTGGTACAAGAAGATGAGTAAGGACATGCTGATGCAGCTCAACCTGCCTTCCATCATGGGTACCAGCGGTAATGCATCTTCAGCCCTCGCTGCACCATACGGAAACTATGGCAACATCGAGAATACCGGTCTTGAGATTGCCCTCAACACCCACCCTATCGTCACCAAGGACTTCGACTGGAGTTCAGACGTCACCATCTCTATCAACAAGAACAAGTTGAAGAGTCTTTCCGGCAGTACCGCATTGCTCGGTAAGGGACAGTGGAGCGACGTTGTTTCCCGTTCTACACCAGGCGAATCACTCTACAACTTCTACGGTTACGTAGTAGAGGGAGTATATAAGGATTACAACGATATCATCAGTTCTCCAGTACAGACCCTGCAGAAGAACAACCCAATCTCTGTAACAACAGATGCAGATGGCACCAAGCACTATGCATGGATTGACGACCCATCTAAGTTCAGCCGCAGCAACACCACCTACGTAGGTGACTTGAAGTACAAGGACATCAACAAAGATGGCAAGATTGATGAGAATGATAAGACCAACATCGGTTCTCCACTCCCTAAGTGGACCTTCGGATGGAACAACACCTTCCGCTACAAGAACTTCGACCTGAATATCTTCATCAACGGTTCTGTAGGCGCCAAGGTAGCCAACTATCTGAACATGAAGATGACTCACATGAACTCTCCATGGAGCAACCAGTTGAAGGATGTCAACAAGCGAGTTCACCTCGTAGCCAAGGATGGTAACCAGACTGGTAACTGGTATGACAACATCTCTAATCTGACCGTTGACAATCCAAACTCGATGTACCCACGTGCATCCATCAACGACCCTAACGATAACGACGCATTCAGCGACCGTTATATTGAGGATGGTTCATACCTCCGCTTGAAGAGTATGGCTCTGGGATACACATTCGATCAGAAGCTCATCCAGAAGATTGGTCTGACCAATCTCCGACTGACTCTCACAGCATCTAACCTCTTCACCATCACCGGTTACAGCGGTTACGACCCAGAGGTAGGTCTCTCTACTCAGAGTGCGAATGTATATGGTCTGGATTTCGGTCGCTACCCTTCTCCAACCACCGTTACATTTGGTTTGAACTTATCATTCTAATATCCAAAACGAACAGTTATGAAATTTAAGAACATTAAATATACAGCATTTGTAATGCTCCTCGGTATGGGAATGACCTCTTGCGGAGACTTCCTTGACAAACCTGTAGAGGACAATTACAACACAGAGAACTATTACAACGGTGATGCTTCCTGCATCTCTGGCGTAAACTATCTCTACAACTCACCTTGGTATGATTTCCAGCGTGGTTTCATCAAGGTTGGTGAGGTTATGTCGGGTAATATGTATTGGGGCTCAAGCCCTTACATGAACTTCAGTACCAATGGTACCGATGAGGACCTGGTAAACATGTCTTACTCACTCTGGGCAGAGATTGGTCACTGCAGTACCGTTTACGAATCATTGAAGAACGCCATCAACACCTCAGAAAAGGTAAAAAACCAGTGCATGGGCGAGTGTCTTGCCTGGAAGGCGATGGCATACTTCTACCTGGTACGTACCTTCGGTGATGTGCCTATCATCCACAGCAACTCAGAGACGCTTGGTAAAGGAGACTACAACCAGTTGAGCAAGGTAGAAAAGGCTGATGTATATGAGTATATCATCATGACCTTGGAAAAGGCGATGGAACTTCTTCCTAAGGAAAAGAGCACTACAGGCCGTATCGACTACTATAGTGCAGAAGGTTTGCTCAGTAAGGTTTATCTGACCAAGGCTGGTGTTTCAGGCACCCTGAACCAGGAAGATTTGAAGAAAGCTGCCGAATATTCAAAGGATGTCATCGAGAACTCAGGCAGAGGATTGATGGAGCACTACGAAGATATCTTCCGTGGCTCAAACCAGTTCTGCGACGAGATTTTGATAGCATGGCGCTGTACAGTAGGTTCTCAGTGGACTTCTCAGAATACCCTCCAGAGCGACCTGGCTCCAGAAGGTTTCGACGAGAATGGTGACTGCTGGGGCGGTTGGCGCGGTCCATCGGTTGATTTGATGGAAGCCTTCGGTGTATCTCCTAAGGATGATCCAGCAAGCCGTGTAGATCCAGACCACCGTCGCAAGGCTACCATCATGATGCCGGGCGATGTATATTCTTACTTCTGGAGAGACCACGATCTTCCTGCCAGTGCACAGAAGGACGGTATCAAGAAGGGATTCTCTTACATGGATTTCTGGTATAACAAGGATTACAATGCAGCTGCAACCGGTCAGTGCCAGGGTCCTAACGGTGGCAGCAACGTAAAGAACCTCTATGGTGACAACGCAGACCACAAGGCTGAGTTTGGTATCACACCAGGCCGTATGTCAAACGCTCTCCCTACTCCACTCCTCCGTTTGTCAGACATTTATCTGATTTATGCAGAGGCACAGGTACAGATGGGTAACTATACCGATGCACTTGCCCTGGATTGCTTCAACAAGGTTCGTGGCCGTGCATACGAGTGGAAAGGGGTCGTAACAAAGACTTCTCTTACATTCGATGACATCTGGAAGGAACGCCGTCTGGAGTTTGCAGGTGAGGGTGACCGCTGGTACGACTTCGTTCGCCGTGCATACTATGATGTAGACAGCTGCATCAAGGAATTGAAGGCACAGCACCGCAACCAGATGTGGAACTGTGATGAAGTTTACAAGGCATACTACAACAGTGGTACATGGAACAGCTCTAAGATGCAGTATGATGAGGATACCCCAGCACCTAATGTAACAGCCAGCAGCTTTACATTGCCATTCCCAACAGAGGATGTAGCCTTGAACCCTAATCTGGGTAGCAACGCTTCTCCAATCCATGTGGATGTACGTAATACATATAGTTATTAATCAATAAAGAGAATTTCATTATGAATATCAAGAATATAAATGGGGCTTTATTCGCCATGGCACTTGTTGCAGCCAGCGCAGGATTCACTTCTTGCGAGGACGAGCCAGACAAGTATGAAGTTGCAGGCGGAACTCCTACCATCGATTATGTTCGCCCTGTGGATGCTGCCAGCAAGGACTCACTGCTTACTGGTGCATCTCTCAACAATACCATCTGTATTGTGGGTAGAAACCTGAGAAGTGTGACCAAGATCAACTTCAACGACCAGTCTGCAGTCCTGAACACCAGTTACATGACGGACAACACCATCATCGTAACCGTGCCAAAGGCTATCCCTAACGAGGTAAGTGATAAGATCTACTTCATCACCAGCAAGCAGGACACCGTGGCATACGATTTCAAGACCATCGTACCAGCTCCAACCATCAACAGCATGAGCAACGAGTGGGCAGCTCCAGGCGAAGAAGTAACCATCAAGGGTGACTACTTCCTGGATTACGACAACAGTCATCTGACTATCAAGGTGGGTGATAACTACACCATTCCTTACGAGGACTTGAAGATCACCCAGAACAGCATCCGCTTCAACATGCCAGAGGATATGCCTAAGCACGAGCCTATCACCATCACAACCATCAACGGTACTACCAAGGCTGGCTTCCGCTATATGGACAACCGCGGTATGCTCTTCGACTTCGATACTCCTTGGAAGGAAGGTGGAGATGTATTGGGCAACAATGGTTGGCACAATCGTACCATCACATCCGATGGCACATCACTCTCAGGCAACTACATGGTTCTCGGTGAGACAGCCATGGGCTCAGATGGTGCCTGGAACGACGGTAACTTCTCATTCGAGTACTGGCCAGGAAGCTGGCAGGACCCAGAGACCTACTCCAGCCGTCCACGTATGCAGGATCTTGCAGACTTCAGCGACTGGAAGAACATGAGTCTGAAGTTTGAGATGTGCATCCCTAAGGACAACGGTTGGTCAGCTGCTCCTATGCAGATTTACTTCGGTAGCGTCAGCCAGGTTTCCAATGGTGCAGCAGGTGTACAGGATATCTATGGTAACGTATTGGCAGGAGCCAACAACGAGTTCTTCCGTAAACAGGGTAAACTGGCACGTGCCCTCTACATGCCATGGCAGAATACAGACGACAAGACATATAACACCGAAGGTAAGTGGGTAACCGTTACCATCCCATTGACAGACTTCGTCTATGACTACGATGGAAACAAGGGATTGAGCTACTCAGGCGTTAATGACTTCAGTGCCTTCAACATCTTTGTTGTCAAGGGTGCATACAATGATGCCAGCGTATTGCCTACCGGTGTGGACTGTAATCCAATCATCAAGATTGACAACATCCGTGTGGTTCCAAACAAATAAACTTATAATCTGAATTGATATGAAAAAGATAAGTAAAATATTCGCAATGTTGGTGGTAGTCCTCGCAGGACTATCGCTGACAGCGTGTAACGAAGGAGATGACCTCTCTACCGACCAGTATGGTAACGAGATTTCTCTCCAGTCATTCGGTCCATGCCCAGTGCTCCGTGGCGGTACCTTATATCTCTATGGTACCAATCTGGACCAGATTGAGTCTGTCAACCTTCCAGGTGCAGATCCTATCACCGCATACGAGATTCTCCAGAGCGGTTACAACAGCAAGATTTCCATCCAGGTTCCTGCCGAGAAATGCGAGCCGGGTCAGATTGTCCTGAAGACCAAGAAGGGCGGCGAGATTACATCCGTATCTCCTATCACCTATCGTGAGGACATCGAAATCACCAAGTTCTTCGTAGGTAGCGAAGGTAATATGGTAGGTAATGTAGGCGACGTAGTAACCATCAAGGGTGATTACCTCAACCTGATGCACGGCGTTATCTTCGCAGGTAGCGATACCATCAAGGAAGCTGAATTTGAAAGCCACGACCGCTATACCATCCAGGTGAAGATTCCGGCAGAGGCTCGTACAGGTGTCATCACATTGACAGACGCCACCAAGGACGGTACTTCCCTGGAGACCAAGGAAGAGTTGACCATCAATACTCCAGAAGCTACTCCTATCAAGGACCGCAACATCAAGGCAGGCGAAATTCTCAGCATCAAGGGATCTTCATTCGACCAAATTGTCAGCGTGAAGTTTGAGGGCGCTACTGTAAATGCAGCCGACTTCAAGTCACAGAGCGTAGCAGAGATTACTGTTGCTGTTCCTGCCAAGGCTACAGACGGTACCTTCTATGTAGTAACCAAGAGCGGTATCGAGGTTCCTGTAGGCAACATCATCACCGTAGTTCCTACCCAGCTCGTTGCCACTCCTAACCCAGTGAAGAATGGTGCAGAACTCACCATCACCGGTAAGGATATGGATCTGATTACAGGCATCGCATTCCCTAAAGCAGCAGAGTCTAAGCTCAACAAGGTAGAGACAACCAAGGTTACAGCCACTGTTCCTGAGGATGCACAGGAAGGCTATATCACATTGAGTCTCGCCAATGGCAAGACTGTAACAGTAGCCTATACTTTGGTGAAGCCAACCGTAGCTTCTTGCACACCGGCAGCTATCACAGCTGGTGAGAAGACCATCATCAAGGGTACAGATCTCGACCTCGTGAAGAGCATCACCTTCCCTGGCGATGTAGAGCAGACCGTTGAGAAATTTGCAGCTCAGAATGCCAATTCCATCGCAGTAACAGTTCCTGCAGCATGCGCCGGTACAGGCTTCAAGCTCAACCTGAAGAATGGTACAACCATAGAGGTGAAGGATGCATTGAGCATCAAGGCAGCTACCGATCCAGCTATCGCTTCTATCACTCCTGGTGAGGCTATCGCAGGTTCAACCATCACCATCACTGGTAAGAACTTCCAGAACATCCAGAACCTCTATATCGGTTCTTACAAGGTAAACCGCTATACCTCTCGTACCAATACTGAGATTGTATGCCAGGTTCCTGCCAATGCAGAAGTTGGTACCTACAAGATCGTGATGGAAGATCCAGACGGCAACAAGATTGAAGGTCCTGAGTTCAAGGTGGTTCCTGCAGAAAAGGATATCGCTACTATCACAAACAACATGGACAACAGCGCCATCAAGTATCCATACAACTTCACTTGGGATGACACCGGTCGTTTCCGTATCATGAAGGCAGACCTCATCAAGTTGGGTGTCAAGGTTGGTTCCAAGATGCTCTTCTATAAGGAAGCAGGAGCTACCGGACAGGTTCAGATCAACAACGCCAACTGGGGCGGTATTGATACTGTAGCCGACTGGAATGGTGACCAAAACTGTGTTGTGAAGGTATTCGATGCAGCCATGATGGAAGCAGTAAACAGTATCTCTGACGGCTGGAGTGATACAGCCTTCATTCTCCAGGGTGACATGAAGAATGTAACCAAGATTGCCATCCTTCCATAGGATATGGAATATTTAACATAAAAAACGCATTTATGTGAAATATAATTTGTAAATTTGTGGCGTAGTTATATTAACTGCGCCACATTTTTGATTTTAACCAAAACATCAACCCGATATGAAGAAAATAGCATTATCCTTACTGGTAGCTCTGAGCTGCATCTCAGCCAAAGCTGCCGACGGCAAGTCGCTGTTTGTATCATTCAACGATGGAAGCAAGGTAGAGTTTGCATTGAGCACGCTACCGGAAGTAACCTTCGGGAATGACAAGATGACAGTGACTTCAACTGCCACTACTGCCAGTTACGAACTGTGGAAGGTTTCTACCTTCACCTATGGAACAACCACCGGTATCAAACAAGTAGAAACGAACAACAAGTTTGCCTTCGAAGGTGACCGCATCATCGTAGACGGCACCCGCAACCAGGTGAGTGCCTTTGCTCTCGACGGAAAGGCAGTAAATCTCTCTCCGGTCATCGCAGGCGACAAGACCATCATTTCTCTTGATGGTTTAACCCACGGTGTATACATCATCAAAATAAACAACAAATCCATTAAAATAGCAAGACAATGAAAAAGATATTACTCTCACTCCTGGCAGTAATGATTTCATTCACTGCCTTGGCACAGACCGATGGAGACAAGATTACCATCAATAATTCTGAAGGAAAACAAGCTGAATGGAACCTGACGGGCGAAACCAACACCATCAGCAGCATGAAGCACAATGCCAGCAACCAACTGGAAATTTATCTGAAAGGTCTGGAAGACTTCGGTGCTTTCGAAACCTACGACATCAACAAGATTAACAATGTTGTCTTCTCTATCTATCACGAAAGCGAAGTGAAAGATGTAAATCTCGCTGACCCTGCTGCTACAGAAAAGACCAAGCGTCTCTACAAATATCTGCAGCTGAATTATGGCAGCAAGACCCTCTCTTCGGTTATCGCCAACGTGAACTGGAACACCCAAGAGGCAGATAAGATTTATCAGGCTACAGGTAAATATCCAGCCATCAACTGCTATGATTTCATCCATATCTATGTTCCTAAGCAGGGTTCCAATGGATGGATCAACTACAACGACATCACGCCTGTTACCAACTGGGCAGACCAGGGCGGACTGGTATCGCTGATGTGGCACTTCAATGTGCCTAAGACAGAAAGCACAGTTCCGGGAACAGATGGTAGCGGTGTGACCTGCACCCCATCCGAAACCACCTTCAAGGCTGCCAACGCATTGACGGCAGGCACTTGGGAGAACAAATGGTTCTATCAGGAGATGGACAAGGTGGTGGAAGTTCTGCAGAAGTTGCAGGATGCAGGCGTTGTTGCCATCTGGCGTCCTTTCCACGAGGCAGCCGGCAATACCTGTCTGAAATCAGGTGCCAGCTGGGGCAAGTCCTGGTTCTGGTGGGGATATGATGGTGCTGAAACCTATAAGAAACTTTGGCAGACCATGTTCGACTACTTCCAGAGCAAGGGAATCCACAACCTGATTTGGACTTGGACCACACAGAATTACAATGGTGATGCCAATACCTATAACAATGATGCCGACTGGTATCCAGGCGATAAGTATGTAGATATCATCGGTCGCGACCTCTACGGCTATGATGCAACCAAGCAGGCACAGGAGTTCAAGGAGATTCAGGCACGCTATCCAGGCAAGCTCGTAGCCCTGGCAGAATGTGGTACTGATGCCAACAGCAACACGACTACAGCCGGCATTGATGAGGCATGGAACGCAGGTGCAAAATGGAGTTTCTTCATGCCTTGGTATGGCGAAAACATGCCATCCAACGACTGGTGGAAGGCAGCATTGAGCAGCAAGAACGTGATTACCCGTGACCAGGTGAACCTGAACGCAAACTATGTAGAGGAAAGTGCAGTAGATGCAGTGAAGAACATGGGCATCGGTACCAACTTCGGCAACTGCACAGATGTGGTTGCCATGTGGATGAACATGAA
>ULLO01000207.1_pt1 | contig 13953 bp, 9 predicted proteins | sample 1951421 | NCBI WGS metagenome assembly ULLO01 (sample SAMEA4835527, study PRJEB28245) | human gut metagenome | biome: gut microbiome; material: fecal sample | place: Denmark | collected 2008 | reverse complement strand
ACTCTACCCTCGCCAAAAACGACCAGATGTTCGCTGCAAAATACAAACTTTACCTACCAAATGAGGAAGACCTCAGAAGAGAGATAGAGCGACAAAAGGAGTTATTTCTCATGGCACATCCAGATGAGAACGATAAAATACTATAAGCGGTTTTTGAATTCCTCAGACAATGTCTGATGAATTCAAAAACTTTGCATCATGATTCATCATGAGAAACGAAGGGTTGCCCGCCTGTACATTGCTAACCAATTGTGATTTCCCAGTACGTTGGTTGAAACGATAAACATACATTCCGTCAGAAGTACTCTGGTCGGTATAGGTACCTATTACCATTGTAAGTTCATCATCACTCGCCACTGCCGGCATCCCCACAGTCATTGTCAAGGACAAGCCTGCCAATATCGTCTTTATATTATCTATAAGTCTTATCATTTTATCAAGTTAATAGTATATATAATGTTTAGAGGGGCAAAAATACTAAAAGAAAATGAAACGGGCAAATGAAATGGCAGAAAATTGAGAATATGGATTAGTATATAGGACCAATGAAGGCTATATCATCTACGACAGATTCATGGATTTGTGGTTAAAGAGAATATAAACAAAAAAAATGTGCTTTAAACGTGCGGAATGTATCTAAAAAAAATAGATTCCGCACGTTATCTGACTATTTTTTCGTATATTTGCCCCAGAAACATAACTATTTGAACCATGTTAATAGGTAGAAAAGACGCTTGCAAGTGATAAATATTCGTTCTTTGTTCTTCTCTTTTTAAGAAGAACGCAAACTGACAAATTTCAGTATATCACATCCACACACTTTTGCAGGTGGCCCAAAAAGAAGTGTGACACGTTAACACTACGTGCCACACTTTTTATTTTATAGCGCCTTTATTCTGATAGCGCTTCCACCGCTTGGAGCCAAATGTAGAGAGAGATTCGAAGTGTTTGTCACCTTCAATCGTTTATATAGGATAGGGTAAGGATTAGTGCGATAATCGGCGCCTTCACCATCCGCATAGATTTCAGCATAATATGTCCTATCCTTATCCAAGAAGTCTAATTTCAAATTCAAATCGCGAGCATCAGCATCGGTTGCCGCACCCACATACCAGTCATCACTCGCCTTGTCTTTACGAGCCATGGCAATATACTTACCAATTTCTGCATCCAAGACCAAGGACTTTTCCCAATCCGTAGGCACACTCTCGATGAAAGAGAAGGCTGGTTGGTTCTCATAGTTCTCAATCATATCCGCAGCCATCTGCCAAGGTGAATAAATCAAGATGTACTCAGACAACTGCTTAGCGAGTGTGGTTTGAGGATGAGTGGTTGGTTTTACCTTGTTCTCAAAGTTGAAGATACCCGGCGTAAAGTCCATAGAACCTGCCAATCCTCTGGTAAATGGCAACACACAGATATGATATGGAGGATTACCACCATCTGGGCTCCAAGCATTATACTCTTGTCCTCGCATACCCTCGCCTGAAACCAAGTTTGGATAGGTGCGGCACAAGCCTGATGGCATAGCGGGCTCATGATTCACCACCATGAGGTGATACTTAGCAGCCGTTTCCACTACCTTGCGATAATGGCGCACACCATACTGGGAATGTTGCAACTCCTTGTTGTCCAAAAGTGCATTCACATAACCCGTCTTGATGGCACGAATGCCCAATCGCTGATAAAGGGAGAATGCACTATCCAACTGGTTTTCGAAGTTCTTGGCAGCACCACCCGTCTCGTTATGGGCTATCAAACGAACCCCCTTGCTGAGTGCATACTTCTGCAAACCTTCGAGATCGTAATCAGGATAAGGCTTGGAGAAATCAAACTTATCGCCTTCCTTGGTCCAATCACCATCCCAGCCATAGTTCCATCCCTCTACCAATACACCATTCATACCATGTTTGGCAGCGAAGTCGATGTATCGCTTGGTATTGACAGTAGTAGCACCATGCTTAGGACCTTGTGCCCAAGTATAATCTTCCATGTGCATGCCCCACCAAATGCCCACATACTTACCTGTGGTTATCCAAGAGGTATCGGCAATCTTGCAAGGTTCGTTGAGATTGAGCATCAACTTGGATGTAATCAAGTCGCCTGGACGTTTGGTGATGAGGATGGTGCGCCAAGGAGAAACGAATGGAGCCTTGGCATAAACCTTCACACCATTTTGCCATGGAGTCAATGCAGCAACCAATGTTACGGCAGCACCAGGAAGTTGGCGTGGGGTATAATTGATGCTCGCATAATCAGTGAGGTTAGCCTCATGCAATGCCATATAGAGCGAATCGTTTACCTCGATGGTTATCGGCGTACTCACGGTATCCTTCTTGCTGAGCAAGTCCTTGGTCCACAATGCCTCATAATAGGTGGTACCATTGGTTGGCTCTGTCCATGCCTGTGCATCGGTAGGCATCGCAATCTGCGTCATCTCGTCCATGATGCGGAACTCGCCTAAGTTTTTCTGCTTAGGAAACTCATATCGGAAACCGATGCCATCGTTGAAGGCACGGAACACGATGTTGAGCTGGCGCTGACGCTTATCTGGTTGTTGCAAGTGCAACTTAAGTTCATTATAATGGCAGTTCACTACCCTATCTTCTCCCCAAGGTTGCGTCCAAGTCTCGTTCTTGGTATCACGTGACTTTCCTATCACCTTAAATCCATTGTCGAAAGCACCATCGTTGAGGGTGAATCCCAAGAAGGAGCGATTCACGATAGGCTTGCCGTCTCGCGCTATCATGTAGAAAGGCTTGCCACCCTTTACGCCCACGGTAACCTTTAAGTGACCATCTGGCGAAGAAAGTACATCGGCAGCATGCGCCAAAGAGACCGACATGAAGATCCCCACGCATAACATCGCTGCCCTCATCGTCTTAGATATATTCTTTATCATATTATTGTTCTATTAGTGTTCATCTTATTACAAACCTTTCATCAAGTCCTCAGCCTTGTTAGGGTCCAAGTTGGCGAACGCCTTATAAGCGGCATTGAGCTTAGCGGTGGCAGCGGCATCCTTAGCATACTTGCGGCGCAAAGTATAATGGCGATAGATGCTTTCAAGCACTTTCTTATCATACTTAACCTTGGCAAACTGCTGTACCATCTCAAGATATTTGAAGCCATCCTCTACGGTAGGTTCAATCTGAGTACCCTCACCAAAATCGTTCCAAGTAACCAACTGCAACATAGGAACCTTCTTGGTGTCAGCCACATTCAGCTGGTCACGAAACTCCTGTCCGTCTCGATAATCCACAGCTGTAATGTTGTCGCCCCAACCACCTTCCTTGTAGTAATCCTTAAAGCCTGGATAAGCAGAACCCATATAGGTAGAGAAATTCTGCTTCAGATTATCCAAGAAAGAAGCATTGTTGGCATTGACCCAAGTAAACTCGCCCATAGCATTATGGTTGCGATCATCATTGGCATTCTTGGAAGCACCATAGAGAGTCAAGAAACATGGAGTGGTCTTGCGCACCGTGAGTGGAGAGAAGATTTCGGTCCACATGGAAGGAGCACGCTTGAAGTTTTCCGTGCTGACATCGATAGGACCAAAGCACATCAACAATGGGTTGCCATCCACCTTCACATAGTTAGGACTCTTAAAAAAATTATTATAGAGATAGATCATATCGTCCTGACCCCACTTGATCTTTTGGCTCTGGGTAGACGCACCGTCCAGGTTGTTGCGATCCTCATAAACGACAGCCAACTGCAAGCCTGCTCGCTTCATGGCATCGAAGAGCGCCTCTGTAGATTCGGCACCATTACGAGAGCCATACCAGTCGACCAAGACACCCTCTATACCCGAATACTTCATCAGCAAGGCATGATAATCGAGCACCACTGGGTCGCTGCTATCGTATGGTTCTGCCAATGGATAGAAGTGAGAAGCAATCTCACGCTTGCCATCCGCCTTGATGTTATCTGGATTACAACGATCCATCTTCCAGTGCATACCCCATTCACCACTAAACTCTTTGCTTTGGAACCATGGCATGTAATGCACAAAAATACGCATGTCGCTACGCTTCTCCACCTGTGCCGAGCTGGCAAAGGAAGAAGAGGATTCTCCAGATATAAATACAGTTTCCTTCTCAGAGCAAGAGGTCATCGCCGCTAAGGCGATGGCACTCATTGCTAATATATTCTTGAATGATTTCATTTCGTAAGTATTATGATTTTCCCACAAGGGGATCTTTTCTAACTAATTCTTTGAAGTTTACTTTCCCTCATAATCAGGATTTTGCTTCAATGCAGGATTCAATGTCAGTACATTGGCTGGGATTGGGAACACACGGCTGGCCTTCGTTGCATCATATTCAGAGACTGGCTTCTCCCACCACTCCTTGAAGTAAGTTCCAAAGCGAACATTGACTGTACGGCGCAAGCCCTCGAAGATAAACTCGTGCAACCACTCCTTGTCCAAATCGTCCAAAGTGATGGAAGACAAATCCTTCAATCCGGCACGACGGCGAACCTGGTTAACCCACTCTGTTCCGGCATCAGGTGTACCCAAACGTACATAGCATTCAGCCTTCATCAGCAAGATTTCTGCATAGCGCATCAATACCCAGTCGTAATCACGCTCCCATTCTTCATCGTCACGCACCTCATACTTGAACAAACGGGCACCTTGGCATTCAGAACCCTTCAAGTCCTTGCGGTTATCAATAGAAGTTACCTCCTCGGTATAAATCAACTGGTTACCATTGGTAGTCATGATGATGCTACCATCTGCCTTGCTACGCTGTTCACCGATGAGCATAGACTCACGGCGCACATCATTCTCATCAAATGATGAATATACACCAGGCTGCGCACAGATACCATTAGCCGACCAGTTGCCACCATACTGTTTCACAGCAAAAGCCTTCCACTGCTGGTCATTGAAACTCATAGAGTTGAGATAGTTGCCCAGAGTTCCCTGCTTATGATCGTAAGGAATAGCAAAGATAATCTCACTACTTGATGGCTGGGTAGCATCCGTGAAGTTGCTCTTATAGTTAGCCTCCAAAGAATAATCCTTCACCTTATCACAAGCGTCCAAGCACTCCTGCCACTTCGCCTCTCCGGTATAAGTCTCGGCGTTGATATACAGGCGGGCAAGAAGGGTGTTGGCAACGTCTTGGGTAAAGCGACCATACGATTTAGTGGCGCTCAGATAAGGCATCACATCCTTCAACTCGCTCTCCACAAAAGTATAAACCTGCTTGCGATCTGACTTGGCAGGCAACTCAGTCTGCTCAAAGTCGGTAACAATAGGCACATCACCGAAGGTATTGAGCAACAACCAATAATAGTAAGCTCTCAAAGCACGTGGTTCAGCACCAATACGGGTCAAAGCCTCACCGCTCTGTCCTGACTTTTCTATCTGATACAGCACACTGTTACAGCTGGTGATACCATTGTAGCAATACTTCCAATAGCTCTCCAAGAGTTTGTTGTTGGAAGCCCAGTTGTGGCGCTGCATCTCAAAATACACACCATTATCATACCAGTTGTCACCTCGTGCAGGAATACAAGCCTCATCAGAAGCAGCCTCATCGAGGAAGAAGACGAACTCACAGGTCGGATAGCTGGCTATACCTGTAGTGGCATCGCTCAAACCGCGCAACGATGCATATACGGCAGCAGTAATAGTTTGAATCTCAGATTCAGTCTTGCCGTAGTTGTCCATAGGCACCTTGTCGTAGATTCTTTCGTCAAGGTCGGTGCATGCGCTCAACATCAGAGAGGCGCAAGCCATGGATAATATGATTTTGATAGGTTTCATATACTCAATATTTTAGAATGATACATTAACTCCAAAAATGAACGAACGTGTTCTTGGATATACATTACACAAGTCGATGCCAGGATTGTCGAGACCACTGGTGCTAATCTCTGGGTCCAAACCGCTATAGCCCGTGATGGTACATACATTATCGATGGTACCATATACACGGAGGGTTTTCAATCCCCACTTCTTGGTTCCAGGAATGGTGAAGCCAAGGGTTATCGACTGCAAGCGCAAGAAGGAACCATCTTCTATCCAATAGTCAGAATAGGTAATCTTGTCTGGCTTGATGCCTTGCTTAGCAAATTTATCAGGAATGTTCTTGTTTGGCATACGGGTATCGGTGAAGAGCTGCATGTTAGTAGCATTCAAAATTTTCTGTCCAAACATACCATAGGCAGCAACACTCAGATCGAACCACTTCCATGTGGCATTGGTAGAGAAACCAAGATTGAACTTAGGCTGTGCAGAACCCAAGTATGCCTTCTCGTCTGGATTATCAATCACGTATTCACCATTCTCATCGATGCCACGGCAATGAGGACCGAAGAATGCACCCGTAGGATAGCCTTCCTTGACAATCTGGGTATAAGCATTAGACAAACCATCGATACCATGCAACTGTCCAGCTGGTGTACCTACATCCTGGAAGGTATCGTTAGACAAGCAGGTTATCTCCTGATGATTGTAAGAGAAGGTCAAATCGGCTGTCCAATTGAAATCCTTCAACTTCAAGACATCTGCATTCAATGTAAACTCCACACCCTTGTTAACAAGCGTACCAACATTGGCAAGCATAGAACTATAGAGATAAGGAGGCTGAGATACTGGATAATTCCATAACAAGTCGGAAGTCTTCTTATAATAGAGGTCGATGGTACCACGGATACGGCTGAGTACACCGAAGTCGATACCTATATTATATTGGGCTGTAGACTCCCACTTCAAGTCAGGGTTGGCATTCTGAGATGGAGAATAAGAAGCCTTCCATGTTCCTGTGGCACCATCATAATAGCCGCCGCCACCTGCACCCAAGAGTGCCAAAGACTTATATTCACCGATGCCATCCTGGTTACCCGTTACACCATAACCGAATCTCAGCTTCAAGTTATCGAGCCATTTGCGAGTACCCTTCAAGAAAGATTCCTCAGAGATACGCCAGCTGGCTGCTGCTGATGGGAAGTAACCCCACTTATGGTTGTCACCGAATCGAGAACTACCATCCGCACGAAGGGTAGCAGTAAACATATACTTACCATCGTAAGAATAGTTGACACGACCAAAGAATGAAGCCAAACGAGCCTCGCCCTTGTTGGAATAAACATCATCCTTGCGATAATCTACACCGGCACCCAAGTTGTTGTACAAGAAGCTATCGGTATCGAAACCACTGCGAGATGCACCAAAGCCTTCGTATACATATTTAGAATAAGAGTAACCTGCCATGGCGTTAAACTTATGCAACTTGGCGAAAGTCTTGCCATAACTCAAGTAGGTCTCCAACTGCCAGTTCTCATTATCAGCAAGCTGACGACGACCAGTACCGCCCACACTATTATTAGCTGCGTAAGAAGGCTGGTAATATCGGTTCTGCCATGATCCATACTCATAAGAGAGGTTAGCCACAGCATTCAAGCCCTTGATAATCTCCAAATCTGCCTTACCGAAAGCAAGCAAGCGATGGCGAGTCTGCTCTGAGTAATAATTGTCGTTATACTCCACTGGGTTCTGCATGTTGGTACCGCCCATACGGGTATAATTGCCATACTCGTCCTTAACAGGTACTGTAGGGTTCTGGTTGAGGGCATAATTGAAGATACCATAGAAACCATAGTCTGGAGCACGATACTTATCATAGGTTATGTTGACACCCAAGTCCATCTTCAACTTACCATTCAATCCATACTGATAAGCAGAAAGACTACCTGCCAAGCGGTTCATGTAGTTATGCTTCACGATACCCTCGTTAGCCTGATAAGAAGCAGCGGCACGATAACCACTATTCTTGCGAGAGTTGCTGATATTGAAGTTGTGCGCATGAGAGATGGCAGCCTGTTCCAACTCCTTAATCCAATCGGTGTTGGCACCATAATCCACAGCATCGAAAATCTCATTTTTACGAACATAATCACGCCATTGGTCGGCAGAGAGCATATCTACATTCTTGGCTGCCTTGCCCACAGATACCCAACCACTATAGCTCATCTTGCTTACCTCGGTATCGGTGGCACGATTGGTTGTAACGATGATGACACCATTGGCACCACGGCTACCATAGATAGCTGCAGCAGAGGCATCCTTCAATACGTCCATGCTAACGATTTCTGATGGCTGCACGGTATTGATATCCACACCAGGAATACCATCTACCACGATGAGTGGAGAGTTGCTGGCACTGAGAGACGTACCACCACGAAGACGAAGGGCAGAACCTGTTGTTGGGTCACTGGAAGCCTGGGTTACAGAAAGACCTGCTACCTTACCCTGCAAAAGCTGTTCGGTACTGGTTACCAATCCCTTCTTCAAATCCTTAGAAGAGATAGAAGTGATGGCACCCGTCAAATCAGACTTGCGCATCGTACCATAACCTACACCTACGATTGTGGTTTCTTGAAGCATAATCGCATTCTCCTTGAGCACCACCTGAAGCAGGTCTTTCGCCTTTACCTCCTGTGTCTCACAACCGATATAGCTGATTGTAAGTGTTGCACCCTTGGCAACCTGCAAAGTGAACTTTCCGTCCAAATCGCTGACAGTACCATTGTTTGGCTTAGACTTTTCGATAATGGAGGCACCAATAACTGGCTCGCCATTGCTATCGCAGACAGTACCCTTAAGTGTTATATTTTGAGCGGAAGCTACCATTGCCGTGAGTACGAATGTGGTACCTAAGGCTATCTTCCTCATATTTTGCTGTATCATTGTCTTATCTTTTAAGAAGTTAGATTATTCGATTTCTGAAACTGGTACCAGTGGAATGGTTCTGTCTTCTACCACATTGCCATTGCGTGTTACAACGATGTGGAGACGGTCGATGTTTTGCTCAGACTTGAAACCATCCAACAAGTTAACGGTTACGGTACGCAACTGGCGTGTTCCACCAAATTCACCACGAAGTGTGGTATTGCCACCAGTAATCTCATAGTTGAGATTGGTCATACCATCATCATACTGACGCATGATGGTCAAGAAATCGAGTTGGCTCAAACGGGTTGGGAAGGTTGAGAACACTGGGTCTGGTTCTGGCTCTACCTCACCACACTGCAATACAAAGTTATCACCACTTGCCGCTACACCCATAGCTGCCCAATCGGTAGTAGGCAAAAGGAACATGATGTCTCTCATCTGATAACCATTCATCACCTCTTCATCGGTGATACCATAATACTCCATTGGAGTCATGTCCATCTTATAGATGCTGCCATCACCAAAGTTTACCTTCTTCAACATGGTTTTCTGCACCAACTCAGGTACGCCCATATTGGCTTCCACGATGTGGTCGGCAAAGTCGTTAGGACCACTGTGCATATGAAGGTTTCCGAAGTTCTTTCCTGCCAAGGCACCTACACCCTGTCCACTGATGTTCAGTTTATTCAGATTGACGAGAATAGAAATATGATCCTTCATCGTAAATGTAGATGGATAAACCTGGAGGTCCTTTTCGGTATCAAGGAAGTTTTGGAATTCGCTATTGAACGGATGAGGAGCTTGCAAAGATCCTGTTACGTCTTCCTTGGCATCATTACGGATATTCATCCAAAAGATATCCCCATTGGCATAAAGTTGCTCGGCTGTTACACCATAAAACTCGGTAGGAGTCATAGTGAGCTTATAGATACCATTGCCCACATATTTCAAGGTACAGGCATCAGAAGGATTATTCCAAGCGTCTGGCGTTCCGAGGACATCCTCAGGGTTGCTTGGCGCCCATGTCCAGATATAGAATGGTTCGCCCTCTACCTGCATTTTCTCTGACATATCAAAATACCATGTCACTTCTTCATCTGGTGCATATACCACAGGGTCGCTGGTAATCGTCACTTGTCCCATTGTTCTTATTACGGACAACAAGACGGTCAATATCAACAATAATCTTTTCATAGCATTACTCATTATTATTCATTACAGGAATCAATGTATACACGTACGATACGAACGATGCACCGTTGGTTGAACGTGTCTTGGTAAGCTGCATGCTTGGCACAGAACCTGGCACAGAAGTGATAGATACCTCACCTATCTTTACCGTACGATTTGCATCAGAGAAAAATTGTACCTTTACAGGAGAACCATCCCAATTTTGGAAAGAGCGGTCCAACTTCCAATATCCTTCTGTTGGCAATATGGCTGGAGCACCAGAGGACGTGAAGGTGGATGGTTGGTTACCATTTTCCTCATTCAGAGAGAGGGAGAAATTCTCAAATTGGTCGGTTAGGTCTAATTCGGTCATACCCGACTTGTTGACTACGGCAAGTTCATCCACTTGCTTGATTTGTGACAAGTTCCAAGTGCCACCTACCTTCTCATACATAGTAATAGGTTCGGTATAAGACCCATCATCTAAGGAAGAGCAGGAAGCTAAAAACAATGCGCACAAAGCCGCTAAAAGCATTCTTGTTTTTTTCATACCTTTACTTTTTGGTTACTAAATCTTTTAATCTTGCTAGTTGAATCTTTAGTTGTTTCATTTCAACGCTGCAAAGGTAGAAGTTTTAGGGCAAAACGACAAAAAATCAAGAAAAAATATAATCGATTTAAGGCAAATATTGACGTAAGTATTTGATAATCAGGATTAGGATTTTGGGATTGTATAATACCTATATGGCACTGTATTTAAGCATAAATGGCAGAGATTTCAACGGAAATCCCTGTCATTGCGCTATTTTATATCTCCATGATGCGTTGCTCGAACTCATCATTGCTAACTATCGACTTGTTTTTCACTCTCGTTTTGTAGGTATTGATGGTATTCACCGAATAACCCAAGAAATGGGCGATACGGTCGGAATTCGTTACACCCAAACGTATGAGGGCGAAGATTCGCATTTCCTTAGTGAGCACTTTCTTATCCCCCAAAGGTTTGCGGTCCTTTTCCTCAAAGAGGGCATTATACTTATCCACAAAATCAGGGAAGAGACGAAGGAAAGTTTCATCAAAATCACTATACATATTCTCTCGTTCCTTAAACAGCGAGGTGGCTGACAAGGAACGGATGATGTCATCATACTGGCGAGCAATCATCTTACGCTCTATCGACTTATACAGTTTCTCCAACTTTTCGATATAATCAGCGCTGGCATAAAACGACTTGCCGATATATTCTGTCTTAATTTTGTTTGATTCAGACAGCAGACGATTGGCTTCTTCCAACTTTTGGTTTCTCTCTCCAATCGTTCGATAAGCCAACTTCACCTTCTTCACCTGTTTTCTAACCAAGATGGTACTGACAGCCAACACCACCAACAAAGCGAAAGCCATTGCTACGCAAAGCAACATGATATTACGCTGCAACTCTAAGTCATTGTTTCTACTTTGCTGGATAACCGGCAAAACATTTCCGATTTCAATCTTTCGTTGACGGGCATTATAGAAATTCGCATCGTCCAAAGCCTTCTGTACATATTCGATGGCAGTATTCACATCTCCCCTTTCATAGAGCATGGCACCCACCTCACGCAAAGCCATCGTTTCCTTTGTTGATGATTGCAAATCGCAAATCGCCGATTCTGCCAAATAGCGAAGCGCCTGGTCCTTGTTGCCTTTCAATTGATTGAGCCATCCCATGCAAGATAAACAGATGGCACGGACATGGGTATCTATTGTTTTATCGCTAAGCACCTTCAGAAAAGCCTTTTCACTCTTATCACACTTACGCTCTTTCATCAGTTGCATTCCTTCTACATAATAATACCATGTAGTATTCACACCCGTATAACGCTTCAAGGTATCGGTAAAGATGCGCGACTGCTTGACATAATAGGCATCATAAGGTGCTGTTCGGCAATAATCCGCCATATCGGAATAGAGGCGCGACTTCACGGAATAATACTTATATATATAATAAGGTGTAGTAACCTCCGACATATCCACCTTATTGATCTCATCAAAAGCTTCCTTATAAAGTCCTGCCGACAAAAGACAGAACACTTTGGCGCAAGTTGCTTCTACCAAATAATTCTTGTTCCGAAGACTATGAGCTACCATAAGCGCCTTATCGGCATAAACAGAAGCCGAATCGTACTTATAAGATTGGTAAGCCTTGAACAACTGGATATAAGACTGATATTTGTTGTCTGCCGTCTTAGCCAAAGATGCTTTCTGGTGCAATTTCTTTATCTTCTCTATCTTCTGCGCATCATACTTTTGGGAATTCTTGATTTCCTCTCGCAAGCGTACCAAGACGTCGTCATTGGCTGCCTGTATGGATTGCGCATAGCAAAATAACTGGAAAAATAACAGTATCAAGTATTTCATATTTAGTTATATCATTAGGAACCTATCAGCGCATTTTCTGACAAGTTTTGTTTCACGGCGCTAAATTACGAATATTTTTTCAAACAAAAAAACTTTCGGCACTTTAATTTCGAAAAAAGAGTCATTGGTTCATAGACTTGTAGCAAAAGTAACGATACCGCATCATATTTCATGCATATATATCCATTCGTAAGGCAAAACCAAGTTTTTTCTTGCATAAAGTTTGCAATTATCAATAATTATACTTACCTTTGTACCACCATTGTGATAAATAACTAAGCAAGAAAGGAAATAGCAAATGGAACTGAAAGAGACATTCCAAAAAGTGAAGGCAGCAAGCAAGACACTGGGCTTGCTCAGCGACGAACAACGTAATGAAATCCTGCAGGCGGTGGCTGATGCTATCATCGCAGAGACTCCTGCGCTTCTTGCAGCGAACGCAGAAGACTTGGCGAAGATGGAAAAGGCAAACCCGCTCTACGACCGATTGCAACTCACCGAGCAGCGACTCGTGGATATTGCTTCGGATATGAGACACGTAAGTACCCTGCCTTCACCGCTCGGAAGAGTTCTCAAAGACAAGACGCTCGAAAATGGTTTGCACCTGCAGCGGGTTGCCGTTCCTTTCGGAGTCATCGGCATGATTTATGAAGCACGTCCTAACGTGACCTACGATGTTTTTTCTCTCTGTTTCAAAAGCGGGAATGCATGCGTACTGAAAGGTGGAAAGGATGCAAACGCCTCAAACTCAGCGGGTGTCGAACTTATCCACAGGGTGTTGATAACTTTCGGTATTGACCCGAATGTCGTTACGCTCTTACCTGCTACCCATGAGGCTACCGGCGAAATGCTGAATGCAGTGGGCTATATCGACCTCTGTATTCCTCGTGGTGGTAAGAAGCTTATCAACTTCGTTCGCGATACCGCCAAGGTACCGGTTATCGAGACCGGAGCCGGCGTGGTACATTGTTACTTCGACAAGGATGGCGATCTGGAGATAGGCAAGCGCATCATCACCAATGCCAAGTGCCGAAGAGTGAGCGTATGCAATGCGCTCGACTGTCTGCTGATTCATGAAAGCAGATTAAACGACCTCCCTGCTCTCTGCGAAGGTCTCGCCGAAAAGCAGACCAAGATTCATGCAGATACCAAGGCTTACGAAGCTTTAAAAGGGCACTATCCAGACACCTTATTATATAAGGCTGAGGAAAGCGAAGCAAAGATGAAGGAAGCTGATGCTAACATGAAGAGCATCTGGAACACCGAATGGCTCAGCATACAGATGGGTATCAAGACCGTGGCTTCGGAAGACGAAGCTCTCGCCCATATCGCCACTTACGGAAGCGGACACAGCGAATGTATCGTATCCAATGATGAGGCTGCTCAGAAAAAGTTCCAAATGATGGTGGATGCCGCCTGCGTTTATGTAAACGCTCCAACCAGCTTTACCGATGGCGCACAATTCGGACTAGGCGCAGAGATTGGCATCAGTACACAGAAGCTTGGAGCCCGCGGACCAATGGCACTCGAAGAGATTACCACCTACAAGTGGTTGATTACAGGAAATGGACAGACGAGAAAGTGAAGAGTGAAGAACGAAGAGTGAAGAGTGAAGAGTGAAAAAATCAATAGCTTTACAGGACCCGCTCCGTATCTGCTCCGTACCAAGTCTTAGTTTCTGCCATGTTTGCAAG
>ULLO01009361.1_pt1 | contig 15118 bp, 9 predicted proteins | sample 1951421 | NCBI WGS metagenome assembly ULLO01 (sample SAMEA4835527, study PRJEB28245) | human gut metagenome | biome: gut microbiome; material: fecal sample | place: Denmark | collected 2008 | reverse complement strand
GTGGAAAACTCTTGGCTCCGAGGGTTACACCCTGGTAGAGTTTCACGTTGTTGCCGATGATGCAGGTGGCTCCAATTACCACACCCGTTCCATGGTCGATGGTGAAGTGGTGACCGATGGTAGCCTCTGGATTGATATCGATACCGGTCTCTGAATGTGCCAATTCGGTCATCATACGAGGGATGAGAGGCACACCGAGCAGGTGAAGTACATGAGCGATACGATAGTTGGTTATCGCCTTGATGACAGGATAGCAGGAGATGATTTCTCCGTGGCTCATTGCCGCAGGGTCTCCATTATAGGCAGCCTCCACGTCGGTGGCGAGAATTTTACGAAGTTTTGGAAACTCCATGATGGCTTTTGCTGCGATAACGCCAGCCTTGGCACGTTGATGCTGTAGTTCAGCCTGTGTCTCAGTTTCGCAATCATTGGCGAAGCAGAGTCCGGCGAGAATCTGTTCTGCAAGCATCTCGTAGAGTTTCTCTACTCTTACTCCAATATGATATTTGATAGTGGAGATATTTACGGAAGAATTGCCGAAATATCCCGGAAAGAGGATGGAGCGAGACAGATTGATGATATCTTCGAGCGCCTTGCCCGAAGGAAGTGGATTTCCGTCTCTGTGCTGATGGAAGAGACCTTTTAATGAATCGGTGCAAGAAAGCTCGTCGATGGTCTCTGTCAGCTGATGAGTTAATGTATCTTTACTCATTTTCTTCATGTATCAATAAAATTCGTGTGCAAAGATACGATTTATTTCTTGAATTGCAAAAAAATGACGGCTGTTTTTTTTGCTTTTTTGTAGAATAATCGAAACAGAAAAAGCAGATTCAGCTTTTGGGCGAATCTGCTTTTCCTGCTTCTATTCTGTGATACTGTCTAAAAAGAGCAGCAATCGGTTGGTGACATTTACTTCTGAAACTCCCGAATCGAAATCGAGGGATACCAGGTTCAGTTGAGGAAAACGCTCATGTAGCCGTTTCTCGATACCCTTGGAAATTACGTGGTTAGCGATGCAGCCGAATGGCTGGAGCGAGATGATATTATTCACTCCGTCTCGGATATAACCCACGATGTCGGCAGGCAGGAGCCAGCCTTCTCCAAACTGTGCTGCCAGCGAAACCAATCCCTGCACATCCTTCGCATCATCATAAATATTGGTGAATGGACGGAAGTAGCGGAACTTGCTGGCTGCCTTGTTCACCTGGCGCAATCTTCTGCCTATCAATGCCTGATAAGCACCCTTGATGATGAAGTCTGGTACCTTGGTACAATTCAGTCGCATGTGCTTCTGTATCTCTACATTCACGAATTCCTGAAGGAAGAACGGAGCGAGTAGCGGAGGCACTACCTCAATGCCTTTAGAGATGATGTATCGCTCCAGGTACTGATGGGCAAAAGGATTGAACTTCAGGAAGATTTCTCCTACGATGCCCACTTTGGGTACATCCTTGTCTAGGGTCATCTGGTTGAATTCCTCTGCAGCCTGTTCCAGGAGCTTGATGAGACCTTTTGCTGAGTTTCGGGCGATAGGCTCGTCGATGAGGCGTATGTACTTATCCCGTAATTCCTTGGCTATTCCCTGTTTCCGTTCTCTTGCGATGCAGGCGTTGTACATCTCGTTAATCGCATCGCCATAGAAAATAGCGGTAACGATAATCTGGCTGTATTTTAGCCAAGGCACGTTGAAGCCATCCTGCTCATTATAGTCTTGCTTATCATCCGTAGAACCGGAAGCTTCACCTGTCGAGGCTGTCACGCCTAGTGTGAGTAATGGTACATCCTGGAAACCGTTGGAAATCATCGCCCGTTTGATGAGGCCTGCATAGTTGGTTGCACGACACTGTCCACCCGTTTGGCTCATTACTACAGCCGTGTTCTTGAGGTCGTATTTGCCTGATTTCAAGGCTTTGATGATGTCGCCCACGATGAGTGTTGCAGGATAGCAAACCTCATTGTTGGCGAATCTCAAGCCAATTTCTGCACTAGCTTCATCGCTCATAGGCAAAACTTCTACATCATAACCTATCAGCTTCAGGATAGGAGGAATAATAGGAGTGAGATACTCAGTCATGAACGGAGCGAGAATCTTGCGATGCACATCCTGCTTGGTGAAAACCTTGGTCTGCTGTAAATGTTGAGTGTTGAGTGTTGAATGTTGAATTTCTTCTGCTGTTGAATTTTTCACTCTTCGTTCTTCACTCTTCACTCCCTTTAGGCTTTCTATCAGCGAGCGGACACGAAGCTTCAGCGAACCAATATTGCTGACATCATCTATCTTCAAGAGCGTGAAAGGCTTGTTGTGGCGCTTCATGATGTCACGAATCTCGTCCTGGATAAAGCTGTCCGGTCCGCAACCGAAGCTGGTCATCTGTACGAAATGTACATTGTCACCCTGTTCGGCTGCCCATTGCGCAGCCTTCATGATGCGGTTCATGTAAGCCCATTGCTTGACAAGATAAGTCTCTGGCTGGCTGTTGTATGCATCGTTGTTGTCTGATGAGCCTCTGGCGATGTCTTCGCTGATTACGTTAACTCCCAGGTTTGCAATCATCTCGCTCAACTTGTGCTGAACCAACGGGTCTGTATGATAAGGACGACCAGCCAGGAGGATGGTAAGACGAGGCTTTTCCTCGTTCTGATTGAGAATCTCCCAAGCTTTCGTCTTGATTTCTGCTGAATAGGCAGCTTGCGCATAGAGCGCTTCTCTCAAGGCTTTTTGGGCAGTCTTTTTGTTTATTCCCAACTTTTTGAGATAATCTACTATTTGCTTTTCCAAAGCCTTGGATTGTGCAAAGTTGATGACTGGAGAATCTATCGGTTTCTTCAGATCTATTACCGATTTGATGACATCGCTATAGCCCGAAACCACAGGACAGTTGAAGCTGTTCAGCGTATTTTTCGGGTCGTCATTGTGTTCATATACTACGTATGGCATCAGGATGCGGTCTACCTCCGGGTTCTCATTAAGTTCTTTGAGATGACTGTGAGCCAACTTGGCAGGGAAACAGATGTTGTCGCTCATAACTGTATTCAAGGCTCCTTCATACTGTCTGAAGGTTGAATCAGAAGAGAGAATGACATCGAAACCTGCTGCATGAAGCAGGGCATTCCAGAACGGAAAATCCTCATACATGTTGAGAATGCGGGGGATACCAACCTTGATGTGGCGTTTTGTGATATCAAAATGCTTAATTTCCTTACCGTCAAAGAGTAAGTGATATTTATATTCGTAAATATTCTTACCTTTTATCTCATTTGCACCCTTGTTGTTGAAAACCCGTTCACACTTGTTTCCCGAGTAAAACTTATTGCCACCAGCGAAGGTGTAGCGAGAAACATAGCAATGGTTCTCACAGCCTTTACATTGCAACTGCCTGGTTTCGTAATGAGCTAGATTCAGAAGGTCGTCAATGCTCCGGGCATTCGTCTCTGTTGGGTAATCAGCTGCCGCATGGAGTGCACAGCCGTAGGCACCCATCAATTCCGGCATGTTGCTACGGGCCACTTCGGTATGAGTCAGCAATTCGAAAGCTCTTACCACAGCATCGTTTCTCATGGTACCACCCTGTACGACGATTTTTCCTCCAAGGTTCTCGTTACCATGGAGTTTCAGTACTTTATAAAGACAGTTCTTGATAACCGAATAAGAGATTCCGGCAGAAATATCAGCCACCGAAGCCCCCTCTCTGAGAACCTGCTTTACCTTGGAATTCATGAAGACCGTACAGCGGGTACCCAGGTCGCAAGGAGCTTTAGACTGGCAGGCAAGTTTGGCGAAATCACCTACAGAATATCCCATGTTATTGGCAAAAGTCTGTATGAAGGTTCCGCAACCGGAAGAGCATGCCTCGTTGAGTTCCATTCTAACTACAGCACCTTTTTCTACGAAGATAGCCTTCATGTCCTGTCCGCCAATATCAAGGATGAAACTGACGTCAGGCATGAGTGATGCAGCTGCTCGTTCGTGTGCCATGGTTTCGATAATGCCGCTGTCAAGTCCGAATGCAGCCTTAATCAGTTCCTCGCCATAGCCGGTAGAACAAGAGCCTACGATTTCCAGTTCAGCCCCTCTATGTTCTGCTTCCTGCTTCAGGGCGTTCAGACCATCGGCTACCGCCTTAATAGGGTTGCCTAGGTTCAGACGATAGTTTGTAAAGACAATATCGCCCTTGTCCTTTTGGGCAGATTTCGCATCTGTATCCGTATTGCTTCCCATTCTAACTGCCACAATCTTGGTCGTAGTGGAGCCGGAATCAATACCGATAACTACCTGCTGCTTACCTTTTGCCAGAGGATGGGTTTCGGTAGCGAATCTTGCTTTTGACTGGAGCCATTTATCGTGCTCCATTTCGTTTTTAAACAAAGGTTCCAAGCTACTGTTCCACTCAACCTTTATTTCCTGATGTAAGCGCTTTCTGAGTATGGAAAGCTGGATTCCGTCAGAATCAGAAGCATCTGTAGAATCTGCGGAATCTGTGGGAGAATTACGGTAGGCGCATCCCAGCGCAGGAATCAGATTGCTATTTTCAGATACGATGAAATCATTTTCTGACAGCTGCATATAGTCGCAGAATGCTTTGCGGAGTGCTGGGAGAAAGGTCAGCGGACCACCGCAAAGCAGGATAGGAGCCTCGAAGTCGATGCCGTGAGAAAGCGTCACCACAGTTTGTACTGCGATGCTATGAAAGATACTAGCTGCAATATCCTCTTCCGGAAGATTGCGTGCCATGAGATTCTGGATATCGGTCTTGGCGAAGACACCACAGCGGGCTGCCATCGGATAAACATGTTGGGCATTCATAGCCAACTGGCTCATTTTCTGGTTGTCTACTCCCATTAATACGCTCATCTGGTCAATAAATGCACCAGTACCTCCGGCACAGTTTCCGTTCATGCGAAGCTCCATTCCGCCATTAGGCTTGAAGAAAACAACCTTGGCATCCTCTCCACCGATATCGATGAGAGCCTTTGCCTCAGGATGAGCCTTACGGGCATAAACCGATGCTGCCACTACTTCCTGAACAAACTCAGCCTGCAGCTGTTCTGCCGTTGCCATGCCCACGCTTCCCGTAACGCAGATATTTACCTTTGTATCGCCTATCAACTGGTTAATCTCATCGAAATAATGAGACACAAGTTCTTTGACACGAGCGTTGTGGCGTTCGTATTTTGAGTAAATCAAGTTTTTTTTGCCATCGATAACGGCAACTTTGGCTGTTGTTGAGCCAACATCTAGTCCGATACTATATTTTGCTTTCTTCATTTCTCTTCTTTCTTTCAGCCTGCAAAATTACAAAAATCTTTCAAAAAAACCAAAAGACAGCTATGATTTTTGCTAATAATCCCATGACTTTTTCAAAGAACAAAGAATGGGCATTCACACCTTTCTCATATCTCTGAATGCACTCCATGCTATCGGAATAGCTACTGCAAAGGAGCAGAAGTCTGCCCATGCCTGACACATTTCTACCCCCAGCAAACCGAAGAAATGGGGTAGGATAAAGATGAGCGGAATGAAGAACAAACCGCTTCTTGCTGCAGCTACGATATTGGCACGGATAGGCTTGCGGATGGTCTGCATCAGCATATTGGTAAGTACGATGGTGGCAACCAGAGGAAAACTGATAACCTGCCATTTCAAAGCCATGGAACCAACCTCTATTACCTTGGCGTCATCACGGAAGAGTTCGATGATAGGCTCTGAGAAAATGAAGCCAATCACGGCACAGATAGCCAGGAATATGGTGCCACACTTGATGCAGTAATAAAAAGCTTCCTTGACGCGGGCATATAGTCTGGCTCCATAGCAGAAGCCACAGAGAGGCTGGAATCCTTGACCCAATCCGATTACCACAGCATAGGTAAAGAAAGAGATGCGGGTGACGATGCTCATGCCGGCAATGGCAGCATCTCCGTAAGCTCCCGCTGCCACATTCAATACCAAGGTGGCGATACTTCCCAAGCCTTGTCTTGACAGGGAAGGGGTTCCGCCAAAGATGATTTCCTTGGCATAAGCCTTGCTAGGTGTGAAGTAGCGAAGGTGGATTCGGATGTTCTGCCCCTTGTGCGTCATCCAGAAGAGGATGGCGCAACCGAAACATTGGCTGATGAGAGTGGCGATGGCTGCACCCGTAATGCCCAGCTCGAAGTAGAGAATGAGCAAAGGGGCGAGAATCAGATTCAGCAATACGCCCGACATGATGCCTTTCATCGCATACATCGTGTTGCCCTGGAAACGCATCATGTTGTTGAGAGTGAGCGAAGTGGTCATGAAAGGAGCCCCTAACAGGATAATGCCCAGATAACGCTCTGTATAGGGAAGGATGGTGGGAGTAGAGCCCAAGGTAAGGCAGAGCGGGGTAAGAAACAGCTGACCCAGAATTGCGATGACCAAACCTGTGAGAAAGCTCAATACAAAGCCTGTTGTCGCCATCTTTCTGGCGTTCTCCTCCTCTTTGGCGCCCAACTTACGAGAGATATAATTACCAGCTCCATGACCATAGAAGAAGCCAACAGCCTGTATTACCGCCATCATGGCAAATGATATTCCCACAGCCGCTACGCTCTGGGTGTTGATGCTTCCCACGAAATAGGTGTCGGCGAGATTGTACATACTCGTAGACAGCATGCTGATGATGGTAGGAATCGCCATCGTGAAAACAACCTTGTGCACAGGAGCTTCGGTCAGGAATGTATAATTATCTCTTGTTTTCTTCATTGTGAAATATCTGTTTTCTTCTTTTTTTGACCATGCAAAGGTACTATTTTATTTTCGATTATCGCCCAATAATGGGATTTATGTGAACTTTTTTAATAAAAATGCACTAAAAACTTGCCTCTGTCAAAAATATGTAGTATTTTTGCAGACGTTTTGTAGTTCTCTATCTTCTTGTAATACAAGATGTACGGACTGAATAGCTATATAAAACGGACTAATTATACTGATCAGAATTTGATTATAATCGAGTAAAAACTGTAATGAGCAATATAAGAATAATACCAGTAACAACCCGAAAGGGATTGCGTGCCTTCGTAAACTTCTATTATGAACTGTATAAGGGCAATAAATTTGCTGTTCCCTTCTTGCGCTTTGATGAAATGAATACGTTGAGTAAGCGCAAGAATCCTGCCTTCGAATTCTGCGAGGCGCAGTATTTTCTGGCTGTAGATGGTGAGGCGCGTATCGTGGGTCGTGTTGCTGCCATCATCAATCGCCGTGCCAATGAACAATGGAATAAGAAGCAGGTGAGATTCGGATGGTTTGATTTTGTGGATGATTTAGAAGTATCGCAGGCTTTATTAAATGCTGTTGAGGCTTGGGGACGCACAAAGGGAATGACTGAGTGCGTAGGACCGCTTGGCTTTACGGATATGGACCGTGAAGGATTGCTCATCGAGGGATTCCATCATAAATCTACCATGTATATCAATTATAATTATCCTTATTATAAGAACCACATGGAAGCCATGTCGTTCTATGAGAAGGATAATGACTGGCTGGAATATCGCATCAAGGTGCCTGAGGAAACCCCGGCCAAGTTTGCCAGAACTGCAGAGATGATAGAGAAAAGATACAATCTGCATGTGCATAAGTTTACTTCCCGAGAGTTGGTTAAGGGTGGTATGGGACGAGAGGTGTTTCATATTGTAAACGAAACTTATAAAGACCTTTATGATTTTCAGCAACTCACGGACAGTCAGATAGATAAGTATGTAAATGATTATATCAAGAAGGCAGATCTGAATCTGGTTACGGGTGTCGTAGATGGTAATGATGGCAACAGATTGATAGGTTTTGGCGTATCTTTCCCTTCCTTTACCGATGCTTTGCAGAAGATAGGGAATGGTAAACTGTTGCCTTGGGGATGGTTGAAAATTCTGAAAGTACTGAAGTTTCATGCCACAGATACGGTAGATTTACTCCTGATAGGTGTATTGCCTGAGTATCGTGCCAAGGGAGCCAATGCCTTGATCTTTGCCGATCTTATCGAGCAATATCACCGTTATGGATTTAAATGGGCTGAGGCTATGCCACAGATGGAAAGCAACAAAGGTGTACAGAGCCAATGGCAATATCTGGAAAGCGAACAGCATCGTCGTCGCAGATGTTACCGTAAGGTGATGGTTAGATAAGATAAAACTGTATGGAAAATGCGATTTTAAGATAAAAAAGCGCCTGGCTTAGATAATTGATTCTGAGCCAGGCGCTTTGTTTTATTTCCTAATACCGTATGTTCTTTCTTTCTCCCAGAAAGCCCTTCAAGCCTCCCAGTTCCATCAGAATTACACCAATAAGGGTGGTGAGGATGCCCAAGATGACATCGATGATGTAATGATGGCCGGAATAAACGGCTGTCCACCAGATTCCTAAGCAGATGAAAGCGAATAGGGCTATCGTGTACCAACGCTTATGGCTCATTACGGCATAGATGGTAGTGAGGAACATGTAGGCTGCGTGCAAACTGGGAACGGCAGCAAATACATTGGCATTCTTGCCGTACAGTCCATGAAAGATGGAAAGTCCCGTCATTTCATCAAATCTGCCTAAACCTGCCACATTACCCGGGGTGTGGAGAATCGGTTCAAAACCGTAGTTCATCGCATACCAAGGTGGGGCTGCAGGGTAGATATAATAGCCGATAAAGCCAATGATGTTGACCAGAAGAAAAGCCCATGAGAATCGTCTGAACCAGGAATACTGCTTCTTGATGTAGAGATAAATGGCGAAGGCGATAGGTACCGGTACCCAGCACAGGTAGAAGATACCCGCCATGAAATCGGCTACTCCGCAGTTGTGAACCTTGAAGTATTCGCCTGGTATCATGAGGCTAGTATGGTCGGCTACAGCCTGCAGTTCGGCAGCTGTAGTGGCTGCTATTCCAAAGAGATATTTCTCTGCTTCATACAGATGAACTACATCGATGGAGTTTACCTTATAGTTCGGGTAAAGGCGCATCGAATCGTAGATGATTCCGAAGAGGAACCAAGGCAGGAAGTAGATGGCAAAGTTGCGGGACTTCTTCCAAGCCATCAGCACGACCAATAGAATGATTAAATATATGCTAAACACTTTCTCTTATTTTTTTTTCATTACTCGATAGCAATGTGCGATGCGCCAGAATGCTGTGATGTTGGCAAAAATGGCGATGAGAATCATGCCGCTCGCCAACCACCATAAATCTCCGGTAATGCCAGTAACGATTGCAGATACGGCAGTAACTACTACTCGCTCCGGGCGTTGCATGAATCCTACCTTGCACTCGATGTCTAGACCCTCTGCACGGGCACGAACGTAGCTTACCATCACGGAACCCGTCATGGCAGCAAAGGTCATTACGCCCATCCAGAACCATTCGCCCTTGTCGGTAAGGAGGAAGACCAGACAGATGCCGAAGAGACTGACCAGCTCGCTGTAACGGTCGAGCGTAGAATCCCAAAGTGCACCAAAGAGGCTGCTCTTGCCGCTCATACGGGCCAGTCTTCCATCCATCATATCGAAGAGACCAGAGGCAAGAATGATAAATCCACCCCATCCGATGAGAGTCATACAGTCGGCATAAGTATAGTCGCTAGTGCCGGCAGTCATCAGGGTAGGGTCGCTGTTGACTCCGCCCATTCCCAGAATCCACGCTGCGTCAATAAAGAAGCAGGTAGCAAAAATATTGCCGATAAAACCTACCAGCGTCACGATGTTTGGCGTGATTCCAATCTTTATCATCGCCTTGATGAGCGGATTGATCATCACGTAGATTACTTTTTGTAAGAAATCTCTGTAATTCATTTGTTTATTGTCATTTGTAATTTCCTAATATTCTTTTTTCCTTCTTATTGGAGGTCTTCAGGATTCATTCCTTCAGGAACCTCTTCTTCGTCCTTTTTCTTAAACACGAATTTCCTCTGTCCGGGATAATTCACCAGCACAGCTACAAGAAATGAAACCACACATTTTGGAATCATGTAGTGGATATTGACGTGTTCATGCAGGTTGATGGCTTCAGTCAAGGCGATGGTACCGCCCGAATTGAGTGTCCAGCTCAAGGCCCAGATGATGAAATATCGCCATGCCACGCTCTTCTTCTTGCGCTTGGAGTCGCCGAATACGTAGCGGTAGTTGAGGGTGCAGTTGGTGATTCCGCCACTCATGACGCCCAGGGCATTGGCTAGTCCGTAGTATATTCCGATGATGTCGGAGAGAAAGAAAGCCAGTCCGAAGTCTACTATCGAGGCTATTGATGCTGTCAGCTCAGCCTTTCCGAAGGTTACCAGTTCCTGCTTTATCTTACCCATAAAAATATGATTTTGGCAATCAGCATGACGACGGCTGCATAGAATCCACCCAGCAGGTCGTCTGCCATGACATAGAAGGCTCCCTCTTTGCGGTCTAGCCACTTGATGCCAAGCGGCTTCACCATGTCGAAGAAGCGGAAGAGAACCAAGGCAACCAAAGCCCACCACCAGGCATCCTTGGGTGCTCCTGTGGCAGTAAATGGCGTAATTAGGGACAGCGGAATCCATACGCCAGCCATCTCGTCGATTACTACTCGGCTTGGGTCTTCTCCCCAGTAAGGCTGAAGTCGGGCTGTAGCCCAGGTTCCTAGCAGGGTAGAGAGGATGACCAGGAAAAAGGTGATGCTTTGCAACGTTTCTCCGTTGAAGCCACCGAGGTAAGCCATCAATGCCCAAATAAGGGTGGCCAAGACTGAACCAGCCGTACCTGGTCCCCAAGGCCAGAAGCCGCTTCCGAAGCCCGTTCCGATGATGACGGGCAGCAGAGGAGGGCGCTCGTTGGTTAGATTTCCTTTATTGTTCATTTTTGCCTAATTTCTATTCGTTTTGCTTGATTGTTTGTAATTCGGTTGCAAAATTACGCTAAAAAACTAAAATATCCAAATAGTTTTCGATTATTTTCAGAATAATATGTATATCTTTGCATCCGAATTCGGAAAAAAGCCAAAAATGAAGCCCAAAAGAGCTTAAATATGGCTTATTATATAAATAAGGTATTATTAGAAAGAGGTTAATGAAGGATATGAATTTTAAAAGATCATTCTTGTTGTTTTTTACATTGATGGTCTGTGCGCTAGAGATGGCTGCACAGCAGAAAATCAGCGGTCGCGTCATCGACGAGGATGGCTTTGCCGTGCCTTATGCTAGCGTGCAATATAAGGGACACAAGATTGCCGTTTCAAGTGATGGAGAGGGTAAGTTTACCATCGAGAAGCATCCCGAATGGGTGCTTACCGTGAGTGCCCTCAGCTATAAGTCACAGACTGTGAAGATTAGCGAAAAGCTCAATTTTCTGGAAGTGAAATTGAAAGATGATAGCCGCCGACTCAACGAGGTGGTGGTGAAATCGAAGAAAGGTAAGTACAAAAGAAAGGAAAATCCTGCCGTAGAGCTGATGCGACGTGTGATTGCTGCCAAGAAGAAGAGCAATCTGTCCAATCATGATTATTATCAGTTTGATAAATATCAGAAGTTAACCTTGGCGCTCAACGATTTGACCAAGGAACAGTTGGAGGGCAAGTTCTTCAGCAAGCGTCAGTATCTGCTGGACCAGGTGGAGAAATCGCCTTATAATGATAAGCTGACCTTGCCTGTGCAGGTCAACGAGACGGTTTCGCAGCATATCTACCGCAAGGATCCAAAGAGCGAGAAAGATATTATCAAGGGTCAGCAGAGTAATGGTATCGGTCAGGTGATTCAGACGGGTGAAATCATCAATACTGTTCTCAAGGATGTATTTACCGATGTCGATATCTACGATGATTATGTGCGCCTCCTGCAATATCCGTTCCCTTCTCCTATCGGTAGGACAGCCATTTCCTTCTACCATTATTATATAGAGGATACGGTTTATGTAGAGCGCGATCTCTGCTATCATCTGCAGTTTATTCCTGCCAACAGTCAGGACTTCGGATTCCGTGGAGAGCTCTATGTGCTTGCTGACAGCACCCTGCATGTAAAGAAATGTAATCTTTATATGCCTCACAATAGTGATGTAAACTGGGTGAAGGATATGAAGATAGAGCAGGAATTTACGAAGCTCGATAATGGCGAGTGGGTTTTGACCAAGGACGATATGGTGGCAGAAATGCACATCAATAATCTGTTGCAGGACCTGCTGGTGGTAAGAAATACGCGACTCTCCGACTATGCCTTTGATGAACTGCCGAAGCAGCTGTTCAAGGGCAAGGCGAAGATAAGGCACGATATGGACGCCATGAACCGTGATGAGGCTTACTGGAATAAATACCGACAGGTAGGCCTTACGAAGAGCGAATCGTCGATGGATAGTTTTATTCATCGTATGGAGAATTCCAAGGGCTTCAAATACATTATCCTGGGTGTGCGAGCCCTGATGGAGAATTATGTTGAGGTGGCTCATGCCAAGAAGACCGAGGAGAATAAGGAAAACAGAAGTTATTTCGACTTGGGACCTATCAATACGTTCCTTTCCAACAACTTCGTGGATGGAATCCGATTGCGTCTGGCTGGTCGTACGATGGCTGCGCTCAATCCTCATTTCTTCTGGAATGGTTACGGAGCCTATGGTCTGAAGAGTCATGAATGGTATTATGGTCATGTACTGACCTATTCTTTCAACAAGAAGAAAAACAGTCCGTTCGAGTTCCCTATGCGCAACCTGACCTTCGAGTTGGGACATGATATTACTTCTCCATCTGATGACAACCTGTTGCACAACAAGGACAACTTCTTCATGACCCTTCGTGCCACGACTCAGGATCAGATGTATCTCTACCAGCGCCAGAAGCTGGGCTTTGTCTACGAGACCGATTGGGGCTTCCGCTTCGATACGAATATACGTTGGCAGAGCAACCGTACTGTGGGCAACCTGCATTATTATAAGGTGAACACGGGCGAAGAAGTAAAGAAAATCCGTACCACGGAGGTTTCGGCAGGACTCAATTACAATCCTGGTGTTACCTATGTGAATACCAAACAGCAGCGCTTGCCTATCAATCTGGATAGTCCTGAACTCAGCTTGCGCCATACGACGGGTCTCGATGGCTTTATGGGTGGACAGTATAAGAGCAACATCACCAGCCTGGGCATTTACAAGCGCCAATGGTTGGGAAGCTTCGGATACATCGATTTCAATATCGTGGGTAAGATGCAATGGAACAAGGTGCCATTCAGCATGCTTATCCAGCCACCGGTCAACCTCTCTATCTTTGAACAGGAGGCCACTATCAGTATGATGAAAGACTGGGAATTCCTGAGCGACCGTCAGGTGTTCTGGTCTGTAGCCTGGGATATGAACGGCAAGCTGCTCAATCGTATTCCGCTCATCAAGAAACTCAAGTGGCGTGAATATATTGCAGCCAAGGGAGTCTGGGGACAACTTACGGATAAGAACAATCCGCTGAAGAATCCGAACGATGATGTTCTCTTCAAGTTCCCAAACAACTCTTACACCTTTGGTGATACTCCATATTGGGAATTGGTGGCTGGCGTGCACAACATCTTCAAGTTCTTCGGAATTGATTATGTGCGCCGTATCAATTACCTGAATCATCCTAATGTAGACAAGTGGGGCATCCGCATGGGATTCCTCATGACGTTCTAATCAATTTCTGATGGTCTGGAAGCGGACCATCAGAAATCATATTTGTCATCAACAACATAAAATAAGATAGGAGATAGAATCATGAAAATTTTGCTAGCAGACAGACAGGACATCACGCGAGCAGGACTCAGCTACGTGATAGAGAAAATGGAAGGGCTGGAAAGCAAGTATGTGGAAGACAAGGCTGAGCTGATGCTTGCGCTCAAAGATAACGAAGATACGGTAGTGATACTCGACTATACGAACTTCGACATCAACGATGCAGCAGAGCTGCTCATCCTGAACCAGCGTTTTCCTTATACCCGATGGCTCTTGTTTAGTGAAGACTTGAGTACCGACTTCGTGAAGGTACTCGTGGCTAGCAGTAGTATGTTCAGTATTCTCCTGAAGGAGAGCCCGCTGATGGAAATCAAGGAGGCTATCCGTTTCTGTGCAGCCAGCAACCGTTTCATCTGCCAGCGCATGATGGAAGTATTGCTCGCTCCTAAGAAAGAAACAGAAGAAAAGGTAAATCTTACCAAGACTGAGACTGAGATTCTGAAAGATATTGCATTAGGAATGACTACGAAGGAAATAGCCGAAAAGCGTTTCTCCAGTTTCCATACCGTGAACACCCATCGTAAGAATATCTTCCGAAAGCTGTGCGTCAATAATGTTCATGAGGCTACAAAATATGCTTTAAGAGCAGGTTTGGTAGATTCTGCAGAATATTATATTTAACTTCTGAACTTGCGAAACTTGAATACGATATTTGAGGATATGGTAAAAAATAAGGTTTCAGATTGTCTCCCGACAGTCTGAAACCTTTTGTTTCTAACTAACTTATTATCAACTATTCATTACTTACTGGCTGCAAAATTACAAGTTTTTATAGAAAAAAAAGTATTTTCTCTAGAAAAAACACACGTAAACGTTTGCAAATTCGAATAAAAACTGTATCTTTGCACGTAAAAGTGCAATAATGCATCTTCTAATCTAACTTATTAGTAAATGAAGCAACGTAGAACATCACTTAAAGATCTCGCAGACAAGTTGGGAGTGAGCATCGCTACCGTGTCTCGAGCTTTACGAAATAGCCATGAGGTGGGAGAGGAAATGACTCAGAAAGTCAAGACCTTGGCAAAGGAACTCAACTATCGGCCTAACCCATTTGCACAGAGTCTTCGGAAGGAAGCTCCAAGGGTGATAGGCGTCATCGTTCCTAATCTGGTTACCCACTATTATGCTGCCGTGCTGGATGGCATAGAAGATTATGCCTCAAAGTGTGGCTATTCGGTTATTAGTGCCAATAGTCATGAGAACCATGAGCGCGAAGCGAAGGCTCTTGACAATTTTCTCGATATGCATGTAGAAGGTATTATTGCTTGCCTCGCACAAGATACTACCGACTATTCTCATTTCGAGCAGCTCCACAAGATGGGAGTTCCTTTGGTGTTTTTTGCCCGTTGCTGCCTGGAAGAAAAGTTCTCTCAGGTTGTGGGTAATGGTGATGTGGCGGCTCAGGAGGCTACTCAGCACATGATT
>ULLO01001555.1_pt1 | contig 15216 bp, 31 predicted proteins | sample 1951421 | NCBI WGS metagenome assembly ULLO01 (sample SAMEA4835527, study PRJEB28245) | human gut metagenome | biome: gut microbiome; material: fecal sample | place: Denmark | collected 2008 | reverse complement strand
AAGCTCCCTGTTCTAAAGCACCAATTACATCTTCTCGTATATCTCCTGATAACCATTCATCAACCGTAGCAAGTTTTACTCGCAGACCTTGCAATTTATCGATTGACATTGGTCGAACTTCTAGTAATGAGCCGGTTAAGAAATTTTGGATGCCCTTTTTTGTGCTCGCCAACTTCACACGATTTGCTATTGAACCAGTTGTATTCTGTAAGGAACCATCAGTAAGGAATTTGAACAACGGTCCTCTAGCTCTGGTTATAGATGTTTTAATCGGTGACATAACTTCTTCTGCCTGAGGCATTGTTGGTGCAGTTGTAACTTGATGGGTAGTTGATGTGTCTACATTTAAGAAATAGCTATGAAGACAAGATGCGTACATAGATTTAGCAGCTCCTCTGGCTACTATAAGATACTGTTTTCTAATCATGCGCTTTCGTATCGTTTTTGTTACGTAACGACCGCCATGACCATCTGGTGATGGTTCATAAATGGTTCTCTCAACAAAATAGTACCATCCGAATATTTGCTCCGACCATAGTTTAAATGAATCAAGTAAATGTAAATTTTCTCCGTTGGTTAATGTAAGCTCGTTCTCACAATAATCAATAAAACCCTGGATTGCTTGGTCATCGTACCAAATTCCAGGATTCTTTATCATTGCATCTATTCGATTCATTTCCATTTCGATTTCATGACATACTGGTATCTCTCCTCGAATTACAGCTTCTCGAAATTTACCATAATACTTCGGAGTGGCAGTATTCGATAAGCTCATAATTCACGTCACCACTTTCTCTTTTTATCTTCCAACAATCCAGCTACATAGTTTTGCCCAATCTCAATCTGACGAGGATTTAGCTCTCGAATATTTGTAGCATCAATAATTGAACCGCTTGGTGGATTGTATCTGCTGGTACCAGTACCTTCTACAGTTCCATGCCACGACGTATTTTGTTTACTGTGGTCTTCTAACTGTAGTCGGTTATAACTTGGCTTGCCGGTTGAAATTTTACTATCAAAAATTCCTTCTCCAGATTTCCGATACGTTCCAGAGGTTGCAGAATTGGTTGCGGTTTTTTTGATATAATCATCAACGGCTTTCTGTGCTGCCGCTTTTTTCTCTCCAGAAATTTCAGCATTCAATTTAGACAGCTTTCTATTATTGCTAGCTATCTTGAATCGATTTTCAGCATCTTCAGCCTGCTTTTTTAAACTGTTGTTATTCGACAATCCGAGCATTTCACGCATCTTTTTATCGATTAAATCGCCAACTATTTGTGTACCTTTGGTTTTTATTATGGAAGATGCAGAATCTTTCAAGCTGTCAACAAATTTCTGACCAGTTGTTTTTTCACTAGCCGAAATGCTCTTCAATTGTCCTTCTAATTGTAGTCTGGTAATTTTGTCTCTTATCTCAGCATTAGACATTTCACTAATTTTTTTATTTTTTGAATCGTTACCAGACTTTGATGCTTCCTGAAGTTTTCTCAACTGTTTTCCGCCAGTCAACTGAGAATATTCTTCTTTCATCTTTAATGCTTTCTTCCGACCAGCATATGTGAGGTTACCGTCTTTATCACGATATTTCTTATTTTTAGAAAACTCTGTATACTGCTCCTGCATACTAAGAGCTCTCTTTTTACCTGCATATGTAAGACTTCCGTCTTTATTTTGAAATCGACGAACTCCCCACTTCATTCCGATAATGCCATGATGCATTAATTCATCGTTACTCATTTTATAAAACACCTCCTTTATAAGTTCGACTCTGCTACTTCATTTATTCGCCACTCTAATTCGGCAATCATTTGTTTCATGCAATCCATCACAGTCGAACTTAGTGGCGGGTCCACAAGAAGTTTCACCTTTAAATGTATGTATGTCTTAACTGCCTCTAAATCATCATTATCTGAAAGTAAGTCCCCCCACGTTTCAGAATCGCCAGTGATTTTAAAACCTTTATTACCAACGCCAAGTCTATTAAGTATCATTAACGTTGTGTTTATTCCGGTAATAACATCAATGTCGAACTGGGTATTACTTTCTGACATGCCAATCAATTTTTTGATTGTGTTAAGTATACTGTCATCCATAGTTCACACCTCCTTTAATGTTTCCATGGACAAGTGTCATTTTTTCTTCTTTCAAGCGGCATATCAATCAAGATGCTATCATCGCCGTAGTGTATTGCATTATGGGTTCTGTGCGATGTTGAAATTAGATACTCGGGATTTAGTAAAAGATCACTTCTATCTAAAATATCTTCTTCTGATATTGGATTAATATGATGGATTAAAATTCGCTCATGTATTTCACGTCCTTCAATTCCTAAATCACACCCGCAATCTCGAATAATGACGTGCCTTCTGATTGATTTCCATTCTTCAGATTTATAGAACGCCTGATTCAAGTATCTATCGAATCCGAATGTATCGGCGCCAACTGTTCCACCTATTCGCAAATATTTATAACGCTCCATGAAAGTAGGTAATGTAATTAATTCGGAGTATGTTCTAATAATTGTCTTCATCGTCTTCATCACCTTCATCAATTTCATCGCCATGTCCTGAATATTGTCTCATCGCTTTAATAGCATTTGCATAAAGCTCCTCGCTATTCTTCTGAGACTGCAATGCTTCTGTTTTTGCTTTAAGTAACTTATTTTCTTCTCGTAATCTTTCTATTTCAAGTTGTTCTTTTTCTTGTGTAGCACCGAGCTTTAAATAGTGAGTTATAACCTGAGAAGATGCGGTTCCCTCTCTCAGCTGTCTTTCGGCAAGGTCTGTTGCCAAAAATATAAGTTGATTATCTCTAGCTTCAGGCGTCAAAGCTGGTCGCATTGTTTTATTAGAACCTGCTACTTTACTTTTAGCCATCCTTGCCACCTCCTTCTATTTAATTACATACTGAAAAACCACACTTATGTGTGACTTAGATACCACTTAGATGGACTTATGAATGAGTTTTGTATTGAGAAAGGAGTTATTAACGCCAGGTTAAATTCTAAAAAATGCAATACTACACTGTGGAAAGGAAGGCTCATAAGCCCATCTAAGAAATATCTAATAGAAATGTTTTTTCAGAAAATTCCCTCCGGGGAAATATCAAAGACCGCCGCGATGATGGGAGGGGGTGCTGTTTTTGAGACCCCCCTCTATGTCTGTTCGCTTCATCTACGGCATGATATGAATTTTACTGCTCTGTGTCATCATTTCGATAGACTTTTTTGTAGATATTAAGGGCATCATTGTCTATAATTTCATCAATTACACGTTCATGCTCTTCTTCTATCTCTTTTTCTGTCATATCATCCGAATCCTCACATAATCTTGCCAGTTTATTAACTGTATAATAATCATGTTCATTGTCAAACAGCAACCATTCACTAAATTGGGCGAAAGGATTGTAAGGATTGTCGAATGTTGTTAATCTGCAATCGCTCATTTACTTTCCTCCTTTCAAATACTTAGATACAGTCGATGTCGATAATCCAAGTTTGTCTGCAATCTGAGCAATTGTATAAGAAGCTGACATTGCTTTAATTCTGTTTTGAGTTGCTTCAGTTACAGTTCTTGACGTTTTCGGCATTGCTCTTTCTCTAAGTGTAGCTGGGTCAGAATTATTAAGTATACGTTTCAAAATAGTTTCACTGATTGCACCAGATTGGATGGCTTTCCATTCATTGTCTGTAATTACAATATTTCTATCTTTTCTTGATACAGAATCTACTTCTTGACGATACTTTGTAAGTGCCTGTTGACCAGCTTTTGTTACATCTTTACTCTTCATCTTAGGATTAGCTTCTAATTTCTTAGCTACTTCTGCACTTGCCATTCTGTTAGCAGCTCGTTCTCTAACGATATTGAGTTCAGCAGTATTAAGTTTGTTCATCAAACTCTTTACTTCCGGTTCATACTTTCTTTTAGCCTCACGGTTATAAGCAATCTTACCAGTAGTGACCATATTAACTCTGGCTTCATTAGCCAGCTGCTTCATCTCATTGGCATACTCTGCATAAACCAGCTCCATAGGGTGTCTATGCTTGGATATCAGGGTATATGCATCATCTGTTTCTGCCATTTTGGTACTCTTCTGTTTTCTGGTCTTGACTACGGTAACAGGTCTACCCTTCTTATCTATCTGTGTTATGGTATAGTCAGCATCATCTGCCCTCTTATATATAAGAGCTCCATTTGGGCGTGATGGGTCATACCACTCTTTACCAGGCATGTTAATCTTAGGGGTACCCTGTCTTTTATCTACGTCATACTCGCCCTTCGCCTTAGATATAATAGTGGTAGCTCCTCCAGTTGCTTTACCCTGATACTCTTTCTTGAGTGCTATGATATTGTTATCAATCTCACTCTGTTTGTAGTCCAACTTATGCTTTTCAGCATCTATAACAACCATAGAGTGCCGTACAGCTCTTGCTATTTTATCTTCATCAGCGCCAAGTAATGTCATATCGGTAATAAGGTTTGAAATCTTACCCATTTCAGTATCTGTTTTTTTCATGATCCGATACTCTCTACCATTACGGTAATAATGGGTTTTTCCATCTGAACCTATCTTTGCTTCTCCACCATAATTCAACTTAGGGTCAAATCCTTCCAAGCCTTTTAATGGGTCTGTGGATATGATTTTCACTTTACCCGCTTTGTCATGCGTCGGAATACACATTACTGTATCTCCATCAAAGTCTGCACCGGACAGCCGTTCAGCAACTTTATGATTTATTCCAACTGCATCCATTGATGTTTTACCGATTCGTTTTGTACCGTCTGTGTTTTTATTATTAACGGTAAGAATTGGTATTTCAAACGTGCCGCCATGTGGAAATCGAACAAGTGCCAACTTTTGACCATTCTCATATCCAGGTGCATATATTTCATTCTCTTTCAAAGAATTTACAGGTAATATAGTGTGATACTTCTGTCCTGGTAATGCGGCTGCCTGCAAATGAACAGCCGACGAATCACAACTCTGCGCAAACTTGTTAAGATAATATTTCTTAACTGTTGGGTTTTCCAAAGCCATAATTTCAGCTAATTCAGCTTTTTTATCTTCGTAAGCTATATTAAGCTGTTTCTTCGCAAGCTCTTTTGACTGTTTTGATAAGAACTGGGATGGTAACGCATCTTTCCATTCAGACCAATCACCTTCATCAGAACGCTTATTAATCAAACCTAATTTTTTCTTTCCGGTTTTCGGGTCTTCATACCAATACTGTCCGCCCTGGTCGGCATCTTTTATTGTTGAACCGAAAGGATTATCCGGGTCTTTCTTTATAAGTTTTAATACAGTATGTCCATCCGGTCCTAATGCTGGTGTACCTTTCTTTTTGTTGGTGTTAAATATAACATCTACACCGTCAGGCATGTTGTCAGAATATACTGCCATACCTTTTAAATAATGCGTTCCATCGACCATAATTCTAACCTGAGAATAATGTGATTCACCAAGCGAAAGGTCTGGAACATTTCTTCTCAATTCGATAACTCCATCCTGAGCAGTTCCGCCATCTTCAGCGTAACGAATGGCAAGTCGCTTTGAACTAAGACTTTCTGGATAATGAAATTTCTTTTCAAAAGTAGAACCATCGTCTCGAGATGTATAATCCGTAATGGTTTTCACTTTATCAAAGTCATATATTGCGTTATGTGGTGTACCAGGAAGACATAAAACTTTTTGGGTTGTCATCTGTCCTTTATTTGTTACCTGTGCAAATCTACCACCATAAACTTCATATCCACCTTCTGCCTGTAACATAAACAATGCCTGATCAAGTTTCTCTTTTGAAATTTGTAATTCTCTTTCAACACCATGACCAACGTCTATCATGCCCTTTTCATCAACCTGTTTCTTAAGAAAATCAGCAGTTGCACGGGACTGATTCATACGATACTCAGCATCTTTATTGGATAATAATTCTCTAATGGTGGATTCTCGCTTACCCATTTTTCTTCCAATTTCAGACGGATTCAAACCATCTTTCTGTAATGACTTAGCTCTAGCAACGTCATAAGCTCGCCGCTCATCTTTAGCTATGGAATAGATAGTTCTGAAATCAGTAGAATTGTATCCTAATGATTTAGCAATAGCATTATCTCCACTCCAAGTCTTTCCATCTTCATCGGTATAGGTGAATCCTGAACGTCGCATTTCTTCAACTCGACCAATAAAGTCTCTGCTGGATTGAAATGGTTCTTTACCGGACCCCCAAGGGTAACGACCAGAACGTCGTGGCATACCATAATGTGCAAGATATTCTTCATCGGTCATTGAAGCTGACCCAATATAACTTTTTATTTCTTCGGCTATAGTCATAATAATTACGCTCCTTTTTTGGCTTCTTTTTCCAGTAGTTCGTTGAAATATACAATCTTATCCATGATTGGTACAATAACTTCTGCTGTTGGTCGCTCAACTTCTACAGTATCTTCGATATAAAGACGACATTCGATGGTAATATCACCAGGTTTGACGTCATACTCGAGACAAAATAAAGCTGCATAAACATATAACTGTTCCATATGACCAGACTTTCCAGTCTTCAAGTCATGAATTCTAAGCATACCATTTTTAAATGATATAGCGTCGGCTGTTCCGAAAAAATAATCAGAATATCTAAGAACAACTTCTGGTTGCATTTTAAAACCAATGGCATCATTTACATATGCACAAATGGTTTTGTTTGAACGAGATTGCTTGATTCCTAAAAGAATCGTTTCTTTTGCCCATTCGTGTAATCTTGTACCTCGCTCTTTTGCTTTTAAATTGTGAAACACACTAAGTAGTTTATCGTCAGAATAGCTAAGCCATGACGAATGACTTGCACTAAATGGTGCATGTGTTCCCTCAAGATTCCAATGATTGTTGAAGTTCATGTAGTACCTCCTCTTCGTTCTCAGGAAATATAAATCGTGAAAATGACATTTTATTCATCTTGTCAACGTAATAATCCTGATTGGGTTGATGAGTAGCATTTCTGCTACGTTTGAGTTCCAATGTTGCCCACTTGTTCTTATACAGAATAAGAAGGTCTGGCATCCCCTGAATATCAGTAGGGTCCATCTTTGTTACGATGCAACCTGGAAACATGGACTTCAGCTTCTTTTTTAAATTAGCCTGGAATTTGCTTTCTCTCATGATGTAACTCCTTTCTACTTCACCAAGAACAAAACAAAAAAGACAATGATATGTCGTTAAAAGGCAAATCACCATCTCTCTCCTATAAAAGTCCATGTTATTTCCGCATCTAATCTTTTTCTCACACACTATTAGATGATGCTGCGTATTCATAATGAAAACCTTTGTGTGTTTTTCTAACTCCTTTCTTGCATAAGATTTCGCTTATTGCGCCGGTGCTTCCGTTAACTGCTTTTGCACACTCAGTTATTGACGAATATTGTTTTCCTGTCTCTGGTATACGAACAGGTATGCTCGGACGTCCGACATGTTTCTTTTTTGAAATATAACTATCACTATCTAATCGAATAATATGATAACCATGACATGTACAAACATTTGTATGACTATTTGTTACTGCGTTGACCCATGATGCACCGACTCCAAGTTTGTCTGCACATGCCTGAATTGAATTGAATATTTCTCCAGTCTCAATTATTTGCACCGGAACGCCGCTTCGTTTTGTATCGTATTCACTCACTTTTATAAACCCTCCTTAATGACTATTTGTCCAAAAACCCACTTTTTCTTCTCAGCTATATATATTTTTAAATTTTTTATCACAATTAAATTAAAGAAAAAAGTGGGAAAGTGGGCAAAAAACCCGCAAACCCGCATAAATACTGGGTTTTTTCGTGGTCAATTTTGTTTTTAAAAGTGGGCAAAAACCCACTTTTTTTGACCAAAATCATTTTTTCACAGCGCTTTCACCTCCAAAATCCAAAATAAAATTGACCAAAGCCCACTTTTTCAAGAGCAAAATGGTCAAAAATAAGAGGACTAGCGTGTGCCAATCCTCTTAAAATATCAATGACTTTATGTGGTTTTCTCTAATTTAACACCGCCATAAATCCACAAATCCTCCTGCAATTTTTCCATATCAAGCTCGCCATTTTCCCACTTATTATAGTAATCCAGAACATGTTCAGTAAATTCTGGTATCTTTTTAGCGTATGATTTCTTCCAATAGAAGTCCATCAAAACCTCTAATGGTAAAGTGAGCAATAATATCATTGCAGTGTTTATAGCTTCTTCAGCAGCTTCTTTTTTAATTTTTTTTGTGTATGCCGCAAGCTTTTCTTTTACCAAAATATCAATCTGTTCTTCTGTCAGATTATATGTAGCAGTTTTACTTTTCTGTTTTGCTGCTCTTCGCATTTCCGCTCTGCTCATACTTAACCATCCCTTCGTTGAATTTAGCATATGATTCTACAATAGCTTTATGCTCAATACATTTACAAATGCGTTCAACAATAGAATAGATACAGATATATCCAAGTAATATAAAAGCTACGATTGTAATAAATTCACTAACACTAAGATTCATTTTTTATCTCCTTTTCTTCCTTATTATAATGTGTTTTTTAATAAAATAATGGTTTTCTATTTATCCATTAATATCAACAAGATAATTTACTTTCTTGTTATGTGATTTAGCATATTCAATTTCTGATTTTGTTGATTCGCCAATATACCCGTCAACATTAATTACAAAAATTTCATCCGCCATATCAATTTTTCTCTTATGCATATTATCAAGCATAATCTTCTGCTCATCTGTAATTACATCGCCCGAATGTCCAAAGCATCCAACTGAAATCACAATATATCCTTTTAATGTAAGTTCTTTTTGTACCTTCATAAATTCAGCTTTAAATTTTGTGCTACCACATAGAGTGATTACTTTATAATTTTCAACCATCTTTTTATCTCCTTTTCTTCCTTATTATAATGTGTTTTTTAATATAGCTACAAATTTCAATCAAGCTGAATACAATAAGGCATCCGATAGTAACAATAATGTCTATAGGCCATAAAATAATATCCCACTCACTTACGTCTGCATAATTTTTTGTAGTCGAACACTTACCAACATATACAACGCCGATAAGTAAATATCCACACACTATCATCATGATAAGCCAAAACAACATTCATCACCTTCTTTCAAAATATAATTATCTGCAATCAGCGCTTAACGCTTTCTTCCATTGACGCATACTCTCATCATACTCATCTAATTCTTTCTCCGAAGCTTTATAATAGTTACTTCCATCAACACAACTATTACAAGCAATTCCTTCTGACATGTATGGGCTAGTACACATATCGCATCTCGTTTGATTTTTATTAAAATTGAAAAACATCATAATCCTCACTTACAAATTTTTTAGTACAGGTATCACTGCATCAAAGCATCAGTTTCGGCATGGATATCAGCTACTGTTGAAATCAAAATTGCCTCGTTGTCTTTGAAATTTAAGAGTACACCAGAATATCCAAGATTTTCATAATATATTGACAACAATGTTTTGCAAATATCAGCGGTTTTAGCGTCTACATTAAGCTTGGCTTCCACTACGGATACGGCTTTTATAATATCATCATAAATAGTATCAAAAATCCTCGGTGATAAATCCTTGAACTTACCGTCGTCTTTCTTATTCAAAATTATGCAGTTTGTTTTACAACCATACGACAAACGCACAATGTCAATACCATAGAATTTTCTGACATTTTTAAATACATCTGGTAATATGTTAAACACATTTTCACCGATTAGTAATTCATAAGAATCTTTGTTAAATGGTGAAATCCCCATACTCGCCTCTCGACCTATCAACTTTAGTATGGTATGAGTTACAAAAGAAACGCTAACTCCTTCTAAAGATTTGAATTCATATATTTGTTGCATATTAATCTCTCCTTTTTATTTATTAAAAATATAAAGACCCTCATTTGAGGGCCTGGTTACTGAGGTGCTTTATAAATCAATTTATCCTTTCCGGGTACTAATTTATGTTTCATTTGACATCACCTCTCTTTTTTGCACTGAAGCAGAAACTGTAAGTATACATATGTCTGTTGTGCAATTCGCACAAACCAACTTTTCTGCCATCAGCATGATGTATAACGTTTGTAAAATATATACAATCTTCACAACAACATTCTACTGATATCAAATCACTGTACGGACTCTCTTTATTCCATTTATGAATCTGTTTTTGTTTACGTTTTTTGCGAATACGTTCAACGATGCAATAGATACTGAAACATAAAAGTATAACCAGACTCGGAACGTTATGATAAATTATACAAGCCACAATACCAATTAAAGAAAAAAACATGGCTGCTATTGATATAATCAAATCACTCACAGTAATCACCCCTTATCTGAAACAATTTTGATTTTGTAACCAAGCTCTTTTTCAATATCTTCGATTGACATTTCTTTTGCCGGTCCTAAACTGTTGTTTCTTTTGGAAATATCAACTTCGAAAGAGTAAATGTCATTTTCACTGATATATGCAGCCAGTACGTCTAAAGCGTCTATTACATCATCCATGGTTGCACTGTGTCCCAATTTTTGTGTAACATGACCGACCACATTTGGACAATCATATAGGTATAAATTAGGTATTTGTGGTTCTGGGTCAAATAAATCCGTATCCGTATACTTTATCTTATTTACGTTTGGGTCTTCTATTTTTACAACAAGTTTCTTACTCATAATTTATTCCTCCTTATCATTTGATTCTATTATCTCTTTATCTCCAATAATCAGCTCACAGTACGGTAGCTCTGTAATCCACTTACAGAATTCTCTCCACTCATCAAGCTTGTGGTCTTTATAAGATTTATAAATGTTTGTTAGCACATCATAATTCATCATAACGTTTTGTGTCTGGTTGTAGCTGCTCGGAAGAAGCTGAATTATCTGCCACCAGTCGGTCATATCTTTCTCTTGCTTAAAATATAAAATTGCTTTATTTATTTCCATAATATACTCTTCCAATAACTGTATTGAGTGTGGAGATAAATGTTCGCAGCTAAAGTCTTCAGTAGTAAGAATATGCTCCTGAATCTTATGCATCATACTACAAGGGTTTGCGACGGTACCAACTTTATATGTATCAAACTCCTTCCACCAATATAAAGGTGCTGTAATTCTCGCATACACCGGTATCATTGGCATGAATTTTCTATAGTCAGTACCAGATTTAGATAGTTTCTGCATAAGTTTTTCATCATCATGTCCTAAATAAAACTTGTTGCATAATTTGTTGTTATGTCTACAGGACTCGCAGTCCCATCCATATTCACATGTTACGCTATCACTCTTACCCCAGCTATTTATGGAATTTCGCATACTCTCAATAATAAACTTCATCTGCTCTGGGCTTACCAGAACAACATGCTCTAATTTAATCATTATCCTCGCATCTCCTTTTCGTCTTCGACTGCTTTTTCTAAACATGCTAATAAAGGTCCATCTAACAATAACTCTCTTTCAAAGAATGTTGATTTATCTTTAACACTGGTCCAATCACCTACAATATACAAGGATGCATTGGCTGTTAAAATATCAGTATCTTTTACATGATGCATTATATAAATCTCATAACAACATGAAGCTGCAACAACATATCGATATAAACCTTTTGTAATTTCAGTCCAATTTTTTATATCATTCATTCCGCATAACCTCCCAAATGCTCGTCAATCGCCTGATTCATACTAATTTCTTTAGTATGAAATCTAACCTTTTCTCGTGTAAAGTTAGGTCTTATTGTGTATTTATCGTTCTTACACTTTTCATAGTACCTATCCTCAGCCTCTTTTTGAGCTGTCATTGCCAATTCATTGCTAGTGAAAACACCAAACAATGTAATTTCACTGCCATACTCATCAAGATGAGTATCACCATATACAACATGTAATTTAATCATTTCTTTTTACCTCCAATAATTATATCTAACAACCTTACAGCAAGAACATAAGCGTTTGGTATTACGTATATGCAAAATATCATTACTAACGTTATGGGCCAGATTGACCAAATAAATATGGTTTTTATTAAACAAAAATCATGCTCAAAAAAATCGTAAATATCATTCGTATACAATGGGTCGTTTTTCCATTCAGTATACGTACCAATTACAGATAACACAGCCGCTATTGTAAAATATAATATGCCGTATAACTTCATTTATTTCTTTTCCTCCATCTGTTGTTCATACCAACTTATAATTGGTGTCATAATTGCCGTTTCAAAATCAACATTGAGATTTTCAATTGCAGTAGCTAATATTTTATGATTAAACAGCATAATGCCGTTAGGTCCATCATATAATCTTATACGCCAGCCATTTTCCCAGAAACCATCAATGTATACTATCTCTAATCTAAAAAATGGGTGTTCTTTCAAAAACTCTTTAATCATTCAAATCTCCTTTCAAAATATAAAAGAGAAATAGCAGTTTCATGTTACGACTCTCGTAATTCTTTGAGTCTAGCAGTGAATATCTCCATTTCACACATATTTAATGCTGCTGGCATCTGACTTGTGTGACCGAGCCAAGTTTTCTCTCTTGATATCGTTTGTGAAAATACTAGGCAATGTTTGTCTTCATCGTCCCATTCAAGAATTACTTCCTGATCTTCTTTCTTATTTTCGTAAACAACATAGTTATTAATATAATCATCTACACGAACCGTATATCCCATAGATTCTATTTGCTTTTCAATTTCTGTCATAAATATAGCTCCTTTCTAATGGTTGAAATTTCTTTATTTACCTCTCCTTTTGCTTTGCAGAATATAATCTCCATATGCAGCAGGACCGATAGCAGTTATTTTTACACCTTTCCAATCAAAAAATCCTTTGCGTCCGGCTTTCGTATTCTGGTCTTTTGTAAACATGGTTGAAATATCATTGCTCATTTTTTTCCTCCTTTATATCGTTTTTTCTTTCTCGCCAGTCATTTGTCGCTTTAGTAAACGCCTGCATACCGACGTTGAATTCTTTAAAAAGATAATGTTACATCCAAATCCTTTCCGCCAATAACAACAGTATTTATCTCTCTTCCACATGCTAAGTTTTGAAGGCTGATTTGCAGTTCGTCAAAATAAAATTTTGTAATATCTGGATTATATTTGCCGGCTATAAAATCGCGAAATGTGATTGGCATTGGAATATTACACTTTTGTTGCTTAGCTATGTCCATTATTGAATCACAGAATGGTTTATTTGGGCATACTATGACTGACGAACCATTGTCCTCACTACACTTTTTAATCAGATACGTTGATTTGCCAGTTTGTCTCGCTCCCAAAATTATTTTTTTAAACATATTTGCCTCCTATCGTTTATTTCCTTGTTGCACGCTTCATTAAAAGAATCGATGTCAATTTTAAAATTTTCATCTACCAAATTACTAGGACTGTGAACTACTAGAATTTGTCGGATTATCTTTCTGAAACTCGAAACCAATTTTCTTAACGCTGCTCTCATCATTTTTCTCTCCGTTTTTCTGAATATCCAAATATCCTTTTATGCTCTGACATCTGAATCTGTGCTTACATGTTATGGTCGTATTACACTTACATACCTGATTTAAGTTTTTATTGTCATTATGTAGTACCACAATATCTTTTTCTACATCAGCATCAAATTCATTACAGTTATTACAATAGTCGTCAATGTCTAATGTAATCATTTTTTACCTCCTTACTGCAACATTTCTGGATAAAAGTCATAAAGATAATCTCCAAAATCTCCACTTCTCTCTGAGCCTGTTTGACTCTGCCAAAAACGCTTCCACTCTTTACCTCTTTTAGTTTTACAAAACTGTTTATATTCAGGTCTTAAATCTGTTATAGTTCCTATATTTTTACAAAGGTCATTTTCAGCAGTTATTAATTTATCATTCAGCTTGTCTTCACATTTTTTACTGCAAATATAAGCCTCATAGTTATATTCAATTCTGTTTGTCAGCTTACCACAAACATAGCATGGCTTCTTCTCATCAACAGTTATGTATCCAAGCTCAGCGAGTTTGCTGATTCGACCATCATTTATGTCATCTACTTCATAACCGCTTAACGATGCAACAATTCTATCGGTGATTTTCTTACCTCTTGCAGTGCACACAGGAATACCATCAACACATATAACATTAACTCTCTTGCTCAGATACTGCGGAACACGATAAACTTTTACTTTCTTTTGTTTACTCATTTTCTGGTTCTCCTTTCCAAGTTATAATTCCTTTTCTCATCTTTTCTGCGTATGCCACAAAGTATGCTGTTGAAGTGGTATAAAATCCCGCTTCAGTAGTAACCACCACAATGCCTTGTCTACATCTATCAATATTATTAAAGCATTCGCCAATAGACGTATCAACCGTCAGCATTTTTACAGAATAATCGTGGCTAAGATAATATAAAGCAGCTTTTTGCATTTCATCTTGTCTCGATAATGATTCTATAACATAAACATCAAACGTTCTCTCGTCCATTTTTCTTCTCCTTTGCTAATCCTAAGAATTCAACTCGTTCGTCAGCTAAACTAACAAAATATCGTTTTCCCTCATATTCAACGATATCACTATCATAGTCCGTATCCATTTCTGGCTGGGACGCGTATGATAAGATTTTTATTCTCGTTGTATTATTCATTAAATCACTCCTCTATTTTTCTCACATTTTTCAAAAGTGTCCCTAGACAATGCGATTGTTCTGCTTTCCCAATTATCACAGTACCGTTCCTTTGGTAATGCCTTGCCCTTTCGATGCCAACATTTTTGTTCTTTACAGCTAAAATCCAGAAATCTACAAGAATCACAATTTTTCTTTGTTTTCCGTTTTTGTATCATTATCGTCTTCTCCTTTCTTTGTTGCGTTCCGCGATTCTTTATAGCAAACCGGTTTTCGTGAATGTAGATTCATCGGTTCACTCAAACAGTCGTTGCACGGGTCTTTGACGTCGTCTATATCCTTGTATTCACAAGTTTCGCAATATGTATGAAAATCTACTTCTTTGTATTCGTACTCCATTTTTAGTCACCTCCATTAAATATAAAAGAATAAGACCCAACGCTATTAACGCTGAGTCTTAACTCTTCTAATCCTGATAAAACACCTGTTCTAAATAACCGTTTAACATATCTTTTTTGTATGCCCTGACAATTGTTGTCACCAACGAATTGATACTTATTGTTCCCATTATTAAATGACGTGCAAAAT
>ULLO01001434.1_pt1 | contig 15676 bp, 10 predicted proteins | sample 1951421 | NCBI WGS metagenome assembly ULLO01 (sample SAMEA4835527, study PRJEB28245) | human gut metagenome | biome: gut microbiome; material: fecal sample | place: Denmark | collected 2008 | reverse complement strand
TTGAGCGTCTGATGACCGTCACTGATACTGTTCTTCTTGATATCAAGCATATCAATGAAGAAGAGCATCGTAAACTCACGCTTCATTCCAATAAGAATATACTGGATTGTGCCCGCTATCTGAGCGAGATTCACAAGCCGGTATGGATTCGTCACGTCCTCATTCCAGGTATCACCGACAAGGATGAATACCTGGAAGAATTGCGAGATTTCCTCTCAACGCTCTCTAATATAGAGCGCATTGATGTATTGCCTTATCATACGATGGGCATCTACAAGTATGAAAAATTGGGTATACCTTACCCATTGTCAGGGATAGAACCTCCTACAAGTGACCGTGTGGCTCATGCCAACAACATCTTGCAGAAGGCTATATCTTAATTTCTGCTGAGATTCCTGAGATGAGATTCTATTGAACTGGTGAGTCGGGCTTTGATCACCGGTTTGGTGATATAGTCGTTGACTCCCAGTTCATAGCATTCATCGATGTTGTCCTTGTTGTTTAACAGGGAGACAACGATGATGACCATCTCGTTCTTACTATATTTTTTTCTGACGTAATCTATCACGTCCCATCCATTCACATGAGGCATCATCAAGTCGAGCAAGATGATGTCTGGTGTGTATGAATCAATGATGTCGATGGCATCCTGACCACCTTCTGCTATTTTCACATCCAGGTCAAAATCCTTGATCATTTCTCCGAGAGTCTGGATATTCTCAGGGATATCGTCAACGATCAGCACTTTATATTTGTTCATAATCATTTACTTTTTTCTTTGGATTTTCTTTTATTGTACAGTTAGGTCTTGGACGTTGCTGCTCTAAGCTTTTCTTGCCTTGTGTACTCCGTATATGTCGCACATGAAGCCTTTGGCTGAGAGCAACTTGTTCATATTGATGTTATCGAATATCTTGTGATGTGTACCTATCACCACGATATCGTAGACTTTATCCAGAACTTTAGCGTCATCCTCTACATGGATGCCGTATTCATTCTTCACTTCCTCCTTGTCTACCAGCGGGTCGTAGAGGGTAGTCTTGTATCCTGTTCCCACCAGGTTGATGTAGAGGTCAGCCACCTTGGTGTTTCTGATGTCATCGCTGTCAGGCTTGAACGAGAAGCCCAGGATGAGCACCTTGGTCTCGGGAGCCTTGAACTTTCTGAAGTCGCATGCACTCTTGATCTTGCCTGCCATCCAGACCGCCATCTGCTCGTTCACCTCGCGTGCCGTAGAGAGGAGCGAAGGAACCACGTCCACCTCCTGTGCCTTGTTGATGAGATAGTATGGATCTACAGCGATACAGTGACCGCCAACAAGTCCTGGGGTAGCAGGAACGAAGTTCCATTTTGTGCTGGCAGCTTCCGTCACATCCTCGATGCTGATGTTCATCTTGTCGAATATTTTTTCCATCTCGTTGAAGAATGCTATCTGAACATCACGCTGGCAGTTCTCCATCAGCTTGCAGGCTTCGGCTATTTTGATGCTCTTCGCCTTGTGAGTGCCATGGGTGAGAACCGAGCTGTAGAGGTTGTCGATGATTTCTGCCGCTTCGGGTGTAGAACCACTTGTCACCTTTACGATGTTCTCTATGGTGTGGACGGTATCTCCCGGGTTGATTCTCTCAGGTGAGAAACCTACGAAGAAGTTATCGTTCAGCTTGAGTCCCGATGTTGATGCCAGCAACGGAGCGCATACTTCTTCAGTCAGTCCGGGATAGACTGTAGATTCATATACCACGATGTCTCCCGGTTTCAGGATTTTGCCTACTGCTGTAGTAGCATTTCTGACGCAGCTGATATCAGGTTTGTTCGACTTGTTTACCGGTGTCGGTACAGCTATGATGTATACATTGCAGCCTTTCAAGTCGCTGATGTCGCAGGTCAGCTTTAGTCCCCTTTCGAGAGCTTTAGACAGCATTCTGTCTTCCGCGCCCTGTTTCCTGGCTAATTTAGCTACCTTGGCAGCATTGATGTCGTAACCCCAAGTATCGTATTTCTTTGAGAATAAGCATGCAAGCGGTGTACCTACATAGCCTAGTCCAATCACGCCTATCTTAAACTCAAAAGATTTGTTATTCATATACTATTTATATTAAGTTTATATTATTGTTTATACATTCTTTACATTCCCTCCAGCTGAGCGTATCGGGAAGTCTTCTCCGGATTCCATGCATCGGCATACGAGCGATGGAAGAAGAGCTCCTGCAGATGGGCTGAAAGTCGGGCGATACGCAGGAAGTAACCTGTATACGGCGACATCAGCGGCAAGAATCGGTAGAGGAACATTTCCTCTTTTCTTCTCTCTGTCACCATCATCACCAGCAGGAAGGCGAATTGGGAGAAGCATACTCGGATGAAGTAGCCCAGCGCCAATATCTCTACGATGTGGCTATTGAAGGTGATGGCGAGTTTCACGATATACCACAACCACAGGAAGTTGAGGAAGCAGTCGTACGTTACGCTCTCCATGTTGGAGATCCAGTTCAATATAGACCAGTTCTTGGTTGGCAGCAGGATGTCGCGGTGTTTGCGCAAGCGGAATCTTACGAGCGAACGCGACCATCTGATACGCTGGTGATACAGTTTATACCATTTTGTCGGCACATTGGTCATGCAGATGGCATCTTCTGCGAATTTCACCTTGTATCCTGCCTTTCTTATCTTTTGTGTGAGGTCACCATCCAGTCCTGGTCCGATGTCCCAGAATCCTACCTCTTTCAGTGTTGCTCTGTCAAAGGCGCCGAAGGCACCCGATATGATGTGGTAGATGCCCAGCTCGCTCGTCACGATACGTCCCACCTGAATGCGTTTCAGGTATTCGAACGCCTGCAGCGATGAGCAGATGGTGTCCTTGTTGTTGCGTACCTTCACGCATCCGCCCACCCCCTTTACCATACCGTCGATGTAGAAGGGGAGGAGAATCTTCTCCAGCGCATCACGGTCCAGTGATGAGTCGGCATCCAGGCAGACGATGTATTTTCCTTTAGCCATCTGTGCACCATAGTTGCTTGCCGCAGCCTTGCCTCCTCGGTCTTCCAGCCTCAGATAATGGGTGATGTAACCAGCCCGATAGAGGTCGGTGCATATCAGTTTGGTGTAGTCATCGCTGCCGTCGTCTACCACTATGATTTCATAGTTTCTGTAGGTCTGTTCGGCGAGCGATTTTACCATCTTGTATATATGTTTTCCCTCATTCTTTCCCGGTACGAGTATTGAAACGAGGGGATTCTCTCTGTAAAGATAGAATCTTGCCACTTCCTTTTCCTTTTCTATCTTGTTCTTATTGGTCAGTCGGTTGAATATTACCAGATATTCCAGCAGGTAATATCTCGGCATCTCAATGAAGAACAGAAACCAGTAGGTACTCAGGATGCTGCTCAGTGAGAGTGTACTCAACCAGTCCATGAAGTGGTTCAGAGTTTCTACGATTTCAAACATACCTACTCATCTCCTTTCTTTACTAGTTGTTTCTTATCTCAATATCGTGAGTGCCAGTATGGCTAGCAGTATCAGTATACCGGCAATGGTAATCAGCACGGCTACCAGCTGCTTGTATAGCTTGACGCGCTTCATGATCTTGTCGTTCTCATCTTCCTTCGGCTTCATTTCCAGTGGGGTCTCTGCGGTCTTGTTTTCTTCTTCTTCTTCGGTCATTTCTTCCTCCGAATAACCGCAGTAGTCGTCTGGAGTCAGCTCTACGTAGTTCATCTTGTTGAAGAATTCCTCGTAGTTGCCAGTCACCTCCTTGGTCTTGGTATCGAGAACGCAGCATATCAGCTCGTCCGGTTCTATCTTGTCGGCCACCTTTCTGATAGCCTTTGACATCTGCTTGCTCAGTTCATGCTGTGCATCCTCTACGGTGATGTCGCTGAATACGGAATACGTGATGTAGAAGATGTTGTTGTTGTACGACACCTTGTGGTTGGAGAAGAGGCGGCAGAAGCTGGCTTGCAGACTGTCCTTGATCTTCACCGTGTCCTGTTCGGCATTCAGTATCCATATCTTTCCTACCAGTACTGATACCTGTTCCTTGCGGTAGGTCTCCATCAGGAGTCGGCGCAGGCGGTTTACCAGCAGCTGATATTCCATGAAGTTGTCATAGAGGTTGGTCATGTTGTTGAGTATGAGGCTGTCCTGTGTCAGGGCGCGCACACCTTCCTCTGTTATCTCATAGTCTACTACGTCTCGTGGCACCAGTGCATTCACCGGGAAGGTACTCTCGCAGTAGCAGCAGGTTGCCTTGGTCAGTGGCGTTGTGAACGAGTTCTCACAGTCGTTGCAGTTATATACCACTGCAGGTCGGTCATAGTCTACACCGATGTGGCGCAGTTTCTTATGACATTTCGGACAGACCAGCACACCGCCGATGTTGTATGAACTCTCCGGCGAGACATTGGCGCAGCTGAAGTGGTGGATGATGTTCTGAATCTTCAGGTTGGAACTTCCACACTTCGGGCAGCACTCTGTATACAACAGGTGCGAGTGGTTGCACTTCGGGCAGAGGTGTTCCTTGATGAGGAAGCGGTGCATCTTGAGTACACCATATTCCACCATTGTATCCTTGAACATGAACATCTCGTTGAGATGGAACAGACCCATACTGTGATAGTGCTCAAAGATAGGGTTGATGTATCCCAGCGATGATTTTTCCAGGAGTCGGTGTCCCATGATTCTCTGGTCGCGTGATAGGAGATATCTCAGAATGTTGGCAAAGAGCTGGTTCGGCTGTGTAGGTCTTGCAGTTTCCTGCTTGATGCCGTACTTCTCTTTTGCCATCTTGATTCGGTCGATAATCTCGTAAACTTTCTCATTGCTCATGTCGCTGACGTATGCGTCTACGATATAGTCAGTGATCTGTTCCTTTCCCGATACCGCCGTATTGACGAACATCGGTTTATAGCTACATTTATACGATAGGATAGGGCTGGCTCCAAACAGGATTGTATGGAACGCACGTTCAATCGTCGTATTGATGTATATGCAGTCGAAGTAGTCAGACTGGATATCTGGTGTTGAGTCGATATCGATGTAGGTATCGATGGTCAGCACCATGTCTCCTCTTTTGTTTCTTCTTAGTCCAATCATTTCTTCACGTTGTCTTTGTTTTGGTCAGGTGTGACGAGCTTTGAACTTCTCATCACATTTTGATTCTTGTCCACTGGGATGGTATACATCGGCAGTGGCTTAGGGTCTAACATCGCACTGATCTTGTTCACCCTGATTCTCACCGGCAGTTTGTTGCTCATCACCCAAGCCGGCACTCGCTGGTTGGGTTTGAAGGTGAATACTGCCACTACGGCATTTGCATCGTGCGAGAAGTTGCTCTGCAGGTGCTTTGGAATTTCCTCCACTCTCAGACCCACCATCTGCAGCTTAGCCTTCAGTACCAGGTCCTTGTTCACGATGACGTCAGCATCGTCAGGACTTTCCATATACTTGATTTTCTCACTAGGCACGTATGTGATGATGCCCAGGTGGCATGCTGCATAGTCGGTATGCTGGATGGTGAGCACTTCATCGCTCTTGAACACCAGTGTCTTGTCGCTCACGTTCACCTTTGTGACGTAGGCATCGGCAGGCGCACAGCAGTAGTGTATCAGAGCATGGTTGTAGATGCTGGTATTGCTGGAGTATGGCATGTCAGCACCCGCCATGCCTGCACCTCTTCTGCTCATGAAGTTATAGGTGGTGTTCTTGGCTTGTGAGTAGATGGTCACCTTGTTCATCTGCTTTCTTATTTCTTCCTCCACCTCGGCAATCTCAGCATCCAGCTGGTTGCGCTTGGTGTTGTTGGTCAGTCCGTAGTAGATGTCCGAGCTTTCCGATGCTTTCTGTTTCTTCAGTTCAGCCAGTCGGGTACGCAGTACCGGAATCTCTTCTCTAGCCAGTTTGGCCTGTACCTCCATATCGTGGGTTTCCTTTACCGCCGACGGAATGATGTTTGGGTCGTATTGGGTTACGATATTTCCCAGCAGTACATAGGAGTAGAGCGTATCACCTTTGTGTACTATTTCTCCCACCTCCTTGTTTACCTTCAGGATGTAGATGTCGTCAACCGCACAGATATGGTTTTCATCGAGTGTTACATATCCGTCATAGATGGCCCAGATCATTCGGGTAATGATATAGTATGCTGTCAGTACGATGATGAGGAGGAAGATCAGCGCGAATATAATCTGCTGTCTAGCCAAGCGGTGGCTTTGCGATTTCAGCAAGTCGGCCATCGCCTGTTCCTGTGGCGTGCTGTCATATTGAAACTCATTCATAGTTCGATCTCGTTGAATATATTGTTGTTGTTATAGATGCTTACTGCCTTCTCTATATTGATGATGGCGAGTCCGCGGTTCAACATCAGCTTGTACATTCTTTCCATGCTTTCCAGGAGTCCGGTATATTCTTCCATTCTCATCAGGTAGTTGTACCCGTTTTTCTGGTTTTTATATGCGAACCGTCGCATGTCGATGTATTTTCCTGTCTGCTGTATGTGGTAAGCCTCAGTGGCTATAGCCTGGTTGAGGTTTTCTATCTTTTTCAGCAGGATTTTTACCGACTGTCTGATTTCCTTCACGTCGGTGCTTCTGCTGTTCATGATAATCTCTTTCTGTGTCTCCAGTGCCTTTCTCTTTCTTGGGTTTTCGTTGTAGATTGGCACGGTGAATCTGATTCCTACATCACCATTGTGCGAGAACTTGTCGTTGCTTTGCCAGTAGGTTGACCATCTGGCGAATGGGGTGAGTCGGGTAGTGCTGAGATAGTTGTTCAGCTTGCTTTCGTTGTTGGCTATCTCCAGCTTTGTCATTACGATTCTTGCATCCAGGCTTTCCTTGTCTACGTGTTCCCAGAGGGCTGCGGTGTCTACCACCACGCGGGTAGGCTTGATGCGGTAAATCGGTTTGTTGGTGATGTCTCTGTCGGAGCAGAGGATGGAGATGTCGTATTCCGCCTCCAGCTTGTCGTTCATCACCTTGAGCATCTTGTCGTTGCTTATTCGGTCTTTCTCCAGCATATACTGGTAAGCCTCGTTCATGATGTCGAGGTTGTCCAGCTTGTGTGCTATGACGGTACCGATATAGAAGTTATATTGTTCGGTCAGCTCATCTGCTGCCTTTTCATAGATATCTGCAGTCTGTCTCTTTTTGTCTTGTAGACGTGAGAGTTCGTTAGCTAGGGCCACTTTGTTTCTCTTTTCCTTTCCCTGGTAGAACTTGCTGTTGATGATGTTCCATCCCAGTTCAGCCTGTACTTTGGCTTTGTACTTGGAGACCTGTTCTGCATCGTCGTTGTCTGCATCGAAGTATGCGTCTGGTCTGGCGTATATCTGACCAGTTACTTCCAGTCCGTTATGTCTGTTGATAGCCAACTGTTCGTATGCAGTTTTAGCCCAGTATAATGAGTCAGTGGTTTTAATGTCAGCAGTATGTTGTTTGTTGAGTCCCAGTTCGATGACTGGTGATTTCACCCATATTGGGTTATTGATGAGTGTGTCGAGTTGTGCGAAGCGTTGGTTGAAGTGTCTCAATACGTTTTCGTTCTTCAGATTTTCGTAGACGAGCATTTTGGGGCTGAAACTCTTCTTTTGTCTTTTGCCTTGAGTTTGTGCCCATCCTTGCTGTCCTCCGATCATCGTCAGAAGAGCCGTTGTTGTATATAGTATTAATTTACGCTTCATAGCTTTACTTATTTAAACACGATGAATGCAGCTGCAAGCTGTTGCAGCTGCATTCACTATGTTCTTAGTTTATTTAAATATCTATATTGCTGATGCAATGTCAATTAGCTTACTCGTTGTAAGAAACGTCTGTATCTGCATCGCAGTTATACAGTTTGTAAACCTGCAAACGGTCTCTACCATGTGCTACATAGATATAGCCGTTGTAAACAGTTACGTAGTTGGCAGAGTAGTTGCCTTTCTTGATCTTCTTATATCTTTCAGCTACCAAATTTCCATCCATATCCAATACCTTCAGACCAGCTGAACCGTATGCAACATAGATGTACTTTCCACCGATAAAGCAACCGTTGGCAGCTGCTTTATATAGACCAGCCTTGTCACCTTGAGTATTCAAAGCATTCTTAATCTGGTAGTGCCACTTTACGTTACCATCCAAATCGTAGCAGTAGAAACCTGCACCTCCCAAGCATGCGTATACTCTATCACCAACGAGTGCAATTGTATTCTTACCGTTGTTTGGTGTAATAGCTTCTACAGCGAAAGAATGCTCTGGTGTTACACTGAAGTCTGTTGTACCAGCTGGATATATATTGATATGTGCTGGTATTGCAGAATTTTCATCTTCTGTTTCTGTGAGCTGTCTGTCAAATGTCAGAGATGCAATCTTGCCATCATTTAAAGAGAGGTGCTTTACTCTACCATCAGTTTTGGTCATTTTGATTTCATTGAAATCTGTATCGTAAACCATGTAACCTCTAGTAGTAGCAACAACATACTTGTCACCATCTCTAACAATGCAGTTCTCATCGTAGCCGAGCTTGGCATTTTCTGCTGTAGCTGGTACCAGATTAATCATCTGCATTGGCTCAATCGTCTTTGTCTCCTGATTCTCTGTAATCTCAGTAGATTCTGTATTCAAAAGACCATCATTCTTGATGTCTATGGTAGCAGTCATTGCACCCTTCTTGAAGTGTGAACCAACAGTCAAGACTCTTGGAGTTGTAGTCTTTCCATCAACGATAAGGTGGTTGAAGTCCATCATATTCTCTGTATCCTGCAGGTATTGTTCCATTGTTACCTGATTATTTGTTACAGGAGAGAATACTTCGAGACAAGCACCATGTCCAGCGCCACGTGTATGGTAAGACAGATACATCTTGTTATTGTATTCCTTGACACAGGTAGCAGAGATGTCATGTGTATGATTAGGATATTCAATCGTTGTAATCAAGTCCAAATCTGCCTTTGGCTCTGGTGTTGGGGCAGGTCCAGGAGTTGGAGCTCCATTATCATTGTGTCCTGGGTTACAAGCATCCTTCTTGATGGTGAAGTCATTCTGGTTTTCTGTTGTTACCTCGATGACGTTAGCCTCATTGTTCAGAGTTGTTTCTACAGGATTATCTGACCATTGTTCGCAAAAAACGCCCTTGACGTAAATCTTACTCTCGTTACCGGAAGTTCTGAACATCTTCAGGTCGTTTTTGTTTCCGTCACCTTGATTGTAATGCAGTTTGTTACCGCAGATATATGCAACGGCATTGTCGCCTTCCAATATTATACTTGCTGTACCTGCATTATGGTTGACATAATTTGGTGTATTGATGTAACTGTTGTTTTTTAAATATATAGTGGAAGAAGCGCACTGGTCAAGCTTTTGTGCATTCAGGTATGCAACGTGCAGTTCGCAATTATTTCCTGTTATCTTTATTTCCTGTGTAGCAAATACACCGCATTCATTGTAGAGTTTTGCGCTGTTATTGAAAGTGATGTTTTTTGCAGAAAGCTTTCCTCCAATATAGAAGTTGCCGTCAAATTGCAAATCTTCATTTGGATATTCGAAACTTCCAGATACGTAGAGCGTGCCACCTCCTTGATATCCTCCCCAGGCTTTAGCCTTGAAATCTCCACCTACGTAGAGATGACCTTCGTTTTTGATGGTATTATTTGACCAATTAGCATCTCCGTAGTTGTAAATGTATTGGTTTTTTGCTATATACTTCTCCTCCTTTTCAAATTGTAATGTACCATAATTATATATGCTAATTTCAGCAGCACCCATGTTTCCTGTTTTATCTATTAAAGTAGCACCAGACATTATATAAATGGTCACTTTAGGTTGTAACTGGTAGACATTTGTTAGTTCAAGCGTAGCTCCTTTCTTTACATATATGGTCGTATTGCCGACATTTCCTAATTCTATACTTTTATTGGAAGAAACTATATATGTGCCAGCTTGATTAGCATTTGTAATGTTACCTTCAAGTTCTTTTCCTGTAGGGGTAATTGAAGATTCTGCAGGCATAGAATTGAATTCTCCAAAAACATCAGAGAAAGATGCTCTTGTTGCCTTAGTGCTTGTAACTTTGTAGTTAGTTACTCTTGCGCTCAATTCTTGTGCATCTGTATTTGATTTAACAGAAATACCTAGCAATTTAGAATTGGTTATAGGTGAAATTGGATTTACGGGATTGTCGGTCCCGTTATCACTACAAGATGCGAGGAGCAATGCTGCAAAGCTGAATGTTGCAAGTTTGATATTTAATGCTTTCATTTTAGCTTTCTGTTTTGATGTTATTTCTTGATTGATATTTTGTGTTTTGCCTTATAAAGGCTTAGCCAGTTTGTTTTTGATGGGCTGGTTAAGTTTTTAATAAGGTTTGCTCTCCCATCCATCGATAGGATGGGAGAGCAGAGTGAATTTTTATAATCCTTTATTGCTGAGCGGCTCCACTAGTGAGCTTGAATACCTGGATACGTCCCTTACCGTATGCTACATAGATAAGGCCATTCTTAACTGCTACATAGTTGGCAGAGTTGCCAGATGTTCCAATTCTCTTGTGAGTAACTTCCTTACCATCCTTGGTGAGGACTACGAGACCATAAGCACCAGCTGCAACGTATACGTAGTTGTCGTCTACTGCTACACCATTGATGTAACCCTGGCGATTGTCAACGCTAACATTGCCTGCACCGTGAGAAACTGGAGTTGTCCATTCCCATACTTGATTACCATTCTCGTAGCACATCAAGCCCTTAGCGCTCTTGCAGACGTAGATTCTGCCGTTGCTGTCAATGGCAATCATGTTCTTACCGTTGTTTGGTGCAATAGCACCAACATTGAAGCTACTTGTTTGCTTCATAGAATTGTCGAATACCTGTACCTCACCCTGAACTTCTGCATCACCTGCAGCAATTTCAGATGTGTAGTTCAAGCCAACGAGTGATGAACCATTTACTGCCACAAACTTAGCTTTGCCTGTAGTTTTAGTTAACGTACCTTCTACTAATGTTGGATCGTAAACGGAGTAACCTAGAGTGCTGGCTACAGCAATGTTGTTGCCGAATGGTACAACGCAGTTAGCATCGCCCTTAACAGTGTTGTCTAACGCAACAGTACTTAAACCTTCGGTTACGTTCAGTGTACCATCGCCGCCTATGGCTGCATAACTTACGGTAGCACCACCAAACTGTTTGCCATCCTTGCCCTTGGCACTTCCTGCCAGGTACAGTTTGTTGTTGATGACGTTCAAGTGGTTGAAGTCGTATGTAGCTCCAGCTTCTGCCTGCTGTACTCTCTGCTTTAATGTAAGCTGTTCGCCATTCATTTCTGCAACATCAATGCTTCCACCGAAGTCTTTACCATTGGTATGGTATGAAACGTATACCTTGTTGTTGTCAGTAGGTACGATGGCTGTTGCTGACTGAGTGTCTCTTTCGTAGTTTGCGATAGTAGACAACAGCATAAGCTTCTTCTGTTTTGCTACCTCGTATTCATCCTTCAGTACATAGCTGAAGTTTGGTCCTGCAGTCAAGGCTCCACCGCCAGTGACGTAGTCGTAGCTCTGTACATCAGCATTCCAATTCAAATAGTCAAAGTCAACCTTGTTACCTGCAGACTCTGCGCCATTCTTATAGCACTCCTTGAACTGAGCCAGGATAGTCTGGTTGTTTGTATTTGGAGTGCTGGTGAAATTGACGTTTTCGTCGCTTCCTGCATAGATAAATTTGTCTGCCTTGATGACAGCCACGTTGTTGGCATCATCGCCCATTACTATCTGACCGGAAGTGTTGTCTGTCTTCAAAGTATTGAAAGACATTACACCGTGGTTGCCGATTACAATCTGGCAGTTGCCCTTCAAGTCTGCTACAGCGTTTCCTGAAACCTTGGTAGGCTTTTCTGTGCCATTGTCGGTGTATTCGTTGTCTGTTACGTTCAGGTATTTTAGATCCATGTATGAACCTGCCTCCATGGTGAGATGGTTCTTGATCTTAGCAGAGTAGTCAGAATAGAATACACCGCCATTTTTGATAGTCATGTTCTTGACAATGGCAGCCTTGCCTACATGCAATGCACCGGCAATAACGACGTCATCGGTAAAGGTAACACGGTCCAAAGTGTTGACTTTTGCACCAGCGTTGATAGTCAAAGTCTTTGCACGAAGAGATGCGTATTCTGTTATTTCTTTTCCGTAATTCTTGCTATCAGGATCTGTTACAGTATGCTTGTAGCCACTGAGGTATACAGAACCATTGATGGTGATGTTCTGTGTTGGAGTACCTTCAGATTTCTTGTCTGTGATTTTGCCATCAATCTTTCCGAGCGCTCTTGAAGAATACAAAGCACCATCAATGATGATGTTTTCATTGTCGATGCTGTATGAGCCAGACTCTAGAACATAAATTGTGTTGTCCTGAGGAATAGCGCTTCCTGAACCTGTATACTCCAGTTTACCACCCTTCAGGACGACGATGGTGTTGCCACTTCCTAAGTTGCTGTATTTTACGGTACTGTTACCAGCAACAAAGAGAATTGTGTTCTCAATTGTATTGTTAGAGAAGTCGTAAGTCTTTCCGCTTCTTGTCTTGTATTTGTCGCCTGACAAATTAGCTGCTGCATTCAGCTGCTTAGCACCATCAGCAGAAGGAGCTGTTGGTTTGGTGCTTTCAGTAAGTCCATCGAACAAAGTCTCGTTAAAGGCACGAGTTCTTGCCTTGTTAGAGCTGCTGCGCTTGTAGTTGGTAACGCTAGCTGCCAACTGTGCAGCATCAGTCTGTGTAAGTCCAATCTTGGTAATCTCAGAAGGGACGGTACCAGGGGTGATAGGAGTGGCAGGATCCGAAGAACTGTCGCTACATGATGCGAAAACGAATGCTGCCAAACCTATAGCAGCAAGTTTAGAATTGAATACTTTCATATCTATTTAAGTTTAAATTGTAATTTCTTACTTTATGATTCTTTTTGTTCAATTAATCATCATTTTGCCTAAAATCTTTTACTAAATTTGCCTAACAAAGTAGTTTTTGCTTACTTTTAGGAGTTAACTAGTTAGCTCTTCGGGCTTTAGCCATCAATTAGACGGTGCAAATATAGTGTAATTATTTCAAACGAAGCAGATTTTTCTGTTAAAGATGCTTAATATTAGCAAAGTTTAATGAATAGATAGCTGTGAGCGATAACAATGATTGCTCTAAGCCAATCTGTTCTAAAACTCTACCGCAAAGATACGGCTTTATTCCCAAACCTACAAGCTTTTTCCGGGATTTTTTATAAGAATAGATTTGGAATAAGGCTTACGTAAGGTTTGTTTAAGCCTAACGTAACAGTTAAATGAGCCTTAAACCAACTCCGTTTAAGGCTTAAATGAAACCGGAAAGAGGCTTCTTTAAAATTGAATTAGGGCTTTTTTGAAGTCTGGGGAAAATTTTTTTTTTGAAATTTCCTGCAACCTTTTGCTCCTTTCTTTCGTCTAAATGCCAGAAATACGAACAATTTAAATATTTTAAATATTGAAGGATTATGAAAAGTATTGGTTTGATGGTGGCTGGTGCCGCTATGTTCTTGGCTGCTGCTGGGCTTACTGCCTGCAGCTTTGATTCTACGGGTTCTACCGTGAAGGGAGATTTGAGTTACGTGCAGGATGACTTGCGCCAGAAGCCTTTCAAGGCGATTGATGTGGAGGCTGTGGCTGACGTCTATTATACCCAGAATGATGGAGATGAATGCGATGTCCGACTGGACTACTCTGCCATCAAGGACGCAAAGTTCCTGCAGCAGATGAAGGAGAAACTGAAGGTGGTGTATCGCAACGACGAGCTGGTTATCGGATACAACGGCAGACTGACCGTGCCTGCTTCCTGCAACTCTGAAAACAAGCGACTGAAGATTTATATCACCAGTCCAGACCTGGTGAAGGTGACACAGGAGGGTACGGGAAGCTTCCATGCCAAGACCATCAACAGCGACCGTTTCGCCATTGATAACGAAGGCGTAGGCTCTGTCTCTATCGGAAAGATTCTTGCCAACAAGGTGACTGTAGACAACGAGGGTGTAGGCTCCGTGAATATCGATGACGTGGCTGGAGATAACATGACGGTTGATAATGAAGGCGTAGGCTCTGTGAAGATCACGAACGTTTCTATGGGAAGTCTGAAGGTGGACAACGAGGGCGTTGGCTCTGTGAACCTGGGATTCTTCAAGGGTGGCACCCTGAATATCCTGAACGAAGGCGTCGGAAGCGTGAAAGCCAAGGTTGATTGCCAGTCTGTCCATGCAACATCGGAAGGTGTTGGAGGAATCAATCTGAGTGGCGTCACCCGTCAATACAGCAAGAAGAAAGACGGCATTGGAGGAATTTCGGATAACGGACTGACGGTAAGAAAATAACGTAAGTTATTGAAAATCAAAATAAAAATCGGAAGAGGAATGTTCCGAAGCCAAATTGCGAAAATTTGAGCAATTCGGCTTCGGATTAAACCTCTTATTTTTTTCTTTTTTTCTTTTATTTATTTTCTTTTTTGTCTTTTCTTCTTGCTACTTCTTCTTGTCGCTTTTTTCTTTTCTTTTTTTCTTGTTTTCTTCTTTTCTTCTCACAAGAATACCGAATTTACGGTATTTAACATTTGAAAAGCATCAGAAGCGCCCTCAGAAAAGGTTCAAAAGAGAACGGTTAGAAGTCCCATTTCACACCGAGGCAAGGACGGACCATCCAGCCGGCATTGCTGCCGAAGTTGTGGCTGATCTCTACCTCGCTACCTACGCTGAGGTTCTCGCAGCCGAAGTGCTGGCCTACGTTGTACCAGAGCTGTGGCTCTGTGGTGAAGACTGTGTGCTCTGGAGTGAAGGCTACATTGCCGTCCTTGTCAAACTTCAGGTCGCCATCCTTGTCCTTGAACGAACTGTGGGTCTCCCACCAGTAATCAGCGAAACCGCTAAAGTTCAAACCTTTTAATCCAAAGATGTCCTTGCATCCCCAGACTGCAGTAAGCTGCATTGGCACATTCTGGTCGGTCTTGCGGATAGTCTTGTAGAGTGCCTGGAGTGTCAAGGTATTCTTGAAACTCTTGTCGTGCATGAAATACTCCACACCGAAGAGCCAGGCATTGTTGATAGGGTAGTCCTTGTAGATACCGCCGTTATACTCTACGTGGAGGCTCAGGTTCTTCAACTTCGTGTTCTGCCAGAAGTTGAGGGCGCGCGAGATCTCGGTATAGGTTCCACCCTGTGACATGTTGTGCTCGTACTTCTTGCCTGTATCAGTGTTTGTCATCTGATCGAGGTTGAAGTCGTGGTCTACAAAGAAATAAGTGTTACCCCATTTGTCCTGCTTGAACATTTCGAGGGTGAGGGTAACAAACTTGCGGTCACTGCCGAAATCATAGAAGACTTGGGCATTGGTCTGTGCTAAAGTCTTGCTCGCTGGGAGCAACGCAAGTGCCATGAGCAGTAGGCTTTTCATCTTTTTCATAAATCTTTTCTTTTCTTAATTATTTATTTAGTTAAACAAAAAACTGCGGACGGTAAAGCCCGCAGTTTGTAATAATAATATCCTTATTTTATAAATATCTTTTAGTATGCGAACAAAGGATAGTCCTTCATGGTCTCGTTCACCTTCTCACGAACGCGTGCGATCACCTTTTCGTCCTCAGGAGCATTCAATACCTCCTCGATGAGTTCAGCAATGAGGTGCATCATGTCTTCCTTGGCGCCACGGGTTGTCATGG
>ULLO01012987.1_pt1 | contig 15753 bp, 13 predicted proteins | sample 1951421 | NCBI WGS metagenome assembly ULLO01 (sample SAMEA4835527, study PRJEB28245) | human gut metagenome | biome: gut microbiome; material: fecal sample | place: Denmark | collected 2008 | reverse complement strand
TATATTTAAAGCTATGACAACGGAATAACTATCATCTATTGATTTCTGAAAACAAAAAATACGCTATTGGAAGCGGCAACAATTATCCGACAAAAGGATAGTGGTTGCCGCTTTTTGTATTTTTCGGATTCCGATTGATTCCTTGATTTTATTCCGACTGATTCCTAATGATTCCTACTGATTCCTAATACCAAGAATTTCAACGATTTAAACCGATTATTTTTACACTCGCTCAGATTTTTCGCCTTATCTTTGCACCCGTCATCTGACAACAAGATGACTACCCATCAGGCGAGTTGCAAATCACGAAATGGGGAATGATGGTACTAGAAAAAGATGACGGGGAAACCTCTTCGAACGTCATCGTACCAGAGAGGCTTATTTAATACTCAAATAAAAATGAATACAGTATTAAATGGCAATATGGACGAAAGTTCAAGTAAGAAAGAAAAGGGATTCTACCCCAATACAGAGTTGGGTATCGACCTCAAGTTGATAACCCGCAAGCCTGGACGCCTGGGCATTGGCGAGTATCTGGACGGAGCCATCACGCACGACGGAGAAGACCACTTCACATTCGTGCAAAACGACTCCGAGAAGAAGAAGGAGAAGGTGGTGCAGAGAAATCCACACGTGTATGAAGGAACTTACATCAACGTGAACCGCAAGAACGACGGTACGCTCTACCCTACCTTCAACCGCAGACCTCAGTTCAAGAAGTTTTTCACCTTCGAGGAATTCTGCCGAGGTGCCGCCAACGAGCTGCTCTGCATTTGCAGCAAGAGTGATAACAGATAACACGGAGTCTCACGTCTCAGTCTCAGTTAGGATAAATGTCACAATCCAACTTCGAACCCGCTTCTTAAGCGTTTATAACTTATTGATTATTAATTAGTTATATATAACATATATAGAAAGCGAGACCACATGAAAAATAACTGAGACTCTGAGACTGAGACTGCGGCAATCAGAAAACAACATCAAGTTTTTAATTTAATTCTCTAAAAAGCAATGATTTACAACATTTTCAGCAATACCGCTCCGGCGATGCCCAAACCCTGCAAAGGCACAGAATTTGTGAAATTTGCCCTATCGCAGGCATCAAAAGACATGCGTGAAGTGCTCATTCCGATGGCAATTCCGGCTCTTGCCGCTCATCTCACGGATGTAAGATTCATGTATTCCGACAACAAATATTATGAAATGTGCGGCCAGATGGGGCATTTGATTGGTCCTTCGGGTATCGGAAAGGCACAATTGGGGCATTTGGTAGAGGCTATCATGCGCACTTTTCGCAAGCATGATGAGACTGAGTTCAAAAAACTCGTGGACTGGCAGCGACAGATGAAGACCAAGGGCGCCAACAAGGAAAAGCCCGAACGTCCGGACGTGAGTTTCTGGTTTCCACCAGCCGATGTCACCAATCCTGCCTTTATCCAGAATGCCATGGCGTGCGAAAAACTGGGCGAGCGCACGCAATACATCAATCTGCCCGAAGTTGAAATGGCGGATAGAATGTGTGGCGGCCATAAGCAGGTAAGCCAGATGGTAAGAAACATCTACGACCGTCAGCGTGCCGGAGCCCTGCGCGCCACGGCAGATGGCGTAACGGGCAATCCCGTGCTCAGGGTGAACCTCACCTTCACTTCTACCCCCGAGGCTGCCCGACAGTTCTACAAGAAAGACCTCACCAATGGTTTCTTCGGCCGCATCCCTTTCGCCTACAAGGCTCGTGGCGAGCGTAGTGGCAAGATTCCACGACAGGGAACGTATGATGCGGAATTCCTGAAGAAGATGGACAGCTATCTGCTACGCCTGGACAACTGCAAGGGCAGTTTTGTGGTGAAGAAGCTCAACAAGGTGGCCGACCAGCTGGCAGAAGAAATGGCAAGGCTTGCCGATCTTGCCGATGATGACATGCTTTGGGAGCTTTCCCACCGCAGCATCTTTTCGGCATGGAAGAAGGGAGCCGTGCTATGGATTCTGAACGACCAGACGTGGACACGCTCCATCGGCGAGTTCGTGATATGGTTCTGCTATTATGACTTGTGGTCGAAAGTGAAGGTATTTGGCGACATGTTCAAGTGTGGCGATGTGCAGGAGGAGGTGCAGAAAACCGGTCCCAAGAATATGCTTGACCATCTGGAAGTATCATTCAACGAGCTACAGCTGGAAGCTCTCCGCTTGAGCCTTGGCAAGAGCAAGGAGGGCACCAAGCATCAGCTTAACGTATGGAAGAACCGCAAATTCATCACCTATTCTGCTCAGACGGGGCTTTATACGAAGACAAGGGAATATCTGATGGGAATACCGGCAGGAAAGGATAAGGGATAAAGTAAAAAAATAGTTTTTATGCAGAAATATGAAATTCAGAAACTGCGCGATCTGCCGATAGAGAGGGTTGCGGAACAGATGGGGATAAAGGTGGAGCGGCACAAGGCACTCTGCCCCTTTCATGACGACCACCACGCCAGCCTCTCGTTCAACACGAGGAAGAACAGCTGCCGCTGCTATGTCTGCATGGGTAATTCCGTGGGCACCATCGACCTTGTGATGAAATACCTGGGGAAGGATTTCCTCTCGGCTTGCCGATGGCTTGCTGAGGTGAATGCGGTTTATCTGGAGGAAGGAAGGAAGAGAGAGGGTTCAGCCTCTTCCCCTTCCTCCGAAGCCTCTTCTGCCGGTGGTTCTCATTCGGGAAAGGATTCCGGTGGCTCTCATTCGGGAGATGATTCCGGTGGCTCTTCTTCGGGTGGTTCTTCAGGGAAATCCTCCTCCTTTGATGCCAGCAAGTATGCGAGATTCTTTGAGCATCCGTGGCTGAACGAGGCGGCAAGGAGATTCCTGTTCGAAGAGAGGAAGATTGACTGGAGAGTGGTGAACTGGTGCAGACTGACTTCATGGACGGATAAGAAGGGCATCAACTGGCTGCAGATTCCCTACTTCGACATGGACGGACGGCTCATCGGAATCCAGAACAGAAACCTCGATTACCGGAAGACGCCCACGGAGGCGAAGGGGGTGGCTGCAGAAAAAACGCCCACAGATTTCACAGATGACACAGATTCTCCTTCACATCAGACGGAGGGTTCGCTTCAGACGGAACCGATGGCTCCCCGATTCCGCTTTCCCTATGGCGCCAGATGCTCCATCTACAACCTGCCGGTGGTAGGGAGACTGAAACCGGGCGAGCGGCTTTTCATCACGGAGGGATGCAGCGACTGCTGGGCGATGCTTTCTGCCGGACATAAGGCTATTGCTATTCCGTCGGCCACGCTTCTCAAACCCGAGGATAAGCAGCTGCTGGCTGATATCGAGCGGCAATATCAGGTGGAATTCCACATGTTTCCTGATCAGGATGCGCCCGGCGAAAGCCTCTTCCTGCAACTCAGGGAGATTCTCCCCCATCTGGTTCATCACCAGTTGCCCCCAGGCTGCAAGGATTTCAGCGAGTATTATCTGGAAAGCTTCTGCCCTTACTAGGGCGTGTAGGTAAAAACCGAGTTTAGTATTTTTTATGCAAATTGATTTTTTAATGTAAATTGAATTATGATGATAGATGATTTCAAGATTCGTATGTACACCAAGAAGGAACTTGCCCTGATGTACTTTCCCGAGAGTTATCCACGCACAGCCGTCAACCATCTGATGGCATGGATCCATCTCTGCACCCCGCTATGGGATGAACTCCTGAAGATGGGGTACCACAAGACCTGCAAGGCTTTCTCGCCCAAGCAGGTGAAGGCCATCGTGGAATACCTGGGGGAACCATAAAAATGTGCCGCCATCGCACGGCATCACATGCCATCGCCCAACTGACTGTGGGGGATTTCGTATCTTTGCATCGTGATTCAGAAAGCGCAGGAAAATCACTTTCCTAGTTGGAGAAAAATATTTCTCCAGTTGGAAAAATGAAAAAAGGCATCTGGGAGATATTCCGGATAAGATTATCCCGAATGCATCAAGTTATCAACCTCGACTCCAAGCCCTGATACGAGTCCTTCTCTTTCTTCTTTTTAAAAAAGAAGATGGAAAGTTAATAGGGGGCAAGAGAAGCGTATGAACCCAAATATGAAGGCATTCATCAAGTATCTCATCGTGGCTATCTGCTCTGCCATCGTCACCTTCCTCACCAGCTCGTGTACCGCGGGTCTCGTGATCGGGAAGAACCAGAGGCAACAGCAGGAGAACAACATCACCACGCGAGCCGACTCTTCGCACTTCGTGCCAACCATCACCATCAGGTGAAGATGGTTTGCAAAAACGCCGGAACGCCTAGGGGGGACCAGCGATGGAATCGCTGGGAACGGAGGCTAGAAGAGGGCTGGAAGAGGGCTAGAAGGGGGCTAGATGGGCACGCCCTGAAAGGGGGGAAAGCTTTATAATTATTTTTTATCAATTTATTAACAATTTAAAATTCAAGAAGATTATGGCAATTAATTTGAAAGCAAAGGAAACCCTCATCCAGGTGGGTGAGTTGAAAGGTAAGTATCGTTACGTTCTCAGTACCGAGCTTTACAACAAGCTCCCGGAGAGCAAGGTTATCAAGGAGGCGGCTCTGAGAAGTGGCGTGAGCCGCGGCGTGATGCAGGCATGCTGGGATGCTGCCGGCGAAGTAATCAAGGCATGGTCTACCGAAGGACACTCCGTAGCCATCCCGGGGTTGGGAACCATGAGGTTCGGAGTTCGCGCCAAGAGCGTGGCTACCGTGGGTGAGGTGGCAGGTAGCCTCATCACCACCCGCAGAGTTATCTTCACCCCAAACGTGGATATCAAGGATGAGCTGCAGAGAACTCCTATCCAGATTACCTGTATCGACCGCAACGGCAAGGTGGTGAAGAACGTTACTTCGGGCGATGGCGGCAACGTGGAAGACCCAGACAAGGATCCAAACGGAGGTGGAACCAACGGCGGCGGTTCAGGCAATACCGAAGGCGGCGGCTCAGGCAATACCGAAGGCGGCGGTTCAGGCAATACCGAAGGCGGTGGTTCAGGCAATACCGAAGGTGGTGGCACCAGCGGTGGAGACGCTGGCGGAGACGTAGGCCTGTAGTCCTACTACCAAGATAGAAAATCCCCAATCCTCGGGCTCATCGGGAGCACCAAGAGATTGGGGATTATCTTTTTCCAGCATTTCGCAAATGAGGGAATTGATTGAAGTAAAATCAATACGGGAACAGGAGCGGAAGCACGAAGGTCATTACCACGCCGATGATGATCTGCAACGGCAAACCTACCTTCACGTAGTCCATAAACGTATAGCCACCCGCCTTCATCACCAGCGCATTAGGCGGAGTGGAGAACGGAGAGGCAAAGCACATGCTGGCACCCAACGTTACCGCAAAGAGGAAGGAATAAGGACTCACGCCCACCTGCTGGGCTGCCACCAGGGCGATAGGAGCCATCAACACAGCCGTGGCGGTATTGCTGATGAACATCGTCATCAGAGAAGTGGTGAAATAGATTCCGGCAAGCAGAGCCGTCGGTCCCATCGAGCCGAGACTGTCCACCAGTCCCTGCGAAACCAGGGCCGAAGCACCCGTCTTCTCCAGCGCCGTAGACATCGGCATCATGGCGGCGATGAGCACGATGCTCTCCCAGTTGATGGTCTTGTAGGCAGCCTCCACGTTGCGGAAACATCCGGCAAAGACGGTAAGCAGTCCGGCGATGATGACCGCTGTGACCGGAGCCACAGGGATGAAGTCGAACACCATCATCGCTATCATCAAGAGCATGATGGCTGCAGCCACAGGCGCCTTGTAATCCAGGAGCACCTTGTCTGCCGTCTTCTCTGGCTGATCCAGCACCACCCAGTTGGTGGTATCTGCCGTAAGATGGGCCAGATTGGTCCACTCTCCCTGCACCAGGAGCATATCGCCCACATGCAGCTTGGTAGCTATCAGATTGTCGGTAATATATTCCTTGCCCACCTTGCCGTCAGAAGAGCTTCCGCCACGCTTCACGCCCAGCACGTTGATGCCGAAGCGCTTGCGCAGGTTAGCATCTCCAATTCGCAATCCGGCAAAATTGGAAGTAGGCATTACTACTATCTCGGTCAGCCCCAGGTCGTAGAAATCAATCTTCACGTCCTTCATCTTCCTCAGGTCGTAATCCTGCGCAAACCGTTCAATCTTCTCCTCATCACCCATTATATATAAGGTGTCGTGCACGGCGATGGTGCTGCTGCTCTTCGCCATGTTCTGGTTGACGTCCTTCACGAGTCCCAGGCGCGATTTCTTCTCGTTTCTTATCTCGATGATACTCACGCCATATTTTTTCTGGATACTGAGGTCCTTGAGGGTCTTGCCCACGATGTCCATCATCTGCCCATTCTCATCGATGGCTGCAGCCGTGCGCTTGCTTGGCACGATGTAGCGATGCAGGTTGTCGAGCAGCTGGTATTCGTCTACCAGGTCGTCGAGCGACTTGCGGTTACTTTTTTTCCTACCGTTCTGCTTCTTGCTGAGAAAGATTTTGCTCAGCGGCATGAGGACGATGATTCCGATGGCGATGACGATGATGCCCACGGGGAAGAAGGAGAAGAACGCCAAGGGCTTGAATCCCGCCTCGGTAAGCACCTCGTCGATGACCAGGTTGGGCGGCGTACCGATGAGGGTGAGCATTCCGCCCAGACTTCCGGCAAAGGCAAGGGGCATGAGGAATCGCGACGACTGCATGCCCGAACCCGCAGCCAGGCTCATGATGATAGGCATCATCAGCGCCACGGTTCCGGTATTGCTCACGAAGGCTCCGATAAACGAGGTTACCAGCATCACGAGGAGGAAGGTAACGGTTTCGTTGCCGCGCGAGAGCGCCATCAGCTTATTGCCCGTCAGCTTGGCAAGGCCGGTCTGCATGATGGCTCCACCCACCACGAAGAGGCCTATCATCATGATGACGATGGGCGAAGAGAAGCCGGCAAGAGCCTCTGCCGGTGTCAGGATTCCGAGAACTAAAAGTGCTGCCAAGGCAGTAAGAGCCACAATATCAGCCCTCACCCTGCCCCATATAAACATGGCAACCGTAATGATTAATATAATAAGCGTTATTGTCATGCTATGAAAGAATTTTAAATGAATCTTCTGCAAAGATACTTACTTTTTATCGTTTTTTTATCATTCTAATGCTAATATTTCTAAATTTATTGCAGATATTTCCAAAAAACTGCAATTAATCCATCAGTTTTCCTTACCTTTGCAATCCAGATAGACATACTGAACAATAGAATTAGAAGACTTAACAATACATTAATTTTTTTTAGATAATGGAACAAAACAAGGTTAAACCAGCTGATGGCAAGCTGGGTATCATGGTTGTAGGTTGTGGTGCAGTTTCTACTACATTCATGACTGGTGTGTTTATGGCTCGCAAGGGACTTGCAAAGCCAGTTGGTTCAATGACTCAATACGATAAGATTCGCGTGGGCAAGGGTGCAGACAAGAAGTATCTTCACTACAAGGACATCGTGCCTATGGCAGATCTCAACGACATCGTATTCGGCACTTGGGATGTTTATCCTCAGAATGCTTACCAGGCTGCTATGTATGCCGAGGTTCTGAAGGAGAAGGACATCAACCCTGTGCGCGAGGAACTGGAGCAGGTGGTTCCAATGAAGGCTGCCTTCGACAAGAACTACGCCAAGCGTCTGGATGGAGACAACGTGAAGGACTGCAAGACCCGCTGGGAGATGGTGGAGGCTCTGCGCCAGGACATCCGCGACTTCAAGGAGAAGAACGGCTGCTCCCGCATCGTCGTAGCCTGGGCTGCTTCTACAGAAATCTACGTACCGGTAGATATGGAAATCCACGGCTCATTGGCAGCTCTCGAGGCTGCGATGAAGGCTGACGACCGCCAGCACATCGCTCCATCCATGTGCTACGCTTATGCAGCCCTTACCGAGGGTGCTCCTTTCATCATGGGTGCTCCTAACACAACGGTTGACATTCCTGCCATGTGGGAACTCGCTGAGAAGACTCACATGCCTATCGCAGGCAAGGACTTCAAGACTGGTCAGACTCTCGTGAAGAGTGGTTTTGCTCCTATCATCGGCACCCGCTGCCTCGGCTTGAACGGTTGGTTCTCTACCAACATTCTTGGCAACCGCGACGGTCTCGTTCTCGATGAGCCAGCCAACTTCCATACCAAGGAGGTGAGCAAGCTCTCTACCCTTGAGACTATCCTGAAGCCAGAAGTCCAGCCAGACCTCTACGGCCATGGCAACGATGAGGACACTCAGTATTACCACAAGGTTCGCATCAACTATTATCCACCTCGCAACGACAACAAGGAAGGTTGGGACAACATCGACATCTTCGGCTGGATGGGTTATCCAATGCAGATCAAGATCAACTTCCTCTGCCGCGACTCCATCCTTGCCGCTCCATTGCTGCTCGACCTCTGCCTGTTGAGCGACCTTGCAGCCCGTGCCGGCCGTTACGGCACCCAGCGCTTCCTGAGCTTCTTCCTCAAGGCGCCAATGCACGATTACACTAAGGGTGAAGAGGCTGTGAACAACCTCTACCAGCAGTACACCATGCTGAAGAACGCCATCCGCGAGATGGGCGGTTACGAGGCTGATGAAGAAATCGACTAAAAATATTTTCCCCCGATAAAGGACGGTAATGGTTGATTTCAAACAGACGAAGGTTGATTTCAGCAATACGCCCTGAAAGGGCAGAAGCTCCTAGCCCAGGGCAACACCCTGGGTTGTAGGGAGTTATAAATATACGCCCTGTAAGGGCAAAAGCTTTAGAATATGGGTAATAAAGCTTTTGCCCTTACAGGGCGCCTTGCTGACTGCTGTTTATACCCAGGGCGCTGCCCTGGGCTAGGAGCTTCTGCCCTTTCAGGGCGTGCGGGGCGAACTTACAAAACAGGGCGTGCGGGGCGAACTCGCTAAACTTGACAAACATTTAAATATATATTTATGACAAAGAAAGGTAAACATACCGTTTTATTTATTTGCCTCGGCAACATTTGCCGTTCGCCAGCCGGTGAGGGCATCATGAAGAGCCTGGTAGAAAAGGCTGGACTGGCAGATGAATTCGAAATCGATTCTGCCGGAATCGGAAACTGGCACGTGGGGCAGCTGCCTGACAGCCGCATGAGGAAATGTGGCGCTGAACACGGATATAATTTCAACAGTCACGCCCGCCAGTTCCAGAAGTCAGATTTCGGAAGATTCGAAACCATCGTGGTGATGGATAATGAGAATTACCGTGCCATTACCTCCATGGCTTCCTGCCAGGCAGACAAGGACAAAGTGGTCCGGATGGCCGATTTCCTGACCCACCATCGCGAATACACCACCGTTCCCGACCCATATTATGGCGACATGGGCGATTTTGAACTGGTCATCACCCTATTGGAAGATGCCTGCCAGGGGTTGCTGCAAAGCATCATCGAGTAAAAAAGATACAACATATTAATCATACTATCATCTACAAAAAAAAGTCCTCCGGAAGTAAACATCGCATTACTTCCGAAGGATTTTTTTATGATAGCATTTTTAAAAATAATATTTTTTATGATAGCATTTTTTCAAATGATAGGATCATAAAACACGATTGCAATCTTCTCGCTTCCCGGCAGATAAAGATAGCCTACGCATTCGGCTGCATCAGCCTTGAACGTACGCCATGAGAGCTTGCTCCAATTAATCTTGTCCGTGCTCTGAGCCACAGGAACCTGAGGAATCAAGCTGCCATCCTTGACCAGAATAATGCAAGGAAGAGGCTGGGAAACCGTTGCCGAGCCCGAAGCCTCAGCATAAGCCTTCACCTCCTGAGCCGTAGGGATGGAAATCTCCTGATAGCCACCCTCGTAAACCTTACCGCTCTGATAATCAATCCATTTACCCTTAGGCAAATAAACCGTACGGCTACTGCCCGACTCCAGGAGCGGAGCCACCAGCAGCTGGGAACCATACATGTACTCATCCTCTACCAGCCAGGCACCTGCATCATGAGGGAACTCTACGAAGAGCGCACGAACCATCGGCAAGCCCTTCTCCGAACAATCCTTTGCCTGCGCATAGACATAAGGCATCAGCTGATACTTCATCTCGGCATTGGCACGGAAAGCATCCGTAAAATCCTTGCTGATGAGCCAAGGCTCGGTAGGAGGCGCACCATGAGCGCGGGTATGGGAACTCAGGAAACCGAATGGCAACCAGCGACGGTACAGATCGTCAGGACTCTGGGTTACAAAGCCGCCCATATCATGACTCCAGAAAGAGAAACCGCTCAATCCGAAACTCAAGCCGCCTCGCAAATCGCCCAGCATTCCTACGCTTCCAATCTCGTTGGTAGCCGCATCGCCACCCCAATGGAGCGGAAAACGCTGGCTTCCTGCCCACGCACTTCGTGCCCAGATTACGCCTTCATGGTCGGCAGAATTTGCCTTCACGGCTTCCCAGAGCGCCTTATTATAACGCAGCGGATAGAGATTGTGCTCATAGAAGCCCGTCTTGCCGCTGGCGTAAAGACCATCATAAGGAGCCGCCTCGCCAAAATCGCACTTGATGACGCCTACTCCCTGCTTGATGAGATGGGCTATCTTGTCCTGATACCAGCTTACGGTCTTCGGATTGCTCAGGTCGAGCACAGCATCCTCATAATTGAGCGTTCCGTTGGCATTTCTTACCGCCATTCCACCTTCAACCAATTCATGGAAGTAACGATTTTTCGGAGTGAAGTAAGGCAACTGCCACAGGCAGGTATGGAAACCTTCCTTCTTCAGGGTCTTCAGCATTCCTACCGGGTCCTTGAAGCGGTCCTTAGCAAATTCATAGTCACATTGCCAGTCTACGCCAAACCATCCCGTGTCGAAATGAATCACGTCGGCAGGAATGCGGTTGGCTCTCAGCTGATGGGCAATCTCCAGTCCCTCTTTCTGCGAGAAGTAGGAAATGCGGCTCATCCAGGTGCCGAAAGTCCAGAGAGGCAGCATCGGCGACTTGCCCGTAACATTGGTATATTTATCCAGAATTTCTTTTGGTTCTCCGAAGAAGACGAAGAAGTCCATCGTCTCATCGCCCATAAACAGACGCTGAGCTCCGATGTAGCTGGCTCCGAAATCGGCAGTAGTTGGAGCCGAAGTATGCATAAATATTCCATATCCACGATTGGAGAAATAGAAAGGCACAGGCTTGTACATTCCGTCGGTTTCAGGTCCCTGCGGGTCTACCACGGAAATATTCACCTTCTGCCCCACCTTGTTGAGCGAGGTGAAACTCTCTCCGCAACCATAGATTCTCTCTCCCGGCGAAAGCATGAAGACGGGGTTGATGCTGCGCGAATTGTCGCTTCCGCGCTTGATGAAATTGAACGGCAGGAGTTTTACCTGCGTACTGTCGTTGTCTATTATATGTCGAGTTTGTGTAAGTATTTTTCCTTTCGCATCGCGAAGTATCAATCGGAACGGATACTTCTGGATTTCCAGCTCTCCATTTCCGTTTTTATAAATAATGCTTTGTGCCGACGCCGACGTGTTCCATCTACCCTTCCCCATGCGGGCGTTCCCGTTGCCGAAGTTGCCGGAGATAAACTCAGGCGAGAACATCGGGTCGTTTGCCTCGTCCATCTTAGGTTCGATAGGCGAAGTGAAGACGGTAATGCGCAGGGTTCTGTCATCAATCTTCTGAATCCTGATTTTCAGGTTTGGATCGTTATCATACTGCGTGTCGGGGAAATCGAGCATCTTCATCCTGACCGGCCAATAACCGTTGAGGTTGAAAGCCTGTCGGGGTGCCAGCCGGTAACGCTTCCAGTTGAGCAGTCCTTCGCCCTTGTTCAGGTCGAAGCCAGCGATGCTGTCGGCAAGGAAATAAGTATTTGCCAAATCGCTGAAATCGCCCGAAACATCGGGTGCCTGGCATTGTAAGTATTCTATGCCATTATTAGTTTTAAGCTGTGCCTGTCCTGCCATCGCTAGGCTCAGGGCACATAGGGTTAAAATTGATTTTCTCATGATTCAAAAGTTTTTTATTCTATAATTCCAGAGCCGCTTCCTCCAGGTCAACAGCCTTTGCCTGGAGCTTGCCCTTGCCCTTCAATACCACCACGCACTTGCCGAAGAACGCCTTGCGATGAGGGTCGGTAAAACGCTCCAGAGAGGTCTGGCAACCATTATCCGTACCCAGAATCTGAGCATCGGAAGAGAAGAAAATCTGGTTCTCTGCATTCGGACAGAGATTTCCGTCCTTATCCACCACATTCACTTCCACGAAGGTTGTAGGTTCTGCTGAGCCATAAGCCAGATTGCCCTGATAGGTTTTCTTCAAGACGATATGATGAGGAGCCCCCGCAGTTCTGATGGTCTGCTCGCCCACCAGCTTGCCGTCCTTTCTTGCCACCACCTTTACTTCGCCCGGCTGGAAGGCAACTCGCCACATCACGTGATATTCCGTACTCTTCCGGAAGGCTTCACCCTCGTTCTTCTCGCCATAAACTGTCTTCTTGCGAACACCCTGGCTCTTGCCGTTCACGAAGAGTTCCACCTCGTCTGCGTTGTTGTAGTAGCACCACATGTCGATGGTCTGTCCCGGAATCCAGTTCCAATGAGGGAAGAGATGAAGCACGTTCTTCTGCGTCCACTCACTCTGATACATAAAATAGCTGTCCTTCGGGAGGCCTGCCAGGTCGATGATTCCAAAGTAGCTGCTTCGTGCCGGATAAGCATAAGGAGTAGGTTCTCCGATATAATCGAAACCGGTCCAGATAAACTGTCCGCCCACGAAATCATTATGTTTCACCACATCCCAAGTCTCCTCGTGCGTGCTGCTCCATGAAGCATGCATATTATCATAAGCCGAGCACTTGAAGGAAGGGTCGCTGTAAGGCAGCCACCACTCCTTAGGAGCCGAATAGATACTGTCGCTCGGCATCATGTAAAAGCCGCGCGTCTGCAGGGCAGAGACACTCTCCGACATAATGAAAGGCTTGCCAGGGAAGTTCTTCGGAACATCCTTCACCCATTGATGATGGTAATTGAACCCAATCACGTCGATGGCTCCACTCTTGAAGAGATGGTTCTTTGGATCAGGCTCATTACAGCCAGCCGTAACCGGACGCATTCCCCACGGATCATACTCCTTGACTATCTGGGCAAGATGCTGGGTAAGGAGCGAATTCACGCTCAACTCATCGCTATGCGCCAGCGTAGAAGCATCATGACCTGCATTCAGAATCAGATTCGCCTGCTCCAGCGAAAGCGTATCTGCCGCAGCATCCGACCATTGCTCCAACACCTCGTTGCCGATGCTCCACATGATGATGCTAGGATGATTACGGTCGCGCTTCACCAGGTCAGAGAGGTCGCGCTTGTGCCATTCATCAAAGAATCGGGCGTAGTCGCCATTGGATTTCTTGCGTCGCCACATGTCGAAACTCTCGTCCATGACGAGGATTCCCATCGAATCGCACATGTTGAGGAGTTCAGGAGCCGGAGGATTATGGCTGCTTCGGATGGCGTTCACGCCCATGTTGCGCAGGATGGTGAGCTTGCGATGCATCGCATCCTCGTTTACGGCAGCACCCAGACAGCCGAAATCATGATGCTCGCAGACTCCATTCAACTTGATATTCCTGCCATTGAGGAAAAATCCCTTCCTTGCATCAAACTTCACATCACGGAAGCCTGTAGTGGTTGTGGCTACATCCACTACCTTTCCATTTAGAATCAGCTCACTCTTGACGGTATAGAGATATCCCTTTCCGATGTCCCAGAGATGCGGATTCTTCACCTGCAGTTTCTGTTCCTGATCACCTTTACTCTTTGCTACAATCTTTCCTGCAGCATCATAGATGGTGTTACGGACAAAGAGTTTCATCCTGTTGCCGGAAGCTGCGAAATCCGTCTTCACCCTGACATCACCCTGAGGAGTGGTAGAAACATACTGTCCCCATTGAGGAATGTAAGCCTTCTTCATGGTCTTGGTGAGCCAGACGTGGCGATAAATTCCGCAGCCCGAATACCATCGGCTGTTAGGCTGGTCGCTATTGTCCACCTTCACAGCAATTACATTATCACCCTTCCTATTAATATAAGGTGTAAGATCGTACTCGAAAGTACTGTAGCCGTAAGGACGGGTTCCGAGCTGATGGCCGTTGATGTAGACGGTAGAGTTCATGTAAACTCCATCGAAGGTGATGGTAAAGCGGTCGTACTTCTCATGAGGATTCAGGGAGAAATGCTTCCTGTACCATCCTATTCCGCCCGGCAGAGCGCCTCCGCCGGCTCCCGAAGGATTGCCTGGAGAGAAATCGCCCTCTATCGCCCAGTCATGAGGCAGATTCAGGCTTCGCCAATGGGCGTCAGCATAATCCGCATTCCACATTCCTGCAGAATCAGCCAGAGTGAAAAGCCAGCCCTTATCAAAAGACAGATGTTCGCGGGCACTCATCGGAAGAGCAAAAAGCCCGCTCATCAAGGCAACGCTAAATATTGTTTTCTTATTCATTCTTTCCTATCAATATAAAAAATCCCGCAGACTGCACGGATTTTCACAGATTCATCTTTCCTGAAAGAGAGTTACAAATATCTGTGTAATCTGTGAAATCTGCGGGAGATTAGATTACTTCAATTTTACAGTTACTGCCTGACCGGCATACTTCACCATCTTGCCCTTAGGAGCCTTGGCGAGGTTAACGCCCTGGTTGTTCTGGGCATTCACCAGAATCACGTTGAAGCGACGCTTCTGCAGCATTCCGTCGAATGAACCCTTGCGAGCACCAATGGTCAGGGTCTTCTGGGTATCATTATACTTGAAGTCTATCATAGCATACTTGCCCTTCTCGTAGTTATAGTTGGTTCCCTCGTCCTCATAGAGCGTATAAGAACCGTCCTTGCCAGCATAGACATAGAGGTCGATGAGCTCAGCCTTCTTCTGGTCGCTCCACTCCATCTCCGGACCTACAGGAAGGATAGAACCCTCTGGTACGAAGACAGGAATCTTCTCGAATGGCGCATCGGCTACGATGGTCTGACCACCTGCATAATACTTGCCGGTATAGAAATCGTACCAGCCCTTCTGCTTAGGAAGATAAACGTTACGGCTGTACTTCTGATACTCGCCTACAGGACAAGCCATCAGGGCAGGACCGAACATCCACTGGTCCTTGATGTCGTAAACATTATCATCGCCGTTGAAGTCCATCACCAATCCACGCATCATGGTGTAATCCTTGAAATGAACCATACCAGCCATACTGTAGAGGTAAGGCATCAGACGGTAACGGAGCTTGTCGTAAGCCACGATGGTCTTGTAAGCCGGATGATCGGCTGGCGCAATATTCCAGACCTCACGGGTAGGCCACTGGCCGTGGGTGCGATAGAGCGGAACGAAGCAGCCAAACTGGTTCCAGCGAGCCTGCAACTCACGCCACTCCTTCAAGTCGGCATTCTCCTTACCTGTCTTGTCGAACTCCTGCTGGGCAGCCACGTAGCGGTTCTCTACGCAGAAACCACCCTGGTCCATTCCCCAGAAAGGAAGACCCGCCATAGAATAGTTCAATCCGGCAGTCATCTGTGCGCGCATGTCCTCCCAACGGGTAGCAATATCGCCCGACCAGGTAGCCGTGCTGTAGCGCTGCTCGCCTGCAAAGCCCGAACGGGTGAGGAGGAAGACACGCTGGTTAGGGTTCACGCTACGCTGGCCATGATAGATGGCATCAGCATTCACGATGCTGTAAGCGTTGAAATATTCGGTTGATGTTCCGAGGGCAGTAGGACCGGAAAGAGCCTTGCGGTACC
>ULLO01009043.1_pt1 | contig 22664 bp, 13 predicted proteins | sample 1951421 | NCBI WGS metagenome assembly ULLO01 (sample SAMEA4835527, study PRJEB28245) | human gut metagenome | biome: gut microbiome; material: fecal sample | place: Denmark | collected 2008 | reverse complement strand
GAGCGGTTCTCCTTATACCTATTATTATTATGGAGACGTAAACGAAGACGGATCTAAGGGTAATGACCTGTTCTACATTCCAACTGATGCACAGATAGACAAGATGCGTTTCGAGGAGACCAAGTACAACAAGAATACCTTCACCAACCGTATGTTTGGCGACAATCATGGCGACAAGCTTACCGAGGAGATGCAGCGCGAGATGCTGAAGAAGTGGATTGCAGAGGATTCTTACCTCAGCAAGCATCGTGGAGAATACTACGAGCGTTATGCTGACAATCTGGCTTTCGAGCATCACTTCGATGTTCACTTCGGTCAGAAGTTCAGCTTCAAGGTGGCTGGTCAGATCAATTCCATCGAGCTGACCTTCGATATCCTCAATGTAGGCAACCTCCTGAACAAGGATTGGGGTCATACCTATGGTGACGGCTTCGGTACCTATTATTCACCTGTCAACTATCAGGGCGGCGGTGTTTACCAGTTCACCGGTGCTTATGCCTACAAGAGCTATAGCGATTACTACAGCCGTTGGCGTGGTCAGGTAGGTTTGAAGTACACCTTCTAATCTCTGCTATTTTATTCAAACTCCATAGAGTCCCTAGTGTCGCCAAATGCGATACTAGGGCTTTTCGTTAATATAAGTTGCTTTACGCCCTAAAAGAGCAATAAATATTAAAATTATCGCCTTCTAAGGGGACAAAATGTTGCCAAATGGTGGATTTTTTAGTATAAAATGTTATTGTTTACACATTTTAACTAAATTACCCCCCCATTTCGCAATTTCTTTATATATTTGCAGCGTCAAAAATGATATGCTAAACTTAAAAACAAGCGAAGTATACCAAGTAAGTGATAAGTAAAAGTATACCCAGATGAAGTAGAGTTACAACCACTTGTATACTCAAAATAGAACTAGATATACTAAACAAAAATATATAAACCGAATTACATATTAAAACCATTATTAATTATGTGTAAAACGATGGTAATGAAAATGTCTTTAGCTACCATGCTACTGATGTTGATCTCGATGAACGGCTTTTCGCAGAACATTGGGGTAAAGAGCAATTTGCTGTATTGGGCAACAACAACACCCAATATCGGACTTGAAACTGCTGTAGGGAAGAAGCATACCGCACAGGTATTTGTTGGCTTCAATCCTTGGAAGCAGTCGGGAGGTGATCAGTCTAGTCTCCGCCACTGGCTTGTGATGCCGGAATATCGCTATTGGTTCTGCCAGAACTTCAATGGCTGGTTCCTCGGTGCTCATGCTATGGGTGGACAGTTTAATGCCGGAGGCGTCAAGCTACCTTTCGGTATGTTTAAGGACTTGCGCGACCATCGCTATGAGGGATGGTACGTAGGTGGTGGTGTCACCGCTGGTTATCAGTGGCCACTTTCCAAGCACTGGAACCTGGAAACATCCATTGGCATTGGCTACGACTACATCCAGTACGACAAGTTCAAGTGTGGCAACTGTGGGGAGAAGCAAAAATCCTCTCACGATAACTATGTGGGACCTACCAAGGCTGCCCTCTCCCTCATTTACATGTTATAACCCCTTTTAACATTAATGATCATGAAACTTTCAAGAAATACCACCTATTTATTATATGCTGCCTTATTGATGGCTCCTGCAACTGTTATGGCACAGAACTGTCATGAAGTAAAGCTGGCTGCCAACAAGATTCAGGTTAGCAATGTGCAGGTGGCGCAGCAAAATAACGCTTTGACGGTATCGATGGATCTCAACCTCGATTCGCTCAACCTTCCTACCAATACCCAGCTGGTATATACTCCTATCTTCAAGAGTCAGAAGTTGGAATATAAGTTGCCTGAGATTGTCATCAACGGAAAACGCCAGCAGATTATGTATGAACGTGGGGTAGGGAACAAGCATCTGAACCTTTCGCCTAAGGCGATGGTGGTTCGCCGTAACAACAAGCAGGCACAGACCCTAAAGTATACCGCTTCCATTCCTGTGGCGGGAGTCATGAAGAACTACGATCTCAATATGCATGAAGATCTTTGTGGATGTGGCAACCTGGAGGAGGGAAATGATTTCCATCTTCGCCATCGCCGTCAGCCGCTGGCTGTCTTCGTACGTCCTGCCGTAGAGGCAATCAAGGTTCGTCATCTCGATAAGCGTGCTTATATCGACTTCCCAGTCAACAAGATAGAGCTTCATGCCGACTACCGTCGCAATCCGGCTCAGTTGGACAGCATCGTAAGAACCATCAATGCCCTGAAAGATGATAAGAACCTGGAGGTGAGCGGAATCAACATTCATGGTTATGCTTCTCCTGAGAGTCCTTACAGTCATAATGACTATCTGGCAAAGAACCGTGCCAAGACCCTTACCGATTATGTTCGCCGCATGGTAGCCCTGCCAACCAAGCTCTTCACCGTTTCTTCTACGGCAGAGGATTGGGATGGTCTCCGCAACTATCTCAAGGATAGTAACCTGGAGCATAAGGCTGAGATTCTGGCAATCGCCAATGATGAGAAGATGGATCCGGATGCCCGTGAGCAGAAAATCAAGAAGCTGTATCCGTCAGAGTATCGCTTCATGCTTGATACCTGGTATCCTGCCCTCCGCCATTCCGACTACCGCATCACCTATAAGGTAAAGCCATTCGATGTGGCTGAGGCAAAGGAGATTATCAAGACCAAGCCACAGCAGCTCAGTCAGGAAGAGATGTTCCTGGTGGCTCAGACCTATGAGCCTGGCAGCAAGGAGTTTAACGACGTGATGGAGATTGCCGTCCGCATGTTCCCAGAGAACGAAACTGCCAATCTCAATGCAGCCAATACCCGTTTGAATGCCGGTGATGCCGATGGTGCCAAGGCTTATCTTGACAAGGCTGGCAACAGTCCTGCGGCTCAGAATGCCCGTGGTGTATACGAGGCATTGAAGGGAAATGACCAGCAGGCTCGCCATTACTTCGGCTTGGCAGCCAAGGCAGGTGTCAAGGCAGCCCAGGAAAATCTGGAAAATCTATAAAAGGTAATAAATAGGAATAAAAGTATTAATCCAATTAAATATATCAATTATGAAAAAATCGTTATTGTTTTCCGCAGTATTGGCAGGTCTGATGCTCGGTTCTTGTTCAAGTAGTGATGATTTGACAGGTGGTAACAACACAGGTTTCAATGAGAATGGTGATGGTTTCGTTGCCGTTGCCATTAATCTTCCAACAACGAAGAGTACACCTTCACGTGTCAATGATGATTTCAAAGATGGAACTGCTGCTGAGTATGAAGTAAAAAATGCTAAGCTTTTGCTTTTCAATGGTACTGATGAAGCTAGTGCAACCTTTGTGCAGGCGTATCCTCTCACATTAGGTTCTGGTGTTGCTGGTGATGCAGATAAGCAAATTACAACTCATTATGAGCAAACAGTTAAGATTAGTAGTTCTGGTTTTACAAATAATATCTATGCTTTGGTAGTTTTGAATGACAATGGTCAGAACTATACAGTAGGTGATAAATTGTCTAAGGTTTTAACAGTTAGTTCTTCAACTCTTAAAGGTTCTGGCTTTTTGATGACCAATGCTCCTTTATCAACAAAGGTCGGTGCTGCTACTTTTGATGGTGAAGTTAATACTTTGGTTCCTATTAAGCCTGAAAATATTCAGAAGACTCCGGAAGCAGCAAAAACAAAGGCTGTAGATATCTCTGTAGAGCGTGTTTTGGCCAAGGTTGAAATGGGAACAGCCATGACACCAGTACAGACAACTGATTATAGCGGTACAGTTACTAAAGTAACAGGTGTAAAAGCAGCAGGTAAGAATCTTTATTATACTGTTACCGGTTGGGAGTTGGCAAATACCAACAAACAGACTTATTTTACTCGCAGCTGGGCCAATACAAATACCTGGGCTGGTTATCAGGCAACAGGTTCGACTTCATTCCGATTTATTGGTACAAAGAGTTTAAATGATGATACCGCTATTCCTACTTCTGAATTGTATCGTACCTATTGGGCTATCGACCCTAATTATGATGCATTTACAGCTGGTGCTTTAGAAAACTCTCAAGCTGCTTCCACCGATCGGAATACAATAAAATATTGCTTAGAGAATACATTTAATGTAGCAAATCAGAAGATTCAAAGTACTACTTGTGCTATAGTTGGTGTTCAGTTCTTTACAGCTGATGATGATGCTGCCCCAACCAAGTATACTCCAATGAATGATTTTTATACCGTAGATTCTGATCCTACAGTTGTATATGATAAATCAACTATCGAGAAATTGATTCTTGGTAGATATGTTGCAGCAAACTCTACTGAATTGACATCACGTATAGATGGAACTGTAAGTGCACAGGATTTGTTGGAGGTAACTGAAAATTCTACTGTAGCCGGAGTTGTATCATATACAGTAACTGCAAAAACAAGTTCACATTGGCTTGCAAGTAAAACTCCTTCAGCTGCAGATTTGGAAGCTTGGAAGGCTGGAGTTAAAGTTACTGATTTAGAGCATGCAAAGGGTGGTGTTAATTACTACTATGTTCCTATCCGTCATTTTGATGATACAGAAACTCCTTGGAGTGCTGATGGTAAAACAACATCTTATCCTAATGCAGATGGTAAGGCAGAACAAAACTGGTTAGGTCGATATGGTGTGCTTCGTAATAACTGGTATGTTATCAATGTATCTGGTATCGAAGGCTTTGGATCAGCTACAATTCCTGATTTGAAGAATAATACCGATGATGATGATGATCTGAAGGAGTATATCTCTGTAAAGATCAATGTCCTCTCTTGGGCTAAGCGTACACAGGAGACAGTTTTGGGTAAGTAATTTCTGATTATTTATTGATACAACATTTTTCATGCCCCCACCCACCTTTTCTAGGTGGGGGCATATATAATAAAGCAAATAACTACATCAGAAATAATCTGATAAACAGCTTGTTGTTCAACAAGGCATCGCATCACCAGATGCAAAGAGATGGTGATACTCGGATTCACTCCGACACTTCATGTGATAATTATAAGATTCAATATATATAAAACGAAGAAATATATGAAAGCGCAGATTTTTAGCTTGGTGAAAAGGGGAGTGCTGGCGGTTGCTACACTCTTGATGGTTGCCTCTTGTGATATGTGGCATACCGACACCGACGATTGTCCTATAGGGATTTATGTCAAGTTTAAGTATGACTATAACTTGCAGCGTGCTGACATGTTCAATGATCATGTGGGTGCGGTAACCCTTTATGTCTATGATGAAAATGGAAATTTTGTGAAGAAATTCGAAGAGGCAAACTCTTTATCTGCGCAGCCTTTGAAAAATGTAGACTATAAAATGCATATTACCGATCTTCAACCAGGCAAGTATCAGTTCATAGCTTTGGCTGGACAGAATGCTTATGCTGATCAGTTGAATACCCAGCGTGCAAAGTTCGTTCGTACAGAACCTGCTGTGGGCGATAAGATGGATAAATTGGAGGTAAACCTTGATAAGGTTCAGCGCAATGGTTATTATATCATAGATAACCACAACTTGCCACTCGATACCCTGTGGCATGGTAAGACAGATACGCTGGTAGAGTATTCCGCTACCCGTCCTAACTATACCACCGTTTCGCTGGTACGTGATACCAAGAAGATTAATGTTACCTTGCGTGAACTCAATGATCCAACCACAATGGATGTAAACGATTATACTTTTATCATTCAAGATCATAACTCACGCATCCTTTGTGACAATTCACTTGATGAGACTAATCAAGTTATCTATACTCCACATGCTGTTTGGAATACAGAAGACCGTGAAGGTTCTACCGCTGGTGATGTTAATGGTAATGAATTGGAAGGAGTGGGCAAGATAGCTCATGCCGACTTTATGACCTCCCGTCTGATTTATCACGATAAGGCAAAGGATGATGGCAAATTGATCATCGCCAACAAGGAAACAGGCAAGACCGTGGTAGATGTAGATTTGCCTGACCTCTTGAGCCGAGTTCGCACCAGTGAGGAATATATGTATACTCCACAAGAGTTCTTGGATAGAGCTTATGACTATAAGTTACAGTTCTTCCTTCAAGATGGTAAGTTGAAATACGCTTACATTACTATCAGCGTGAATGCGCTTAGCTGGAGTCAGAGAATACAGTTTGAAGTACTTAACAACTAAGAGGATTATGAAGAAGTTGAAATCAATATATCTGCTTCTGCTTTCTGTTCTTGTCATCGGTGCATTCGCATCCTGCGCTGGCAGCACCGATGATGATGACGGAAAGCCCGATGCCTTCAAGGGAGAGGCTTACTTTACTGTGCAGGTAGCTGTGGCTGGTGATACCCAAGCCACGTCTCGTGCAGCAGGTCCTCTAGGAGGTGAAGATGGAAATGGAAGAGAAACTGCTTTTGAAAACGAATATAAGGTGAATAATGTCTGCGTATTTCTTTACTCTAGCATTAAAGGCATAAGCGATGACGATGCAAAGATAGAGCAGGCTTTCTACTTTAAGAAACCAACAGAGAAGCCAGGTAATACAAGATATGATAAGGTATATACGTTCGAGAAAAAGCAATGTTTGCCAATCGTCGTTTCCAAGGCATATCATGTTTTGGTGGTAGCGAATGCCGGTGACGTCACTCTAACCTACTTGAACAAGAAACTGAGTGAACTTAGAGATGCTCATCTTCCGGCTTTTGATTCTACTTCGAAATACTTTATCATGACTTCAGAGAAGGATGCTACTACCGAGTTGACTTCTGGTGGTAATGCTACTGGTGATGGAACCGAGGCTAATCCGCTTACAGTAAATGTTGATATAGAGCGTCTGGCTGCCCGTATTGATATTGATCCAGGTGATGGTAAGTATGTTGATTCTCCAACAAATCCTGGTACCGGAACTTATGCTTTTGATGTGAAGGATGTTTCAAACAATTTAGTGGGTGGCTTTGTTTTGGAGTCGATTCTCCCTTACAACAAGCTTACTTCCGGTGAGTTTTGCATTAAGCGTGTGGGGGATAAAGCGGGAACATCTCTGACCTATTTGGGAAATGAGAATACTGTTTCAGAAACCGACAAGACTGCTACAAACTATGTGATAGATCCATGGACTTCCGGTAAGAATACTGGTTCTACTCCAAGTGGTCTTACATATAATGTTCGTAAGTTAAATGATGCAGGTTGGCCATCTGCTACAGGATACCTTCCTGTCAAGAAAGTTTTAGGTTCAACAAGCTCTTCTTTCTTCGTTCTTGATTATGCGATGGAGAATACTACTTTTGATAATTCAGAAGAGTATGCAACAGGACTGGTGTTTAAAGGAAAGTATTATGAGCTTTCTGATTGGGATTCAACCAAAAAGCAGCCTAAGGCGGGTACATCCGGTACAGATAAATACTATACCTATACCATTCGCCATAGTGATCCAACAGGTGCTGGTTCTAAAACCGCTCCTATGTATTATGGCATAGTCCGCAATAACATCTATCGCATCAAGATAGAAGGAGTAGTGGGTGAGAAGAAGGGTATGGTTCTCAAGATTGCTGTCAAGAAGTGGGCAAAGTATACCCATGCAGAGACTTCCATGTAATAAGTCGGATAATAATGAGTAATAGATATGAATAAGATAAAAACGATAATGGCGCTGTTGGTACTGACGATGCTTGCCACCTTTACGGCTTGCTCGCCAGACGACAGTTCTATGTCTGATAATTCTGATGGAGGAAGCAAAAATGGTTATACCATTCATCTCAAGCTCTCTACTTCTGCGTCTGGCTCTATAGGTCAGGCTGCACCTCATAGCCGTGCTCTTAACCCAGAGTGGGAGTCTGGTTCCGATGCAGAGAATATGAAGAACTGGTTTGTTGTTCTTACTCAAGGTGATAAGGTAGTGCAAACTATAGAGAAAACTCAGGTTGATGCTCAGCATGCTGAGGAAGACGAAGTTACTCTGGAGAATGTAGCCCCAGGCACCTATCAGGTCTATTCTTTTGCCAATATTGATAAAACGCAGTTGGGTACGTTGACCAACGGCTATGCTGTTGATTTTAAGAACAAGAAATATAAGATGAATGGCAATGGCTTCGATGCTTCTCTTTCAGGTATTCCTATGAGCAATGAGCAGACGCTTACTGTAAACCAAGATGGAACAACTGATAAAACGAATCTTTGGGTAGTAAGAATGCTGGCAAAGGTTACACTTCAGTTTAAGAATCCAAGTTCTACTCCTTTGGTAATCAAGGATATTACAATCAGCGATATAACTTCAAATCCTTCTGCTACTGCCAATACAGATGGTAACATCATGTTGCTGCCAAAGCATACTGATGCTTCATCTGATGCAGATAAAGGTGAAGTTAAATGTATTCCGAATCTGGTAGGGCAGGCTGCAACGGATAATTATACTTATAAGCTGTCTTCACCAAAGACGATACCTGCAAGTACTGATACTTATAAACCAGAGAATGAGATTTCGTTCTATGTGAATGAAAGCGCAGCGGGCAATACTTCCAAGTATTTCATCATCAACCTGAATACTTCAGCAGGAGTCAAGCGTTACGCCTTGTTCAAGGATTGGACAACGATAGCTCGCAACGACCATCACATTCTCCAAATCAAATTAGATGATTACAAGTTGAAGTTTGATGTTCAGTCCTTCACGGCAATCGGTCTCTATCCATCCATAACAGATAACGGAACCACTCTTTCCTACACCTGTTATTACCCGGAAGAGGAATTCCATATCCAGCCAAAGGTAGTAAAGGCAAGAGATGACAAGCCTGTATCAGGAACCATCGATTATGCAAATGTAAAATGGGATCTGATTCAAGAAGACGGTATGGCTGATGCCGCAGCTGCTACAGCGAATGCCCAAAAGGTATTTAAAGGTCTTCCATCATGGGATAAGACCACCGGCTATTTTGAAGGTACCTTCAATGATGACAATGCCGACAAGCAGAGTGCCCTCTACGAGGTCACCGTTCCTGTACCGGGTGAAACGAGCAAGTATCTAACATATAAGATACTTTTCACCAAGGATTTAAGCAGCTATGCTGCTCGTAAATATACGAGACAGAGTTACTATTTCAGAACAAAACAATAATACTAATATTAAAAAACATTGAAGCTTATGTTTAAGTCTAAGATTTTTAATAGTGTAATGAGATATATGTTGGTAGCAATGCTTGCATTGCTGCCAAATACTATATGGGGATTAACGGAGAAGAATATGGTGACGCTGTGTGATGGAAACAGCATAACATTTACTGGTCTCAACAACTATATTCATATAGGGGAATATTCTGTTTGGTATATACTTGATTCATCTGGCAAAAAGGTAGATGATTTTAGTAGCCAATGGAGTTTTAGTGGAAATGGTTATAATCCAAGCCAAGTTGCGCCTTATTTAAAAATGAATAAGATTGATCATGATTTGTATGGTTGGGAAAACTTGACAATAACTTATTCTGGTGGTGCTCTTTCAGGTTATCAGATAGTTCTGTTAACTTCATCATCTGAAAATTTATATACTAATCCTAGTGATGAAACTGCAGAAAAGAAAATCACTTTTAAGTTGGTATCAAAGAATGAACTTCCTACTTTTAAGACATACTCTGGTTCGAACAGTGCAGAGAAATTAGTAACTGTTGCTGATGCAGATTTGCAAGGTGGTTCCATTTCTATTACTGATTTAGGTGAAACACTTGCAGACTTTGGCATTTGGGATAAAAGTGCGGATTCTAATGGCTTAATGGTAAGCAAGAATCCTTTCTATCTCCGTCTATCTGTTGTTGATAAAGATGGAAATCCCGTTACAGATCTTAGGGGTTTTACTTTTAAAAAAAATGGTTATGAAATTTCTGATACTCAATTAGGTGGTCATGAGTGGGGACTAGCATGTTATAAAAATGCTAAAGGCGTATATTGTCTTCGTGATAAGAAAGAAAATTATTTAGTTTCTTTCTCAGAACTCAACTTTACCATATCTTGTCCTAGTGATAAGAAGATCGATGATTATAACGTTGTGGTATATGTTGGTAATGAACAGCCAAGTATCTCGGGCAATCTGATTATGGAAGAACCTACATTAGTAGGTAGGGTAAACTATGCCATTTTAAGTCAATCAACATTTGATGCAATTAAGTTGACTCCTTCTACAGAGCCTACAGGTGCTGCTGTCCGTAATGTTTCTTCCATTGTTTTAGGTACTAATTTAAATGTAGATCTTACTTCTAAAGATAATTTGAAGTTTATCAAGGACCAATTAGGTTTATCTGAAACTCAGAATTTTGGCAAGTTATATGTTCGTTGGGCTATTAAAAAGAAGGATGGCTCAGCCATAACCGGTGTGTCTTCTAAAGGAGCCCTAAAGCAACAGGAAGGTATGTACTGGACCTGGTATTCTGATGATGCATCAAGCTCTTTTGCTAATGCATTGAATGCTAATTTCGTAGTTCCTGAAGGACTGGATATTAATGATGTTGACATTTCTTGCGTCATCTCTGATGAAACGCCAACCACTCAGTATGGTTTCGTCACAACAGAACCTACTTTGAAGGCAAAGGTTAATGTGCAACTTTTGGATAAGTACAGCATGCCTTTCAATCATTATGTAGGCCATGCTAATACTGCATTAGATGAAAATGGTATGCAGCAGACTGCTGAATGGGAATACTATGTCTATGTGAAAGATGCTAACGAGAAAGTAGAGTTAGTGCTGCCTTTCGATAAGTATCACAATGGCAGTGACGCTCTTGAGCCACAGGGCTATTTCAGATGGTATGATTTTAACAAAGATAGAGCTAGTGCTAATTTACGTGCAAATACAGGTACCACACCAACTCTTCTGCATAACATAAAATCAGGAAGTGAGGACTATGGTTTGTTTGCTTATAATCTTTATCCTGTGTATCCGACAAGCAGTAATATTGGTGTTACATATACTGCACCTGCAGGAGCTTCGTCTGAAGGATGGGCTGGTGAAGATATTGCCTGTGATATAAGCCGTTATATTGATGGTTTGGATGCAACAAAAACTTATCTGGTACACGAGCCTACGCTCTCTATCAGATACATTTTCCATATCCGTTCTGCCAAGAAGTTAGCAGACGATATTATGAATACGGCTATTGGAAAAAATGCTCAAAGAGCAGGTTATAGAACTTATGAGGATGGAAAGTTTTTGACAGTTGGCATGAAGGATGCAAGTTCTACTTTGACACTTCGACTGGATTTGTCTGATGCTACAAAATATTATTTTCATCCATTAGCTGATGGTATATATGAGAACGATGGAGCTTTTTCGGGTTTCACTAAACGGGTATATTATGCAAAAGAAGAGGATAAACTCACAGAATCCAACTTCGATAAAAACAAATTATGCAAGGCAACTAAGATAGAATGGTGGGCATATGATAAGACCAAGACCTATTGTCTATGTTTAGGTACCAAGACCGACCGTTTCTTTGATTTGAAAATGAATAATCTTAACACAAACTGGATGTCTGTATATAAAAGTGGGGCTAATAAGAGTTTTACATTTACCTATGGAGATCCTGTGTACATCGTTGCATATGCTATGGATGATGAAAAACACCGTTGTCCAATTGCCAACTTTGATGTTCGATTTATGAATAATCATCCGATGACTAAAGAAGAGATAGTTAAAGAAGGATTGAATAATAGACTGATTAGTTATCTTGATGAGCATTATAAAATGGCTACCAAGCCAATTACATTTGATGATGATGATGTAGAACAGACTGTGGCTGCTCCTACAAATCCGAATGACAACCAGGACCGATTACCATCTAAATGGGATCGCCGTGCTTATAGTTTCGTATATCGTGATTTGATTGACTACGATGCTACTAATTATAATGGTTTGGATAAAATCGGTCATTCTCCACTTCATGGAGATTATTGCTTGTATAAGTCAGCAAATCTTAGTGGTATTTCTACTTTTAATGAAAAATATTTTTGGTGGAATAATAATACCTTATATGATAAGACGTATGAGATGACCAATGGTTCTCAATATGGTCATTTCCTCTATGTGGATGCATCTGTTGAAAGTAGAAAAATTGCTGCTGCAGATTTCACGGCAGATCTTTGTACAGGACAGCAGCTTATCTTCATAGCGGGCGTAGCTGACATGACAGGAGCGGATACCAAACCACAGATTATGTTTAAACTATTTGGTGTTAACAAAGATATTAATGGTAATATTGTTGATAAACACCTGATACATAGTTTTTCATCTGGTGATTTTAAGGATAATCGAGATAGTGAGGAACAAGCGACTTGGTATCAAGTGTACGGAAAGATTACTTTGCAAAAAGAATCAAATGTAGAACAGTTTTCTGATTTTCGGCTGGAGATAGATAATTACTGTAAAGGAACTCAAGGTGCAGACTATGCCATAGACGATATCCGTATGTATCTTGCACCTGCTAAGGTTCAGGTGATTCAGGAAAAGCCAATTTGTGATAACGCTAAGTTTGGTTCTGTTAAGTTGAAGATACGTGCTATCCACGAGACATTGAATGCAATTACTGGACATAAAGGACAGACTAAAATATACTTCCGTTTTGTCGATGAGAAGGGAACGCCAGTAGAAGGTTCTGATGAGAGTAATCCTTATTATCAGACGATACAGGAGCATACCTCAGATGCATCAAAGAATATTACTTACAAGAGCAATAAATATGGAGCTGTTGACGTATTCGATTCAGAGGAAACTTGCAACCAGTATACTATAGATGGTACTCCTATGCTCGAGAAGGATAGCGAAGGTGAAACTTATATCGTTATCAGTAATAGATATTATCCTCTTGAAGTAGGTAAGAAGTATTACGTATCTGTTGCTACAGAAACTCCTGACGCAACAGGCAACTCTAATTGGGGTACACCTGCTGAGGTCTGCTCGTTGTACAGTAACTGGTTTGAAATGGTTAGCCAGCATCCAATCATTACTGATACCAAGGGCAATATCGTAACGGATTATAAGATTCCTTGCGATCAAGCTGACAATTATGAGGTTAAAATCAAGGGACAATTGACAACAACTGACCCTTATAATGGGGGTAAGATTACATTGGATGGTGTTAAGTTCATCTGGTATATCGATGGTACTGGTGAAACAAATAAGGTGGATCCTTCTGCACCTGCCAGCAATGAAATCACCATCAGTAAGGATAAGCTTACTTTGGGTACGATTCATAATATATATATGCTGCCTGAAGGAACTCAGAATAATGACTATATTGAATATACTGCGCCAAATGGTAAAAAGTATCTGTTGTGCCCTAGTGCAATACCAGTACCATTGCGTGTAATGAAGGATGGACCACAGCTTAACTTCGGTTTCAATGATGTGGATTATCCATTCAATGATGGCAGTTATGAGGCATCGCTTCGTATCGGTTTGCCACAGCTGAAGAAGTTGAAGGCTTCTAATGGATATTTGAAGGTACCTCTTCATAGTGCTACGATGAGAGATGGAATAGCTATTAATGAACCTCTTACTTTCATTGATGATAGTAAAACTCCTGCTGGTCCTTCGACATCGGTGTATGTTGCATCTACGAACGATCCTTTATGGGAAAAGATGTTGAATACTCTGGTTGCAACATTGGAGAATGATGAGTTGGCGGTTATTGATCCAAAAGTTCAGTCTACCCTCAATCTCAAATTCTTAGATGATGCCGTAAAGAACTTCCATGAGGGATACGACTATGTTCTCCGATTCGCTTACGAGCAGAAAACTGCTACAACTGGTTCAAGTAACTGCCCTGGTGAATCTTATCTCAAGGTGAAGATTGTACCGGAGTTCATTACCTGGACTCCTACTGCCGATGGCGGTATGAATGCCAACTGGAATAATGATGATAACTGGCATCGCTCATCTTCTACAGAACTGTATGATAATGAGTATAAAGATTATCTGGCTTATGGAAGCAGTATGTCGGGTACACCAACTTCTGAAAAGGAGATTCCTACGCTGAATAGCTATGTGCCAATGAAGTTTACCAAGGTAACCATCGGCAATCTGAATGGTTTGCCATTCCCTGACCTCGGTAATGTCGTTTACCGTAGCACCAATAAGATTGCTACCAAGCTGACCAATGGCAAGGGTAATGAGGCTACGAAGTATATCCAGTATGATATCATGGCGTTCTGGAATGAGGCAGATGCCAATAAGGGATTGGAAGCAGGTAATCTGAAGTGTGAGAAGTTCTATGGCAATACCTGCCATCAGATTTACTTCAAGCCCCAGGGCGAGCTTCGTGACCAGTGCTATCTGGTATATGACAAGGCTTGGGTAGAAAAGGAACTGGAGCCTAACAAGTGGTACACCATGGCTTCGCCTCTGCAGTATATCTACGCCGGTGATATGTATGTGCCAGCAATTGATGGTCAGCAGAAGACCAAGGCCTTTACGGATATCAAGTTTGATGATGGTACTGCTGCGTATAGCCGAAGCAAGTATCCGGTTTATCAGAGAGCTTGGATGAAGAGTGGAGTAGAGGAGATCACACCTGAGAGTTATCCTGCATCTCATTATCCTGAAGGTGCAAAGACTGATGATATGAATCTCAATCTCGGCTATTGGAGCCACGTATATAATAAGGTGGACGAGAGATATGCCGCAGATGGAACAACATTCGGTGGCTTCGCTATCAAGGCTGGTAATGCGCTCTTGCCAAAGAGACCTACAGATGGTACTCCATTGCCAAATGCGATTCTCCGTTTGCCGAAGGCTGATACTAGCTATCAGTACTACGATTATGATGGATTAAAAACTTCTGGTGGTAAACCAGCCAACGTTGAAAAGGGCAATGGTCATGGCAAGCTTCTCGTTGCCTTCAATAACGATGAGAAGAATCTCGCAGAGATGACTCAGAGTTTAGGAACTGATAACAACAGCGGTTTCTATCTCGTGGCTAATCCATATACCTGCTCTATCTCTCTGAAGAAGTTCTTCGAAGCCAATACTGGTTTGCAGAACGCTATTTGGATTGTAGAGAATGGTGAGGTAAAGCCTATTTCTTCTAAAGAATTGGATAAGCAGAACTATGCTATCCAGCCTACCCAGTCGTTCTTTGTCAAGAAGAAAGAGGATACAACAGTTTCAGATGTAAAGTTCACTTCTACGATGTGTGTTGACCGCACCATTACTCCTGGCCTGCTGATGGCATCTGACTATGTAAAGAACATTGAAGCAACGACAGAGAATTCAAACGGCCAGACTTCTTGGGCACGCATCGCCTTGCGTCCGGAGGCTTCTGCCGACTATGATGATCAGGAGGATGTGGATCTGCTGTATGATCAGAACCTCAAGGATGTTCCGCAGGTTTATACCGTGGCTGGTTCTCAGGCTGTGGCGGTGAATGCTACTCCTAAGATTGAATGGATGCCAATGGGTGTCATCATGGAGAATGGTGAAAAGAACGAAATGGTGAACCTTGACTTCAAGGGGGTTGCCAAGCTCGATGCTCCGCTTTATCTCTATGATGCTGCCAACGGACAGTATACCGAACTGCAGGATGGCAATGAGGTGAGCATTCTGGCAAATGAGCATGGCAGATACTTCCTGACCCAGACTCGTGGTACTACCGGTATTCAGCAGATTGAGGCTGAGGCTGAAAGTAATCAGCTGAAGGTTTATTCACCTGCAGCGGGCATGATTGTTGTATCTGCCTTGAATGGTGAGAAGTTGGGTAGGGTAGAGGTATTTACCTTGGATGGCAAGAGGGTTCACAGTTATCAGTTGCCTGATAAGCAGAGAATGATTCTCCGTGTTCCATCCGGAGTATATATCGTAAAGGCATCCACCCAGTCCTGTGCTCAGGCTAAGGGACAGAAGGTTGCCGTAAGATAGGAGAAGCTTGGTTTGACAAGTTTATAATAGTTGATAAAAAACGAAAAGAGGGTGTATCATGAATTTATGATGCACCCTCTTTTATTCGTATATTAAAGATATATTGTCGGAAAAGACAGGATATATTTCTTAGTTATTTAGTATCTCCGGCCGCACAACAGCTGTTGTGCGCTTGCATAACAGCTGATATGCGCTCGCACAACAGCTGATGTGCATGCATTGCCCAACTGTTATGCTCTTTTTATTTGTTGTTTTGAAACATGGCTATTTCACGTTCAAATGTAGAAATAATCATTTCTAATTGAGGGTGTAAAATAGGTACAATTATTGATACGTAATTTGGACAGCCTTCATCTATAACTGTTGCTGTTCTAATTGCATATTTCTTTTTCTGTTCATAGCCATTAAACCAGCGTAAAAACAATCTGTCTCGTTGAGCTTGTTGTTCATTGGCTGTATCACAAATATATAGAAGGATATCTGGATTTTTTCTGAAAAATTCTTCTATAACAAGGATAACCGTTTGTTGAATCTTTTTGTCATTGGGAGATTTTTTCCTACTTCTGTTTGTTATGCGAAACCAATAGGCTTTTAGATTGAGCATATCATCTAATTCAAATGCTATTGAATAGAGGATATTATAGTCTGTTTTAAACATAATCTCCCCTTCTTCATACCAAACAGGATATGGAGCAAGAATATTGATTTGGCTTAAATCTAAGGTTTTCATAGTTTAAGCCAAATCATAAAGATGTGAGTCATTTACAAGTTTTATCTGTTCTTGTAAATCATCTAATTTCTTGTTCATTTTATCTTCCCATTCTTGTTTGCGCTTTTTCTCCCGACGCATAGCTGCCAAGAAGGTTTCTCTTGTAAATAAAACATTGTCTGTCATAATCTTTGTCTTTAAACGTAAATCTGTCTGCAAATATACGCTGTTTTTTTGTAATCTCCAAACTTTTCCTGACTTTTTTCTTCCTTACTCTATATGAACAAATCCTTCTTCGGCATATCTGCCATGAACTGTTTGCGGAGCTTCTCAAAGAATGCCACGGTGTCGTTGCTGAAGCCGTGACCCTTCCAGGTGGAGGTGTTGGTGATGAGAATCCAGCACTGACCATCGGGGTACTTCAGGACAATGGCAGAGGTGCCGGCAAGAGAACCGGTACGAATCCACGGACGATTGCTCTTTGGGGTGTAGTTCCAACCGATGGAATACTGATGGTCGGGCTGCTCGGTGGCCATGAACTGGATGCTCTTCTGGCTGAGAATGTCCTTGACATGAGGCAGACCGTCGATGCTGGCGATGAGACGGCTCAGTTCGGCTGCTGAACCACACCATGCTCCGGCACCTGAGAGGCGAGGAAGGTCGGTATCGCCATAACACTTTTCTACCATTCTGCCACTGTTGTTGTATTCATATACCGGGATGCTGCCCTGGTGCATGTAATATTTCGTCTCGTTAGGACGGCGGTCCTTGTAGTAGGTGCCGGCAATATGCATATCGTAGCATCCGGCAGGCTGGAGTACGTACTTCTGCATGAAGTTCTCATACTTCATTCTGCTCTTCTTCTCGATAATCATCGAGAGAATCATGTAGCCCAGATTGCTGTAGCATTTGCCCTCGCCCGGCGTATAACCCAGATGGCGCTTCAGGAGAATCTTGAGCAGGGTCTTATGGTCTGGAGGCGTGGTGAGGTGGTTCTGCATCATGATGTAGCGGGTAGAGGATACCGGGTCGCCGGCATAGTTGTTGAAACCTGCCTGATGGCGCAGCAGCTGTTCTACGGTGATGTTGTAGTAGCGCTGGTCCTTGATACTGTTATTGTAGGTGGTATCGTTCAGGATTCCCTTCGGTCCGAATACCTTCTCGTTCATCTTGAGCTTCTTCATCTCCTGCAGTTTCATGATGCCTACAGCAGTGATAAGCTTTGATACAGAGGCGAAGCGCATCAGCATGTTCGGTTCCATTCGGATGCCCCTCTCCTTGTCTGCCCATCCGAAACCGCGGGCATAGAGCAGGGAGTCGTTGCGGGTGATGACGAGCTGTGCACCGTTGATTTCCCATCGCTTGAGGTATCTCTCCACGAGCGAATCCATCTTGTGATATTCCTTTCCCTCGGTGAGGGCATTGCTGATGGAATCGTTGATATGCACCTTGGGGAGCGTATCCTTTGCCTTCTCCTTATCCGAAGATGAGGTGCAGCGCGATACGCAACTATGTGTAGACCATGCGACGATGGCCGTGAATGTGAGCAATATGATAGCTATTCTTTTCTTTCTGAGTCTTCTTGCCATATTTATTGATGATGTTTTTTACAGTTTACGGCTTGCAAAGATACTGCAATCTGATGAATTGGCAAAAAAAATAAAGTTAAACATCTACAAACATGAACGGTTAAGCAGATTTTTATGTACCTTTGCACCGTAGAAATACTTGAACAGGTAAATGAAAAAGATAATTAAAAGGATATTCAGATCCTTCTTATATATAATATGTATGGCAGGGCTTGCTCTCTTGCCCGACATCTGGCTCTGGCATCTGGGAGTGAGCGGGTGGCCTTTGGCGCTAGCCATTCTATGGTGGGTGCCTTCCTTGCTGCTTCTGCTAGCAGAGGTAGGGCTGCAGATGGGCTTCTTTCATAAGCTCTCCGTCCGCATCCTCTTCACTACGATTCTGTTTTCGGTGATGCCAAAGGTGGTGTTCATCCTCTTCGATTTCATGATGCCGTGGTTCTTTGCCCTCCTTCCGGCGCTGGCGCTGATGGGATGGTTTGCCTTCGGATTCATTGAGGGCTGGAAGCGGTTGGAGATACGGTACGTAACCTATGAATCGCCCGACCTTCCACCTTACTTTGACGGTTACCGTCTGTTGCATTTCACTGATTTTCATCTGGGTTCTTTCCCGAAGGATAGTGACTTCGTGCAGAAGGTGGTGGATGCAGCCAATAATGAGGAACCGGACATGATGCTCTTTACGGGCGATCTGGTGAACAATGATGCCAGGGAGGTGGAGCCTTATCTGGAAACGCTGAAACAGCTGCATGCCCACGATGGCATCTTCTCGGTATGGGGAAACCATGATTACTGCGAGTATGGCAACAATCATACGATAGCAGGACTGAGAAACAACTGGAAGCTGCTCTATAACTATCAATGCCAGTTGGGTTGGCATCAGTTGATGAACGAGCACTATACCGTGAGTCATGGTATGGCTTCCATCGATATCATCGGTGTGGAGAATGCGGGGCAGCCTCCTTTCAGCAACCGCAGCAAATTGCCAAAGGCGATGAAGGGACTGAAGAAGGAAGGGTTCAAGATACTGCTGACCCATGATCCGCATCACTGGCGTAGAGAGGTATGGGACAGACCTATCCAGCTGACACTGGCAGGACATACACATGCGGGACAGTTGCAGATAGGCAAGTGGACACCAGCCCGCATGGCATTCAAGGAGTGGGGTGGTGTTTATCGCAAAGGCAGTCAGATGCTGAATGTTTCATCGGGCATCGGCGGTTCCTTCCCGTTCCGATTGGGAGCTTGGCCAGAAATGACTGTAATAACGTTAAAAAGGACTTTAAAATGACAGGTAAAAGTTAATAAAATACAAATACTCTCTTAAAACACAAAGATTGTGGTAAATATTTGCCGAAACTTTTGTGAATACGAATAAAAATAGTATCTTTGCACTAGTTTTCGCATATATTTGGGCAAATGGGGGGTGTCGAGACGACTGTACTCCATTTGTTTTTTTTATGCCTCTCCCCAATATCCCTTTTCTCCTCTCTTTATTTCCAGTGAAATGGAAGAAAGGAAAACTAATCATAAAGTTCCAAGTTCCAAGTTTCAAGTTCAAAGTAAAAAGTTCCAAGTAAAATGAAGATTCCAGTAGAAGAACAATATAAATTCGTGAAGTTATCGCTTCCTGATGGTAGCAAGGCAGAAGGTCATGATGTGTTGCTGCATGCCTGCTGTGCGCCTTGTTCGTCAGCGATAGTAGAGTGTATGCTTCGCAACGGCATGAAGCCGACGGTATATTTCAGCAACAGTAACATTTATCCCTTGCAGGAGTTTGAGATTCGCAAGCACGAGCTGATGCGCTTCCTGGAAGCGCAGGGGGTTCCGTATGTGGAGGATGAGTATGATCATGAGGAATGGTTGGCTACCATCAAGGGATTGGAACAGGAGCCTGAAAGGGGAAGCCGTTGCTCGATGTGTTTCCGGTATCGTTTGACGCATGCGGCTAGGTATGCGCAGGAGCATGGCTTTCATCTTCTTACTACTACCTTGGCTTCTTCCCGGTGGAAGAATATCCAGCAGATAGATGCAGCCGGACATCTCGCCGTAGAAGGTTGTCCGGATGTAGAGTGGTGGGATATGAATTGGAGAAAGGGCGGTTTGCAGAATCGCCGTGGAGAATTATTGAAAGAGAATGAATTCTATAACCAGCTATATTGCGGTTGTGAATTCAGTATGAGATAAATGGCAGTGAATTCAGCATGAGATAAAAAATCGCCCTGAAAAGGCAAAAGCATGGTTTATGTAAAGCTTTTGCCCTTTCAGGGCGTCTTGCTGATTGCCATCATACCCAGGGCGATGCCCTGGGCTAGGAGCTTTTGGGCCTTCAGCCCGTACTGAACCACATGCGTAAGTTCAGTAATTTAAAAATCCGTGTGAATCTGTGAAATCTGTGGGACTTAAGAAAGACCAGTAATTTCACCATTAACCACATCGATACGCTCAGCCTGTGGGCTCTTTGGCAAACCTGGCATACGCATGATAGGACCGGCGATGACTACGATCATCTCAGCACCCATGTTCAGGGTGATGTCGCGAACGTGGAGTTCGAAGCCTTCTGTAGGACCGTAAGCCTTAGCATCGGTAGAGAAACTGTACTGGGTCTTGGCAATACAGATAGGGAACTTCTCTGCACCCAACTTCTTGATCTCATCAATCATAGCCTTTGCAGAATCGCTCATGGTTACGCTGCCGGCACCATACAGATTGAACGCAACCTTCTCAATCTTCTCTTCTACAGAATCTTCGTCAGCATAAGTGAAGTAGAGAGGAGCAGATGGACGCTCGTCGATGGTCTTTACTACGAGTTCTGCCAACTCCATCGCACCCTTGCCACCTTCGGCGAAGGCACTGTTGACAGCGAATCCGCAACCCATCTCCTCGCAATGCTTGCGCAAAACCTCAATCTCCTCGTCGGTATCAGTAGCAAACTTATTGAAAGCGATGACTACAGTCTGACCAAAGCTCTGAAGGTTCTTCACATGCTTGTCGAGGTTCCAGTAACCAGCTTCCATTCCTGCAACGTTAGGCTGCTTGATATCTTCCAGAGCTACGCCACCGTGCATCTTCAATGCCTGGAGAGTAACAACAAGAACGGTAAGGTCTGGCTGCAGACCGGTCTTGCGGCACTTGATGTTGTAGAACTTCTCTGCACCGAGGTCAGCACCGAATCCAGCCTCTGTGATGGCGTAGTCGCCATATTCAAGGGCTGCTGCAGTAGCCATGATAGAGTTGCAGCCATGGGCAATGTTAGCGAAAGGTCCGCAGTGAACGAAGGCAGGAGTGCCCTCGGTAGTCTGAACCAGGTTTGGCTTCAAGGCATCGAGGAGGAGGGCAACGATACTGCCACCTACACCCATATCCTTGACGGTGAATGGTTTGTCATCCTCAGTGATGCCGAGGAGAATATTGTCGATGCGACGACGGAGGTCGTCTACGCTTGTTGCGAAACACATGATAGCCATGATTTCAGAAGCAGGAGTGATGTCGAATCCAGCCTCTGTCTCGATGCCGTTCTTATCACCGATACCGGTGATGATGCGACGGAGACCACGGTCGTTGACGTCCATTACTCGGCGCCAGAGAATCTTCTTGAGCTTGAATCCCTCAGCCTCGTGCTGGAAACGGTAGTTGTCCAGGAGGGCAGCAATCATGTTGTTGGCCTCTGTGATGGCATGGAAGTCGCCAGTGAAATGGAGGTTGATCTTATCCATAGGCAATACCTGTGCATAACCGCCACCGGCAGCACCACCCTTCATGCCGAAGCAAGGACCGAGAGAAGGTTCGCGCAGAGCTACTACTGCCTTCTTTCCAATCTTCTGCATACCGAGGGCGAGACCCACGGATACGGTGGTCTTACCATTACCAGCCTTGGTAGGACTGATAGCTGTAACGAGGATAAGATGATGGTTCTTAAACTTATTTCTGTCAATTTTGTCCGTAGTAATCTTAGCGATGTAACGGCCGTAGTTTTCTACTTGGTCTTCATGGATTCCAAGTTCTGCAGCTACCTCATTGATAGGGCGCAGTTTTACTGATTTAGCTATTTCAATATCTGTCAACATAAGAATAAATAGTTTTTATGGTGCAAAGGTACGGAAAAGTATTCATATATTAGAATAATAATGTATAAAAAAACAAAATAAAAAAGAGGAAGACTTTCCGCCTCCCTCTTTTCATTTATTTCTTTACATAGAGCTTGAATGCCTTCACGCTGCCTGGAGCACCCTGCTCGGCACGTGGCAAGTACTCGAAAGCAGAGATGGTAACTTCCTTGCCCATATCCACGATGCCGAGGTGTGGGAAGTTGGCACCCTTTTCGGTCTGCCAGTAAGTGCTCTCCTGCAAGTCAAACATCTTGTCGAGTGTTGAGTTGCCCTTCTCGCTGTCGGCATAGAAGGCTACCCAGTTGTTGCGGTCGATGCGGTTGCCCTGTGCATCCTGCAGATAAACCTCGGCGATGGCAATCTGGCTGTCACCGCTCTGGCTGCTTTCTGCCTGGATGGCGAAGTAGCGAC
>ULLO01000670.1_pt1 | contig 23558 bp, 10 predicted proteins | sample 1951421 | NCBI WGS metagenome assembly ULLO01 (sample SAMEA4835527, study PRJEB28245) | human gut metagenome | biome: gut microbiome; material: fecal sample | place: Denmark | collected 2008 | reverse complement strand
GACCGCTCTTCTGGATGGTCTTCAAGGTCTTGCCACTGCCATTGGTATGGGTAGCCTGCACATTATGGAGTGCGTCTGTGACGGTTGTAACAAGTGCATGACTGCCGTTGTCAACAGTATATGCCGTAGTTGTCGTAGAGTTGTCCGGCAATGTCACTGAGGTAGCACGGTCAAGCACGTCATAAACAGTAACCGTTGGAGATACATTGTCAAATGACTTGCTGAATGTGGACTTCGATCCGGTTCCTTCCGTTGTAGGATAGAAAGCCTTTGCCACACGTCCGAAAGCGTCATACACGTTTCTTCCGCTGACAATCATCACGTTCTCGTCCTTGGCAGAGCTTCCCTTGGAAGCACTTGTCACAACACCGTCCTTCTTCACCTGCACGGCTCCTCCGAAACCATCAACGAAAGTAACGGTCTCCAAGTCATCGTTAGGATGCTGGATGTCGTAGTGCTTGGTCACTGCGTATGCAGGAGCGGTAATGCCACTCTCATTGAAAGTAGCCAAAGGCTGATACTCAAAGGCGATGGCATAAGGCACGCCCGTAGCCAACTCGTTAGGACCACGCACGCCAGTAATGCGACCGAGACCATCTACATCAGTCTCATAATAGAAGTTGTTGAGGTCACGATGCTCCTTGGCGATACCATAACGATAGTCGAAATTGCCTTGCTCGCTGCGGTAGCCCCACGCATCGTCAATGCGCTCAACATACATGTTCATTTCCGGCTCATAGCGGTACTTGTACCACATACGCTGTCCCTTGCCGTTGGCAGGGAGAGTCTTCTGGATGATGTTGCCGTAAGAGTCGTACTTGTAATCCGTAACAGCCTCGCCATCATTCAACTGCTGTGTAATCTGCGTGATGTGGTTGGCGTAGTTGGTGTTATACTTCGCCGTCACATGGTGATAGAGTGAGCCGTCACCGCCTGTAACAGTAACATCAACAGGAAGTCCGAAAATGTGCTTGGTGGCATTGTCCGTGTACTTGATGGCGGTCGCATAATCGAACTTGCCGTTTCCGTCCTCGCCAAGGCTTCCCTTGTCGCTGTACTTGTAGGACTTCAACTCACCATGATAGCCATTGAGGTAGTACTCATTCCATGCCTCGGATGTAACCACACCGTTTGCCGCTCCCTCATACTGCAAGTTTGCCGTATAGCGGAGAGGTACGAATGCAGAGGCACGGTCGCTCCAAAGGTTCACGTCACGCTTTGCGAACGTGTACTTGTCACCGTCGGCAGTCAGATAGTAGCTGTCGTAACGGTTCTTTGTCTCGGTGTACTTGTTGCCGTTGGCATCCTCTACGAATGTGGCAGTAACATTGCCCTGCGTGTAGTAGTTGGCAACATCGTAGTTCTCAACAGCCTGTCTGTAAACAGAATTGCCTTTCTCCGTGTCAAGGTTCTTGGTGATGACCTCACCGAAACCGAGAAACTCACGTTCATGGCGGTCACGCTTGCCGTCCTTGTACTCAAAGGCGGTAGTCATGACAGGTCCATCGTCATGGATTCCATCATCAACGGTAAGGGCAGACATCACCCACTTGCCACCAGGAAGTCCGTAGGTAGGATTGGTATGCGCATAGTCGAGTGTGAAAGTGCCGCCCAAGGAGTTGGTGACAGACTTCAACATGTTTGTCCTGCCAATGGCAGAACGTGTAACCTTCAACTCGCTTTCCTTCTCAGACTCAACGATGTCAAGATAGCCGTCACCATCCACATCCTGCAAGGAGTATGTTGGACGGTTGATGCTGTGGGATGTGGAAGCGCCAGGGTTGGTTGAAATCTTAACCACCAATAGCGGAATTGTTACAGTGAAGGCAGCATTTGCAGATTCCGATGTGGAAGCCGCTTCACTCAAAGCATTAACGCCCTTCCAACTGATAGGCTTATCAAAGCCATTACCTGTGTTGAGTGCAACAATGATACCGTTATCGCTCTTCCATACTTTATCAGGAAGACCGTCAGAATTAATGTCGATAAGGTTGTATTCCTCTTCACTCTCAGATGTTACAATATCTATACCTGCGGAGAAACTACCAGAAGCAATATTTATGCAACCTCCTGCTCCAAAATTATAAGAAAGGCTCTTTCCCCCTTGAATACGGTCAAGTCCCCAATCAATAGGTTCAGTAAAGGCATAGCCAAGATTTAATCTGACCTTCTTGTCGGAAAGAATTTTATCAGGAAGACCATCACCATTGATGTCTATAAAAGCCTCGACAGATTCATCTGTATTCTTTGGCACACTACCAGAAATGGAGAATTGAGCCAGCCATGCAGTCTGCTGGTTCAGTATTGATGCCTTTCCTCCAGATATTAAATAGGTAATATCAGAAGCCGAAGCAACAGGATTGCCACCATATCCCCATGCCTGTGAAGCATTGTCGGAGTTATTAGCTCCGATACCCCTGTAGATTTCTTCACTCAATCCACCTTGTGAATTGGTGTATTGGATACTACCACCAGCAATGATGTCAGGGAATCCGTCACCATTCATATCCATCATGGCAACTTCCGTCTTGGAACTGCCATTTGCATTGTTGTGGGTAATGCCAAGCGCACCGCCTTGCACTACCGTGCTCTTGCTGGACATCACTTGGCTTACTGCCGCAGCACCAGTACCTTGCAAATACTCACCTGCAAGTCCTGCTACCTCGGTATCGTTCTCCAACGGATTGGAGAGAAGAACATCCTGCTCGGTCAGTCGGGCTGTGCTTGCCTCGGTTGCAGTAAGATAGATGTCCTGTCGCTGACCGACCCACTTGTCCATAGAAGTCTGGTCTGTACCCAATGGAGTGAATGCCATCGTGAGCGGATCAACCTTATCATCCTCGTTCTCCGGCAATTTCAGCAATGACTCGTCAATAGGCTTGGCATATCTGCCCTCTGCCGCATTATAGACAAAGCCACCCCAACCACGGTAGAGCATACCGAAGCCATTGTTATCACTTTCCGCATAGAATCCAGCAGGAACACTTTCAACAACAAGTCCTGCTGCATCTTTCTGAATCGATACAGAGGCAGAGGTCAATGCTCCGTCAGAAATGCTTGAAGGATAACTGTATTCAAGCCAAATCTCCTTTCCGTCTAAGTTTGCAAGGCGCAAGGTGTCGCTCTGCAAGATACCGTTCTGTATTTTGAATGTCTTTTTGCCGACAAGGACATCAACAGTCTTTGCAGTCAATGTCACCTCACCATTGAGGGCGTTGTCCGAAAGTGTGAGTACTGGAGATACAACCAAAGCGGTGTCTGTTGCTGTGGTTAGATATGGCTTGCCCTCCGTCAAGGCATTGGCGAATGTCTTGTAATGTGCAGGAACAGCCATAGTCTGCTCAACATTGGCGGAATCCTTGTAAGTTACGGACGCTTGCCAACCTATATTCTTCCAGTCAACATTTGAGGTGGATGAAATCTCAAAGCTGAAATTGGTCAGCTTTTCTGTATTCTCCAGACTGATGTTGAGAGAATCACCATTGAAAGCCTCACCAGCCTTCAATGTACGAGCAAAGACAGTCTTCTTGGTATAGTTCGGATTGTCATTGCCTTCACTGTCCTTCTTGTCGTTGCTGCCGATGATGCTGAGAACAACATCGTCGGTTGTTACAGGCTTGTGGAAGGCACTGTGAACTTCCACGCTTGCGCCATTCTCTACATTGGCAGAGGTGTTCACATCATAGATGGCACCATCCTCTGGCTTGTACTCCGTTGAAGAAAGACCATTAGGCAAAGTCATTGCCTCGCCAACGTATGTAATGGTTGGCGACCAGTTGACCTTATCAAAGGAACCATTACTTGTCTCCTCGGAGCCAGACTGCACACGGAAATAGATTCTGTCACCACGCTTGACTGCAACGGAAGATACGGCTGCGCTATATGAACTGTTGTCGCCCTTGGCTATCGTCTTGTTCCAAAGCTCATTGCCTCCCTTTTGGATGGCTACTCTTACGCCGTCAGCCTTCTGATACTCATCTGCATCATAGTCACCAATCGGTGCAACGAGGCTTACTTGACCACTAACACTTACTGTTCCGTCTTTAGGAGCCTGCCATACACGCACGATGTCCTCCATTGGCGAGTTCTTGATGGCTTCCGCCTGCTCGTCCTCACTAACTTCCATGACGGATGTGTCAACCTTGCCACCATAGATGATAGGGCTTGGGGTATCGGCACTGCTCAGAGTGAATGTAGGAACGGCATTGCCTGCCTGGTCAAACTCCAAGTGGTTGAAATATACCTTTCCGTTTGAAACGAGGTCAACAAGACCGTCACCGTTGATGTCGCTGAAATATTGTGTTGTCTTTGTTTTGGTCGTGGACTTATTCGTTCCAACAACAGCAGTTAAAGTATTCCAACCGACAACGGCATTCGCACCGAAAGAGTTTGTTGAACTTTTGGATGTCGAGAAACTGCTAATACCTTTTACTTTGATAGGTTCACTATATACAACCTCTCCGTTGTCTGTCTTAATCTGTGGTCGGTAATATACGGAACCACCAGACTTGTACACCTTGTCTGGAAGTCCGTCACCGTTCAAGTCAACGAGCGCTGAAAGTCCCTTGCTTGTATCGCTTGAATAACTATATGAACCACCTGCAGTATTGCTTTTCCAACCACTTTCATCATTTACACCCACACCTGCATAGAAAGAACCACTGACAGAGGAGCTTGTCGTGCCGCCGAGTGCCGTAGGCTTGTCGCTGAAACGCTTGCTGACAGCCTTTAACGGATTGATGAACCCTGCGTCAAGTCCATCATCATGGGTGTTCCATTTCTCGGAATCGTCCTTGAAAGGAACATAGCCCTTTTCAGCCTGCACATCATCATAATAGTCGAAGTTCTGGAAAGCCACTTCCTTTCCTGTGTTGTCATACTGTCTGACACCTGTGAGCATTTCCTTGTGGAAAGCACCTTCCTTGTAGTCAAAGGCATAGCTGCGCAGGGTTTCGCCTTGGAAATTCACGGTCACTTTCTCCAGCAGCTTGTTGGAGGAGGCGAGGAATCCATAGCGGGCATTGTTGGTCTTTACCTGCTTTACCTTGTTGCCATCAAAGAGTACAACGGTGTGCGGTTCCTGTCCTGCATTACCTGCGTGAACCTCCTTCAGATATGCAGCCTTGGCCTTCAAGCCGCCACGCACATCCTCATCCACGATGTCATACACATATTCTATATAGTCACCGTGGAGTTCCTCGACACGTTTCAGCTTCCATTCGGCAATCACCTCACGGGTATTGCCCGAAGCATCGGTGACATTGCCCTTTACAACAGCTCCGTCACCGCCATAGATGTACTTGACACCCTGCTTGTCTGTAACCTCCCAATAATAGTTGGCAGGACTGTCACCCTTGCGGATGATACGGCTGAAATCACCGCCTTGGCGGGTGTAGAACTGGCGGTCAGCCTTTCTGTTCATCTTCTCGCCACGGTGTGCGACTCCCATCTGTCCGTTGTCGTCCATAGTGGAGAGCATTGAACCGGACAAAAGATAAGTCTCCGTCTCTTTTGACAGGTCATAACGAGGCACGCCCCACCGGGTGTCAAGCGTAATGCTTGGCACGCTGACGTTCCAACCCTCGCCAAGCCAACCGCTACCGCCCTCGCTGCTGTACTGCAAGCCAAGGCTTGGCTGCATACCGTTTCGTGCTGGCGGCATCTCGAACGGATACTGCAGGTTGGCAGAGCCACGGTTGTTTGCGCTTGGAGGCGCAATGACATTTATCTTCGCCGTCGGGTCTGCCGCCTTGATGTCGTTCATCATTGTCGGGGCAAAGCCTTCGGTCTGCGGAGACTCCGGTGCCTGTATCACACCGTTGATCATGTCGGTGAAGTGGGTGGTCTTGGAAACGACACACTCTTCCTTCTTGTCCACACGCACACGCTCCAACGCAACCCAATGCTTCTCGGCCGGGTCGTAGTAATAGGTACGGATGTCGTCCTCGGTATAGCCGCTTGGTATTCTCGTGCGGTCATACTTTATCTTGACAGTCGCACCCTCGCCTGTGAAATGGGTTCCGTGAGGGAGAAAACGGTAGCCATGTCCTCCTGCCGTGACGTTGGTCATGGCAAAGTCAAGCTCAGGAACATTCTCCTCTCCGATAGAGTTCACGGAAAGGCTTCTGTTCCGAATGAGGTCTTTCTGAAGAACGACCAGTTTGCTACCTCCTACGGAGATACTGTCAGAGACACCCTTCTTGAAGAGTTTTCTCACGGCTGTCCCGTCCTTTGCCGAAAGGGACAGTGTGGCGGCAAGCAGTAAAACCAAAGCCCACGCCACCTTCTGTATATAATTCTTCATGCGTATCTTCCTTTAAGTTACTTTACTGAGATTTTCCTTGTATGCTCCCCATTCTCGGAGATTGCCTTCACGACATACACACCCGATGCGGGAACCTTGAAGTCGGCTTGCTTGACGCTTTCGCCTGTCATTTGGCGTGACACTACCAGTTTGCCTGATACGTCAAACACCATCAATGTGGCTGCAGCAGGCTTGTCCTGTGTGAGTTTAGCCTCGTAGATGCCTGTAGTAGAACCGTTGCCATTGACAGTGAAATCCTCGTCTTCTCCAGAAATGAAGGTATTGTCAGCCTGTCTGTCCGAGCTGCCCACATGGCTCTCCCTTGCCTGTGTTCCGTTAGGCATACTTGCATCACACTCGCTGCCGACATAGACGGTCATCGTTGTCGTACACTTCTTGGGTGTTTCTATCTGCACATTGCCCCTTGTGGTGAATGAGGTTACAGGCGTACCGTTTACGGTAAGATCTGTGATATGTGTCTCGCCCTTTCCGTACTTGATACAGAACCGCCATGCACGAAGTGACCAGACATATTCATGATGCACGGTCTGTCCGTTCAACTTGTATGTGACCTGCATATTGCGGACTGTTACGCTGAGCACATCGCCAGGCTTGATGGTGACATATTTGGTTAGGCTTGTATATCCACCGGTTATGATATGCGCCTTGTCGCCCCGCACGTCGAAGCCATATTGGGTGATCTCGTCCGTGAGGCTTGGCTCCAATCCCACACGGTAGTTTGATTTTGTATCGTTCACCGTCCATGAGATGTCGCCAGACAGATAGGTCCTGGTGTCATGTGAGTATGAGGTGTAGAGTGCGTTGCCAGTGGCATAAATCTCGTTGCCTCCACCTTGTGATACGGACAGCGCATAGGCGCCGGGGGCAAGATTCGTGATTCTATGCGTGTCACCGAAGAATGTTCCTCTGGCAATGGTTTCTCCTTTTACTTTTCCTGCAACGGTATCAACGCTGAGCACATAGGAATAGACTGGTGTACCGATGTTGATGCCGATGTCGATATACCCGTCATTGCGTGGAACTCCATTCTCGCAACTTGACGGCGTAGGAGTGGCATCATAGGAAATGCCGTCATAATAGGCGAATGTGAACACATCGCTTCCGCTTCCGTCTGCATCCCATAGGATATTGCGGAATATGGTCTTGCCCCTTGTCATATCAGGCTTGGAGCATCTTATGTTGCTATTGCTGTTGATGTCGAAATCACCTTCACCGCTTGGGTCTATGAGCATGACGGTACGCTTGCGGCAATAGTCCGAGAACTCCCTGCCCGGTGTGAGGTCATAGCTCAACTCTGCCATATAACCGACATCATCGATTCCTCCTGTCCTCAAGCCTGCCATATTCAAGGCGGACTCTGCTCCTTCCGTTCGGATAATGCCCACATTTGTGTCTGTGTCAGTTGCATCCGAAAGGGATATGGTTCTTGTCGCACTTCCTGTTCCGTCAACACGCAGATAGATGTTTTTGCCTTCCTTGCGGATAGAGATGTCCGTTCCGTCAACATCCGTGGCGATGTATGAATTTGAGACCGCTCCGTTGATGATAGGATAAACAACTCCAGCATTGGTGAACCGGAATCCATACTTGCATGTGCTGCCACCGATGCTTCCGAAGCCAACGTCAAAAGTCGGGTGACTTGTCGGACAGGTGAACTCAAAAGCACCGCCACCTCCAACAAGGGCTGGGGTCGTGGCATAAGCTCCGGAAGCGGCTTTCTCTTGGATGATATTGTCAGTAAAGCCATTCCTTGACACTTCAAATCCTTGCGCAGTCCATCTTGCCACTGTACTGTCGGGCTTTGACGGCACGTTGGTCTTGACCATCCATGTACGTTTCATGACATGCCACAGGGAATCTGTAGGTGAGGTATATGTTGCAAGTGCCACATCATCGTCGCCCCAGAAAGTGAAGCCTCTGTCCGGCATCGGATTGCCGTTTTCACGTCCCATGACAAGCAGACGGGAAGCGGATGAAGGGTTGTATGGATTTGCGTCATGATAAGTTCCGTTCTCCTTCAAGGCCGCATACACCGGACTTTCCTCATATGATGTTGCGGAAAGCGGTTGGGAGAGACTTCCTGCCGTGTCGGCTCCAACAGCTGTGACCCTATGGTGGTAGGCTTGGTTCTCCGCCATGTCCCAAGTCAGGTTTCCATCGCTGTCAAGATACGAGCCTTTGAGGGTGATGCCGTACTTTACCGCCAGATAGCTCTCCACTTTTCTGCGCTCATCGGGTGTAAGCATCCTGCTGAAAACAATAAGCTCAGGGGCATATCCACGGATGGAAGCATTACCGAAGAGCGAGGTCGGGAAATCCGTACCGAAGCTGCCAGAGGTGGAAGGGGTTCCGATGAATAATGTGGTGTTGGAGTTGTCTCCCCACAATGTTGTTGAAGGATTGCTTACCTTGAAGTAGGACACAACGCGCAGGGCGCTTTCCTTAAAACCATTCTCGGACAAAGAATCACTTGATTGATAAAGCAGGTCTTCACCCGATGTTGAACCATAGTCCAGTGGTTCAACACCTCTACCCCTTACGGCTTTGTCCTTGCTCAGAATGGCTCCGTCACCCTTGCGGCCGTCAAGAGCATAGACAACCATATCCTTGCCGATGGTTGCCAGTTCCGGTGCAAAGACACCGATGACGGTAGCCTGTGAGAGGTTGCCGTGTTTGAGTTTGGCACTCAGGCTGCGGAATCCGTCTGCGAGCCAGAGACTCGGATTGAAGTTGAAGTAATGGACTGAACTGTTCGGAAGAGTAAGTTCAGACTTGACGCCACGGCTGTCCAATAGCATCAGCCGTATGGAATCCCCAGAGAAATCCTGCCAACGGTAATAACCTTGCAGGTCTGAGTTCAAAGGCGCAGTCTTGAACCACAGTTCGCTTCCGCTGACTCCTCCGGGCGTTTGCGCGAAACTGCCGAGAGCGAAGCCTAACAGTAACAAAGAAGTAAACTTTCTCATGCGCTGTCAATTTGGAGTGTTTGAAAAATATAAAAACGTATGCCTCTGCCGCGCAGGGAGAGACCAGTGAGAGAGAGAACGGACTGTTGCTACGGAGAAGAATTGTGATATAGGCTTGCTCCGTAAGGTCCTATTGTCACGTGGCAGGCCAATAGGCTTTACCACCAAACTAATGCTGCAAATATACAAAAATAATCTTAATAAACGGATATTATCTTTAAGAAATTTGCAGGTTTGGTGTTTTTTTCTTATGATTTCGGTCAATTTTGCAGAAATCTTTTACATCTGTTGTATGTACTGGAGTTAGTTTGGCAAAAATACACAAATGGTCACGGCTTCACTTTCTTATGTTAGAATGTAAATCATGGTTTGAAACTGTACACACTCGGGGTACAAATGAAAACAAGATATGCTTGCGTCGGAAAGGTATATATGAGCTGATGGTAGAGTCGTCATCAACAACAATGGCCCTGATTTGATAAACTCAGCAGGAATACTTGCTATTCATTTTTATGATGGGGTTATGTTTACAAATTTGAGATTTCATGTAAAAAACAGGGGTATCTTATTATGATAAAAACATCAAGATACCCCTATATATAATTAGGTGTCATAACCGACAGACGGAGCGTGCTTGTTTTCCAACTATGCTTTGTTCTGTTTCTATATTCTTTGTTTCGTGTTTTTCAGCAGTATCTTGCTCCTGTGGTGGTGCCAATTCTAACTGTATTTTTCTATCCAACGCCGCCAGTTCCGCTTTCAGACCTTTCAGTTCTTCCTCTTTCTTCCAAGTCTTGCCAGCTATCTCTTCCAGTTGCGGTATTTCCTTTTCCAAAGCCTTGCATCTTGAATCATACTGCTCAATGTAGCTTGGTATCTTCTGTAAGGCATTCAGAAAGTTGTTTGCCGCTGCTATCGGGTCCGACTTGGCAATGTGACCGTAGTTGTACTGGTACTTGTAATTGCCCTCGACAAAAAAGCGGTTGTCAACAAATGGAAGACCATTTTCAAAGCTCGTCTCGCTGACAATCTTGACAGGGAATCCGTAGATTTCTCCAATCCGCTTGTATTGTCCGCCAGTTGTCCCTTTCTCCGCCAACATTTGCAGATGCTTTCCTATAACCTCTAAGTTCGTGGACTCCACACCATCAAGAGTGATGAGGTTGAGGATGTTGCCGTCCTTGTCTTTCCTGGCTTTGCCCATAAACTTGCCGTAGTCCTCGGTCATTCCCTTGAGAGAGGCTTTGTTGTTACCCAGCTCTGACGTCTTTGACTGCAATTTTGTTTCTGAGTCACGCTTGCCCTTGTTAAACGATTTGCGCTCACCCTCCAGAGAAGCAATCTTCTTCTCCAGCTTCGCCTTGTCAAGCAAGTCGGTATTTCCGGAGAGAATAGCCATATACTCGGAAAAATTCATGCCCGATTTCTCATCCATCGCTCCCTCGTCAATGGTTCTCGCTCCCAAGGCTCCGCTTTTCAACTGCGAGATAAAAGTCTGCTTGCAGTGCAGGAGGTTGAACTTGTACGAGTCAAGCGACTTTTCCACCGCATAGATGATGACATCCACCTTGTTGTCGGCATACAGTTTGGCAATCTCGTTACCAGCACGCACACCTCGACCGTCGCGCTGTGCCAAGTCTGACGGTCGCCACGGTGTGTCCAAATGATGAATAGCAACACACCTTTTTTGTGCATTTACGCCTGTACCTAACATGGATGTGGAGCCGAACAGCACTCGCACTGTGCCAGCGTTCATGGCAGCTATCACCGCCTTTCTTGCCCTCTCGTTCTTGCATTCCTGAATGAAGCGGATTTCAGATGAAGGTATTCCATAATCCTCTATCAGCTTACGCTTGATTTCAGAATACACGTTCCATTCGCCCGGTCGGTATGTTCCCAGATCTGAGAATACGAACTGCGTGCCCTTATGACCGTCGTAACGGTGATAGTAGTCGGCTATCATCTTCGCACAATGGCTCGCCTTGTTGTCGGGATGATCCTCACAAGTCGGGTCTATCATGCGCATGTCGAGAGCCATCTTTCGGGCATAGTCTGTGGCTATTAGCATCTTTGCCTTCTCTTCCGTTTCCGACAGAGGCGGTCTTCCGAGGATGGTGGCATCACCCGTCTTGGCAAACTCCATCAGCTTTTGGATGAAGTCCTCCTGCTCGGGTGTCGGTGGTATGTTATGAAGAATCTCGTTCTTCTGTGGTCTGTCCACACCAACCGCCTCCGCCGTACGATAGTCGGTTATCTCGTTGTAGAAAGCAGCAAGCTCCGGTACCTTGATGAAGTATCGGAAACGCTCCTTCTGTACGATGTTGTTGGTGACGTTAAACTCGAAGTCGGTAGTCTTCTTGGCGAAGATTGCTGCCCACGCATCGAAACAGCGGATGTCCTGACGCTCCAGTTCCTTGGGGCGCAGATACTTGAAGAGCAGATACAACTCAGTCAGTGAGTTACTGATGGTTGTTCCCGACAGGAATGTCGCTCCCAAGTCTCTGCCTGTCCGCTCCTGTATGGTACGGATAGCAAAGAGCATGTTGAGTGCCTTCTGGCTTCCCTCGCTGTTGCCGAGTCCTGCCACACGGTCGTGACGGGTATTGAACATGAGGTTCTTGAACTGGTGGCTCTCGTCCACAAACAAGTGGTCAATGCCCATCATGCGGAAGTCCACCACATCATCGGTGCGCTGCTCGATGCTGTAGGCTATCTTCTGCAACTTCACCTCCAGATTCTGCTTCCGCTTTTCCAAGCCTTTGAGCATTCCCCGTGACACGTCTTTGCCCTGCGTGCGTATCACTTCCAAGTTTTCCTCCACGGTATCAAGCTCCGTCTGCAGTATCTGCCGCTGGAGTTCTGGCGATTGCGGTATCTTCCCGAACTGGTCATGCGACATGATTACACAGTCATAGTCGTTGTTCTTGATGTTGTTGAAGAAACTGACACGGTTCTTGGTGGAAAAGTCCTTCTCCGAGGCATAGAGTATCCTCGCATGGGGATAAGCTGTCTGATAGGTGGCAGCTATCTCCGCGACATTGGCTTTCAGCCCGATAATCATCGGCTTGTGAGCCATACCGAGGCGTTTCATCTCATGCGCAGCCATGCACATGATGAGGGTCTTGCCAGTTCCCACCTCATGGTCACATATCCCGCCGCCGTTCTGCAAAAGCATCCATACACAGTCCTTCTGACTTGGGTACACACTCTTGACACCATACTTTCCGCCAAGGGCTTTCAGATCCAGACCGGGGAAGGTCTGGTGAGAACCGTCATACTTCGGACGCACGAAGCAGTTGAACTTCCGGTTGTACATAGTGGTCAAGCGTTCCTTAAAGGAGTCAGACTGCTCCTCCAGCCATTCAGAGAACCCGTTGCGGATTTCGTCAATCTTGGCATTGGCAAGCTGTATGCCCTCGCTGTCACGCACCTTGATGTCGTTGCCGTGTTCATCCTCACCGATGCTCTTCATCATGTCGGGACAAGTGTTGTGCAGGGCATGTTTCAGAAGACTCATGCCGTCATAGTTGCGGTAATATCCCTTCACCATATACTCATCCGTGATGGCCATGGTCTTCATACTGCATTTTGCCGAATATTCGTCCATGCTGTCAGAATAGACGATGCTGACCTGTGTATTGAAGAGGTGGCTCATGTAAGCGGAATACACACCTGTAGGTATCCAACGCTCACCGAAGTTGAAGTCCAGGTCCTCAAAGGCTATCGGTTCGGGAAAGCTTGCCTTCAAGGCTTCCAACGACTCCCTCACGATTGCATGGTCGGGATTTTCCTTCAGCCATTCTTCTATACGCTCCGCTTTCTCTATGACATTGCCAGCAATGAAGCGGTCGGCTATCTCGTAGCCATCTATGAGCGGATTGTAATAGATGCGCCCTTTAAGCGCTTCCGTCAGTTCCTGTTCCGGCATATCCGATAATTCAGTCATATACGGCAAGTCGATACGGCCGAACTTGTTGAGTGAGGCGGTGAGCGCTTCCTCTGGAGAATCCACATGACTGACCTCGTCAAGCGAAAAAGAGACCGGGTGGTCGAAGATGTCTGACTTTGTGAACTGTCCGTTTTCCACCCGTTCCAACGACAGCATGTCGCGCCCTGAGGCATCCATAAGGATTAACTTCACGTTCTGCTTGGCATTGAGGTTGCCGAAGCGGATGAAGAAAGCATCATAATAGACATTCAGACTCTCACGCATCTGCTTGTTTTCCGTCTGTTCTTCCGCTTCATAGGTGTAAAGTTTCTGATAGGCATCACGGAGGGCGATATACAAGACCGCCTTTTCTTTCTGCTCCATATTCAGATCCAATGGCATGAAGGTAGCACCATACTTGGTAAGGTCTTTCAATACACCGATGTTTCTGGCAGAGTCGAGCACCATAGAACCCTCACGATGAAAACTTTCCAGTTTCTCATCAAATGGACGGGGCTTCATAACATTCTCTTTCTTCCTTGCCTGCTCTTCCCGCTTTCTTTCTTGCTCTTTTTGTTGTTCCCGCTCATGATTTGTTTCTTCCAATGTGCTCTGAGTCTTGGAATCTTCTTTTGCCTCATTCCCTTTCGACTGTCCATGCCCGATTTGAACTTTGAGAACTTCTATCGGTTCCATCGGCGGCTTGAACTTCGGATCAAGCGTATCTTCAACGCCCAAAGCCTTGAGCTGTTCCTGACGGTGCAGTTCCGCCTTTTGGCGCAGCAGCACCCTGTCTTCGGGAGCCATGGTCATCATCATCTCGTAAAAGCCGTTGATTGGCGGATTCTCTTCCCAAGAGATGCTTGCGTATGGCTCATCCCCAGGCAGGATTGGTTTTGTCTCCTGTGCTGTTTCCTGATCTTTTGCATCTGTCAACGAAGGCTTTTCTTCTTTTTCCACAGGCTTTGTCACAACTTCAAAAGTCGGATTTACGCTTTTTACCAACGGACTTGCTCTCTTCCTTGACACTTTCTTGGCGACAGCTCCCACTGTTACCTCTGCTTTCTTCTTTGTAGCATGGACAGTCAGACGTTTTTCTTCTTCCATTCCCCAAAGGTCAAACAGAGTCATTTGGACTGGTGGCTGCTGATGATTAGACTTTTGGGATAGCTCAGCATCATCAGTAGGCTTTTCCTGCTTTTGCAAGGATACTACCGTATCGTTCTGCTTTTCCTCAATGGACGGCTTCATCTTCTCTGTTTTTTCTATCTTTTCTGTTTCTTCAACCTCCTTAACTTCCTCAGACATTGTTTCCTCAATCCCCAAGTATCGGTTCAAATTGAGGTTCTTCTTAAAGTCTTCATGGAGCATCTTTCGCAAATCCTCTGCAATGCCTTCCACACCATCCTCATGCGTGTATATCATTGCAGGTTTGCCGAACGGGTCAGTATCCAACTTTGCCGTTGTATGGATAATGCGTTCCGGATGCTCCAGAAAGTAGTTGTTTGTCGGAATGCGGTTCTCGTCATTATAGACAGTGTCAAACAGGTTGTCGTCTCCTCGCAGCGACTCCTTTTGGCTGTTTTTCTGGAGGATGATGAGGTCACTGCCCACTTCCGTATTGGCATTTTCCGTGAACAGGTTGTTGGGAAGACGAATCGCTGACACGAGATCTGCATGATAGAGCATCATAAAACGCGCGGCACTGTTGTTTTTGGCATTCAATACGCCTTGTGAGGTGATGAAGGCAACCAATCCGCCGTCCCTTACCGTATCAAGAGCCTTGACAAAGAAGTAGTTGTGTATGCGTCTGGTAACAAGTGCCCTCATGCCTTTCATGGCTGTATAGGACGGATCAAATACGGCAACATCGCCAAAGGGAATATTTGAGATGGCGAGGTCGAAGTAATCATTGAAAGGCTTTTCTATCTTCTCGAATCCCTCTATGCGCACTTTCTGCTCCGGGTGCAGATGGTGGAGTATCTTTCCTGTAAGCAGGTCTTTTTCAAACGCCATAATGTCTGCCTTGGGATTGTTATCCAAGACGGAATCGACAAAGGCACCGATGCCTGCCGAGGGTTCAAGTACCTTTTCGGGGATAATCTGATGCTCTTTCAACACATCCGTCAGAGCCTCCGTAACGGCTGACGGCGTGTAGAATGCCGTGAGGACAGACTGTTTCAGACTGTCCATCAACTGTTTGTACTCGCTTTCATTCTTGCTGTTTTCACGGATAAGTCTATGCAGCTCCACTGTTGGAGCAAACAATTCAAGGTCTGACTTTGCCCAATGGACGGCATCCGCCAGTTCCCTGGCAGGGTTCAGGATGCACTTCAATCCACCGAATCCGCAATAACGCTCCAGAAGGAGACGCTCACGGGCAGTCGGCGTGCGCTGTTCCCTGTCAAGGATGAATGCCGTCTCTATCGCCTTGATGTTGTCGTTCAGACGTTGTTTTCTATTGTACGCCATTTGACTCTATGAAAAGAGCTACGGCTCCCGTCAACTCTGTATAGAGCTGGTCGTAGTCCGGTGACTGGGCAAAATCGTCATCGGTGAGGTCGTAAATGGAATACACGTTATCAACCAAAGGCAGGAGGTTCTTGACAAACGCTTCCTGATCTTCTACTGCTACCTCCAGGGGAAACTCACGGTCAACAACATCATACAGGATGCTGTACTTGGAAAAGCGGAGACCTTTCAGCAATGCTGACATGGCAAGCTCTTGTGCCGCATCGGCAAAGAGGGCATCACGCCGTGCCTGCTCATACACCTCTGCGGCATGGTCTGCACGTTCGCGGATAAAGTCCGCATCGTTGGCTTGTGGAAAACGGTTCTCCCTGAGATGGTTCAGGAGGTACAGTCCGTAATAGGACAGTTCTGTCTGTGCCTGTTTCTTTCTGTTCATCTGTCTGTTGAATGGATTAAGTGGTGAATAATAAACCGTGGATGGCGGTTGGTGTTTGTGTGAAAGCAAGAAAAGGCACTCGGTATCCCTCCGAGTGCCGCCACTTAATCCACAGTAAATAAAAGCATCCTGAATCAAGACACCATTTATGAACCATTTTTCGGTGGCAAAGGTACAAACTATTTCTTGTATCTCTTCACATTTCCTCGCTTTTCTGCTGTTTTGCGCTCTGCAAAGACGAATTTCGTGTTGAAATTCTCGTCAAAGGCAATGGCTGCGGAGAATGATTTGCCTTGCTTGCTGGTGAAACCATTGAGCGTTCTGGTCTTGCCCTTGGTAAGCAAGTCGGTTATGTCGGCATCAGTGAGCAACTTTCCTGCTACCTGCTTGAACACTGGCATACCGCACTCCTTGTTACTGCATCTTACTACCTTTCCGAAGAACTGCATAGTGCCTTGCTTGCATTTAGGACACTGGCAGCCGGAATCCTTGTGGCTGAAAAGTCTGTCACAACCTAACAATTCCGCAGTGATTTCACGGGTATAGCCTTCGATACTATGTGTGAACCCGTCTGCACTTGCTTCACCTCGTTCAATCTTGGCAAGTTCCGCCTCCCATTTGCCCGTCATCTCCACATTGGCAATCGCCATGTTCTTCACCACGGAATGCAGGGCGAGTCCTTTTTCTGTCGGCACAAGTTTCTTCTGCTGGCGCACCATATACTCTCGTTTGAGCAGGGTTTCGATGATGGCGGCACGTGTGGCAGGTGTGCCAATACCGCAGTCCTTTATTGCCTGGCGCATCGTATCATCTTCTATCTCTTTGCCTGCGGTCTCCATTGCTGCAAGCAATGTGGATTCCGTATGCAATGGCTTTGGTTTGGTCTTGCCCTCCGTGATGGTGCTGCCTGAAAAAGAGATATGCTGTCCTTCTTGCCAGTTGGGAATGACTTGATCCTTGACCTCATTGTCGGTTGCGTCTGCATCCTTGTCCTGCCTGTTGTTCTTTTCCTTGAGCGACAACGCTCGCCAGCCAGTCTGTCGGATGATGGAGCCACTGATGCCAAACTCAACTTCATGATCCACTTGCGCCGATACTGATGTGATGTCCTTGATGCAGTCTGCCGAGAACGCTTCAATCATCCGGCACAATATCATGTCATAAACGATCTTCTCGTCCTTGAAAAGACCAATGGCTGCATTTTCTGTGATGAGCAGGGCATGGTGGTCGGTCACCTTGGCGGCATTCACGCTGTTCTTGCTGTAGTCCTCACTGCCAGGCAAGAGTTTCACTTTTTCTCCATATTCCGAATGATTCTCCAGATTCTTGAAGAGTTTGGGAAGGGTGGCAAATACATCATCCGAGATATAGCGGCTTGATGTTCTTGGATAGGTGATGAACTTTGCCTCGTAGAGTTTCTGGGCGATGGAGAGTGTATGCTCTGCCGTGAAGCCATGCTGGGAGTTGGCTTCTTTCTGCAAGGTGGTAAGGTCGTAAAGGAGCGGTGCCTTCTCCACCTTTCGCTTGGTTGTGACCTTTGTGATGATGGCAGAACCGGTATCTTTCACCTTATTATAAATATCGGTTGCGGTGGCTTTGTCTGTCCATCGGTTGGCAGAAGTGAACTTCAGTATATTGCCACTGTCTGCACCAACCACACCGAAGTGTACCTGCCAGAACGGTTTCGACTCGAAACGCTTGTGTTCCCAATAGCGTTCGCACACCATGCCAAGTGTCGGAGTCTGCACACGACCTACGGAATAGGTGCCACGTCCTGCGGCTATAGTAAGGGCTTGTGTGCCGTTGATGCCGACGAGCCAGTCTGCCTCACTTCGTGCCTTGGCTGCATGATAGAGATTGTCATACTCCTTGCCGTCCCTGAGGTTCAGAAGTCCCTCACGGATGGCGGTGTCCGTAAGCGAGCTGATCCAGAGACGGTCGAAAGGCTTCCTGCAACCGAGATACGCATAGAGGTATCGGAAAATCAACTCTCCCTCACGTCCGGCATCGGTTGCTACGATAATGCGCTCACTGCTGTCAAACAGCTTGCCGATAATTTTAATCTGGGCAAGCACACCTGCATCTGGTTTGTAGCCGTTCTCTGTCTTGACTTGTCGGGGAACAAGAACGAACGGGTCGGGAATCACAGGCAGATTCTCCGCATGGAATCCCTTCATGCCGTAGGTTTCCGGCATGGCTGGCTGCACTAAATGTCCGAATGCCCATGTCACATAATAGCCATTGCCCTGCATATAGCCTTCCTCACGCTTGTCAGCTCCTACAATGTGGGCGATTTCCTTGGCTACGCTTGGTTTCTCTGCGATGATTGTCTTCATTGTCTGTTGTTTTTGTGACATCCGCAACCGTGGGATAGACGGTCGCAGATGTCGGTTGTTATGATGGATGATTAACTCTGTGGATCAAGTGGCGGCAACTACATCTTCACGCTTCTTGCCTTACGCTTCGGCTTCTGTGCTTCGGCGTTCTGTTCCTTCTGCTGCTTTTCGTTCTTTGGCGCAGACTGTCCCGGACTCAGCGGATTCTTGGTGTGCTTGGTCGCCTCATGGGTCTTGCCCTGCTCGTTGACGGCGACTTGTACCTTGTTATCATTGGTCGGAATCTGTTCCTTTGCCTGCTTTAGGTCGGGGTTGTTGCGGTAGGAACGTGGCTGCATCTTGTCGAAGTCGAACTTCACGTAGGCGGTATAGGTACCGCTGCCGTTCTTGTTCGGCACTTCCTTGATCTCGATGGTCTTGCCTGCCACATAGTCGTCCTTCTGCTGCTCGGTCAACTCCTTCTTGAAATAGGTGTTGAGTCGGCGGATGGTTCCGTCCTCATTGAGCCAGTGGTTGGGATCTTGCTGCTTCTTCTGACCGCCCGCATCACCTTCTGCCTTCTGCTCCTGCTTGTCAGCGGTTTGCTTCTTGTCTCCATTCTGTTTCTGACCTTGCGCCTGTCTTGTGCTGCCAGGCACGAACTCCACGCCACGCTGTTCCACATTCACCTGCAGCAGCGGTGTAAACTTGCGCCCGTTGGCAAGCTCAATCTCCTTGCGAAGCGGAATACCTGAGTAGAGCACTCTCTTGTCGTCCTTGGTAATAGGTGTCTTGCCGATGGTATCGGGTATGCGCACCTTGTTGGTAGGGATGTCAACTATCTCATTGGTGAGACGGTCGATACTGATGAAATGAGGACGCAGCTCACCTGTATTCTTGTCGGGGAAATCCACAACCTTTCCGAGGTTGCCGTTCTGCAGCAGGTTCTTCTTGTCCTCTGGAGTGAAGGTATAGCCTTTGTAAGCGACATCGAGTTTTGGCTCGTTGCGCACGAAATGCGGCACGAGTTGCAACTGGTCGTTATCGTCCTTGCGGAATGACAGACGGGCCTGTATCTCTATCTGTTCACCGCCAAAGGTCGGCTTCACAATCACAAGCCCCGTCTTGCCGTAGTTGAGCAGGGCTTTCATATCCTTCTCATTCATACTGTTGAAGTCTATGCCATATTTGGCACCAAGTTCCTGCAGGTTCACATCGTTACCACTGATGAGGTTCTGCTTTACACCCGGAGCGGTCTGTGCCTGCTGTTCGGTTGCGGTCTGTTCTGGTTTCTGTTCCATGTCGTTCTTTTTTTCGTTGGTTTGTTCAGATGATACATTCTCTTTTTCTGTGTTATCTTGCGTCTTGGACGCATCGTCCGATGATGCGGTTTCTTTCGCCTGACCTTCCGATTGCTTTGCCTCTTTCTCATAATTGGAGGTGTCAACCTTGTGGGCGGAAAGAATCTCCTTGTTAGCCTCAGGATCTTTCAGCAACTCCTTCATCACGCCAAGCAGGTTTTCCACCTGGTCTGCCGCTATGCGGTAGAATCCGAATCGGCTTGGCTCCTTGCACTGGCGGAAGAAGTTTCTAAAGAAACTGTCCATCAAGTCACTGTTGCGGTCAAAACGCAGGAAGTCGGACGTGTTCTCCGCCTTGGCGGGCGCTCGCTTCGGTGTGCCGTCCCTGCTGAGTCCGGCGACGACGCTGATCTCGCCCGTCTTCTCGTCACGGACTACCAGCACGTCCTGTTCATCACTCTTTTTCTTTTGTACCATAATTGTAAATTTTTAATGGTGAATACTGTTGTTATTTGAATTTCTGATGAATGCGAGTCAAGTAATGCTCCACATTCTCTTTCTTGAATTCTTTTACATTATTCTCTACAAACTGCATCACATCCTCTTCCGTGTAGTAGGTTTTCTGCCCCAAACGCTTGTAGGGAAGCACTCCCAGACTGCGATAGCGTTGAAGGGAACGAGGGGAGATTTGAAATAAGAGGCAGAGGTCTTGGTTGTCGAGCAATTTTTCATTGATGGCAGAATTTCCTTTTTGCTCCGTCTCTCGTTCGTGTCTCAACATCAGCATGTCGTAGATGCCGTCTATCTTTTTGTGTAGGTCATGGAGATATAACTCCAGTTTTCTCAATGTTCCATCTTCCATGCTCATGTTTCCTTTGCTATTGTTCGTTCCTCAACCATTCTTTCAATGGCTTCAACTTGGTATCGGCATTGATTGCCAATTTTAATAAAATCAATGCGGTTCTCTGAGCGCATTCGCTGCAAGGTGCGCTTGCTCACACCAAGCATCTTAGCTGCATCGTCATTGGTCAACATCGGCTTCAATCCCTTACCCGTCAAGTTCTCTTGAAATGCCATTCTTGCCAATCGCACGTACTGGACTATTTCTGTCAACTGTTCTGTCAGCTTTTTGAAGGCTGCACTTTCCATTGTTATTACTTCCATTCTAATTCCGTTTGAAATGTTATATAATTCGTTGTTTTTATTTCTCGGCGGCAAAATTAAGCATTTGAGAATTACCCGTTTAACAACTCATTAATGACCCACGTATAATTTTCTTGATTTTTCTTGCCAAGCGGTCGGCAAACCCCAGAAAAGCACTGCCACAGTTGTTCATTTTCATTGTTTTTCTACATACACACATTAACTTTGCACCCGAATTTGTTGAACCAATAAAACAGAGAATATGGAAGTAGTAACAATGGAAAAGAAGGCATTCGACTTGATGATGGCAAGATACGATGCCTTGGTAAAGAAAGTGGAGTTGTTGAAGCATAAGGCTAACGGCAAGCGTCTGAACAAATGGCTTACAGGTCATGAGGTCTGCCAGCAACTTCGCATCAGCCAGCGCACCTTACAAAAACTTCGTGACCGCCGTTTCTTGGGGCATACCCAGATAGGTCGCCAATTCTATTACTGCCCCGAAGAGGTCAAAGCCATCGTTCCGCTTATCGCCAGAATCAAATCGGTATAGCATAAAACCAAGCTCGCCCAAGGCAAAGCCGAAAACTTCACCCTGGGCGAGCCAACACATTTTATATTCACCACTTAATCCAAATTGTAAACAATGAACATGAACCAACTTCTTACGCATGAGAGCAAGTCGATAGACACCGCCATGCAATCCTTGAAGAAAGCCAACAACTGGCTATCCTCATTCATCGAGTCCTACAGCCCACCTTTGGACGGGGAGCGATACCTCACCGACAAGGAACTCTCCGAGCTCCTGAAGCTTAGTCGCCGTACCTTGCAGGAATATCGCAGGCAAGGCATTTTGCCCTACATTATATTATGTGGCAAAACCCTCTATCCGGAATCTGAGATACAAGCACTTCTCACTGGTAATTACCGCAAGCCGATAATCGACGGCACTGTTTCACAAGGGGAGGGTACTGCTTCATAATAGCGAAACAAAAATAGCGTACAGGGTACAACGACAAAAATCGTTCTCTCTGTACGCTATTATATTATAAAGGTGTAGGAATCTTATTAAAAGATGAGAGATTCTAACTTGCACCTCTTGGCATTGTTCCGTTCATCACAATAATCATCGGATACTCGTGTTTTACTTGCTCTGCTTGGCAATCCTTGCGGTTCACTACCTTACTGATAAACCATTGTCTGAACAACAAGGCTTGGTATGTATCCATTTGAAGTGCTATGGCGATAATCACTTCCATATCATAGACATGCGCAGAATATCCATTTTCAAGTTTGATGTATTGAGAATGCTGGAAATCTTTCAGCACACTTTGTTTCCCAATGCGCTTGATGGTATTCTTCACTGCTGTCCCTGTTACATTCAACAGTTCGGCAATCTCCCAAACTGTCATCCACACCTCACCATGATGCGGGGCGTAGATGACCATACCTTCTTGTATTGTTATCACTTGTCGTTTCATACTCTGCCATTTATAGTGTTAGTATTATCGTTGCAAACATTTCCAAACGTGAATTCCTCAATGTTATTAATTTGCTGAGACAACTTTTCCACGTCTTTGCTCAATTTCTCCTTGGTAATTTTGGCATACACCTGGGTTGTCTTTATGTCCTTGTGACCAAGCATTGAACTCACGGTTTCTATTGGAACTCCGTTGGAGAGGCAAACCGAGGTTGCGAACGAATGACGGCTCATGTGCCAGGACAGCGGCTTGGTGATACCACATTTCTTTCCCAGTCTTTTGAGCGAATCCATACAACTTTGGTAGTTGGGTACTGGAAACACTCTGCCGTCTTCACACAATCCACGGTATTTTTCCATAATCTGCTTGGGATAATCAAGCAACTTGATGTTGGCTTCCGTTCCAGTCTTCTGTCGATGGATAACGATCCATTCACCTTCATCGAAAAATTCCTTGATGTTCTCTTCCTTCAAGTTGTACAGATCAATGAAAGCGAGACCTGTAAAACAACAGAACAGGAACAAGTCACGCACCATGCTCATCTTCTTTCTTGTGATAGGTGTCTCCATCAACAGATGAATCTCTTCTTTGCTCAGAAATTCTCTTGTGGTCTCTTCTTCCTTGTACTCATATCGTCTGAATGGGTCTTTTACGAGCCATTCATTATCTATGGCACGGAATACCATTGCACGGAGATTGCGGACAAACACCATCGCAGAGTTTATCTTCAAGTGCTTGTCGGTTCTGAGAAAAGTCTCGTAGTCTGTGATAAAAGGCAGCGATAACTCTTTCAGAGCAATATCCTTCACATGGTAATGCGTCTGCAAGAACTCGCCCACATAGGCACACCCGATTCTATACTTCGTGTATGTACTCAAAGCCCTCATGCCAGCCTTATATTGCTTTTCCATTTCATCACGGCTTTGAGAATAGACTTTCATCAGTGTATGGCAACGATACTCTAAACCAAGAAAGGCATTCTTCACCTTGTCGGCAGTAACGAAGTTGTCCCTGTCCATAATCTCCTGATAATGCTTACTGATACTCACACGCATCTTGTCCAATTTGCGGTTTACTTCCAAAGCCTGCATACTCTTACCTATCATACGTCCGCCCTTGGTGTCCCACAAATTTGGATTGGCAGTTGTCTTGCAACTGAACTGCGCCTGTGTTCCGTCCACTGTGATACGTCCC
>ULLO01007239.1_pt1 | contig 30611 bp, 25 predicted proteins | sample 1951421 | NCBI WGS metagenome assembly ULLO01 (sample SAMEA4835527, study PRJEB28245) | human gut metagenome | biome: gut microbiome; material: fecal sample | place: Denmark | collected 2008 | reverse complement strand
GCGTCTGGGGATGACTCATCGCGAAATGGTTCAGAATATGGATGAGCTTGTCAGGCAGATGTTTCTCCATCACCTGATAGGTAGGTGTGGCAAGACGAATCATATAAGGTGTAAGGAAGGTGGTGATGACGCTCACCGCTACCACTACCGGATAGAGGAACTTGCTGATGACGCCGAGCGACAGACCCAGCGAGGCGATGATGAAAGAGAACTCACCAATCTGAGCCATCGAGAAACCGCAGCGCATCGCCGACTTCAGCGACTCGCCTCCGAGCATGAATCCGAAGGTGCCGAATATCGCCTGACCTACCAGTATCGTGCCCACCAGGGCGAGGATAGGAACGGCATATTCTACCAGAATCTTCGGGTCTACCAGCATACCTACCGATACGAAGAAGATGGCTCCGAAGAGATTCTTTACCGGTTCTACGAGTTTGATAATCTTCTCTGCCTCAATGGTTTCTGCCAGTATGCTGCCCATGACGAAGGCTCCGAAGGCGCTGCTGAACCCCACCCTGGTGCTCAGTACCGCCATGCCGCAGCACAGACCCAGCGAAACGATGAGCAGGGTTTCGGCATTGATAAGTTTCCTCACCGAACGCAGAAACCACGGAATGGCGAAGATGCCCACGATAAACCACACGCCCAGGAAGAAGCCTATCTTCACGATAGAGGCAAGCATCTGCCCGCCGTCGGGACTGCTTCCGCTCGCTATCGCCGACAGCATCACCATCATCACGATAGCCAGGATATCTTCCAGTATCAGCACGCTCATCACCATCGAGGCAAACTTCTGGGTGCGCAGCCGCATATCATCGAATGCCTTATATATAATAGTGGTGGAGCTCATGGCGAGCATACCGCCCAGGAAGATGCAGTCCATCCTTCCCCAGCCGAAGCCGTGGCCTACGCTGATGCCCAGCATCATCATGCAGAACACGATGACCACGGTGGCGATGATGGGAGAGGCACCCATCTTCACGATTTTCTTAAACGAGAAGTCGAGACCGAGCGAGAAGAGGGTGAAGATGACACCGATGTCGGCCCAGGTCTGGATATCCGTCTCGTCGACTACCGACATGGTGTAGGGCATGTGTGGCGAAACCAGGAATCCCGCCATGATGTATCCCAGCACCAGCGGCTGCTTGAGCCTTTTGAAGATGAGGGTTACGATGCCTGCTACCATCAGGATGAGGGCGAGGTCTTTTACTAAGAATGGAATTTCAGCCATATTTTTCTGTTTATGAAAAAGGGGAATTTAGATGTGTCTAAATTCCCCATATCTGTATTAGTCGTTAAATTCTTCTGTGATTTCCGCAATCTTCACGATGGTCTTCACTACCTTCTCCATTACCTGAATGCTCACAAACTCGTGAGGACCGTGGAAGTTGACACCGCCGGCGAAGATGTTAGGACAAGGCAGACCCTTGAAGCTCAGCTGGGCTCCGTCGGTACCGCCGCGGATAGGTTCTACGCGAGGTGGAACGCCGCTCTCCTGCATCGCTCTGAGCACGATGTCGATGACGTGCATGTTAGGATCAATCTTCTCCTTCATGTTATAGTACTGGTCGTAGATAACCGCCTTTACGGTTCCGTCGCCATACTTCTCGTTCATCTTGTTCACGCAGTCCTCGATGAAATCCTTGCGGTTTTCAAACCTGTTGCGGTCGTGATCTCGGATGATGTAGCTGAGTTTTGCCTCCTCGCAGCGGCTCTCGATGCCGATGAGGTGGTAGAAACCCTGGTAGCCTTCAGTCTGTTCAGGAGTCTCGTTCTCAGGAATCATGTTCTGGAATTCCACAGCCAGTCGGCTTGCATTCACCATCTTTCCCTTGGCATAGCCTGTATGAACGCTCACGCCCTTGATGACGATCTTGGCTCCGGCAGCATTGAAGTTCTCGTATTCCAGGTCGCCCAGGTCGCCGCCATCTACGGTGTACGCCCAGTCGCAGCCAAACTTCTCTACGTCGAAATGATGTGCACCCATACCGATTTCCTCGTCAGGATTGAAACCTACTCGGATGTCGCCGTGCTTGATTTCGTCGTGGTCGCGCAGATAGCACATAGCCTGTACGATTTCAGCGATGCCCGCCTTGTCGTCAGCACCCAGCAGGGTAGTACCGTCTGTCACGATGATATCCTCTCCCTTGTGAGCCTTCAGCTCTGGGAAAGTCTCAACGCTTGAGATGATGCCCGGGCTCAGCTCGATGTCGTTGCCGTCATAGTTCTTGATGACGCGCGCCTTTACATCCTTTCCGCTGGCATCAGGCGATGTATCCATGTGTGAAATAAATCCGATGGTAGGAGTCTTTTTCTTGGTATTGCTCTTCAGAGTGGCATAGATATAGCCCATGTCATCCATTTCGACATCGCTCAGTCCTTCGTCCTCAAGTTCCTTTTTCAGGTACTTGGCAAATTCGAGCTGTTTTGCCGTACTAGGCACGCTGGTCGATTCTTCGCTCGACTGTGTGTCGAATTTCGTATAGTTTATAAATCGTTCTACTAAATCCATGTTTTCAATTATTAATCATTTCTGTTGTTTCGGGTGATCTCGGTGGGATTCAAACCCACGACCTTCAGAACCGGAATCTGACGCTCTATTCAGCTAAGCTACGAGACCCTCTTTTTCTGCTGCCCGTTTCTCCGCCTGAATGACATGAATCGGGAAGTCGACTGCAAAATTACTGCTTTTATTTGAAATAACCAAATATTTGGGGCAGATTTTTTCATATATATAATGTGTATTTGTAAATTGTTCTACAAAATGCTACTAAAAAACTTAAAAATGCTATCATTTTGCGAAAAAATACGGAAAAATGCTTGCAGATTAATTATTATTTTGTACCTTTGCAGCGCAAATACTAAATATGAAATAAAAATGAGCAATTTGATAAAACCTGAAGGGTACAAGGCGCTGCTGGATATGCGCCAGACCGAAATGGGTATTAAAATGATAAAAGAATTCTTCCAGCAAAACCTGAGCACCGAGCTCCGTCTGCGTCGTGTTACCGCTCCGCTCTTCGTATTGAAGGGTCTTGGTATCAATGATGACCTGAACGGCGTAGAGCGCCCTGTAAGTTTCCCTATCAAGGATTTGGGCGAAGCCCAGGCTGAGGTGGTTCATTCTCTTGCCAAGTGGAAGCGACTGACGCTTGCCGAGTATGAGATTGAGCCTGCTTATGGCGTATATACAGATATGAACGCCATCCGTGCTGACGAGGAGCTGGATAATCTTCATTCGCTCTATGTTGACCAGTGGGACTGGGAGGCTGTGATTACCAAGGAAGACCGTACCATCGCCTTCCTCGAGAATATCGTGCGCCGCATCTATGGTGCCATCTTGCGTACCGAGTTCCTGGCTTGCGAGCATTATCCTCAGCTGAAGCCTTTCCTGCCTAAGGAGATTCATTTTATTCATGCGCAGGATTTGCTCGATATGTATCCAGACCTTTCTCCTAAGGAGCGTGAGGATGCTATCTGTAAGAAGTATGGCGCTGTATTTGTAGAGGGCATCGGCGGCAAGTTGAGCGATGGCAAGAAGCATGATGGCCGAGCTCCTGACTATGATGACTGGAGCACCGTGGCTGAGAACGGCAAGATGGGACTGAATGGTGATATCCTCATCTGGTATCCTGTTCTGGGGCGCAGTTTCGAGCTCAGTTCTATGGGTATCCGTGTCGACAAGGAGAGTCTGCTGCGTCAGCTTAAGCTGGAGGGCAAGGAGGATAGAGAGAAGCTTTACTTCCATCAGCAGCTCCTGAACGACAAGTTGCCTCTGAGTATTGGTGGCGGTATCGGCCAGAGCCGTCTGTGCATGGTATTGCTTCATAAGGCTCACATTGGTGAGATCCAGGCTAGCATCTGGCCTGAGGAGATGCGCAAGGAGGCTGAGGAAGCGGGCATGAACCTCATCTAAGGCTTTCTGTCGGTGCTTCATGGTGTGTACTGTGATGTGCTGCATATTCAATTGATCTTTTTAAGATAATAATAATTTGCTTACGAAGGCTCCCGGTGCTTTTCTGCATCGGGGGCTTTTTTTTGTTTTACGACCTTGAGGCTGTGTTTTACAGCCTCAAGGTCTGCGCTTCATGGAAAAAAATGAATACGGTGCAAAAGTACTACAAAATTTCTGAACCGCCAAATTTCACCCTGCAGAGTTATGTTAAACCGATTTTAACATTCCGGCTTTCGTAGTTAAACAAAAAAAGTCGTAGAGTTGCGGGGGAGAAAACTATATTTTGTAAAATGTTTCTCTGTGTGTTTTGAGCAAGAAAACAATGAGATGCTATGAAAAAAGCCATTTCTTCTGACTACTTCCTTTTTACCCAGAAAGCGTCACAGTGTGACAGTTGTGACAGTTGTGACAGTTTTCAGCGCCTACCCCCCTCCCTTTCTTTAGAGGTAAATTATTATATATATAAATATATATAATAATTTAAATATATATACTTATAATTTGATAGCTGCAAATTCGCAATATACCCCCTCCCCTGAAAACTGTCACAACTGTCACAACTGTCACGCTGTAACGCCCCTTGGTCTTTCCCTCTTATGTATCTCTTATAGCACCAAGTTTCGATATTTGTAAAAACAATTTTCTCCACTCCGTATAGGTTGTCCTACATGGAGTGGAGAATTTCGTATCGTGTGGAGTATCTTCTATGTCATGACCAGATCCAGGTCCTTTGTGAGCTTTTTCATTGCCGGGTTCTTCTTCATAAGAAGTTCCAGAACTTCATTCTTGGTCAGAACCTTGCCTACCTCTTCCTGGTCGGCAAGGCGGTAGCTGATGCTCAGTTCGCTGTTGTGAAGACCTAAGACGAAAGTCTTGAGAATGCGGTTCTTGATGTTCAAAACGTCGTCTAGTAAGAGCTGATTGTTGATGATAACCTCTATCTGCGGATAGTTGGTTATCTTCGGTACAATACTCTTCATGCGGTTGGCTAAACCTATGAAATCCAGCTTGTTCTGCATTCTCATGCACATACTGAACCATGTTGCTTCCACCTGCTCCTGGGTGAACTCGTTCTGGTCGCCCGTGATGGTCGCTTTTTCCTCATTGGTATCATCATACGGACTGTGCAGGCGGCGCTGGTTCTCCTCCCTCTTCTTCAGGTTAGAGAAAGTCATGCCTATGCCGTCCAGCTTGATATTCTTGAGTCGTGGCTTGTGAGGCGATGCAGCATCAATAGCAGCTCCGGCAGCGGCTGAGCCTTCTGGAGAGGCAGATGCGGCTGCGGTGGCAGATGCAGAATAAGATGCAGCATTGGAGGCTGCAGAAGCGGCTGCTGGTGCCCCTGACGAAGGCACAGCAGTAGCTGTAGCAGCAGACGCTCCCGGCTGTGATGACCGGTTTTCGCTGCTGCCAGAAGGCTCAGAACCTGCACCCTGAGAGGCAAGCTTAGACTGAGCCAGGAGTTTCTGAAACAGGGATTTTAATCTATTGGGCGTACGCCCCGCACTAGGCACATCCTGATCCTCGGGCTGCGTAATCTGGCCTATCTGTATCAGGGTGAGCTCTACCAGTAATCGCTTGTTGCTGCTGGCGCGGTAATGGATATCGCACTGGTTCATCAGTTCCAGCGCCTTATATAAGAAAGGTGTAGGTGCCTTCTGGGCCTGAGCCTGGAACTTGGCTTTCTGGTCGTCGCTGGTCTCGAGCAGAGGCAGGGTCTGAGGATCCTTCGCCATCATCACATTGCGTACATGCTGGGCAAGCCCCTGTATCATGTTGCCGCCATCGAAACCGCGGCTCAGAATGCCGTCGAGTGTTACCATCATCTCTGCCACCTTGTTCTCCAGAGCCAAATCTACCAGGCGGAAATAATTGTCGCTGTCGAGCACGTTCAGGTCCTCGATCACCTTCTGGTAAGTGATGTTGCCCATGCAGAAGCTGGCAGCCTGGTCGAAGATAGAGAGAGCATCGCGCATACCTCCGTCAGCCTTTTCGGCTATCACGGCGAGCGCCTGCTCTTCATATTGTATGCCTTCCTTCTCAGCCACCATCTTCAGGTGGTTGATGGTATTGGCTACCGTCATTCGCTCGAAGTCGTAAATCTGGCATCGGCTCAGGATGGTAGGCAGAATCTTATGCTTCTCGGTAGTGGCGAGGATGAAGATGACATGCTGAGGTGGCTCTTCCAGCGTCTTGAGAAAGGCGTTGAAGGCAGCTGTAGAGAGCATGTGGACCTCATCGATGATAAACACCTTATACTTGCCTACCTGAGGCGGGATGCGGGTCTGCTCCATCAGAACCTTAATCTGGTCAACACCGTTGTTGCTGGCGGCATCCAGCTCGAAGATGTTGTAGGAACGCTGCTCATTGAAGGCACGGCAGCTCTCACATTCGTTGCATGCCTCGCCGTCTTCACGAGGGTGCTCGCAGTTGATTGCCTTCGCAAAAATGCGGGCACAAGTGGTTTTGCCCACACCTCTCGGACCGCAGAAAAGGTAGGCGTGCGCCAGCTTGCCGCTCTTCACTGCATTCTTCAAAGTGGTGGTCAATGCACTCTGTCCGACAACCGAATCGAAGGTCATCGGACGGTACTTTCTTGCAGAAACTATATACTCTTCCATTATTTTTTCTTAATTGATGATGCAAAGATAACAAAAAAATATTATCTTTGCAAACAAATTCGGAAGAAATGAGTAAAAAACTTGGTATTATATGGAATTATCTCGCTCATTATAAGTATCTTATAGTGATTGTAGCGGGTGTTCTGGTAGTTGGTGTAGTTGACGACAACAGTGTAAGACAGCACATTAAGTACCAGATAGAGATAGCTACGCTCCGTTCGGAGATAGAAAAGTATCATGAGCAGTATGAAAACGACAAACGTACCCTGCGCGATATGCAGCATGGTGCGCGGGCATTTGAGAAGATAGCCCGCCAGCGTTATTTCATGAAGGCTGATGATGAAGATATCTTTGTATTGAGTTCGGATATTCCGGAAAAAACTAACGAACAAGACGAAAATGAAACAATTGAGTAAACTGGAAAGTGCTATTTTCTTGCTGGGCGGCGTGCTGATGGTTGTCGGTGCGGCTTGCTTCGCATTTGGTTTTTCACATCCGCAGCTGGTGCAGGTAACGAGCTGGGGGTTCCTGCTGGGCACCATACTCTTCAGCGTGATGCAGGCGATGCAGTTCTATGAGGGATCTTCGCTGGTTATCCACCGCCTGAAGCGCATGCAGTATGTAGCAGACATCTTCTTCGTGCTCTCAGGCATCTCGATGGTAGATACGGTGTATGCTTTCCTGCGCCGCTGGTTTGAGAATTATGAGACCTATATCACCTATTTCTATAATAAGTGGGTAGTCTTCCTCCTCATCGCAGCCCTGCTGGAGCTGTATACCACGCATCGCATCTCTCATGAACTGAAGAAGGAAAACAATCAGTAATATAGAAAGGACGAGAAAAAAGCTTTCGGTGGCCAACAGGAGTGCAAACAAAACATAAATCTTGTAAGAATGAATTAAATTGCTGCAATTTATTTCGTCAGTTCAAATTAAGATTGTACTTTTGTTCACCGAAAGTGATATAGATAGCTTATGAATAGAATATTTTACGCATTCATTGCCTTGATGGCACTTGCATCTTGTGCCAACAGTTACGATATCTCGGGTACTTCTAACGTAAGTACTCTGGACGGACGCATGCTGTACCTTAAGATACTGGAAAACAACGATTTCAAGAACGTGGATTCTTGCGATGTAGTGCACGGACAGTTCCATTTTCAGGGTTCTGTCGACTCTATGAAGATGGCGAATATCTTCATGGATGATGACCCTGTGCTGCCGCTGGTGCTGGAGAGTGGAAGCATTACGGTGAAGCTCGATGATACACAGCAGGTGGTAAGCGGTACGCCTATGAACGATAAACTCTTCGGATTCTTCAAGAAATACCAGCAGATTCAGAATCAGTTGCGCGAACTGGTACACAAGCACGACCAGGCTATCATGAACGGTAGCGATATGGTGGCTGTCAACAAGCATCTGAACGAGGAATCCATCCGCCTCTCTGAGCAGGAAGACAAGCTCATCACTTCGTTTGTTACCGACAACTTCAACAATGTGCTGGGACCGGGCGTCTTCTTCCTCGTTACAATGGGCAACCAGTATCCGATGCTCTCTCCTTGGATTGAGGATATCATGAGCAAGGCTACCGACTATTTCAAGAATGATCCTTATGTAAAGGACTATTATAAGAAAGCTCAAGAGAATCAGGAGATTATGAACGGTACACGAGATGCGCAGAGCGGCATGCAGCCAGAGATGGAAGCGGCTCCACAGGTAAATCCTGATGCGGCTCCGGCACCTACAGCCAACGAACTGGCTGCGCCTACGATTCCTGAAAAACAGGAAGGTCAGGAGTAGAAACAGGGCTCTTTCAAGGTCTTGGGCATTAACATCTTGTAAAACTCTTCATTTTATAAGTTTAGTAATATGAAATTAATCAAGAATGGAACCATTATAAATGAGGGTCGCTCTTTTGTGGGCGACCTCTTGTTGGATGGTGAATTTATCAAGGAGATATATGAAGGCGAGGCACCCCGTGGCAATTACGATGAAGTCATCGATGCCTCGGGGTGTTTCGTTTTGCCGGGTGTGATTGATGATCATGTTCACTTCCGTGAGCCGGGACTTACGCAGAAGGCTGACATCGAGAGCGAAAGCCGCGCTGCTGCCTTTGGTGGTGTGACCAGTTATTTTGAGATGCCTAACACGGTACCTCAGACTACCACTCTGGAGGCCTGGCAGGCAAAGCGGCAGCTGGGCGCTGAGAAGAGTCATGTGAACTACAGTTTCTTCTTTGGTGCTACCAATGATAATGTAAATGATTTTGAGCAGCTCGATACGCATCATGTTCCGGGAATCAAGCTCTTTATGGGCTCCAGTACGGGCAATATGCTGGTGGATAAATATGAGGCGCTGCAGGCTATCTTCAAGAAGGCGAAAGAGCTGGATTTGCCTGTGATGACCCACTGTGAGGATACTGAAATCATCAACCGCAACATGCAGCTGGCTAAGCAGAAATGGGGTGAGGACCCTGCAGTAGAACATCATCCGGAAATACGCAGCGAGGAGGCTTGCTATGTAAGCAGCCGTCTGGCGGTGCAGCTGGCTAAGGAAAGCGGGGCGAATCTCCATATTGCCCATGTTACTACGGCTAAGGAACTGGAGTTCTTTGGTAAGGATGAAAATATTACAGGCGAGGCTGTTGTGGCTCATCTCATGTTCTCGGATAAAGATTACGCTGTGAAGGGCGCACGCATTAAATGCAACCCTGCAGTAAAGACCGCTGCTGATCGCGAAGCTTTGCGTAAGGCGCTGAGTAATGGTAAGATAACTGTAGTAGGTACCGATCATGCTCCTCATCAGTTGAAGGATAAACAGGGCGGTTGTGCCAAGGCTGCATCAGGTATGCCAATGGTACAGTTCTCACTGGTAAGCATGCTGAAACTTGTTGACGAAAAGGTAATCAGTATCGAGCGCCTGGTTGAACTGATGTGCCATAATCCAGCCCGTCTGTTCCATATCAGTCAGCGCGGCTTCCTGCGTCCGGGTTATAAGGCAGATATCGTTGTGGTGCGCAAGGGAGAGCCTTGGAAGGTGACCGCAGAGGTGATTCAGAGCAAGTGTAAATGGAGCCCTGTAGAGGGTGACGAGTTTGCATGGAAAGTGGAGCAGACTTTCTGCAACGGTCGTCTTATCTACGACAAAGGCGTGTTTGATGCTACCAGCAGAGGAGAAGAACTGGAGTTCAGAAACAATTCCTGAAAAAGGGAAATCTTATGGGGATTGTAAAATAAAATATCGTATCGGATGCGAAGAATAGTATACAATATAAGCGAAATTGAGCCATATATCAACTGGCTATACTTTTATCATGCCTGGGGATTGAGCGGCAAACCTCGAGAGGAAAAGGAAAAAATGAAGGCTGAGGCGCTCGATATGCTCCATTCATGGGAAGGCGAATATCATACCTATGCCGTCTTCGGACTCTTCGAGGCGAACAGCGAGGGGGATGATATCTGGCTGGAAGGGCAGAAAGTCCGCTTCCCGATGCTCCGTCAGCAGCATCCGGCGGCTCAGGGAGAACCCAATCTCTGTCTGGCTGATTTCATCCGTCCTCTGGGCAGTGGAATAACAGACCGGCTGGGTATCTTCTGCACGACGGTAGATGGCGGTCTGGAGAAGAAATATCGCTCGGACGACTACATCAATATGATGGCACAGACACTCTGCGACCGGTTGGCTGAAGCCACGGCAGAGAAGTTGCACGAAGAGGTGAGACGCAGCATCTGGGGCTATGCTCCCGACGAGCAGCTGAGCATCGAAGACCAGCATCTGGAGCGCTATCAGGGCATCCGTCCGGCTATAGGATATCCTTCGCTGCCCGATACCAGTGCCAACTTCATCATCGACCAGCTCATCGATATGAGTCAGGTGGGCATCCGGCTCACCACAAGCGGAATGATGACGCCTCATGCCAGTGTTTCGGGGCTGATGTTTGCACATCCCAAGTCGCGGTATTTCGAACTGGGACGGATAGGAGACGACCAGCTTCGCGACTATGCACAGCGCAGAGGAGTGCCCGTGCAGGCAATGAAAACGTATCTTCAATCAAGTTTGATCAAGAAATGATAGCAAGAATATTGATACCCGTAGTGGTATTCACCCTGTTGCCGTATCTGTGGATATATAAAAGGTATGGCAAGTTATGGCTGAAGAGTCTCTGGCAGCGGGTGCTCTTCTGGTTGCCGGCTTTCGTGGTTATCGCCTACAGCGCGTATATCATGATGCTGCCCAACTTCCTGCCACGCAATCCGGTGCTCATCGACATCTGGTTTGTGATGATGGCAGTATGTGCGGTTCCGCAGTTTGTCTTCAGCCTGTTCAGTGTCTTCGGTTGGTGCTGTATGCGGCTCCTTCACGGCCATCGCAACTGGGGCAAGCTCCTCGGACTGGTAGTGGGAGCGGTGGCGTTCTTCTGCTTCATCTACGGATTTACCGAAGGATTTCCTAAGATGCAGGTCAAGCGAATCACCATCTATGTACCCAATCTGCCGAAGTCTTTCGAGGGCTATCGCATCGTTCAGTTCAGCGATATCCATCTCGGGTCATACTATGGCTGGCGTGGTCATCTGCCTCAGCGCGATATCGACAGCATTAATGCCGAAAAACCTGATCTGATTTGCTTTACGGGTGATTTACAGAATGTTACACCCGATGAACTGCCTGAGTATCAGGCGCTGCTCAGCAGTCTGAAAGCCAGAGATGGCGTGATGAGTGTGCTGGGCAATCACGATTACACCTATTATATGGATGTAGATGATGAGCAGGAGATAGCTGCGCTAGAGAAGCGGATGCAGGACTTCCAGCGGAGTTGCGGATGGCGCCTGCTGATGAATGAGCATGTGGCGGTGCATAGAGGCGCTGACAGCATCTATGTAGCTGGTACAGAGAACTATGACAAACCAAAGCGCACCAACGTAAGGAAGGCGCTGTATGGCATCAGACCGGGCTCTTTCGTGCTGATGCTGCAGCATATGCCGAAGCAATGGCGCGAGACCTGGCCTTCTACTATTAATAAGGAGAAGGATGAGGATGGCGATGTGATAGGACCTGACAGAAAGGATTCGCTGGTCGTAGCACCGCAGCTTACGCTGAGCGGTCATACGCATGCGGGGCAGATCAGTATCCTGGGCTTGCGTCCGTCGATGTTTACTCCTTATGATTACGGCCTCTTCGAGGAGGAGGGTTGCCAGCTCTATACCACATCGGGTCTGGGCGGTACCGTTCCAATCCGCATCGGGGCTACGGCAGAAATCGTGGTCATCACATTAAAGAGAAAATAAGGAGTGTTGAATGTTAAATGTTGAGTGTTAAATTATTCATTCTTAAATAAAAAATGAAGTACTTATATCGTCTGTATCAACTTGTAATATGCTTGCCTATCCTGTTGGTAGCTAGCGTTTTAACCAGTTTAACTACTGTTTTGGGATGCATGCTTGGTAATGGTCATTTCTGGGGCTATTATCCTGGTAAATGTTGGGCCTGGCTTTGGGTCCGCATCCTCCTCCTGCCTGTAAAGGTGGAGGGACGTGAGCATCTCAAGAAGAACCAGAGTTATGTTTTCGTGGCCAATCATCAGGGCGCTTTCGATATCTTCCTGATATACGGTTTCCTGGGCAGAAACTTCAAGTGGATGATGAAGAAGGGCTTGCGCAAAGTGCCTCTCATCGGTATCGCCTGTGAGTATGCGCACCACATCTTTGTAGACAAGAGCGGACCTTCTAAGATCCGTGCTTCTTATGACCGTGCTCGCGAGGTGCTTAAAGAGGGCATGTCGCTGGTGGTATTCCCAGAGGGTGCCCGTTCGTTTACAGGGCACATGGGCGTGTTCCGCCGCGGTGCTTTCATGCTTGCCGATGAACTGCAGTTGCCGGTATGTCCGCTTACCATCAATGGCAGTTTCGATGTGAAGCCTCGCATGAAGGACATCTACTGGGCTTTCTGGCATCCTCTGAAGCTCACCATTCATGAGCCTATCGAGCCGATAGGCAAGGGAGCTGACAATATCAAGAACCAGATGAACAAGAGCTATGAGGCGATCATGAACGGGCTTGACAAGAAATATCAGGGTTTTGTAGAGAATCCGGACCAATAATTTCGGTTTTTCGCTTGTTATTTCAAAAATAAGTTGTAATTTTGCATCTGTATTACATTATATAGAATCAGAATCATTAAAATTATAAGAAGTTATGAGTGATAGCATAGTAATCATTCCTACATATAATGAGAAGGAAAACATCGAGAAAATCATCCGTGCTGTCTTCGGTCTCGAAAAGCAGTTTGATATCCTCGTTATCGATGACGGAAGTCCTGACGGTACTGCTGCCATTGTTAAGGGCTTGATGGCTAATGAGTTTGCCGGTCGTCTGCATATCCTGGAGCGTTCGGGTAAACTCGGTTTGGGTACAGCCTATATCATGGGCTTCAAATGGTCATTGAAGCAGGGTTATGACTTCATCTTCGAGATGGATGCCGACTTCAGTCATGATCCTAATGATTTGCCTCGTCTCTATGCGGCAACTCACGATGAGGGGTATGATGTGGCTGTAGGCTCAAGATATATTTCGGGTGTGAACGTGGTCAACTGGCCTATCGGACGCGTATTGATGAGCTATTTCGCTTCTAAATACGTACGTATCGTAACCGGATTTAAGGTGAATGATACCACAGCTGGATTCGTCTGCTACCGACGTAAGGTATTGGAAACCATAGATTTGGATGCTATCCGCTTCAAGGGCTATGCTTTCCAGATAGAGATGAAATATACGGCTCATCGAATAGGTTTCAAGATCAAGGAGGTGCCTGTCATCTTTGTTAACCGTCGTGAAGGTGTGAGCAAGATGAGTGGTGGCATCTTTGGTGAGGCTTTCTTTGGCGTGATGCGACTGCGCCTGGATGGCTGGTTCAAGAAATATCCGAAGAAGGATTAATACTCAGTAATCAGTAATCACTAATCAGTACTTGGATGGAAATCCAAAAGATAGAAAAAACATACGGGCGTTCGCCACAGGCGGATGCCCTCTTTGATTTGATGGGGAAGAAGTCGGTTCATTCCATTTTTCTCCAGGGTTTGCTGTGCTCTTCGGCTCCGATGTTCTTTGCTTCTCTGCAGGGGAAGATGAGGCGTTCGGTACTCTTCGTACTGGATGATGCCGATGAAGCAGGCTATTTTTATCACGATCTCACTCAGATGATGGGGCAGGAGAAGGTCTTCTTCTTTCCTTCCAGCTATCGGCGTGCCGTGAAATACGGGCAGCGTGATGCAGCGAACGAAATCCTACGTACAGAGGTGCTGGCGCGCCTCTCTTCGGGAGGACATTTCCTGGTAGTCACTTATCCCGATGCACTGGCAGAACTCGTTGTGGCTAAGCAGAATTTGGATGAACGGATTCTGAAACTGACTGTAGGCCAGCAGATTGCTCAGACCGATGTGGTTCATACCCTGCGCGATTTCGAACTCAAAGAAACCGATTATGTTTATGAACCGGGCCAGTTTGCCGTGCGTGGAAGCATCCTCGATGTCTATTCTTACAGCTGCGAATATCCGTTCCGTATCGACTTCTTCGGCGATGAGATTGACACCATCCGTACCTTTGATGTTGAGACCCAGCTCTCGCAGGCGAAGCGCACAGAGATAGAAATCGTGCCCGAACTCGCCCATATCGAGAGCAACAAGCAGTGTTTCCTCAATTTTCTCTCCGAAAGTACGCCAGTCGTTGCGAAAGACCTTTCTTTCGTTTGCGACCGCATCGGTCAGATTTATACCGAAGGCTTCTCATCGCAGAGCCTTACCGAGCAGCTGGAGGGAGCTACTGAGGTAGAGGCTGAGCGCATCAGACATGACATGAAGACCGAGCTCAACCTCGTTTCTCCGCTCGATTTCAAGAAGGCAGTAGCGGCTCATCTCCGTATCGAGTTCGGTAAGGTCGCTCCGTCAGAGAGTTCGGCTGTGATACCTTTCAATATCGCTCCACAGCCTCTTTTCCATAAGAATTTCGATTTGCTTTGTCAGACTCTGGAGAATTTCCTGCTCCAGGGTTACACCTTATATATATTGGCAGATAGCCAGAAGCAGCAACAGCGCCTGAAGGATATCTTTGAAAGCGAAGAGCTGAAGCGCTACGCCATCCGTTTTACACCGGTAGACAAGACGCTTCATGAAGGCTTTACTGACCATGACAAGAAGTGCTGTTTCTTTACCGATCATCAGATTTTTGACCGTTTTCATAAATATAACCTGCGCTCAGATAAAGCGAGAGCCGGCAAGATGGCACTCACCATGAAGGAACTGCAGGAGATGGAAGTGGGAGATTTTATCGTGCATGTAGACTTCGGTATCGGCAAGTTCGGCGGTCTGGTTAGGGTTCCTGCGGGCAACAGCTATCAGGAAATGATCCGCATCGTCTATACGAACAATGACAAGGTGGATGTTTCTATCCACTCGCTTTATAAAATCAGCAAATATCGCCGCAGCGATACCGGTACTCCGCCTCGCCTGTCTACACTGGGTACAGGTGCTTGGGATAAACTCAAGGACAAAGCTAAGAAGCGAATCAAGGACATTGCGCGCGACCTGATCAAACTCTATGCCCAGCGCCGACGGGAGAAGGGATTCGCCTTCAGTGCCGACAATTATCTGCAGCATACGCTGGAGGCTTCCTTCCTGTATGAAGATACGCCAGACCAGAATAAGGCTACTCAGGAGGTGAAGAAGGATATGGAGAGCGGCAGACCGATGGACCGTCTGGTTTGTGGCGATGTGGGCTTCGGCAAGACTGAGGTTGCCATCCGTGCAGCCTTCAAGGCAGCGTGCGACAGCAAGCAGGTTGCGGTGCTGGTGCCTACTACCGTTCTGGCTTTCCAGCACTATCAGACTTTCAAAAAGCGTCTGGAAGGCATGCCTGTAAGGGTAGACTATCTCAGTAGAGCCCGTACAACGAAGGAAACCAGAGAGGTGCTTGACGCCCTGAAAGAGGGTAAGATTGATATCCTCATAGGTACGCATAAGCTGATATCAAAGACCGTGAAATGGCATGACCTGGGACTGCTCGTCATCGATGAAGAGCAGAAGTTCGGTGTGTCTACCAAAGAGAAACTCCGTCAGCTCAAGGTAAATGTCGATACACTCACGATGAGTGCCACTCCGATTCCGCGAACCCTCCAGTTCTCTCTGATGGGCGCCCGGGATATGAGTATCATGCGCACTCCGCCACCTAACCGTTATCCGATTCATACCGAACTGGTAACGTTTAGTAGTGAAGTTATCTGCGATGCCATCAATTTCGAGATGAGCCGAAACGGACAGGTTTATTTCGTATGCGACAGAATATCCAAGCTTCCGGAGCTCAAGATGCTCATCGAGAAGTATATCCCAGACTGTAGGGTAGCAATCGGTCACGGACAGATGAAGCCTGAGGATTTGGAGAAAATCATCATGGGCTTTATCAATTACGATTATGATGTACTGCTTTCTACCACTATTGTAGAGAACGGTATCGACATTTCCAATGCCAATACGATTATCGTGAGCGATGCTCATCACTTCGGATTGAGTGACCTGCATCAGATGCGTGGACGCGTAGGAAGAAGCAACAAGAAGGCTTTCTGCTATCTGATGGCGCCACCTAAGAGTGCACTTACTCCTGAGGCGCGTCGCCGTCTGGAGGCTCTGGAGACGTTCAGCGAACTGGGTAGCGGCTTCAATCTCGCCATGCAGGACCTGGATATCCGCGGTGCGGGTAATCTGCTGGGCTCTGAGCAGAGCGGTTTTATGGAAGATCTGGGTTATGAAACCTACCAGAAGATTCTCTCTCAGGCTGTCACAGAGTTGAAGAACGAGGAGTTCTGTGATCTTTATCAGGAGAAGATGGATGAAGGTGCCCAGCTTACAGGTGATGATTTCGTTGACGATTGTGGCATAGAGAGCGATCTGGAGATGTATTTTCCTCAGACTTATGTGCCGGGTGACAGTGAGCGCATGCTCCTTTATCGTGAGCTGGACCGTCTGGAGAGTGATGAGGAAGTAGAGGCTTACCGCAAGCGTATGATAGACCGTTTTGGTCCTGTGCCTCATGAAGCAGACGAACTGATGCATGTGGTAGGTCTGCGTAGGGTAGGCAAGAAGCTAGGTTGCGAGAAGATTATTCTCAAGCAAGGCTATATGCAGATGCAGTTTGTGAGCAATGTAAACAGTCCGTTCTACAGAAGTCAGATGTTTAACCGCATACTCGCTTACGTTACCAGTCATATTCAAGATTGTGTTCTGAAGGAAAAATTCAACAAGCGAATGCTTCGCATCAATGATGTGAAGACTGTAGGGCAGGCTGTAAATCTGTTGAATCAGATATCGCAGATAGATTTAGGTAATGAGAAAAAATAATCTGTGTCTGCAGTCTATGGGTAAAATCCTGTATCAATTGTGGAAGTAGACAATATAACAGACTGTTGATTTATACTGAAAGGTTAGAAATCTGACAACGTTACATGATGATATGTCAACTTTACATGATAATATGTTTCAGTTTAGTGTATAAAAAAAACATTGGAATCTCAATATCCCTATTGAACTCCAATGTTTTATTTTTTTGTATAAGTAAAAGATGATGATAAGCGTTTCACAACGCATTTTGAATTTTTCTGTTGCAAAGATACTACTTTTCATTATAATATAGGGGGTAATATTTGGTATTTTATGGGGTAATATTTGATTTAATTTATAAAAATGACACTGAAAATACACTTATATAACAAATAATACCTGTAGAATGAACTATTTTATTGGATAAAAATAAAAAAATAGTGGAAAAACACATGAAAAAGTTCTTTATTTCATTTTTTATTTGTACCTTTGTTCAGGCATACAACAATTTTAAATATATATATAAACATGAGACAGAAAAAGTACATCTTAAGCGAGCAGGAACTTCCTACTCAGTGGTACAACATTCAGGCAGATATGCCTAACAAGCCATTGCCACCGTTGAACCCTCAGACACACCAGCCAATGAATGCTGATGATTTGTCACACGTATTTAATAAGGAGTGCTCAAAGCAGGAACTTGATACAGAGCACGCCTGGATTGATATTCCGGAAGATGTGCTGGAGAAGTACACCTTCTACCGTTCAACCCCTCTTGTACGTGCTTACGCCCTTGAGGAGGCACTCGGTACTCCGGCGCATATCTATTTCAAGAATGAGAGTATCAATCCGTTAGGCTCTCATAAAATCAATTCAGCCATTCCTCAGTGCTACTACTGTAAGCAGGAGGGTGATACCAATGTCACTACAGAGACTGGTGCAGGCCAGTGGGGTGCAGCCCTCTCTTATGCAGCAAAACTCTACGGCCTGGAGGCAGCAGTTTATCAGGTAAAGATTACCATGCAGCAGAAACCATACCGTTCCAGCATCATGCGTACGTTTGGAGCCACTGTAGAGGGTTCTCCTTCCATGAGTACACGCGCAGGTAAGAACATTATCACACGTGATCCTCATCATCCTGGTTCGCTCGGTACTGCCATCAGTGAGGCTGTTGAGCTGGCTACAACCACACCGGGCTGTAAGTATACGCTGGGTTCTGTGCTCAATCATGTGGCACTTCACCAGACCATCATCGGTCTAGAGGCAGAGAAGCAGATGGCGATGGCAGGTGAGTATCCTGATCAGGTGATTGCTTGTTTCGGTGGTGGTAGTAACTTTGGTGGTATTGCCTTCCCATTCCTCCGTCACAACTTCACAGGCGAGCGCCATACTGAGTTTATAGCTGCAGAGCCAGAGAGCTGTCCTAAGCTGACTCGCGGTAAGTTCGAGTATGATTTCGGTGATGAGGCAGGTTACACTCCATTGCTGCCAATGTTTACTCTGGGTCATGATTTCAAGCCTGCCAACATTCATGCAGGTGGTCTCCGTTATCATGGTGCTGGTATGATTATCTCCCAACTTCTGAAGGATGGTTATCTGCATGGTGTAGATATCCCTCAGCTGGAGTCATTCAAGTCAGGTATGCTCTTCGCTCAGACCGAGGGTATCATTCCTGCTCCAGAGAGCTGTCATGCGATTGCAGCCACTATACGTGAGGCTCTGAAGGCTAAGGAAGAGGGCAAGGAGAAGGTTATCCTGTTCTGTCTCTCAGGTCATGGTCTTATCGATATGCCGTCTTACGATAGCTTTATCAATGGCGATTTGCACGATTATTCTGTGAGTGATGAAGAAATCCAGCAGTTCCTCAAGGATGTGCCAAAGGTTGACTAATTTTCAGTTAACAGTTTATAGTTTATAGCAAATAGTTGACAATTATTCTTTGAGATATATTGAAATAACAATATCACATTATAAAAGAAGCCAGGCTGCGAAAAGTAACCTGGCTTTTTATTTAGAGATTCTATTTTCTTTTATTTAGAGATTCTATTCTCAGTTCGAGACTTCTATCTTCATTAGAAGTTCAACCACTCTTCGATAGCCTTAGCGATGACATCGAAGCTTGTGGTAGGCTCGAAGCGGGCTACAACCTGACCCTTCTTGTTAACGAGGAACTTGGTGAAGTTCCACTTGATATCGGCACTCTCCTTGTAGTTAGGATCAGCCTCGCTCAACATCTTGTCGAGAACAGGGTAGAGAGGATGGCTCTCGTCCCAACCAGCAAAGCCCTTACATTCTTTCAGAAATTTGAAGAGAGGGGCAGCATCGTCTCCGTTTACCTTGATCTTCTTGTAGCGCTGGAACTCTGTGCCGTATGTAAGCTTGCAGAACTGATGAATGCTTTCATCTGTACCAGGGGCTTGCTGACCAAACTGGTTGCAAGGAAAATCAAGTATTTCGAAACCTTGAGAATGATAGGTCTCATAAAGTTTCTCCAGTTCCTCATACTGAGGGGTGAAACCACACTTTGTAGCGGTGTTAACGATGAGCAGCACTTCGTTGGCATACTCCTTGAGGGAAACATCCTTTCCCTTTCTGTCTTTAACAGAAAATTCGTAAACAGTTCTCATTTTTTTATCTTTATGTATGTGTTATCTATATTTTCGATCTCAACTTATATGATCTAGAGTGCAAAGATACTACTTTTCTCTTAGAATACTTCAAGAGTTTTTTTAAAAATTCTAAAAATCGAACAAAATCATAGATGAAGGAATAAGCGTAATATATATAATGTAGATAGATATCGGTTAGATATAGAATATAGAAGAATAAAATAGGTAGACGATATAACTGCACAATATCAGTATGAAACAGCATAAAAATAAAAAATGCAGGATTTTCACAAACCCTGCATTTCTTTTTCTTTACCTCTTTTTCCTCAAAAAAACAAAGAAAAAGAGGTTTACGATTAATCTATCATTTAACTTTTCTAAGAACTTGTTGCAAAGATACTACATTTTCTTGTAACACCAAACTTTTTCTCAGTTTTTTTTCAGTAAAAAGGGAAAATTAATCAAATACCCCCCCATTTTTATACTTTTTTGCAATATTCGGTCAAAAAACAAAGCAAAATGGCTCAATTTTATGACTATTCTGCTTTTTTCCTTGCTTGAACGTTTTGCTGTGTACGATAACGAAGAAGACTGTGCTCGGCAACAACTGAAGATATGTCCTGTAATATGTATTACTTTTTGTCAATACAGATAAAAGCAGCCATCAGTAATGATGACTGCTTTCATCTGTAATGATGCGGGCTATCCCTGCGTTCTGTTTCGGTATTCAGTAGGCACGATACCCGTTTCTTTCTTGAATACCTTCGAGAAATACTTAGGGTCGGTGAAACCTACTGCAAAGGCGATGCTGCTCAGTGTATCGTCTGTCTTGCGCAACATCTCGCATGCCTTCTTGATACGTATATGGCGAACGAAGTCTACCGGTGTCATTCCGGTCGTTGCTTTCACCTTATTATATAGTACGCTTCGGCTCATACCGATTTCGTTCGAGATATCATCTATCTTGAGTTCCGGGTTGCCTGCATTTTCAACAATATACCTGAAGGCACGCATCATGGTTCTGTCCTGCATCTGTGCCGCCATAAATGCCAGCTCGCTGTTTGGGTCAACCGCTTCGTTTTCGGCATTTGTTTCTTCCTGGTTAAGAGCAGGCTGAGGAACAACTGTAGGCAGTATTCGCAAGGCTGCTATGGCATCTTTATCGCCAGCTTCCTTCAGCTTTCTGATGATATCCACCTGAATGTTGCGGCGCTGGGTGAGGATAGCCTCTATTCTGCCGAGCAGATAAGGGGTAGAGAATGGCTTGGTGATATAGGCATCAACACCTTCATCAAAGCCTCGCTGCTGATCTTCTACGCTTGCCTTGGCTGAGAGAATCATCACAGGGATGTTGTTGAGGGTGGTATCCTGCTTGATCTCGTGAATCATCGACAAACCATCCATCACAGGCATGGTAACGTCCGTGAGGATAAAGTCTGGTATCTCCTTGCGCGCCATCACTAAACCGGCCTTTCCATTCTCTGAGAGCAGCACGTTATAGGTAGGCGAGAGAATGCTGTAGAGGAACTTGCGCAGGTCGGCATTGTCTTCAACTACCAGTACAGTCTGGTCTTTGAGTTTCGTTTCTTCCTGTGCTTCTTTCTGTTCCTTGCCCATTCCTTCCAGTCGTTCAGCCTCTTCATCCTTATCTTCTTTCTGTTTATTTACTTCTTCCAGATAGTCGGATGCATTGCGGTCGTCAATCTGTCCGTTCTCTTTCTCCCTTTCTGTCAGGTCGTAATCTTCCTCGGTCAGACCGCTGTTCGTATAGAAGTCTGCCTTGTTGCCGTATCTCTGAGCCTTGTCCAGCATTACCAGCATTTCGTTGGCATTGTCTATTACCATTCTCAGCAGTTCCTTGCCCTTTCGGGTGATACCCGGTTCGGTATCCAAAACGGTTTTTACCGGGGCTCCGATGAGCGTTAGAGGGGTTCTCAGACGGTTGGCTGCATCGTTGTAGAACTCGTTCTTCATCACGCTCATCTCGTGGGTTACGTTCTCGCGCTGGCGCTGGTTGTAGGTATAGAAGATTGCGCCTACGATACCGAAGAGCAGGAGCAGCATGAGAAGCTTGCCCCAGATGCTTTCCCAGAAGGTAGGGCGCACTTCGATAGGCAGTTCTGCCACATACTTGCTCCATACACCGTGAGAGTTGGTGGCTCTCACCTTGAGAACGTAATCGCCATGACTGATACGGTTAAAGCCGATGCTATTGCTGCTTCCGTTTGATATCCACACGCCTGGAGCTGTATAACCATCTATGCGATAGAGATATTTGGTCTGATACTTGCGCTGATAGTCGAGCGATGCGAAGTTGATGGTCAGATTTCGCTTGTTGGCAGGAATCACCACTTTATCCTTGTGCAGGATAGGTTCCGACTCCTTCTCTCCGCTATAATGGAGGGAACTGAAGATGACTTTAGGCTGGTAGTTGCTCTTCTTCAGCGTAGCCGGATTGAAGGTAATCAGTCCCATCGGGGTACCTACCGAGATGTTGTTGCTTGCCGGATCGTGGTAAGGACGGCTTTGCGAGAACGACATGTTGAAGTCGAAGTCGTTAGGTCCAAACACATTGCACTGGCCCGTTTTCGGGTTTACGCAGTCGATACTCGATTCTCTGATTACCCAGATTCTTCCCTGGTTGTCTTCTACCATGCCCTGTACGATGCCTTCGTTAATATCGATGGCATGGAAGTATTTCATCTTCAGGTTGTCTTGCAGGAGCGATTTGCTCACAATCTCTTCCATCAAACCGCCCTGTTGCGAGATATACATCTTGCCGCTGGTGTGCTCCAGGATATTGTTCATATCGTTTGCAGCCAGACTTGTTGTATCGTTCGGTATGTAGTAGGTCTTGTGGTAATTGATCTTTCTTGCGTTTGTAAAGGCATCACTGAAGGTGATGAGACCATCTGTAGTTCCTACGAGAATGGTTCCCGTAGTGGTGCAGCAGATGCGGCGTATGCGGTCGTAGTGCTGTTTCTCCCAAGGCAGTCCGTTTCGTTTACTGATGAAGCTGATACTGCCGTCTGCCGCCTCGTTAACAAGTGCCAGACCACCTCCGTAGGTACCTATCCAGATGCGTCCGGTACGGTCGGCTACAATGTCTTGTATCTTGTCGAACGGCAGCGATGACGGGTTGTTGGCATCATAAACAAAGTGTCTTACCTGCATTTTATCTATCAGATAGACACCATTTCCGTTGGTTCCTATCCATGCTCTTCCCTTGATATCGAAGTGGATAGACATGATGCCCTTCTCGTCGAAGTTTACTTGCTGTGGCACAATCTGTCCGCTTGGCGACAGGTATCCGATGCTTTGGTAGGATGCGTTGAGCACCTGGATTACTCCGTTGTGATAACCAGCCCAGATATGTCCGTCTGGCGATGCATTCACCGAGAACACTTCGTCTTCGCCCACATCCAGCTTGTTGATAATGTAAGGGTGATATTTGAAGACTACCTGTGTCAGGTCGTGAGAGCCTGTCAGCCAGAGGATTCCCTGGTCTGAGAGTACATATTTCGTAATCTTCGGTATGCGGTAGTTGCCCGATGAATTGCTTCTCAGCAGATAAGGCACCAGTTTTCCTGCCTTGCGGTCAAAATAACTGAAGGTTCCTCCTCTTGGCACTACCCAGAGGGTCTTGTGTTCATCTTGTGTGATGAAATTGCTTTCGCAGGTTGTGCGGTCCATCGGGTCGTCCTGGTCGGCAAAGAGCCACTGCTTCTGTCCAGTCTTCGGATTGACGAGGGTTACTCCCATGCCGTCAGTGAATGCCCATACCATACCGAAAGCATCGGTATAAATCTTCTTTACCTCTGCCAGAGGCTGACTCGGGCTCTGTACGTTGATGATATCAAACTTGAAGGTGCGCGGGTTGTAGATGACCACACCCAGATTGGTTGCCAGCAGGAGCTGGTAACCTGTATTTTTCAGTTCGTTGATACGGGTTACGCCTTCTGGCATTGGTATCATGGTGAGTCGGTTCTGCAGGTCATATTTTGCCAGTTTACCGTCTTCAGTTGCCAGAAACTCATCTTCTCCCACCCCTCTGAGCCATTTGAAAGGCAGTTTGCTTGGAAATTTCGAGTTGTATATGCATGCGCCTTTGTCGGTAAGCACCCATTCTCTTCCGTGTATATCTTGATGGATGTACCATACATTTCCGCTTCTGAGTCCCTTTTTTCCTACTTTGATGAGTTCTATGTTCCGCTCATCAAAGGTTCTTCCTGCTGATCGGATGATGTATTTTCCATTTTCTGAAGTAAACCATGTAGCTCCGTTTTTCAATGGGTATACCTGGCTCACGCGCAGGTCGATGTTGAACAGTTCGTTGAATTTCTGTCCTACAGCAAAGAACCGGCAGAAGTGGGTATCGTATACGTAGAGCTTGTGGTCGTATGTGATACACCACACGTTGTTGTTATAGGATGGTTCTATTTTCAGTATACGGTTGGTTGACGGTACGTCAATATCATCCGGGTTGTCTCTGAAAGTATGAAACTTGTAGCCGTCATAGAACGACAGTCCGTTCCATGTACTGAACCACATGAGGTTGTCTTTACCTTGTTTGAGGTCTGAGATGGTATTGGCAGCGAGTCCGTCTGTGATAGAGAATTTTCTCACATCGCAGTAGGGTACAGCTGCTGTCATGATGGTAGAGAGCAGTCCTAATAGAGTGATATATAATTTTCTTTTCATCATTTTTTATTCGTATACGTTTATTAATCGCAACAAAGGTAGTGAAAATTATTGAGAATACGTATTTATCAGGTGTATTTTTTTATGTTTGCGCCTTAAAATCTTCCACTTTTCATAGAATAGGTGTAATATTTGGTTGTTATCTCCCTGCTTTTCTTTTGTTTAGCGTATGTTGTTTCGCTACTGGTTATTTCTGAATTTTCTTCATGTTTTTCTAAAGAATAGGGATTTCCCCCTCAGTTTGTATCCTTTTCCCCTTTGTGGTAGCCGGAAAAACCACTACCTTTGCATCGGGTTCAAGAAAGAATGCTGTTCTTCAAGAGCTCAAAAGTATAGAAGATATAAGAATATAAATAACTTAACTGATAAATTGATATGAAAAAGTTTACTACTCTTCTCACAATGGCTTTCATAGCTTTGATGAGTATCTCATTCACCTCATGTGATGATGATTCTGATATTGCATACACCCTCGATGGTACATGGAAGGGTAATATGTTTGTAGAATATGATAATCACAATGCCCTCTACTCGGTAATCCGATTCGACCAGAATGATGGCCTCTATTCCGGTACAGGCTATTGGATCGATTACTTTGATAGAGATTATTGGCATGGTAACAATTATATAGCAAACCGTATTATCTGGACAGTACGCAACAGAAACATCTATATCACTCTTATTGATGAGGGTAGCGATGTTGTGATTTACGACTATGCTTTGAGCGACCGCAAGTTCTCTGGATATGTAGAGGCTGATAACGGCAACCGTGCTTATTTCGAGCTTAATCGTGATTCTTACAACTGGCGCGATGATTATGACTGGGGTTACGATGATGGCTGGGGCTACAGCAAGCAGCATTCGGGCTTGGAGAACACCCAGATTGTTTCTCGCGGAGCTAAGGATTCTGTAGAGTATGTTAAGGTGGCAGATGATAATCAGAAGCCTGTTCGCCGTTTTGTAGTGAAGTAAGGCAATAAGGAATTTAGTTTGAAGAAAGGAAACAGGATATGAAAAAGTTTAATCGGATATGGATGTGGATGGCGATAGCCGCAGCATCTTTCTCATTTACCTCATGTGATGATGATGATTACTGGTATGATGACTATAATCATGGTGGATGGGAATGGAATCAGGGCGACTGGAACAACGGTTCTAACGGCTCTCAGGATGATGACCTGCTGTTGGAGGCTCAGACTCTTACAGGCGACTGGAGAGGCTCTGTGATGCTCTCTGAACTTGCTGAGGACGGCCAGTCTCGCAATAACTACAGTTTCATTGCCGAGATGACGTTCTATCAGGCGGGTGATAAGGTTAACTCGCTCAGTGGTAATGGTGTAGAAGTGGATTATGCCGATGATGGAAGCTATGAATCCCAAACTCTGAAGTTTACCTGGTACATCGATAAGAATGGTGATATTTATATCCGTTATAATTCTGGTGCTACCTATGTGATGGATGCAGGTGCTAAGCAGTATGGTTTCTATCTGGGTGATGAAAAGGGCCAGGATGTGTTCTATGGTTATATGATAGGAACAGGTAAGGCTAAGGGTGATGTGATGCAAATCGATTTAGTGCGTTACGATCCGAGTGGAGCCCGTAAGAAGACCCGTTCTGCTGCAACCGATTCCGTAGCTCCTAGCTTCGGTAAGGCTACCGGTAGGGCATTCATGCCACATGCTATCAAGAAGTTGCCGAGAAGATAATGATATAAACCAAGAAATCCGCTCACTCATTGATTTGAGAGAGCGGATTCTTTGTTTGTATATAGCCTGATTTATTTAAAGCCCCAAAGTCTCTTGAGAGCTTCTGCATCTACGTTTTCCACTTCCTTCTCGGTTTCATCAGGGAGATTACAGAAGAAGTCGATGCCGGTTTTGTCTTCCAGCGTCTTGATGTTTACGATATAGTTGCCGAGCTCATCGCCCTTTTCAAATGCCTTGTTCTCGTGAAGGAACCAGTAGCCGAAAGCACTGTAGCCATACTGTTTGGTCTTCTGGTTATACTCTTTCTTCAGCACGGCAACAAAGAAATACTTTGGTATTGGGATATAGCCTGGCTTCTGGGTTTCGCTAGAAGCACCATTCTTCTTCCAGCCCAGGAGATTACTCTCGCTGCCTACCGGGTCGATGGTACCGCCCTTCACGATGAAGAGGGTATCTGAGTCAATCTTCGGAGCCAGCTTGCGCAGCTCACCCTCCATCTTATACCAGGTACCACGCTCGTTGAAATTGGCATATTGAGGCTGCATATTGGTCATGAAGAAAGTCTGTTTCTGCTGTGTCAGATTGAGTTTGCGGTCAGCAGAAGGGCAGATATGACCATGGTCAAAGCCTTGAGCTGTAGGAGTAGGGTCTTCTGTGAAATCTGTGATTCCCCATTGTTCTTTCAGATCCGTATCCCATGGATACTTGCGCTCGCCCTGACTAGGTTTCCATCTGTCAACGTTAGAAGCCGTGTTTCCTGTGTGGAAAGTATAGCAGCTCCATCTCTGGCTCTTCATGTTGTCATCCCATTCTGTAGAATAGTTCAACATACCTGTTGTATTATCCATGTGCACGATGGCATAGCTGCTGCCATTGTTCTTGAGCTTTGGGAACTCCAGACCGCCGATAGCGTTTCTTACCACTTGTGGCATGTTGGCAGTAGCCACATTCTTGTTTGTATTGTTCTTATCGGTTGATTCACCTCCGGTATTGCCACCTGTGCTTCCACCACCCGTATTACCGCCACCGGTTGTACCACCGTTTTCAGGAAAATAGAACTGCAGCGAATCGTCAGTGCCGCAGGCAGAGAACGTCATCGCAGCAACGAGCGCGAAGATAAAAAACTTAGTATGCTTCATAATTCTCGATAATGTTTTGAAGTTAAAGATTAAGTATTTTCTATATAATAATGTATGTAGAAATCGATTGCATGAGGATAGAATAGAGAAAAAAAGTGCATTCCTACGTATATGCAACTACGCTGGAATGCACTCAGTATCTTTGCGATAATAAATATATCCTTATAAAAAAGGTATATTATTACTTCTTCAATTTGCCGTAACGGTTCATGAAGCGGTCTACGCGACCCGCTGTATCAACGAGCTTGCTCTTACCTGTGTAGAATGGGTGAGATGTGCTAGAGATTTCAATCTTAACAACTGGATAAGTCTCGCCTTCGAACTCAACAGTGTCGTTAGTCTTGCATGTAGACTGAGAGAGGAACATATCGCCGTTAGACATATCCTTGAATACTACAGGACGATAATTCTCTGGATGAATACCTTTTTTCATTTTTCTTTTTTATTTTTATTGGGTTATTAAAATTAGACGTCATGGGGATGCTCGTTGCATCATTTCGTGTCCCTTATCGGGGCATGCCCATTATAGCCTGTTATCAATTTCAGGCTGCAAAGTTACGCTTTTTTCCTGAAACCACCAAATATTTCTTCTTCTTTTTAAGAAATATTTTGGAAATAGGATAACTTCCTCTTATTCTTGACTCTAGAAAATACAGTTAACGCCTTTACCACGAAGAAATTCGTAGTCATGCATGATTTGTTCTCTTCTTTCTTGAGAAACTGGTGTGGGATTTAGCATCCTCATTTCAAATTTACGAGCCTCTTCTCCATAGAGAATTGGAGTCTCTTTTATTGGTCTTGCCATATTTATTCCTCCTATTTTATTATGGGTTTTATTATGGGTCATTAATCTCTATTCATTCAACTTGAGTAAGTCATAATACATTAAACGTGTATGAAGTGGGAGACGTCCCATACCAATCCCGACGTATTTAGCTTCAAGTCTTTCGTCTTCAACAAGAAAGCTAAAATCGTTTTTTAGATAATAATGTAGGGTTGCTTCATTGCTATATGCGTCAACGATAATGAAGCGGCAACCGGTTTTGTTGTCGAATCTAAACCAGTATTTTATAAAATCCATAACGGCAGTTCCTATACCTTTACCTGCGAAGTTCTTGTTGGTAGCAAGTCTTCCTATCAAAACTGCAGGGAAGCGTCTTAAGCATTTATCTTCTAATTCTGTTTCATGCAAGAAGATAAGTTTAGACTCTTCGTTTAGCTTATTTGTCATTCGTATACTATCATTTGAAACAGTAAATGCAGCAACTATGGTTTGGGGATTTTCTCGAAGGGAAAAGACATACGTTTTTCCGAGCAAACGCTTGGCGTATTTCACTGCATCATTAGCAAAGAAGTCGTTCAAGTCTTTGTTCTCACATTCAAAAGGTTCGCATTGAGCAAGCTTATGAGGAGTAATTTCCTCAAGCCTGCACATGGAAAATAATTCTTCTTTTGTCATTTTAGCTCAAATTCATTTCACGTAAAAAGGCTTTCATTTTTTTTATGTATTCTGGATCTGCCTTTGTCTGCCCTGGATGAGCTTCCACCCATTCAGCTCTTTCTATGAATTTTCTTGCTTCCTCGCCGTGAAGCGTAGGAATGACTCTGATTGGTGTTGCCATAATTTTATCAGTTTATGAGTTTATTTTATAATTCTGCTGCAAAGATAAGAAAGTTTTCTGAAACATGCAAGGAAAGGGGGATAAATCTTTGATATTTAACAATATGGATAAGAAAAAGAAATCCCCATCGCCTCTGTTTGTGTAGAGGACGATGGGGATCAGTATTTTTTCTAATACATAATATCTACTAGGGGAATTACTTCAATGTGATGATGATCTTCTCGATGTAGAGAGCACCAACAGCATTGTTCCAGATGGTAAAGTACTTGCTGCTTACGCTGCTGAAGTCGTAGGTAAAAGTGAACGAATTGAGGGTACTGCCTGTCTCTTTGGTGTAAGAACCCTTGATAGCATCTGTCGTAGGATGGGCAGAAGAACCATGGTATACACCGAATACTGTAGGCTTGTCATACTTGCTCAGTCCCTTTATCACGATGGTGATGCTCTTGATATCCTTGCTGAACGCTGTGCTGTTGAAGAGGAATCCCTGCTTGGCTGCATCGGATGCGTGGCCTTGTACCTGGAGACAGCCAGTGAAATCGCCGTTGGCTTTGCAGATGCGAGCACCGCTATAAGCGATGTTGTCGAATTTCCAAGAATACCAAGTGCTTTCTGTGGCTGCAGTTTGTGAGCCATAAGTGTTCTCAAGCAAATCTTCTGAGCTGGTCTTGCCACTTACGATAGAGCTGATGTTCATGGCATTGCCAGTAGCTGGTGTATCTGGTGTTGGGTCTGGTTTAACCTCACCACCGCCTGCGCTGGTCTTGCCGTTCACGGAGATGAGCTTACCGCCCTGGTTGGTCTCTGGAGTGTTGCCCATGTAGTTGACGAGCTTGGCGCAAACCACGATTTCATCGCCTTCCTTCAGCGTCATGTCGCCCTCCTTCCACTTCTCGCCACCGAAGTATCTTACGCCAAATACATAGAACTTAGTGCTGTTCGCATCGTCTGCAATATAAACAGATGCAGTACCATACTTAGTGCTATACTGGGATTGGATTTCCTGTATCTTACCCTTGATATAGAACTCCTTGTCGGTAGCCTTACCAGCCTCTAGGGCTGCGGTATATTTCTGGGCAGCTACACTGTTGAATGGGTTAGCCTCAGAACCATCTCCCTTAGCTTCTCCTTTCAAATCTGAACCTGGGGTAGTATCTCCTGGCTTCTTACCAATCTCCTTGCCGTCAATCTTAGCGTATACAGGAGATTTCAAACCGGTAGCTTTGAAATAATTTTCGATATTACCGCAGATGATGAGCTCTTTCTTCAGATTACCTGGGTTATCCTTCAGGTTGAGAGCTGTGCGGAGATCGCCTGCAGGTAACTGGATAGGCATACAGTTGTTAACCTCTTTCTCGTCAGCCTTGGCAGCGAGGAGAATGTTTGTTGGAGCTGTCTCAGCACTTGATGCATCACCGAAGATAGCCTCATTGAGTGCCTTGTCTGGTACATAACCTACGATGTAACCCTTAATATATTTGTTGGTACCTGTCTTAACTGTTTTAGCGTCAGTCACAGTATAAGGGCTGGCTTCTGTACCCTGTGTTGCCACTTCAGGAGTGGTTGGAGCACCAGGCTGAGTAGGCAGTGTATAAGGCTCAGGAACGTCCTCACAGCTGCTGAATGTGAAGGCAGCCATAGCCGCCATCAAAACTGAAAATATATACTTTTTCATATTATTGTCTTTTTAAATATTGTTACTATTTATATCTATAGAAGTGAACCCGGTTATTTCACTGCGAAATTCTTAACCTCCCAGGTTGGAGCACTCGTTGGAGTACTGCTGTAGAGGAAACCGATGTAGATGGTCTTGCCACAATACTTCGTCAAATCTGCAGTAGATGAAACAAAGGTCCAGCTGTTTTCTGTAGGATAACCCTGTACGTCCAAGTCGGTCC
>ULLO01007673.1_pt1 | contig 30851 bp, 29 predicted proteins | sample 1951421 | NCBI WGS metagenome assembly ULLO01 (sample SAMEA4835527, study PRJEB28245) | human gut metagenome | biome: gut microbiome; material: fecal sample | place: Denmark | collected 2008 | reverse complement strand
TCTTCCATTCTCTCTTTGTCTTCTGATGAGCCAGTTTTCGTGTAATGTTTTCTTGCATCAGACCAAGAATCATACGCAGCTCCATAAGTGCTAACTGGCTTGTTCATCATTTTTGGTTCATTTTGATCCATATAGCCAAAGCGGAGTTTCATTTGATCTGCAAACTCTGTTGGATCACCGGTGAGATATTGCTGCATGTTGTAGTCCTCACCTTCTAAATACGGCATATATCCATATCTAGATCCGTGCCCAGCTGAAGCGTATCTACCACTAGAGGCATAGCGATTTGGATTGTAACCGTAAGACCCATCTCCCATAGCCTCTACAATCGATTTGTAGTACTTTGACTGCATGCAGTAGTTCTCGGCTTCATAAATATCTTTGATCATATCAACGACTTCGCCCATTTCATGAGCATCTACACACTCGATTCCATGAGAAAGCTGCTCTTTTACTGAGTCTACAAGAGTTGCCTTAATAGAACAGAGATCTTTCATCTTTTCCATTTTGACGACACCTCCTTAAGCAAGTCTACGAACAATAAAAGCGCTGTTAGCAGCGACAGTTACGTCCGCAGTACCAGTATTAGTTACGGTTATACGATCGTAGTCCCCGCAACAATTCTTGATTAATGTCGAGGTAGCTACGTTATCTGAAAGACTTGGTGCACTACCCATATTAAACATAATTACTTCCTCCTTATTTTACATGGAAAAACTGTTCTGCCTGTCGGATAGCATCTTCTTTACTTACTCCCATAGACTTACAAATGTTCTCTGCAATCTCCTGTCCTTTTTTTCTCATCGCCAGATTGAATAACGTTAATCATGCTTTGAGCATTAGGGTTATTAGCAATATTAGGATTCTCCTTTAGAATCTTCATTGCCATTTGCTGAATACATTGACTTATCATTCTTCTTGTCCTCCTTGAATCGCGACTTATTTTGATGCCCTTGCCGTTTGAGCATATTCTCTATTCTGTCAAGCTGAGCTTTTAATTCTCCGGTGTTATCACCATTTTGGCACTCTGATTGAGCATGCTCATTCGAACTTATAGAATAGATAATACTTTGCAGAACACCATTGCTATTCCATTGCTTAGCAATAACCTTCTTGCAATCCTCTGTCATAAACAGACAAATACTGCCATCCATTGGTATTTCTGCAGGCGCAATATCCTGCTCTGAAGTTACAATCCTTCCTCTGATTGGAATAATTGGCCGTTGATTTGCCATTGCGTTTGCCAGATTAGGCTGCCCTACAGTCTGGTTATTCATAACTTGGGGATTATGAATAAGTTTTGGTCCTCCATTCCAATTTGGTTGGTCTACAGGACCCATAGGCCGTCGCATTCCTTGGGCGTCGATGTTTGGTGTATAATCCATAGCAAAACAGCTCCTTTCCTATTTTGATTTAAAAGTTCTTATCCCTAGACACAAACGAGTAAAAGTCTAGAGATATTATTTAATTTTCTTTTAACGTCACTTGGACGGTTGAGAATTACTGCAATGGTGTCACCTCCCTAAACCATTTTGATTTATGTCAAAGACTCGCTAGTAGCCTCCGATTCCGAGCTGTCACCGTCTGTTGTATTAACTGGGTCATTCTTGTAAGCTCTGATAGTAACGTCATTAGATAATCCGTCATGAATCTCAATGACGTTGTCAAGCTTGAACCCGTCGAATGTAGTGACATTTCCATTGTCGTCTGTAATCTCCATATGAGAAATATTGTCTGCATTACGAGCCGTAGAAGCAATTCTGTCAAACACTGCTGGAGACTCGTATGTTGAAGTAATGTTCAGATAAGTTCTACCTGATTGATTCTGAGCATACTCTCTTGTAAATTTGCGGATATCAACTGTTGTTCCATTTCCAAATTTAAGTTTCATTTTGATCCTCCTTGCTTAATTCTTTAAGCATGTTAAGTTCTTCTTCTCCAATAATCGGAATAGCCCATTCATCAGGGCAGTATATTTTGAATCTCTGTTTCCACTGTTTTTTACGATACCACTTATTCCAGAAGTATGCGTTAGCAAGAGATCTGGTCTTGTGCATATCGCAAATATAAGTACAACGAGAATCTGGAGTTCCATTTTCTTGGTAGTTGTACGCAGAGCACCAACTGCAACCCTCGGCAATAGGGCAATAGAAACATTCATCACTAGACTCTGTCCTTCTGTCGATTTTATTTAAGCACTCGACGCACTGCTTATCACACTTTCTCTGTGCAATTCCAAAATTGACGTGGCCAATTCTAAGAGGCTTTCGGGATGTACCTAGACTGCTTTCCATATATCTGATGCATGGGTAAAGCCATCCATCTGGGTCCATTGCTAACATGAAGCCAGTTCCTCCGCACCAGTTTTCAAGATCTGTTTCTTCCTTTGGTTTGAAGAAGTCATTCTCGAATAATGCCATGAAATGGTCATCGGCTAAGTCATTTTCAAGCCAATAATCGGCTAACATTTTGAGCTGCTCATAATAGATTTTCGCGTGCTCCAATGTCCATCCTTTTTCATAAACGACATTCGCATTGATATCTTTGTATCCAAGTTCTACCATATGCTTAATCGCCGAGAATAGATGCTGCACATTACCTGGCGCTATGGTGATCTTAGAGCCCATATAGTATCCCCTTGATATCCAATCACGAGCTCCAGCTACTGCCACATCATAAGACCCAGTACCATCTGGAAAGACTCTACAAGCATCATGCAGAGCCTTATTTCCATCGATGGTAATTGAGAAAGAGAGATTATGCCGCCATTTGTTAAGGAACTTCTGAACCTTAGGCTCAAAATATAATACACCATTTGAGCAAATCGAAATACAGAATTTTGTTGCCCATGGATGCATCAACTCGATAGCTTTATCATAGAAATACGTGCAAATCTGATCAATAAGATCCACACATAAGAAAGGCTCTCCGCCAATAAACTCAATGATAATACCAGGTGATGTAGAGGCGTCGATGTAGTTACCGAGGCGTTCATCTCCGGTAAGAAGCATATCAATAAGTTTCTTTGCATCTTCGAACTTCATTTTTCTCTTGCCTTTGTTTATCTGGTAACAGTAAGTACAGCACAAGTTACACTCGTCTGTTACTTGAAAAGTCACGGTACGAGATAAAGTTCTTCTGTCAGATGCATTATTTGTAATAATTGTCTCAGGATACAACCTTCCGATCATATCCTGAAACTGTTCGAACTTCTTCATAGGCTTAGCCCTCTAATACGGTAATGTGTACGAGGTGCTCTGAAAAGTCTGTTACTGCCCATCTGAATTTAACATCTTTTCCTTCATGCTCCAGAACACGAGGCTGTAAAGACTTTTCTAACTCAGCTTTAGCAATGTCGTAGGAACACTCAGCCTCTTCAAGCAGTTTGTGATAATGCTTAAATGGTACTGAGTCCAGCACTGAAGCATCCGTATCATCTTTCGCCGACTCAAGCATATGAGCTACAACGTCTTTTCTAGTCATAACCTCGTATGCAAGTCTCTGTAAATAGTCAGCTGTTTCCTTGTTAAGTCCTAATGTAAAGTTTTTCATATTAGTTAACTCCTTTTCTTTTAATAGTTTTTATGCTTTGATATTAAAATGTAATTCGCTATAATATGTATTAGCGAATGTCACTAATGGCTTTCCCTTGTTAATCTTTAGCCTATATGTTGGATAAACTGGAACAAGATACCAATCATTTTTGCTATCTATTTTTATAGTCGGTTCGTTGGCACTCATTTTGGAAGGGTCAAGCAATGAATCATGTTCATTAATAAATGTTATTGCTGTGTCGCCCAGATTTGTTTTCTGATTTAAAATCGTTAAACCATCAATATTAAAATTATACTCTGTTCCTTTTCTAGTTACGCTTACAGATTTAGCAGTTACTAAATCGGTGTCAACTGCATAAGTCCATTCACCATTCGCAATCAGATCTACTGTTGGGTCCTCAACCCCCCGATACTACGGCACCAAATGCTTGAGCTTGGCAGGTACCTGTACACGTTGCTGAGCAGGTAGTAGCACATGCGTTTTTACATTGTCCACTACAGCCATTACTACATCCGTCGCAATTTCCAGTACATGAGCCGTAACATCCAGAACCACATCCTCCTGAGCATCCGGAGCATCCGGAACATCCAGAGCATCCCTGGCATCCAGTTGTGCATTCCGATTCACAAGATCCTTCGCACCCGCTGCAGTTGCTGAAGCAAGTAGCCTCACAAGATCCGTCGCAGCCAGCATAGCATCCAGTACATCCTCCTTGGCATCCACTTGATCCAGAACATCCTCCACAAGATGAACATGAAGAACACGAACTAGCACAGCCAGTACAACTATAGCATGTGGCACAAGCCGAACCCTTTCCTTTCGATGAACATGAACTAGAACAAGATCCTCCGCATCCAGCGCATCCTGAGCACCCTTCACAAGATCCGTCGCACCCACTGCACCCATTGCAAGATCTCCCACACCCTTCACAAGATCCAGAACATCCTCCTTGGCATCCACTGCTACACCCTATGCAACCAGAGCAAGCATTGCATCCTCCACAATTGCCAGAGCATCCTCCGCAGCCACTCGAGCCGCTGCCACCAGATCCACCAGATCCGCTACATCCACCAGAACAGCTGCTACATCCGCTGCATGTACTACCGCACGTCCCTACACATAGTCCAGAGCATGCTCCACGACATGAAGAGGTAGCTCCATCAAGCGGCTCTTGAGATAATGAGTCAGTATAAGATAGTAACTCGTTATTGAAAGAAGATGGGATCTTAGAACCAGCCTTTAAATCAGCAGTGTTCAAGTTTCCATGATCTTTAATATTCAATAAAGGCTCGACTACTTTTTTACCTTGGTCCGCTGTGACTTTAGTTCCAGATGCAGGAGTTGTGGAGAAGTCGTACGATGCAGATGCAAACCCAGTCATAGAACCATTATATGCTCTACGTTGCATTTCCGTTTTTACCTTGGCTTTAAGCGTGTTCATTTCTGCCGCGGTAAGAAAATTAGGCATTATCTTCACCCTCCTTTTTAAAAACTTTATTTGGTTTTTCCTCCCGGGGATTTTTTATATCTCGTTTTTCTTTGTCTTTCGTAAAACGATCAAATCCCGATAAATACATTATATAATACCCCCATTTTGAATTAACCCCACGTTGCTGCCAACGGTACCCACGAAGATCCATTATAGAACCTAGCTACACCCGACGTATCAATCCATAAGAGTTTGGTATTAGTTGGAGCAGAAGCGCCGTAATGATATCCTCCTGGATCATCAGATCCAATTGGATACCAACCTGGACCACCAAACGATCCTCCATACGGAATATAAACATACATCATTTTTGTAGTTGGGTTATAGCATAGCTGACCGACATATGGCGAAGATGGGAACCCACCAGTACTTGCAATGTATATGCCAGAGTTAACTGGATACCAATATTTCCCAGTATAGTACTTTAATACATTTGAAAGACTAGTATCAATCCACAAATCGCCAGGTTTGGAATTAGTCGGTTCATCTGACCCATAGCTAATGCCTCCAGACTCTGCCGATTTCTTAATCGACTCCAACAAGTATTTTCCATTTGGAGCATCAGTATGGAATGACTGAATATTGCCTGGAGAGATTATATGAGTAGCTCCGTCGAACGATTTCAGATCGAAATTAGGAAACTCTGTATCCTTAGTAATCTTCGTAGTTGAGGTTTGATATTGCTCGATAGCAGTAGCCGTTTCTCCTTCTTCTAATTGAACTTTAATTTGGCAGTCGGTTACGGTCGTTCCCGATGTAATATAAAGTCCAATACTATCAGTTGCTCCGTCTATTCTCGTAAATGCGAATGTTGTTGATTTCGTGCCATTACTCAAATGGCGTATAGCGGCTATATCGGTATTATTATTTTTAGCATTAGCTAAGTATACCGATGCATCCCCATTTTTAACCGTTAAAGTCATGGTATATTTGTTACCAACGGCCAGGCAAGGCAATAAACTATTTTTGAATAACATGTAATATGCGGTTGCAGTTGCCGTTCCGGAAGCATGAATAACGCCATTTGAATCTACTGTGAAAGTTATTCCCTGTTCATTATGCGAGGAATCATAAAAATATGGATACGGAATCAAATTCTTTCCAATCGTCTTAATATCGTATCCAGAATACGGTACGAATGGGTCGTCAGCGTCAGTTACTATTCTTATATTAGAAACGGTTCCATGAACATCACCGGATGTTTTGTGATACTGAACTGCATAATTGCATTTATAGTTTTCCCAATCGTAATTATTTTTTGACAAAGTTTCAACGTTAGTTACCCAAGAACCATTATTTTTTTTAAAAATCTGAAAAAACGTGTGTAATGTGTCTGGAATTGTTGTGCTATACTTGGCATACAGTGTATTTATACCGTTGTCAAATAACTTCTCGGCATTCTCATATAATGCAAAACCAGGTTGTATATTACTGCCTGATATTGTACCATCTAATGATACTGTTCCTTCTTTAGTGTATGTCATAGTCACACCATGTGAAATGCTTCCGCTAGCTTTAGCGTATGGATAAGGCAATAAATTCCTCGTAGCCTTACCTAACATCAATGGAGCTTCAACAGTGCCTTCGAGATCCGTTTTCGTTGACTCAATAAGTGATACTTTTTCCTTACCGAGTTTCTCTGTTTCCAGAGTAAGTTTAGCCCCAAGGTCTCCTTCAAGTTTGTTTTTAATATTTTCAAACCACTTATCGAACTCAGTCTGTGATGCTTTTTCCCACTGTTGGAATGTTGACCAGTTAGCGTCATAAGCAGCTTTAATTGTAGCGAACCACTGGTCATAGCCATTCTTAATACTGTCATACCATTTCTGATAGTCCGATTTTGAAGTTGCTTGCCAATCCGTAATCTCTTTCTTAGCTGCCGTGAGCCAAGCTTGGTAATCCTGCTTCTCCCCATTCATCCATGTATTGAAGTTTGCTGTATTCTCTTCTACGAACCGATTCAAGATATCTTTCCACTGAGGAATAAGCTGTTCGATGCTGATTACCTCGAGAATTCCTGTAACAAATGGGCATACACTCGTCCCTACACAGTTTTCAATATCCGCCTGCCTGATTGACGTAACCTCTTTACCAACTGTGACGTATGCCAATGGATACTGATGAACTTCTTTAGTATTTGTCAGTGCTGGCTTGGTAGGCGTCGAAGATGGTGTACCTTTAATTAGTTTAATACTGTTTGCTCTTACGGCCTCGACAGAATTGATCTCCAGAACAACTGCATCAATACGATCCATAAGAATCTCTGATGGTGGAATAGTAACTGGATAAAGAGCATCGTTGTAACTCCAAGTATGATTAAACCATGCTCGTCCAGTTCCAACCGTTACGTTCATCTGATTACTCTGCTTTACGACAAGACAGTCGCCAATAGATGCGAAAATTCCATCTCGAATTAAGCCATCAAATAATCTTGAAATGTCGGTAGCATCGTATAATCTATCATGATCTACGGAATTAAAAAATCCAGATGCAAAACTCATATTTTTCCTCCTTTATCTTATTCTTTAAGAGCCGACTGGTATTCTGTTATCATCGGCACTTACAAAGTCTGTAAAAGTAGGGTATGAAGTTTCCCCACTAGAATCTTGGGACATAATAAATTCCGACACGGTTGATGTCCCTTTAATACCATAGTCGTTTTCTATCTGTACTACATCCCCCATTTTGAAATCTCGTCCGTATACAAACATAGTATGAGGATCAACATCTCCATCCATAGATATGGTATGTGGTTTCTCAGCTAAAGCTTCTTTGCCCTTCTGAGCAACTACTTTCAGTCGCTCGGCGTCGCTCATTTTATGGTCCTCATCCTCAGAAGTAATCGACCCGGCATCAACATATATCTCGCATCGATGCATACCGCTCAATTGTTCCTGAGTTTCTCCGTCCCTAGTCACTTCTTTAGTAATCTTTAACGGATTCCCGGATAATGTTTGTGTATCCCCATCTTCTCCAACAGTTAACGCAACGTTTGCGTAGTCTTCTTTACTGTCCAAATAAGATGTGTTGTTTAAGTTTTCAAATGAAGGACTAAATACAACATACGGAGTTAATTGCTGTGCATAAGATCTATCAACGCCTTTGTACAGCTCAAACTCAAATTGTTTATTTTCATTTAACGTAACTTTAAATCCAATTTGTTTCTCGACGCAAAGAGAGTTTATTGCCTCATATAAGTTTTCATGCTGCTCATACTTGGCGTCGATTGTAAGGGCAGTTATTCTACTGTCCGTACTTTTCTTGAATACAAAGTTAGGAATCTTTCTTTCCGATTTTGACGGTGCTATAATAGCGTCATTTATAAGCTTCTCTATTCCATCTTGGAAATTTCCGCCAAGTGTAGTATTGTCCCATATTATCCTACGCTTCAGCAAGCTCTCAAGAGAGTAACCTATAACTTTAATTGTTGGTCCTTCTGTGGTATTCGTTTCAAGAAGCATTCCCTGAATAATCATCATGTGAACTGAATCATCATTTTGAAGATAGTAGTCATTGACTAGATAAGGAAACACTCCATCCATGTCCAAAGTGAGGTAGAGTTCAAAGTCCCCATTCTCTTGATATCTATCAGTCCAAATGAAGGACTTGAACCTGTCAATAATGGCTACTTTTTCAAACCTTGAGTTTAATATTGTAGCTTCCATTGCTTACCTCCTCAAATTAATCACCTTCCATAAGTTATACTCCTTCGTATATCGTATCGTTTTCAATCTTGAACTGAATACTCATTGCTCCTTCTGTAGCATTGTAAATGAAGATATTATCTCCTTTCGACAGCTGGAACCAGCTCGATCCTTTACCTAAGCAGTTTAGAATGTTGGTCGTTAAGCCGGCTCTCAGTAATGTAACTGACTTTTCTCCTCGCTTAGTATTTATAATGATATCATCACCAGCACCATATGCTTGACCGGTTAAGGTCTGTATAAAGTCAGTATTTATTCTCATAACTTCACGAGTTCTAGCGTTATAGATAACAATATCTTTTACTGTATCTAACGCATGAATTGTTATCGTTATACCAACTGAAGCATCTCCTTTATACGTTACTACATTCTCATACATATGTACAATATCGCCGAAGTTTATGAGCTTTTCAGTTAACGAATTGTTTTCAAATGGAAATTCGAATTTAGGATTGACGCCACTAAATAATGTAAGCGTCTTTCCATTGGTTGCATAAAAGTATGGATCTGGACAAATTACGGAGATCTGAGTCACTTCGTGTGCCTGGAATATTTCAGGTTCATTCGACTCTACATAACCGAAAGCATCAAGAGATCTCTGATCCGTTACAAATGTTAACGTGAGGTATCTCTTGATAGGGAAATACTTATATGTAGTATGCCTAATAGTTTCGATATCCGTTCCGAATCTAAAATCCAGAGTCATAACTATATTTCTAGTTTCAAGTTTAGCACTATTATATAATGCTCCATCTCCGGTCGCTATCTCGCTAGTATTGATAGTTGCTTTAACTGGCCCTAAACCTTCGATATCTGTTATAGCTAGACCCGAAACCTCAGGCCTAGCTAGTTCCATTTCTAGGGATTCCCCTAAATAATTAGTAACGATTACTTTCTTTATCATTTAAGAGCCCCCTTTAATTGACTAAACTGGTTCTTTGTCTGTCGATATATCTCTTTATTAGATAATGCTACAGGCGAATTATTAGTCTGGTTGAATGTGTAGTTATTAGTTACTGCTGGGGCACTAGAACCCTTAATAGAACCTCGAGATGATCTTCCCCCATTTTGAAGTTGTGATATAGCTTTACTGATGTTACTTTTGCCAAATACACCACCCGCTAAACTACTAGCTATAGAAACTGCTAAACCAGCACTAGCTCCTGCTACAGAAGATCCCGTAGCCGATGTCACTCCGCTACTAACCATTGACGACAGATTCGAAGTGTTAGCACCGACACTTAAACTAGGCATCTGTATTTTAGATAGTACTGCGTTCACAGCATCAACCAATTCCTGAGCAGCACTAACAGCTGATGGTATAGCTCCTCTAATGCCTCGAGCAAATGAATTACCAAGTGCACTTCCTTTAGAAGATGCTTTGTCGCTGCCTTTTGAAAACGAAGATAATGCTTTATCTACCACTGATTTACAAGAAGATTCTACAGCTGTTAACACAGTTGTTGCAGCAAGACCTAAAGCAAAGCAATAGCCAAGAGATGTTCCGGCAGATTTAAAAGCTTTCTTGAAGTTTGTTTCTGCGTAATTCGTAAAGGTTGTACAAGCCTTCTTGGCTGATTGCTTTGCAGACTTTGCAACCCCTTCGGAAGCTGAGTCAATTCCAGCTTTGAACTGGCTTCCAGCTTTCTTACCTGAAGACTTGAATGACGTATCTTTTTTAAGTGCCTCGTCGAACGACTTAGCTACCGCATTAACCGTTTTTGTAGCTGCTGACCCTTTAAGATTTCTGGACGAGCCTTTCTTAGAAGACACATCCTTACCTGTAGCTGCATCGATCATTCCCTGATACATAGAATTAACAGCACCTAGACCTGCTTCTTTGTATGAGTCGGATACTGTTTTTGCTACTTCTTCATTTATTGACAATTTTTCGACATACAGATCGTTCATTTCTTTTCTTTCAGCAGGCGTCATGCTGTAATATACATCAACAAGATCAGCTGCGCTCATTCCCTGATCGACTAGTTCTTTTAACAATCTAGGATCTAGCGATTTAGCAAGGTCAAGTATTTCAGCTTCCCATTTCTTAACAGCTTCGACATTATCTCTGGCTTGTTGCTTTACCGAATCTTTTGTCATTTGCATTTTTTCAGCAAATAGATTATTTACTTCTGTAATTTGTTCACTAGTTGCAAGCTTGAATCCCTCGATATACGGTATTGCTTGCGTCCCTAGACTCTTAAGATAATCCAGCAATCCATCTGCAAATCCCATATTCTTTAGTTCCTCGAGACCTTCGATTACTCTCTTTTCGGCATTAACCTGTGACCACATACGATCGATAATGGTGTCATTGCCAAGATCATTTACTACTTCCTCGTATCTCGTAAAGTAATCTGTAGAACTTGAAATGTCGAAATTAACAAACGACGTGAAGCTATCGAGACTGCTCTTTACGGATTCCGTCATAGACTTTGCCGTATCTTCGATTTTCTTCTTTGCATCGTCCCAATCGTTGTTTATCTTCTTGAGATTTTTCTCCATTTCCTTAGCTGCTTCAGAAACAGCATTTGGAATTTCTTTTACATCTTTCTTGACTTCTTTGGCTGTTTTCTTAACGGATTTCTTCGCTTTATTCTTGGCAGCTTCTTTTTCTTTCTTCAAAGCAAACGACTTGATAATATCATTAGCTCCAGATTTCTGAAGTTTGAGATTCTTAACATATACGTCATTAATTTCTTTACGCTCTTCAGCTGAAAAGGTAAGCATTTCCAATACTTTACTCAGGTTTCCAGGCCCTTCATCAACCAATTCCTGAACAAGGCGAATATCCCAACCCTGATTAAGCATCTTCTTAATAGAATTCTTCCACTTAACAGCATCTTGATAAGTCTGCTTATAAGAAGCTATAATATCTTCTTTCGTTTGTTTACTAGCTTCTGCATACGCTTTGTTCGCTCTGTCGATTTCTTCTTTTGAAGCATTTGCAAATAATTTTATGTATGCATAACCAGATTCTCCCATACCTTTAAGAGTATCAATAAGTCCCTTACTAAGACCATTCTTGGATAATTTCGCAAGGTTATCCTTCATCTCCTGATAACCATCAACCTGACTTTCCATGTTCTTAAGAACTGTACTCATCTCATCGTCCATAGAATCAGAGAATTCGGAGAATATGTTCCTAGAGTTATCGAATGCAATATTCGTAAACTTAGTATATTCCTTTATCGAATTAATGATATTGTTCCTGTATTCTTTGAACGTCGAGTTAATGTTGGACTGGATCGTCTTTTGATCATCTTTCAGCTGTTTCACAGCATTTTTAATAGCAGTGTTATTTTCCTTAATAGCCGAATTGAGATTCTTTTTGCTAATCTTTTTGCCTGAAGCACTAAGGCCCTTCTTTAAACGGTCTTGAGTTTTAAGGAGCTTCTTTAAAGCTGCCTCATGCTGCTTAACGGACTTAGTGTCTTCCTTATACTGATCCGATTCCTTATACAGTGCAATAGCAAAATTCTTGATAGTTTTTTCGGCAGTTTTAGTAGCTTTGCTAAGCGTCTTAAGCTTAGGCGTTGTCTTGAGAAGCTCTTTTCCTAAACTCTTAGAGATTTTAGTAATCGTCTCATAAGGAGTTTTATTAAACGAGCTTACAGCTTTGTCGAAAGTCTTTCCAAACTGATAAGCGACCTTTATGATTTTGGTCATCTTGATCTTTGCTTTCTTGCTGTTCTTCTTAGACCTACCTGTAATTTTCTTAGAAGTGCTATCATATGCACTAGTTACGCCAGCTCCAGTTTTGTTAGCATTTTTGATAATGTCTTTTGTCGTTTTATCCATTTGGTCTGAAAACGTACTGTTGCCTGCATTAAGAATGCCATTTACGGTCTTCATGACGCCATCAACGTCTTTATTTCCAACCGATTTACTAATGGATTTCTTAATTCCCTTGACATATCCTGTAACTGTTTTTTGAGCTTTCTTAGCGCCGTCTTTTATTCCTTTTCCAGCGCCTAGCAAAGCTCCTCGTCCCATATCAATTCCAGCAAGCTCAACATCTCCAGCTTTAGATTTGACACCTTTAACAAGTCCTTCTCCGGCATAAGCGCCAATCTTATTGGTTTTCTTGGAAGGGGAATGCTCATCAAGAGATTTCTTACTTTTCATTCCCTTAAGCAATTGATTACCTAATGAAACACCCGTCGAGTATACATCTGAGCTCTTGTTCTTTGCTCCACTCATAAATCCTATAGCCGCATTAGCACCAGCCGTGCTAAAATCCTTAGAATTAGATCTCATACCACTAGCAAGGTTCTTGGCTAATGATGAACCGGCGTCTTTAAATTTTGAATTATAATCATTAAATGTGCTTTTAGCTGTACTAAGAGCGCTATTTACCACTGAGTTAAATCCATCGGTAGTATCTGTATCCGATTTAAATGCATCAGTGACGTACTTCAAGAATTTCTTGGCCACACTTGATGACGGAGACTTCATATCTTCGCTATTGTTTTTCATTCCAGCTGAGATCCATCCAACAACCTTAGAACCAACCTTCTCGAAATCCCCCGATTTTGATTCGAATCCATTCTGCACAGATTTTAGGGATGTCTTACCCAAAGCCTTAAATGCTTTGTTCATGTCTTTGACTTTTTTATCTAGTCCGCCCTTAATTCCATTTAACGAATTAATGAAATCAGATAATTGCTTAGCAATAGTTCCAGCGTTAGATGTGTCGGCTCCTTTTATTGTTGCTGAGAAGCTGACGAAACTCTCGCCAAACGATACAAGATTCTTTCCGAATTTCTTTAAGCTCTCCTTGTTCCCGCCAAAGAGTATACTCTTAGCAGAAGTTGCTTCTGGTAGATCATCATTCAATTTTGCAATGGATGTAGCTGCGGCAGATGTAGCTGTTATAGTTGAGGTATCGATTCCGGATACTGTTTTAGAGTATTTAGCAAATGACTTACCAAATGAGACCATACTCTTACCGAAAGTTCCTAAGTCCTGTGAGCCTCCAACAAACCACTCTTTCATACCATCCAAACTCGGTATTGTTCCTGCTAATTTTGTAATTGTCATTGCAGCCGATGACGTTGCCTTTATCGATTCAGTATCGACTTTAGATACAGTGTCAGAGTATTTTGCAAATGACTTACCAAATGATACCATGCTCTTACCAAAAGTTCCTAAATCTTCAGAGCCCCCTACGAACCACTCTTTCATACCATCTAACTTAGGGATTGAATTTGCAAATTCTGTTATCGTCATTGCTGCCGCAGATGTTGCTTTTACGGTGTCCGTATTAACTCCGGCAACTAGACTAGAATAAGTAGCAAATGCTGCTCCAAACGGTATAAGAGATAATCCGAATGAAGTTAAACTTTTAGATCCTGTCAGTAGCTGTTTTAATCCACCAGCTTCAGGTATAGCATTCGCTAAATCAGTTAATGTTTGAGCTGCAGAAGATGTTCCTTTAATTACCCCAGGATTTATGTTAGCGACTTCTGTAGCATATATTGAAAATGCTGCTCCAAACGGTATAAGAGATAATCCAAAATCAGCGAGATCCTTTGCCCCGGCTAACAGTTGAGCTAATCCTCCAGATCGTGGTATAGCATTCGCTAATTCAACTAGGGTTTTAGCCGCTATTGCAGTGCCCTTGACTGTTTCAGGATTAACACCTGCTACTTGATCGCCGTACGCTTTCATACCAGCGCCAAGATACAGTAGCTGATAAGCAAATTTCTTGATTGGGTCTTGCCCAAGGTTGATGAATGTTGAAATAGCATTCACGATCTCAGCTCCAGCTATTTTGACGATACATCCTGCCAGCACAGACATAGATGATCCTATCTCTGGTTTGACCTTACCCATCGTAGCCAAAAATGGCTTCAATTTATCTGCAAAGTCTGATAGATTTGTAGCTATTTGTGGTAGCCCGTCTGTAACTCCCTGACCAACTCCGGATATAATTCCGCCGACTAACTTTCCTAAACCTTCGCCAAGGATTTCTAATACTTGAACTCCGCCGTTCATGAAATCCTGGAATCCATGTATCTTATTAAGACCTCCTAGTACAGCTATAATCGCTGCGAGTCCAGCGATAAATATTGAGAAACTGCCTAGCGCAGTTATAGCCCCAGCAATCGGAACGTTTTGAAGTATCAACATTGATGCGGATACAGATAATAAAACCATACTTAATCCTGCAGAGGCTGCCAGCGATCGTTTCCAGTCCAATTGAGCCAGCATCCCAATAACGCCAGCTATTTCCAAAAGAACTGCACCAGCTAAAAGAACACTAGCGCGAACCTTTCCAACACCAGAGAACCCTTTTAAACATAGTGTAAATACACCTAAAAGCAACGATATTGCTGCTGATCCTGCAATAACTCCGGTTGGATCTAATTGAGCCAATAAGGCAATAACTCCAGCTATTTCACCAACGACTAAAGCAGCGACTATTACAGACTTCTTAGCATCAATTGATACATCGCCAGCTTTGATCATAGCTGACATGCATAAGATTATGGAATCAACAGCTGCGGTCGCTCCTGCCATTTTTGACTGGTCGAGACCGGATAATATAGCTATAGCCGCAGTTAAAATCACAATAGAACCAGCAACAGTCATCATCATAACGCCAGCTCTAGCAGCATATTGTCCAGCGCTAGCACTAGCCTTAATTAGACTTCCAATAGGTATCATCAATGCAATTAGATCTGTTATGCATTTAGCCATTGTCTTAAAATCATACTTCTGTAATTTCTCAAACGCAGCAAGTAAAACATGTAGACTAACAGTAAATCCTAGCAATAATACAGCTGCTTTAGATGCATTAGGACCGGCTTTAGCAGATGCCTTGAATAGTAGCATCATCGTTCCAAATACTACTACAAATTGTTTCCATCCTTTCTTCATGGAGCTAAAATCCATATTAGAAATTTTAGACATCACTTTAGCTAATCCATATATTGCCACTACAGAGCTTAATAATGTAAGTGCTCCTCTAGTTCCGCCTAAAGCGTTCGCTTTTCCAACAGCAATCATAAGAACCGATAACGATCCAACAGCTAATACTAAAGCACCAATAGTGCTCCCAGCATCTTCAATATTGTAATTAGACAACCCTTTTATAGCTTTAACCATCAGTAGTAGAGAGGCTGCTAAAGATACAATTTGAAGAGCTCCAGCGGCTGCTAATTTAGCATTTGCGCCCATTGTATACTTTGTTAAAGCTCCTGAGCATATTGTAATCACTCCTACAAGCCCTGTAATCACTCCAATATTAATTGCCATAGATTTATTAATGGTCACATTTTGAAGTTTCTCAAGTGCAACGGTCATTAGTAAAATACTTCCAGCAATAGAAATAACCATGGCCGAAACTCCGGAGAATCCTTTTGCTAACTTTTCTGTTGAAATAGAACCGATCGCGTAAGCAAATGCTGTTAATGCTGCTCCCAATATACCTATCAAGACAACAGCACCTTCGATTTGATCCTGAGGTAACACAGTTAACAAAGCTATTGACCCCACTAATATAGCTAGAGCTTTTGCAATTTTAATCACTATGTCAGCTTTGATAGAATCCTGCCAAGTTTTAAGGGTTAGTGCTCCTTGATTCATTAATTTAATAAAGCTGTTACCAATCGCTGCTGGCAAGGCAAATAAACCGCCAAATCTGTCCGTAAGAACCTGTAATAATTTAGAGAGATTATAAAGGGCCTTTACAGAAACCCCTCCTAACAAGATAGTTAAGATATTAGCTGTATTAACCTTTCCGGATTTGTCTTCAATGAAAGAAAATACACCATCAAATGTATCAATCATCGTTTTCTTAAATCCGGCTGCCTGATCGGTCCAACCTTTTAAATATCCTGTTATCTTAGACCTAAGAGAATATAATTTCGAAGTAAAAGAATCTATCGAATCTCCTGCTCCACCAAAACTCTCTTTAGCAATTGCTCCTATTCCAAGAATAGTACTGAGTAAAGCTTTGAAATCTATATGGCCAACTTCTTTACAATGATCAATAAATTCATCAATCAGTTTCCCAGCATTTTCACCAAAGTCTTTTATATCCGGCCACAGTGTTTTAACTATTAATTCATCTAACAGTTTTATTACTTCCTGTGTACCTTTCCAATTCCATATCGCTTTCGCAAAGTACTCGACATTTTTGATGGAGAACGCTATTGCCGATGATATCAGATTAACGCCTTTGGCCACTACATCAGATACCTTCGCAAACTTGTCAAATTGAACGATTCCATCGCCGAGAACAGCAGTAAGATCGAGTACACTATTTACAGATACTCCCAATAATTTAGAAACTATCTGTAAAGCGATTTTAAGTCCTACGCCAAGAACATTTTTAACAATTTTTACAATTGTAAACAGGCCCTTTAAAGTTCGATATAATTTGTCGACTTTATCTCTGGACATTATCAGTTTTTTAGTAAAGACTTCGAATGCGTCAGTTATGCTCTTTATTTCTTTTGCATTCTTTTCTGGGAATATAGCCCTATAAGCAACTCTAAAGGTATCCAATACTCCTACCGCAGCTGCCATTACGTTAACAAATGAACGCATTAAAGAATTTCGTCCACCCATTTTCTTCCAAGCATCTAGAGTAGCATTCTTAGCTGCAAACGTTTTTACGATGTAGTTACCGATTATATTGTCTAAAAAGCCCCAAAGTTTTTTAGATTCTTCAAAGTTACCAAATATCGTTTCCCATGTATGTTCCCATCCAGAACCGATAGCTTCTTTCCAAGCTGCGAACATCTGTCCAGCATCTTTAAATTCTGAAGCTGCAGCGTATGCTTTTTGACCAAGTTCTGTTGTTTCATCTGTATACTTGCTAAGTGTCTGAACAAGAACATCAGTTGTCATCCACTGATACTGAAGATTATCGTTCCAGTTCTTGGTAGCGTTGAATGCGTCGGATGTAGCTCCTTTAGCGTTGGTAGTTGTGGTGTAATAGTCTTCACCCTTTTTAACGACTGTGCCTAGAGCAACCGCAGTATCAAGCAAGTTCTGTTTGAAATCCATTGTTGCCATATTAGCAACTTCAATTGATTTCCAGTCGATAAGCTTTACGTATCCTGCTGATAATGCCTGAGCAAAGTTATACATTGCGTGGGATGCCTGTTCTGCATTTGCACCAGAAATTGCTGCTTCGTTCGATACACCCTTAATTGCTGCAACTGCATCCTTCAAACCTACACCGGCGTTTGTAAACTTACCGATATTTGCAGTCATGTCTGAGAACGAATAAATAGTTCTATCTGAGTACTTATTGAGCTCATCGAGATACTTATTTACAGTGGACAAACTTTCTCCAGTAGACATAATAATTGTCTGGATAGAGTTCATCTTTAACTTATATTCATTCCAGCCATCAGACATACCATCAAAAGCTAAAGCCGATACTATTTTTTTCCCTGCATCAACAGCTGCATTTGTAAGTCGATTCAACACGCTCATAGCTACAGTATCCATAGCTGAGAATTTGACTTGAACTGCTTCTACCGCTCTGCCCATTCCGTCCATGTTGAACTTTTTGGTCTCATTTTGAAATTTAGCAAGACTCTTTCCAGACTCACTAAAATCGATGCTTTTCTTAAGAGCTTCTATAGATTTTTGACTTTGACGGATTTTTTTCTCGAATTGTCCATTCTCGAATTGCATTCTGACAACGTCATCTTCAACAACTTTACCCATTATCCAGTGACCTCCTTCCAAGCATCTTTAGCTAGTCTATCAAATACCGGTTTTAAAGCCGGATTAATGTAGTCAACCCCCTGAACATATCCACCATTTCTAGTTCCATGCCCATACTGTAGAATAATAGCTATATTCACATGGTTCACTACATTAGAATTTTTAAAAACCAAACTTATAGATCCGTTATCGCGCACTATTTCATAATACCATGATGCAGCTGTTACTCCAGTATCAACAGGAGTTGCAGCCTTGAGGGCAGCTACACCTTCACGTCCGTATTTGTTTAATACACCAACGTTAACGCCTTCCAAAAGCTTTTCGAAATAATTATTGAGCTTTTTAAAGTTACCCTCAAGTTTGCATCTGATCATATCATTTCTCCTTATCCAATTAACTTAGAAGATTCTACAAATCCTGTATACTTCTTTCCTTTAATGGTTACAGCACAAAGTAACCATACAGATTTTTTATACTTGCTGAAGTATCCGTAGCATTCAACCTTTCTCCCAGCTGGAATTTCAACCATAAGCTTTTTGTTCCATCCAGCGTCAATACGCATAGGAGTTTTCTTAGAAGTTTTATATGAGCCCTTATAAAAATAGCTCAGATGTGCTGCATAACAAGTAGTAGTCGTTATTCCACATGGTGTGTTAATTACTGCATCTACTTCTTTCATAATGGCGTTGACATCATAATGCTTTTCTTTAAGATTCGATTTATAATCTTCTCCCCATTGCCCAGCGATAACTTCTCTAGCTACCGTTTTGACGTCTTTCCCAGCATGGCGATTTGCACTTGTATTAATTTTTGGCTGATCAGCATCATATTTTGGCGTGATGAATCCGCGTATAAATTTTCCATTAATACTGACAGTTCTCTTCTTAACAGCGTCTTTATAGTTGCCTTCTGTTACGACAAAGTACCCTTCACTCTTGTTAACATAGGTAACCATTCCTACATGTTTTGGAGTTCCTTTGTTGTCTCCGGCCCCATTGTCCTGCCAATCATAAAGACAAGCATCTCCAATTTTAGGAATGTAGTTATCATTCTCTTTCCAGCAACCAATTTTCTGTGCCCTTTTAATAAGGTAGAAACAACTGCACTCAACAGGCATAATATCAGTGTATCCAAGGGCAATTGCTACTGCGGACCAAGTCGTAGCGCACCATGCCATTCCAGGTTTCATAGTGACGCCTCTTGGTTTTGTTTTCTGTTTGTTGTAAATATCAATAATGGATTTATAAGATCCATCTTTTTCATTTTTGCCAACCCAAGAATTAATAAGGTTAACAGCCGCTTTTCGTGTTCTGGCCATAATGTCACCCCTTTGTGTGTAATTCTTTTTTTCTTCGTTCATTTTCTTTCTTTTGCCATCTTCGGATTTCTTCATTGGACATTTTCTTAGGTGGATTAGTTTTTACAGTGTATAATTCTATTAGCATAAATACACGCTTTATATTCCATTTCTCGCAAGGGTCGAATGGTATTCTAGCTATTGCTAGGTAAGCATATATTAATTCGCTAGTTAACGTCTCCGGTTTTCCTTTGTCGTCATCTCCAATTGTAAAAACCCTAGATGCCGTAGCTGGGTCATTGATATAGTCTGTTACTTTTTTAAGTAAATGATCATCAAGCCGTTTAAAGAATTCGACCTTATCGAAAGACCCAACTATCATGCAATACATATAATCAAAAAACTCTTCATCCGTTAGAGTTCCTTCATCCATGAGTTTCAGCAATGGCTTATGCCATATTTGCTCCCATTTTGAAATTGCTATTAAGGAGTGCTCGAGCTTAATCTTAGTAGGTTTTACAACCTTTCCAAAAGTTTGAGTTTCTTGATCAAATGGCTCATATCCGGGAAGAATTAATTCGAGCATAATTATCTCCTTAGTTTCCTTCTTTTACAGCATCATCAGTTGCAGCTACAGATCCTGCTACTTCAGCCATTGCTGCTGAAATCGCCTTTCTCTGAGCATCGCTTAATGTAGCATCGTCATAGACTCCGGATTCCGCTGCTTTCTTGATCTTGTCATTTACATCGTCAGGCATGATATTAAGCAGAAACTCGGAAGCTTTTGCTTCGTCCATACAAATTTCCATAAAGAACTTGTCATATGCTGCAGTAGCCTTGAACTCTGCCAGTGCTTCAGGAGTCTTTGCAAATGTACGGCCGTCAAGAGATTTGATTCCGTAAGATGCATCAATAATCTTCTCAAAAAGATTCATGATATCCGGCTGAGACTGTTTCTGCACCATAAGACTCATATATGATGTTAAGCCACCGTTAAGGCTTGTTTCCAATTTTAAAATTTCACTCTGCGTGAGATTGAAGTAGAAATCCTCAGATCTCTCGTTTCCGTCAAAGTCCTTGTAGTTGATTGTTTTGATAAACATAGTTTGGTCTCCTTTCATTCTTAAAAATCCTAGCCTACATATTTCAGCAGACTAGGAAAAACTTTATTTTGTTTTAAGTGTTACGCCAGTGAGGGCGTACTCTTTTGTTTCTGTCACACCGTTGTTAGTTGCTTTAATTAAGATGGACTGCTTATTGGCATCCTTGATCTTGAGAACTGCCTGATGATCAGACTGAAGAAGTTTGGAGGGACCAGATGTTCCGCCCTTAACTTCAACCGTCAATGACTCAGGGAAGCCACTCTTTGGTGCGATATCAAGAGCGATATAGTTGCCACTCTGTTCGTCGACTTTACTGCTGAATCCTGTATAGCCCGTCACGTAGTTAAGAGTACCAGAAATTACTCCAGTACTCTCATTGACCTTGATATTGGACTGAAGGTCAGCTGCCTTCTTTCCAAGTAGGTCGTCTTCTCCTGTAATAGGAGTTGCAGAGACGTCCAGTGACGGGTCTGTTATTTTAAAAGGTTAATGATCTCATCTGGAAGCAGTAACTTAGCTTCTGTATCTTCTGTTCCGTACAAAGCATCTTCAATCTTCTTCATCTTTGTAGCTTCGACCTTTGTAGAATCGATCTCAAGATGAGCCGTAGGCTTGAACCCGTCAACTGTAACTGGGGTTGTTGATAATTCCCAACTGAACGAAATTGCCTCTGGTGAATCATTTACTGTCTGGAAGCCTTTCTCAGATGGAGAAGCCTTAGCTCCGTAAATGATATGAATCTTATAGCCATAATCATTGCTCTTTACATCATTGCCAAGCAATGTACGATAAGAGAAACCGAATGTATCTCTGTTCTGCTGGCCGATAGTAACTCCCTTAGTAATTTCAGCTGTACCATTGCATCTATCAAATGCTTCTGGATAAGTATAAGCTTCGATTGTGGCTCCGAACTCTTCTGCTGACATGAGGCTAAGATACTTCATGTTATCAGCATATACAGCAGATGCTTCTGCTCCAGATGGAGATTCTGTAACTGCGGTAAGACCATTCCACGCAGAACCAGCGCCATATTCTCCGTCAATAACCGGGTAAATAACGCCATGATCTACACCGGTTTCGTATTTACGTTCTCCGGTTTTGTCCCATGTTAATTTAGACATGTTTTTCCTCCTTTAAAATATAATTACAAAGACCGAATGATACATGCCATCTGATAAGTAAGATCTATTGAATCTCGCAGTGGGCATCTCCACTATCTTATCAATCAATGTACTATCCGGGTCTTTAGTTACCACTTCTACTGCGTATTCTTTATCAACGCTATAATTTTTATTATCTGCCGATCGAATATTATAATCATCAACAGAATATATTATAGCTGGGTATTTTATGTTTTTTATAACTTTTTGCCCAGCACCGGATACATTAGAAGGGGGCTGGAAATATACATTGACACCCTCTCCAACGATATCTTTTAAATATCTATCAAAGTCAAGTCTCGTCCTCATTCCACAGCTCTCCCAACGTTATAATAAGCCTAGGGGCCTGTGAAGCATCAACTTCTATTGCCTTCCACTTAGCCCCCATAAACTCTACCCATCTCATGTCAACGAAATGATCGCGTATATAGGCATCACCGACAACACTTATCTGATTAGAGATTGAAATGTTGTAGCTGATCTTTTCCTGCGAATCCTGAAGCCGTCTCGTATTACGAAGAATATCTCCTCGATATGTACGTTCCGTTATTTGCTCGGTCCAAACCGATTGAGCTGTTTCAACTTGCTCTGCAAAGCCGATCTTACCACACCATCTATTCACGATCATTTCCTCCCATTTTGATTAGTTACCGCTGACTCCAGATCCAGAAGATGCCTTGCTAAGATCTGCTGTAGCAATCTTTGTCTCGATGGCAATAGCTGATAATGGCTTGATTAACGCACCAGAGATACGTGTCTCAATAAGATACTTCTGAGCGTTGTAATCAATGTCGAAGTCGTCGAACATGTTGATAGCTCCGCCCTTATCTGCGCCGATGTTGTAATCCTGCAGGTTTACGATAATACCCTGAAGAGCTAATGTGTCAGTCTTGTCTACACGGCTAAGACCTTCCATAACTGGAACGGATACGATCTTAGATACACGGCATGCTGTAGCCAGCTTGTCAATGTTGTCATAGATGATACGGCCGTTCTTATCTTTCAGCAGCAAGCACTCAGTAATGATTGACTCTGGAGCGAACAGCTTCGGATTGCCAGAACCCTTGTAGTCGATACGTGCTCTTACACAGGCCTCGATAAATGCTGTAGCCTTCTCAGCTGCGGTTGTTTCTTTTGTAATTGCAATAGGGTACTTAATTGTGTAGAGCTCGGCATCTTTCCAAATTGGACGAATGTTGTCCTCTTTGATGTGATCGTCACTGGACGTAAGCCGCCCGTCGCCGACCAGGACTGCTCTTGCGATTTCCTCGTTCAGCATCATTCTCATTTCTGCTTTCAGCCAAACGATTACGTCGAAATCTGTAATATCAATTACATCATCACGATCGATCTTCTGTTTCTTGTAGATTGTCTGCGGGGTGGTTGTTCTCTTCAGTAATGAGAATACTTCCTCCTTCTTCAGCTTACCTTTGATGTAACCTCTTGCACGAGCTTCATCCTCACGCAGGTCTGCAAATGTAGACTTGATTCTTGAGAATGGCGTATGATGTACACCGTTCATTACTTCGGTTACCCATCCCTGGTCTCTTGCAATGAACTCAGGTGGTGTGTTTAAATTTTTGGCATCCGGGAACAGGTACTCAATATTTGTAATACCATGAGCAAGGAATGATTCTTTCATAGAGCCATATCTCTTACCGTCCTCGATAATCTCCTGCATTTCGCTGTGGGACAGAACGTCTCCGTTGTCTGTATTGTTGCCTTCAAATAAGTTATGCGCGATTGCACCCATGTCGTCATCCTCCTCTTCATATTCTTCGGAATCGTCATCATCTTTGTCAGGATCTTCGTCGTCATCCTCCTCTTCATATTCTTCGGAATCGTCGTGATCCTCCTCTTCATCCTCGTCCTCGTATTCATCTTCGTCTTCGAGAGCGTTAGGATCTTCTGCTAATGCACTTCCTACAGCCATGTAGAAAGCATCCTTCTGTTCTGGCGTCATTGTATCAACGACATCCTGAATGCTCTTATTAGCCACTTCGTCTTCTCCTTTCTCATCTGAGTGCATAATCTCAAGATACTCTCCCGAATAAATATATGCCTCATAATCATCATTGTCAATTGTGTCGCCATGTGCTAAGGCAACATCTTCAATGTATGCTCCTGGATTTGCTCCTGCAAGAACAAGGCTAAGTTCTTTAATTTCACCATGCTGAACATATGGCCCACGCTGCTGAAGATGATTAGCCCAAATACTAAGCGAATCCATATCTCCGTGCTGAACAGCATCTTTCGCGATTTGACCATTATCTGAACCGTTGAAATATCCGTACGCATAAATACCATCTTTTCGGCATTCCATATAAGCATGCCCAAGCACGCTATTAATGTTACCGTGATCATGGTTATACACTAATGGAACTTTAGCGCCATCGATATCATCAAAAGCACCATGCTGAATAATTCTTCCATCAGCGCAAAGAATACCAAACTTTGTAGCCCAGCCCTTAAAGTCGCAATCGGCATACTTTGAGCGTTTAGCTCCCATTTTGAATTCCTCCTTTATTGTTCTTCTGTTTCCTCGTCAGCAGAATTTGTATTATACATCTGATCCAATTCAGTGTTCGACGCCGAAATATTATTGTTCGTCAGCGTATCTGCTTTAGGATCATCCACTGGCCTTAATCCAATTACTTGCCTGAATTCATTAGATGTCATTATACAGTTTCTCGTGAACTTATCAGCGAGCTCTGCAAGATTCGTAGTAGACACCAATTTGAATGGATCTCTGAAATATTTAATTGCATGCCCTTTGGTCCTGGCAGTCTTTGTTAAGAATTTACGATTCATCTCATCTACGACTGCTGCAAGTATTGGCTCAACTATACTATTGTAGTAGTTATTCATTGTATTCTCGTCTGCTGTGCCATTGAGAATCTCCACCGTCATTCCAAGCTGAGAGAATAACAAATTCGTGAAATACTCTACCTGCTTGAGCAAATTGTTTTCAATTGAACGATTCAACTGAGTGACATGTTCAGTCGAATCTATATACGCAATACCATATTCCGAGCTTGCCAATTGTTCAGTAAGCTCTTTACGACGTTCTTTAGCCTGAGCTCTTTTTGCTTCGGACTTTATCGTATATGGCAACTGAATAATCAAATCAAGCTTATCAGATCCACTTCGATCATCTATGAAATCAAGAATTGCAAGCTTTCTTTTCAGTCGATGCGCCGTTGAATTCTGTGCATTCATAATTGCATAGAATGGATTTTCAACGATCGCGACCATTTTCTTTGGAAGGTCCATTTCCTCGAATTCACCAGTGTGGTCATTGTAGATTCGCACTCTAACATGGCGCGGATACCAATTGATTATCTTTGCTGTACGCATCGTCTGAATATCGTAAACGTTGCCATGCACAGGGTCCATAGTCGTATCAATCGGAACTATAGCAACGCATCCTTCGTCAAGAAGTTTCAGGAAAATATCCTGTTTAAACGCTCGCGATGTCTGATCAATATTGGCTTCCATTGTTAAACAGTAGTTAAGCCCATCCTCAACGTCGTCAGTAAAGCGTTTGTCTGCGTCTAGCATGACGTGTTCTACGTCAATTGCTGCGGCATCTACGGATATCTTATTATAGATCGTTGTGACGATTGACCGCTCATTTCCCATCGTAAGTCTAGGACGAGATGGATTGTCATAGCTCACTGCGCCAAGACCAGTTCCATTTTGATACGCTGTTGGATCTTTGTTCATAAATGCATTCCAACCATGCTTTAATCTGTTCATAAAACCCATAAGTAATCTCCTTATTTAGTAAGGTAATTCAGATAAGCTTTGCCTGCACGCTTAGCTTTATTGAAAGATCTGCTTACTTTCTTAGCTTTCTTCTTAGCTGATTTGTAAGCTTTGCTAGCATCTCTAGAAACTCTATTGTATTCTTTCTTAGCTGACTTATATGCCTTGTTAACATTCTTCTTTGCCGATGTTACATAAGGTTTAGCATCATTGACAAGCTTCTGACCGGCTCGTTCAATTTTGTACTCTGCCTTTGATCTGACAGAATTTACCTTATTGCGTGCTTCTGCAGAAGTCATTGCACGGCTTCTAGCAGTCGACGTTGCTTTTCTTGCTTTCTTGTATGCTCCTGACTTCTTGATATCACGAGAGAGTTTCTTACCAGCTCTGGTAACCTTGTACTCACCCTTTGAAATTACAGACTTTGCTTTTGCCCTTGCAGCGTTTGCTGTTGGTGATTTTGAAGCTTTATCCAGAAGATATCTTGCTGCTACTGTCTTTGCAACTGCATCTCTGGTCGCTACCTTTTTAGCAAAGTTTGCTGCCTTCTTAACTTTTGTTGAAGGAGCATTCTGTTTCTTAACATTGGCTGCAATTTGTTTCATCTGTCGGTCCTGCTTCTTCTTTACCATATCAGCATTCTTCTTAGCCACGGTATGGGCATTCATTGCTCTAACACGTTTCTGGAAATCCTTCTCATGCTGAGCTTTCTGTGCCTGGATTGCTGATGTTGGCCCTTTGTATGGAACAGACGATTTTTTAACGTCCTCTGGGTAGACATACTTACCATTTTTAATGTATAAGTATTTGTGCTTTTTCCAGCTATGTTTGAGAACGGTGTTTCCGTCCTCATCGGTGGCCTTGTAATATACAGAATTACTCATATTACCATCCTTTCTGTTTCTTTTTAAGTTTTTGAACATATTTTGCACCACGGATAGAAGCTAACTCTGCATCTACCGCTTTCTTCTTTTCTGCAGTTCTTTTTGTACGCCGTTTGATGGCTTCAGCCTTTCTGGTGTACTTAGCAGCTTTCTTTCCGTAACGGTTTGCCTTCTTCCGAGCTCGTTCGGCTTTTTGAAGATTTCCGGTATATCCAATATCTGTAAGAGCGTGGTCACGCTTAACTCGTTTTGCTTCTTCTTTTTCTTTGAACTTGACTCTTTTAGCCATAGCTTCTGAAGCTTTTCGTTCGTAATTGGATATACGTGATTTTGTATTCTGAGAAGTTTGTTTCTTCATCTCGGATGCAAGACGATCTGATTTTGACTCCAGATGCGATGCTCTTCTTCTGGAATGCTGATACGGATCTTTTCCCGATCCATACTTGTAACGGCCAGACCGTCTCGGCAGTCCATAATGTTCCAGATGGCCACCACATAAGTCTGAATGAACCAGTGAGGTGGTCCCATCCTTGTTCTTTATTTTTACATACATAACCATTACTCCTATTCGAATGCGTCTTTATTAACTTTGTAAGCAACAAACGCATCTATCAATGCTGAGACGTTATCGATTTTGTCTTCATAGCGTTTCTTGTACAGCTTCCTGTTTCCGTTTGTATCTTCCAATGTTATGCAATGGCCCATACAGAAACTCATCAAAGACTCGTCAAATATCAGCATCCTCTTTTCCGACAATTTCTTAATTTCTCCAAGAGGAACCGTTTCAGTTCTAACGCCCTGCGGAACTTTCTCAATTCCGAATGACCCATTCTCCTGAGCCCATCTTTCAATAAACTCTTTTGCATTATATGGGTCATAGCCCAAAGCGCAAACATCATACCGAGCGTCTATTATGAACTTGTCGAGATCCTCATATACATCTTGCACATCGATGATGCTTCCCTCCATAACAATAAGAGTACCTTCGTCGATAAACTCTTGATACTTTTGTCTCATTGCTAAGTTCAACTTACTCAAGGTAAGTGTAGTTATATAACTTCTAACTTTTACTCCAAACATTCCATTTCGCAGTGGGAACAAGAATGTAAAAGCACAGAAGTCATCACCTTGGGAAAGGTCCGCTCCCATTGCGCATGGCATTTTCCAAAAGCTTCTAGGTCTATGCGGGAGTGTTTCTTCATAAGAGAAATAATATGTATATCCCTCCATAGGAATTCCGAAACGTTTTGCCAGAATATCATTTCTCGTAGCTGGCGCTTTCTCAGCTCGTTCAACGTCTAGCTGGATTGTTTCATAGCTAACTGTGATCGGCAGGTTAGGATTAGCCTTAGGCCACATATCTGGGTCTCCAACTTCCTCTATGCTATCAAGCCTGTAATACCAAATGCTAGTATGCCAGTTCTGGTATTCACCTTTGAGAATGTCCATCAGTTCCATTTTGATGGCATCTCCACATCCATTGCGAACGGTACCTTCCGAACTTACTGCTAAGATTATATATCCATCTATTTTGGCTGCGCCCTGCTCTATTGCACCAATTGGATCTTCTCTCAATTCACCAGAGAGCCATTCGTCAACCGTTGCTACTTTTACTCGTAATCCCTGAAGTTTGTTAATGCTCAGGGGTCTTATCTCTAGTAATGAGTCCGTAAGAAAGTTCTGTATACCTTTTTTGGTTGATGCAAGCTTCACACGGTTCGCTTTGGAACCTGTGGTGTTCTGTATAGAGCCTTCTGTTAAGAACTTGAACACCGGCCCTCTCGCTCTGGCTATAGCAGTGCTAATTGCACTTGTAACCTCTTCAGCCTGTTTCATTGTTGGGGCCGTTGTAATCTGATGTGTCGTTGTTGTATCGACTGTCAGAAAATATGCTTGCACTAAACTCTCATATAACGATTTAGCATTACTTCGAGAAATAATGAGATACTGTTTATTGACTAGACGCTTTTTGACAGATTTTCTTACGAAATGTCCGCCTCGTCCAGAAGGGTTCGGTTCATACACCGATTTCTCGACATAGTAGAACCAACCAAATAATTGCTCTCCCCAAAGTTTAAACGAATCCAGTAATTTCAAGTCTGATCCATCTGTCAAGACCATTTCAGATTCACAGAAAGCGATCCAACCTTCTACAGCTTGGTCGTCGTAATATACACCGGGGTTAGCGATCAGCCAATCAATACGGTTCATCTCCATAGAGATCTCCCTGTTAACAGGAATATCGCCATCCAGAACTTTGTCTCGGAACTCCCCGTAGTACCTAGGCGTTGCCGTATTGCTTAGCATTTACATCACCTACTTCTTTTTCTTTGTCTTCTTTGTTTCAGCTTTGACGGCTTCATTAATCATTTTCTGAGCGGCAGCATTAAGTTTGCCTTTAATATAAACTTTCCCTTGCTCTTTAACGACTTCCGTAACTGCTGGAACGATAATATCCTTTACGGCCTTATCAACCAACTTCTTTGGCAATGGCTGTTTTTGTGGATGATTTTTAAGATATGTGGCTTCCATGCTATCTCTAGCATTTATTCGTCTGAGCTCTTCGTCGGATAAAGTTTTTACATATGCTTTTTCATTTCTGTATTTAGATTTTTTTTGTTTATTTTTTTCAAGTCGTACAGCTTCCGTTCTTTCTCTTCGTTTATTATTTTGTTTTTCAACTCTGCTCTTTTTAGAAAAACTTTTTATAAACTTCTCACCAGCTTTAGCCGATGATCTAAGACTTTGATATGGTTCCTTCCCAGATCCCCATTTGTATCTTCCAGATCGTCTTGGTAAGCCGTAATGTTCCAGATGATCGTTTAAGAGTTCCTGATTGTCGACTAAGAAATCTCTAACGTCATCAGCTGAGTAATTAGTCATCGTCGCTCTTTCCTTTCTCATCATGTGAAACAGGGTAGTACATTATGTACAATCGCCATTCCATTTCCTTAAGTTGCTCTTTCAAACTGTCCATTAACGAACCACTTGTTGGCGGATCAAATAACAAACGAGTTTTAATGTACACATAATCTTTTATCAAGCTTGACTTCTGGGCATCCTCTTCGAATTCACTCCAGACATTATCCAGACCAGTGATTCGGTATCCTTCTTTAGGACCAACTCCTAATTGTGTGAGGGTTGCAAAGGCAGAATTGATATGAATGGTTAAATCCAAGTCAAACTGCTCAAAGTCGTCAGGACATCCAATAAGCTGCTTGATAGTCTTAAGAATGCTCTCTTCCATTGAATTCCTCCTCAATGTTTCCAAGGGCATGTATCATTTGGTCTCCTTATTACAGGGCCGCTACGAACATTTGTATCGTGTCCATAGTGTATGGCATTATGTGTTTGATGGGTTGTTGTCACAACGTTATTCATATCAAATACCATTGGGTCTCGGTTAAGTATCATCTCTTTGGTAACTGGATTTATGTGATGTATCAACGGTCGTGTTTGTATCTCGTATCCTTCAACACCTAAATCGCAACCGCCATCTCTGACAATTACTTTATGCCGAAACTCTCTCCATTCTCCGGATGAATATAATGCCTGATTAACCCATCGGTCATAGCCGAATGTCTCGTATCCAACAGAACCAAACAGCATTAAATACTGCAGTCGTTCTTCAAACGTAGAATACTGGATCATTTCCAAATATGATCGTGACATTGGACTTGATCTACTCATCTTCGATACCCTGGTATCTACGCATTGCTTCAATTGCTGCAGCGTATCTCTCTTCACTCTTAGCAGAAGCTTCCAACGAATCGATTTTGGCTTTAGTCTGCTTGGTTTCTTCTCTGAGCTTGTCCTGCTCCAGCTGTTCTCTTGAAGAACCGAGTTTTAAGAAATGCGTAATGACCTGCGATGAGGCTGTGCCTTCACGTAACTGCTTTTCAGCAGCATCGAGTGAGAGATTAATCAAGTACTGTTCCCTGTCTTCAGGAGTCATAGGAACCCTTGAACGCTTCTTTGCGGAAGTAGCTGTCGCTGCTCTTCTTCCCATATACTTTCGTCTCCTTTCTAATATCTTTCGCCAAGGTTTCGAATACTTTACGTACTCTCTATAAGAGATCTAGGTATGTTTTAATGACCCTGAAAGGAGTCTTTAACTGAAAGAGGGTCCTTCTATGTGCGACAAAAGAAGACCAAGATCTCTTATAGAGAGGGCGTAAAGCCACTAACCTAAAATCCA